>CERN01010463.1_pt1 | contig 105075 bp, 93 predicted proteins | sample 530761 | NCBI WGS metagenome assembly CERN01 (sample SAMEA2620947, study PRJEB7988) | marine metagenome | isolation source: saline water (ENVO:00002010), including | reverse complement strand
ATCAGTTTAATGAACACCGGTGTCCCCCGTTAATGATGAAGAGCCCTAAATCCACTTAATGACCAGAGCCGTTCGACCTCCAGCGCCAGAAGGTCTAACATACGTTCTGCGTGGGCCCTCGATGGTCTCCATTAAAGAGACCGTCGCAACATCAGTTCAGTGAACACCGGTGTCCCCCGTTTATGATGAAGAGCCTAAAGCCCATGCACCTGCCACGGCGGCTGTTGTCACACACGCTGTGCCCTGAACTGGAGCACCACTTCCATGACGACCCGGACACTACTGTTTTTCGCGCTGCTGCTGCTTGCCGGCTGTCGCGTGGAAGTTGCCGTGGACGGCAGCCAGGGCTGTATCCGGCTGGACGGGACATTAAATTGCGAAGATTTCGTCGTGAACTTTGCCGCCGGCGATGTCTACACCGTCACCGCGGTACCTGAAGCCGGCTATACATTCAGTCACTGGCGCAAGGACCATCGCTATCTGTTCGGGGAAAACCCGGACGTCAGTCTGCGTCTGGATACTTCAGACCTTGAAGCGCCCCTGCCGGATGAAACCTTTTACCTGGAGCCGGTTTTCATCCCCGAGTGCCGCGCAGATCGCCTGGCGGACGCGGAAGATGAATACCGCTGGGTCAACTGCCGCGGGCAACGCCAGCGGGCCAATTACAGTTTTGCCGACGTGCTCGATGTTCCCGTGACACACAAAGTATCGGTGCTGTTCTATGTGGACATCAACCGCCCCGAGCTACTGGAAATGAGCGCCGAGCAATTCGTCAACGAACAGGTCGAACTGCAGAATGGCGCGCTCAGTCGTTCCGGTGCGAAACTGCGTTACGAAGTGGCCGGGGTAATACCCGTGGATCTCCCGTCCACCGGTCAGACGCGCACCAGGGGCGTGGTGGAGGATATGCGAGACGCGGTGGCACCGTTCGAGAACATCACCAACGACAGGAATCGTCACCAGGCGGACCTGGTGCATACACTGCTCAACTACGAGTTCGATGGCGCATCCTGCGGCTACTCCTATTCCGGGATCATCACTTGGGACGATCGTTTCGCCGTGGGGACCACTGCATGTTTCCGGACCGAGGGAGAAAAATTCGCGCATATCCTTGCCCACGAGCTGGGACACAGCCTGGGCCTGGCCCACGACCGCCCCAATCGCACCAATACACCCACTTTTACCTTCGGCTATGGCTGGTCCTCACCGGGCGACCCGGAACAACTTGGCACGGTAATGTCCTACGCCAGTGATATCCTCTACTTTTCCACCCCTGAGCGACGCATGATCGACGGTCTCAGCGGCAGGGAGTACATCGTGGGCGACCTCGATACAGATGCCGTCACCGCGATGAACCTGGTGCGACTCGATTATGCCCGCCTGCGTCCACGCCCCATGGATACGCCCGAAGCCGCACATTTTCGACCGGGCCAGCCAGATGCGCCGGAAGACTGTCCCACCGGGCCAACCCGCTAGTTGCCTGCCACTTGATCCGCGGACTGGCCGGGGAGTCGGCGGTTGCCCGCTCGTGAAGGCTTTTGAAGCAGCGCGTTTCCTGAGTTAGCCTGTAGACAGGCCTTTTCTGCCTGGCAGGAGAACCCGGATGAGCGCCACGATCATCGCATTCCTGGGCTGCCTGGGAGGGTTCGTGCTAGTGGGCATGCTGTCCCACCGCTACTCCCGGGGCACTTCCAGCGATTACCTCGTCGCCAGCAGTTCAGTAAAGCCCTGGCTTGCAGGCCTTTCCGCAACTACCGGCGGCTCGCCGGCCTGGTATGCCTGATCTTTCTGGGTGCGTACGCGGCCGCACAATTGAACGCGGGCAGCAAGGCCCTGCACGTGCTATTCGACTGGCCCATCTGGCTGGGTGCCGTGATCGGCGCCGGCATCGTCGTTGCCTACTGCTTCGCGGGCGGCATTCGCGCCGCCATCTGGACCGATGCCGCCCAGGCCTTTGTCATGTGTGGTGCCATGTTCCTGATGCTGGGGGTCGCCATTGAGCATCTGGGAGGGCCCGCGGCAGCCTGGCGGCAGCTCAACGCGGTATCACCGGGCTACATGAGCGCGGTGAAGGGCCTGGCGAGCCCCTGGGGACCCATGCTGTTCATCGTGGGCTGGTTATTTGCCGGTTTCAGCGTTATCGGACAACCGCACATCATGATTCGCTTCATGAGGAGGAACGCACCGATATTCACCAATCCCGTTAATGATGAAGAGCCAAAAGCGGCGCTCAGAAAGCCCCTAGCACGGCCTTCAGCAATGCAATACCCGCGTACAGGATGATCGCGATCAAGCCCAACAGCGCGAGCACCACCGCAAGCACCATGAGCTTCGACCTACAGCTCTCGCCGCCCGGATTGTCCAAATAGCGATCCAGTAGCGCCACGTTGCGCTGATTGGCGTGCCAGACACAGTCAAAAATATCCCCCACCACCGGGACCAGCCCCACCACCGCATCAATGGTGACATTGCCGAGCATGCGTAATACCAGGCTCAGGGGTGCGCCGAGCCGGACTCCCTCGATAATGATATAGCCCGACAGGGCGAGCCCGGCAAGGTCGCCCAGACCCGGAATCAGGCCCAGCAGGCCGTCCAGCCCGATGCCGAAGCGCCGAGAGCCCGGCAGTTCTATCGCATTGTCCAGCAGCTTGGCGAGACGCTGCAGCCGCTGGCGACGGGCCGGTACCGACACGCCTCAGCGCCGTGCGATAATCCAGACAGCGTGGACAATCCCCGGGATGTAGCCACACAGGGTCAGGAGAATATTCAGCCAGAAATGACCACCGATACCGACCTGAAGAAACACCCCCAGCGGCGGCAACAGGATCGACAACAAGACACGTATCAAGTCCATTTCTTAACCCTCTGCAGTTTGCGACCGATTCATTTAACAGACTGGGCCATCCGGCGCTTCCGGTCAAAGCCTATTTTGTCAATTCCGCGACAGCACGGGCACACGTCGGATACCGGCGAGGGGGCTCTCGCCCGCGGTTGATTCAGGCTGTGAGATTTCGCTGCTACACTTTGCCGAATCCCTTTTCAGGAGCTATCGACCTCGTGCCAATACCGGCAAGATTCCGCCGCGCCCGCCTGGTGCGCTGCCTGGCAGTCGGCGCCACCCTGGCGTCTGTCGCCATTAACGCCGCGGAAGAAAAGCGCAATTACCGCTACAGCGACGCCCACCTGCACAGTGTCGATTTCTTCCAGCAGGGTGAAGACCTGTCGCAATTGCTGAGCGCGATGGACGCGGCAGGCGTGGACCACGCCATGATCAGCGGCATGTCGCTGATGAAAAAATGGCAGGAGGACGAACCCAAACGACCCGACACCTACGCCGGTGATGACGCCGCGGTGTACTGGTTCAGCGCCACCGACGCTTATCTCGCAGCCGCCCTGAATGCGCTAGACCCCGCTCAACGGCAGCGCATGCACCCTTTCCTCAGCGGCTTCAATCCCACCGACAAGAATGCCGACCTGCATCTGCAGAAAATGATCACCCTGCATCCAGGGCTGTGGCGGGGTATCGGCGAGATCATTACTCGCCACGATGACCTGACTGCCCTGACTGAGGGCGAAGTGCCCCGGGCCAACAGTGAAGCCATGTTCCGCGTGTATGCCTTCGCAGAAAAACACAAGCTGCCGGTGCAGCTGCACAGCAACATCACATCCAAACGCGAGCGCAATCCTCTCTACGTGAAGGAGCTGGAAGATGCCCTGTCAGAATTCCGGGAGGTGCGTTTCATCTGGGCCCACGCCGGTACCAGCAAGACGCTGCACCGATTCCAGGGAAAAATGGACTTTCTGCTGCCGGAGGTCACTCGCCTGTTGTCAGAACATTCCAACCTGAGCATTGATCTTTCCTGGACAGTACTGGAAACCTATTTGCTGGACGCCGAGGGCAAGCCCGATCCGGATTGGCTCGCCCTGGTCGATCGCTACCCGACGCGCTTCATGATCGGCTCCGATCTTCTGGGAAGATACGCGAAGCTGAACGAGAAACTGCACAGCTTTGACGTCTTTCTCAACGCACTGCCCGCCGACACGGCGCGGAAAGTCGCGCGCGATAACTTCCTCGCACTCCTGCCCCGCGAGGGCGCCCGGCCTCTCCCCGAGTAAGCCGGACCAGCGCTCGGCGGGGGCCCCTGCGGCAGCCCAGGGCGAAAAGCCCTTTTGAAGCCCAGCGCCAGCAGGGGTAGCCTAAGGGGCATGCTTCGAGGAGGGCCACGCCATGACTGCCACGGTTGTCGCTTTTCTGTCCTGCCTGGCGGGCTTTGTCATCATTGGCATGCTGTCCCACCGGCGATTCACTGGTACTGGCCTGCTCGGCAGCGGTCACAGAGGACGCCATGGGCAAGCCACAGACGCTCTGGCGCGTGAAATCCGCGACCCTCGTCGTGGTGGCACTCGCCCTGGCCGGCCCGAAAAGTGTGTTCGACCTGGTCGTCGTGTCCTGGGGGGTACTGGGTGCCGCCTTTGGCCCGCTTCTGCTGGTCTACATCCTCGGCTACCGGCCCTCGGAGAAACTGGCCATTGCGATGTTGCTCTCGGCTCTGGCGGCGGTCTTTCTGTGGACGCGCCTGCCGCTCCTCAGTGCCTATTACGAGGGCATTTCCGGGATCATTACCGGTCTCGGCGTATTCGCCGTTGCCCACCGGCACGACAGAGCAGGCGGGCGGAGCTGACTCATGCCTCAGATCCTCTCCAGCTCGACGTCTCCCAGCCCGCCGAGGTCCTGGTTGCGGTTCATGCGGATGTGCAGGGAAACGTTGTTGCGTGAGTCCGCGTACTCGACCGCCGTCTCGGCACTGATGCGCCCCTGCTCGAAGAGTTCGATCAGTGATTGATCAAAAGTGTGCATGCCGTAGCTGTGCCCGGCCTTGACGGCATCGTGAATATCGCCAAATTCATGTCGTTCGATGAGGTCCTTGATTCTCGGCGTATTGATCAACACTTCCGTGGCGGCTGTCTTCTTGCCATCCACCGTGGGTACCAAGCGCTGACACACGATGGCGCGCAGGTTGTCGGCGATACGCAGCAGCTCCTGACTGTAGGTTTCCACCGGGAAAAAACTGATCATGCGCTCGATCGCACTAATCGCATTGTTGGAGTGCAAGGTGCTCAGGCAAAGGTGACCGGTATTGGCAAATTTGAGCGCGTATTCCATGCTCTCGGTGTCGCGCACCTCCCCCACCAGGATCACGTTGGGTGCCTCGCGCATCGCCGAGCGCATGCCGGTACTGAAGGATTCCGTATCCACGCCAATTTCCCGCTGCGCCACCACGGACTTCTTGTGGTGGTGCAGGTATTCGATAGGCTCTTCCAAAGTCAGGATATGGCCGGCGGCATTCTCGTTGCGGTGATCAATCATCGCAGCCAGTGTCGTCGACTTGCCGCTGCCGGTGGCCCCCACGATCAGTACCAGACCGTTCTTCTGCATCACCAGGTCGCGCAGAATCTGCGGCAGGTTCAGCGATTCAATCGTGGGGATTTCACTGTGGACGTGGCGGAACACCAGGGACACTTCCCCGCGCTGCCGGAAGGCGTTGGCACGGAAGCGCCCCACCTTGGCAATGCTGACACCGAAATCCACCTCACCACTCGCTTCGAACTCGGCGATCTTGCGGTCGTTGGCCAGTGACCGGAAGATGCGTTCCACATGACCGGGCTCCAGCTCATCGCCCATCCAGGCAAAACCACCGGGCCCCTTGAACAAAATGCGTGCGCCGGTGTGCAGGTACATGTCCTCGCCGCCTTTCTTCACCATGACCGCGAGATAGGGGCCGATTTCCAGATCCTTGACTGACATGCCGTTTTCCTTTCCTGTGCGGGGCCCGCTGCGAGGGTGCGAGCATAAGTCGCAGTCTAGCAAGACCGCATGGCATGTACAGTCAGCGCGCTTCGCGGCAAGGCTCGAGGCCATTCAGGTAGGACTGCAGCGTCACGACCCTGTCGGTAAACAGCCAGTCCGCACCGCGCCAGACTTCCCGCCGCAGGGCGCGCGGATTCTCCAGAAAGCCTGTACCCACCTGGCGGCCGGCATCCCTCAGCTGTTGCAGCCGGCGCCTGCCAAAGAGCAGGAAGGAGCCGGCCACGGCGCCGTGGCCCAGGGCCAGGTTGGCGCGAATGATCTCCGTCGCATTCATCCAGGCAACATCGACGAAGGCCGCACGCGGTATGTCGGCAAAGCCCTCCAGATGATCAGGTACCAGGGACAGCAAGTGATAATCCTCGCCGGGCTCAAGGTTGGCAAGCGCCCGGGACACCCTCGCGGGCACTGCGGGGCGCTCGCGCCAGGACTCCTTGATCTCGAGCATCAAGTGCACCTTGCCCGCCGCCAAGGCCAGAACCTCCTCGAGATGGGGAATCTCTGGCAGCTCGCGCCGCAAGGACGCAAAGGTGGTCTCCTCTATGACAATATCCGGGCGCCCCCAGAGCCGACCGGCATCCGCGTCGTGGTGAATCACCGCTTCGCCATCCGCGGTGAGGCGGATATCCAGCTCGACGCCCCAGACACCGAGCGCTACACAACGCTGGATGGCGGGCAGGGTGTTTTCCACTTCCCCCCCCGGCCCGTGGGCACCGCGATGCGCGACCAGCTTGACCGCGCCGCCGCCCAGCTCTGTCCCGGAGCCCGGGGCCAAAGCCCAGAGCAGGTTGGCCGCATGGTTGGTCCAAGTGGTCAATCGCGCCATCAGCCGCCTCCTATTACTGGACTTTACTCTACAAACCACCGGGCAAAACATTGCATTCCGGCGGATCGCGGCTAGGGTATACAGAGAGGATAACAAGCAGAACCCCAGGAGAAACCCGCCATCATGGACTTCAGCCTCACCAGAACCTTTTCGCTGCTGACTCGCACGGCTCCCTTCATCGGCCTGCGCCTGCTCATCTACTTCGGCATTACCCTCGCCTACGTGATCGGCACCGGTGGTGGCGCCGGCGTGGGCTACCTGGCGGGCAAGGTGGGCGACAATCCCGGGGGCTTCGCGTTCTGGGGCGCCTTCGGGGGCTTCGGCCTGGTCTCGGGCATCCTCTACTTTTTCCGGGAATACCTGCTGTACCTGGTCAAGGCGGGGCATATTGCCGTGCTGGTCCACCTGATCGACGGCAAGCCGATCCCTGGCGGGCGCAGTCAGATTGATTTTGCCACGGCAGAAGTGAAGTCGCGCTTCGCCGAGAGCTCCACGCTGTTTGCCATCGACCAGGTCATCAAGGGTGTCATCAAGACGGTCAATGGCCTGCTGCTGACCATTGGCCGCTTTCTGCCCATCCCCGGCCTCGAGCCGGTACTGCGTTTTGTAAACCGTGTTGTGGAGCTGTCACTGACGTATGTTGACGAGGCGATCCTCGCCCACAATATCCGCACGCAATCAGAGAACCCCTGGGCCTCGGGCCGCGACGCCCTGGTGCTCTACGCCCAGAACTACGGGCGCATGGTCAAGAATGCCCTGTTCCTCGCCGTTATTGTCTGGCTGGTGACATTCGTCCTCTTCCTGGTGGTACTGGGCCCGGCGGCGGCACTGGTCACCGCCTTCGCCGGCCTGGCCGGCTTCTGGACGGTGGTCGTCGCCCTGGTCTTCGCCCTGGCCCTGAAAGCGGCACTGGTGGATCCCTTTGCCATGGCCTCGCTGCTGCAGGCCTATTTCAAGGTTGTCGACGGCCAGCAACCCAACCCCGAGTGGGTCGCCAAGTTGGAGAGCGCCAGCGACAAGTTCCGCGAGATGGGCCAGAAGGCGCGGGACTGGGTTCCCCTCGGGCGTGGGGACAGGAAGCCTGCGGACCCCGGGGCGACCGAGAGCGCCCCTGCGACTTCCAGCACGAGCGACACGGAGCGCCCGGCGGGCACCTCGGGCAGCGACCCGGTCTAGTCGAGATCGCTGGCGCTGTGTCGCTCGGGGGCGCGCTTATCCTCGTCCCCCCAGATGCGATTGACCCGCCTGCCGCGCTGCACCGCCGGGCGCTCGGCAATCATCCGCGTCCAGCGGTCGAGGTGCCGATAGGAAGCGACATCGAGGAATTCCCCCGCCTCGTACAGGTTGTCGAGAATCAGCCCGCCGTACCAGGGCCAGACCGCCATGTCCGCAACGGTATAGGTGTCGCCGCAGAGGAACTCGCGCTCCGCCAGCGTCTTGTCCAGCAGGTCCAGCTGGCGCTTCACTTCCATCGTGTAGCGGTTGATCGGGTACTCCAGCTTCTCTGGCGCGTAGGCATAGAAGTGCCCGAAGCCTCCGCCCAGGAAAGGCGTGGCCCCCATCTGCCAGAACAGCCAGGACAGGCACTCCGCCCGGGGGCCTGCCTCGGTGGGAAGGAAGGCTCCGTACTTCTCCGCCAAATGCACCAGGATGGCGCCGGACTCGAAGACCCGCGCCGCCGGCTCCAGACTGCGATCGAGCAGGGCTGGAATCTTGGAGTTGGGGTTCACGGCGACAAAACCGCTGGAAAACTGCTCCCCCTCGAGGATATTGACCGGCCAGGCGTCGTATTCGGCATCGTGACCCGCCGCTAGCAATTCTTCCAGCAGGATGGTGACCTTGACCCCGTTGGGGGTGGCCAGGGAGTACAGCTGCAGGGGGTGCTCGCCCACCGGCAACTCCTGCTCGTAGCGGGCGCCTGAGACGGGGCGATTGATACTGGCAAAACGGCCACCGGTTTCGGTGTCAGGGCTCCACACCCGCGGCGGCGTGTATGTCTGCGCGTCGGAATCGTTCTGCTGAGTCATGCGACCTTCACCTGTTGTGGAGAATCAGGCTGCCAAGGCTAGCACAGGCGGCACAAAGTCGCTTCTCAAGAGGGCTGTGAATTCAGTACACTGCCGCGCCAGTCCCGGCGCGACAATTCAGGAGACAAGCGGGTGAGTGATTCCAGACAGGGGCAGCGCATTGTCTGCAAGTTCGGCGGTTCCAGCCTGGCCAGTGCGCAGCAGTTGCGCAAGGTCCGGGCGATCATCGAGGCGAATGATCAGCGGCGCATTATCGTGCCCTCGGCCCCCGGCAAGCGGGATGGCAGGGACACCAAGATCACCGACCTACTCTACCTCTGTCAGCACGCCGCCAGTGTAGACGCGGACTTCAGCGAGCCCTTCCGCCAGATTGTCGAGCGTTTCACCGGCATCGAAACCGAGCTGGGCATCACCCCTTTTATCGCGGAACATCTCGAGCGCTTTCGCGCGGACCTGGCTGATGGCGTCAGCCCGGACTATGCAGCATCCCGGGGCGAACACTTCAACGGGCTGCTGCTGGCCGCCTGGCTGGATGCAGACTTCATCGACCCGGCCGAATGCATCGTGATAGGCAGCAATGGTGTGGTGGACCCGCACACCTGGAACCTGCTGGGCGAGCGTCTGGCCGCAGAAGATCGCCGCTTCGTGGTACCCGGTTTCTATGGCCGCGACGCCGCGGGCCATGTGCGCACCTTCTCCCGCGGGGGCTCCGATGTCACCGGCGCAATAGCAGCCCGGGCGGCCGGTGCCGCCCTCTATGAGAACTGGACCGATGTCTCAGGCCTGCTGATGGCGGACCCGCGCATCGTCGAGCATCCACGGCCGATGGAAGAAGTGACCTACGCGGAAATCCGCGAGCTGGCCTACATGGGGGCAAGTGTCCTGCACGACGAGGCCATGGCACCGGTTCGCGAGGTGGGCATTCCCGTCAACATCCGCAACACCAATGCCCCCGATCACCCCGGCACCCGGATCGTTGCGCGGCTTTCCGACGCGGTGATTCACAACACCCAGATCGCCGGTGTTGCCGGCAAGACGGGTTTTTCCATGATCACCGTAGGCAAGAACCTGATGAACCGGGAGGTCGGCTTTGTCTACCGGCTGCTGGGGGTGCTGGAGCACAACGGCATTCCCTTCGAGCACTGCCCCTCCAGCATCGACAGTGTCAGTGTCATCGTCGAGTCCCGCTGGCTCGAAGACCGTGTGGAGGAGATCCTCGGCGAGATCCGCCGGACACTGGAGCCCGACGACCTGGATTTCGTGCCCGACATTGCCCTGATTGCCATCGTCGGCGAGGACATGGCTCGCACGCCCGGCATCGCGGCCAAGGTCTTCGGCGCCCTGGCCAACGACGGTATCAATATCCGCCTGATCAACCAGGGTGCGTCCGAGCTCAACATCATTGTCGGCGTGGCCCCCGAGGATTACCCGGGCGCCGTGCGCGCCATCTACGCCGCCCTCGTGCATTGAAGCGATTGGGCCAGCACAGCTGGGGCCCTGACGCCGACTCGGCGGCCCGCTCCTGCGGGGCGCCGCCAGCCAGGCCCGAAGCAAGGTCTATACTGCGGGGAGCACACCGCAGGAGACGAGCATGCCCAGGCAGTCCAATAGCAGCCCCCGCAAGCATCTGGTCATCTGTGCCGACGGCACTTGGAACCGGCCGGAAGAAGACCTGGCCAGCGACAGCCCTACCAATGTGCTGCGCCTGGCGCGAGCGGTTCGCCCTCGCCACCGCGACGGCACGGCGCAGCAGATATTCTACGACTGGGGCATCGGCGCGGGGCACGACCGCCTGATTGGCGGTATCACTGGCCGCGGCATCCACAAGAACATCCTCGACGCCTACCGATACCTGGTGCAGAACTACAGCCCGGGTGACCGTATCTTTCTGTTCGGCTTCTCCCGCGGCGCCTACACCGTGCGCTGCCTGTGTGGCCTGCTCAACAACTGCGGCCTGGTCAAACGTCCCGACGCTCCGCTGATACAGCAGGCTTTTGACATCTACAAACGCCCGGGCAAGGCCTGGGCACCCCATGGCGAAGGCGCCAGGGCCTTCCGCCGTGATCACAGCCACAGCGCCAGTCAGGCGGTCCACTTCGTCGGCGCCTGGGACACGGTGGGGGCCCTGGGCATTCCCTTCTCCCTGATGGGACTGTTCGACAAGAAGGACGAGTTCTACGACACCAAGCTGGGCAGCAATGTGCGCATCGCCCGGCATGCCCTCGCCATCGACGAGCGTCGTCTGGATTTCGAGCCCACCCTGTGGCTGCCCCGGGACGGGCTGGACCTGCAGCAGGTGTGGTTTGCCGGCTCCCACAGCGACATCGGCGGCAGCTACCCGCCGGACTCAGGCGGGCAGCTGGCCTCGGACTACCCGCTGCAGTGGATGATGGACGAGGCGCAAGCGGCCGGTCTGGCGCTGGAAGTCCACCTGAAACAGTCCCTCAAGCCCCACCCGACAGCGTCCCTGCATAACTCCCGCCGGCATGTCTTTCGCTTGAAAGGGCCCCGGGTACGGGAACTGCAGAAACCCGGTTTTCCGAGCACCCTGCACCCCTCGGTCCTGGAACGCTGTCGCGCCGACCCCGATTATCGACCGCGCAATCCCGGATTCGCCGAGATGGCAAAAGCCTGAGCGTCATCGCCCGGCGGTACAAACCCCTGTTCCGCGTCCGGTCGAAATCCCCGGGGGCAGCGGTATCATGGGCATCGACCCACAATAACAGCAGGATGCCGCCATGCGAGGATGCCCCTTCCAGAACGACCTTCTCGACCTGGGCAATTTTGAACAGGGCACGCCCCGGGACGCCATCGCGGCGCTGCGGGCGGAGCAGCGGGTGGCCCACCAGCAATCACCCTCCGGTGACAGCTACTGGCTGGTTTTGCAGAAGGCGGACATCGACCAGGTACTGCGCGACCCGACCACCTTCTCCAGTCGCAACGGTCCCCTGCTGGAAGACATACCGGAGCCGCTGCTGAGCAACCTGCGCCAGGCCATGACCTTCATGGACCCGCCCGCCCACCGGGCCAAGCGCGCCCTGGTCGACCACGCTTTCCGTCCCGACGTGCTGGAGGCACGGCGCGACATGATGCAGCGCAAGGTGACGGAGATCGTCGACACCATCGCCGGGCGGGGCCAGTGCGAGTTTGTCAGCGAGGTGGCCATGCCGCTGCCGGTGCATGTCATCTTCACTCTACTGGGCTTCCCCGACAGCGAACAGAAGCACCTGGTCGACCTGGTCAACAGCATGACCCTGGCCAATGACCCCGACTATGCGGGCAGCCGGGAGGAGGGCTTCGCCGCCTCCGCCGGGCTGATCGAGTGGGCGGCGGCCTGGGCCGCCCGGCGCCGCGGCGAGGCGCCACGTGACGACATGACGCAGCAGCTGCTGGAGGCTGAGATTGATGGCGAGCGTCTCTCCGACGAGGCCTTCGGCGCCGTGGTGCAGGGCGTCATGGTGGGCGGTACCGAGACCACGCGCAACACCCTCTCCTGGCTGTTCCATGAACTGATTCGCCACCCGGAGCAAATGGCGCTGTTGCAGGCCGAGCCGCAGCGAATCCCGGCCGCGGTCGAGGAAATCCTGCGCTACCGCAATACCGTGGTCTACACCCGGCGCACGGCCACCCGCGACGTGGAACTGGCGGGACAGACCCTGCGCGAGGGGGACAAGGTGGTCTGCCTGCTGTCCTCGGTGGCGCGGGATCCGGCCCTGTTCGAGGACCCGGACCGTTTCGACATCACCCGGGACCCGCTGGCCACCCGCCGCAAGCTGCGCAGCTTCGGCTTTGGCCCCCATGTCTGCCTGGGCCAGCACCAGGCCCGGCTCAACCTGGAAATGATGACGCGGGAGCTGCTGGCCCGGCTGACCGACTTCCGCCAGCTGGCGCCTCCCACCCACTTCCGCTCCAACTTCATGGACGGATTCAAACACATGCCGGTCGCCTTCAGCGAGCGGTGACAAGCACCGATTTTGGAGAGTGTTCCATGAGTGAAATGAATCGACGCGACGTACTCAAGAGTGGTCTCGCCCTCGCTGTTGCCGGCGCCTCGGGCCAGCTTGCCAGCGCAGCCAAGGGGCTGAGCTTCGAGGATTACCGTCGCCTCGACGGGCTGGCCCTTGCGACACACGTCCGCCGCGGGGATTTCACCGCGCTGGAGGTCCTGGAAACTGCCATTGCCCGCGCCGAGGCGGTCAACCCCAAGATCAACTGCCTGGTCGAGAAACTGTACGATCGCGCCCGCGCCAGCGTCCGGGCGGGGCTGCCCGAGGGGCCCTTTACCGGTGTCCCCTTCCTGCTCAAGGACCTCGGCATGATGCTGGAAGGTACCGTGACCACCGAAGGGTCGCGCTTCTTCCGCGATGCCGTCGCCAATCACACCAGCACCGTGGTCGAGCGCTACCAGCAGGCGGGCCTGGTCATCTTCGGCAAGAGTGCCAGTCCCGAGTTCGGCGGCACCGGTACAACCGAGTCGATCCTGTTCGGCGATACCCGCAACCCCTGGGACCTGGAACACTCCGCGGGCGGCTCTTCCGGCGGATCCGCGGCAGCCGTGGCGGCAGGTATCCTGCCGATTGCCAATGCCACCGACGGCGGCGGCTCGATTCGTATCCCGGCCTCCGCCTGCGGCCTGTTCGGCATGAAGCCCAGCCGCGGCCGCGTGCCCCATGGCCCGGTAGCGCTCTCCTCGGTAATGTCGGTCACCCACGCCGTCTCCCGCAGCGTCCGCGACAGCGCGGCACTGCTGGATGCCACCCACGGCGCCGAGCCGGGACAAACCCTGATCGCGCCGGGGCCAGCACAAAGTTTCCTTGAAGCCAGCCGGCAGGCACCGCGACCCCTGCGCATCGGCCTGGTGACCACTCCCATCACCCAGACGCCGGTGCATCCCGAGTGCCTGGCGGCGACCCGCAAGGCGGCAAAGCTGTGTGAGGATCTAGGCCACAGCATTGAGGAAATCCAGCTGCCCGTCGACCCACGGGAATATTTTGGTGCCTTCGGGCCGGTGATCGCCGCCTCCACCGTACACCGCATCCAGAGCCGGGAGCGGGAGCTGGGCCGAAAAGTCACCGAGAATGACCTGGAGCCGCTGATCTGGGAGCGCTACCAGGCGGACAAAGACAACAGCGCCGCCCTCTACTACCGGGCACAGCGCACGCTGGAGCAGATCACCCGGGAAATCGCCCTGCTGCAACAGCGCTTCGACGTTCTGCTCTCCCCCACCCTGACCAAACCGCCGGTGGAGATCGGCAAGCTGAGCCTGAACCAGGACAAGGCCGCCTACGAGCGCGAAGCGATCAGCGTTTCCGCCTTCACCAGCCTCTACAACAGTACCGGGCAACCGGCGATGTCCCTGCCACTGCACTGGACCGCGGAGGGCCTGCCGGTAGGCGTGATGTTTGCCGGACGCTACGGTGAGGAGGCTCTCCTGTACCAGCTGGCGGGACAGGTGGAACAGGCCAGCCCCTGGTTTGAGCAGGTGCCGGAACTCCTCTAGGCGCACCGCGCCAACAGCCAACCGACACGATCAGGGGCGTGACACGCGCCCCCCTAGTCGCTATCATACTACTTGTTCGACGCAAGCAAGCTAAATAAAAAATGCCCGCGACACAGGACAACAGTATGACACCTGCCTCGACTCCACGAGCCCCTGGAGGCACCATTGCCGTGGCCGGCGCTACCGGCGGCCTGGGAGCTGCCATTTGCGAAACGCTGGCCCAGGGAGGCAGCCCCCTGCTCTTGGGCTACCACCACAACGCCGCCAAGGCCGAAACACTGCGCAACAGGCTGGCAGCCTTGGGGGCGCCCGTCGCAACCTGCCCGGTCGACCTCCAGGATGCAGCCAGTGTCGACCGCTTTCTGGAGGAAGCCTCCGCCCTCAGTGGCGGACTGTGCGCTGTTGTCAATGCCACGGGGCCAGCCATTCCCCTGAGGCCATTGACCGAGATCCCAGCGGCCGAATTCCAGCGAATCCTGCGCTGCGACGTGGAGGGCGCCTTCAACCTGCTCACAGCGGCGGGCCGGCAGCTCGCTGCCAGCGGCGGTGGCAGTCTGCTGCAGTTATTGACCACGGCAGTCCTGCGAACCCTGGAAAACGACGCAATGTCCGGGGTGCCAAAGACCGCCGCCATGGGCCTCGTGCGCCAGCTGGCGCGCGAGCTCGGGCCCGCCAATGTGCGCGTTAACGGTATTGCCCCCGGGGTGATCGACGCCGGTATCGTGCACAGTTCCTTTACCACCGACCCGGTCGCCGAAGGCGTGATCAGCGAATGCCTGGCGCGCACGCCGATGCCCCGTATGGGCAAACCGGAGGAAGTGGGCGCACTGGCGGCGTTTCTGCTCAGTGAGCCCGCCAGTTACATCAACGGTCAGATCATCGGTATCGATGGAGGATACAGCGCATGAAGCCCCTCACTGGTCTCAAATTCTGGCGGGCTCTCGCCGGCTCATGGGTCGCCCTGGGTGCGGCAATGTCGCCCCTGTCGGCAACCGCCGACAACGAACTCGCCGCCCGCGGCAAGGCGCTGTACGGCGAATATTGCGCCGTCTGTCATTCCCTCAATCTGCGCGGCTCCGCCCATGGCAGCACCCTGCGGGGCGCCGCCTTCCTGGACAAATGGGCCGCCCAGGAAGCCATGGCCCTCCTCGCCTGGAATCGGGCCAACATGCCCCCGGGGGGCAACGCGGCACTAGATGATGCCGCGCAGGCTGCCATCGCAGCCTACATCATTGAAGAAAATCGCGCCGCCGGCGATGGCGGAGCCCCGCTTTTCGCGACGGCGGAAGGGCTGTCACAGGCGGTAGGCGCGGATGCCGATGTCGAATGGGAAAACTGGGGCGAGGCGGGCTCGATTGACGAGGCCGCGCGGGGCCGCGGGGGCTTCGCCAATCGCCGCGTGGAGAATTACCGCCCGGTGACCGATGCCCTGCTGGCCTCGCCCCCCGCCGCCGACTGGCTCAGCTGGCGGCGCACGCTGGACGGCCAGGGCTACAGTCCACTCAAGCAAATGAACCGCGACAACGTCGGCGGGTTGAAACTGGCCTGGTCCCTGACCATGAAGGAAGGCAGTAACCAGGCCACACCGCTGGTCAACGACGGCATCATGTACCTGACCCACCCGGGCAATGTGATCCAGGCCCTGGACGCGGCCAGCGGCGAGCTGATCTGGGAATACAATTACCGCTTCCCGGAGGCCTCGCGCACCCTCGGCGGCCCCACCCGCAACATTGCCATCTACGGCGACAAGCTCTACATGGCCACCTACGATGCCGCCATCGTCGCCATTGACGCCCGCAACGGCGAAGAAGTCTGGCGCACGCCCAAGGCCAACTTCGAACAGGGCTACACCCATACCGCCGGCCCCATCATCGGCGACGGTGTCGTACTCAGCGGCATCAACGGCTGCGAATGGTACAAGAAGGATGGCTGCTTCATCACCGGCCACGACGCCGACACCGGCGAGGAGCTCTGGCGCACCTCCACCATCGCCCTGCCCGGCGAGCCAGGCGGCGACACCTGGGCCGGCCTGCCCGCGGAAATGCGCGCGGGCGGTGACAACTGGATCGCCGGCTCCTATGACCCCGACCTGAAGCTGTTCTTCGTCGGCACTTCCCAGGCCAAACCCTGGGTCGCCGCCAGCCGGGGCATGTCGGCCACCGATGAGGCGCTCTACACCAACGCCACCCTGGCCCTGCGTCCGGATACTGGCGAGCTGGTCTGGCACTATCAGCACGTACCCGGCGAAACCATCGATATGGAAATCGGCTTTGAGCGCGTGCTGCTGGACGTGGACGGAGAACCGCTCCTCTACACCATCGGCAAGGACGGTCTGCTGTGGAAACTCAACCGCGCCACCGGTGAGTACATCAACGTGGTGGAAACGCTGGAGCAGACCATCTACGCCGAGATCGACAAGGTGCGGGGCCGGGTGCACTATCGCGAAGACATCATCGCGGCGGAAGTCGGCGACACGATCAAAGCCTGCCCGGGGATATACGGCGGCCACAACTGGCAGGCCATGGCCTACAGCCCAGAGACGACCAGCCTGATCATTCCCCTGCACCAGTTGTGCTCGGACATGGTCGGTCGCGCGGTACCCCAGGAGCCCGGCTCGGGCGGCTACGGCGCCGATTCCCGCACCTACCCCATGCCCGGCGTGAACGGCATGCTGGGCCGTCTGGCGGCCTGGGATGTGCGCACGCTGCAAGAGCGCTGGGCCCACGAGCAACGCGCCATGTTCCTCACCGGCGCCCTGACCACCGCGGGCGGCCTGGTATTCATTGGCGACCTGGACCGCTACTTCAAGGCCTTTGATGTCGCAACCGGGGAGCAACGCTGGCAAACACGCCTGGGAGCGCCCCTGCACGGCTATCCGATCACCTACGCCGTGGACGGCAAACAGTACATTGCGGTCCCCACGGGCATCGGCGTGTTCCGCGCCATGACCGCCGTGGTCAGCCCCGAAATCTACCAGCCGACCGGTGGGCAGGCACTGTACGTGTTCGCGCTGGATTGACCCTGACCGGGGCGTGGATCAAACCGCGTTCCGACACGTCAAATGCAGCTCGGTCAATTCAGCTGACCAACAAAAAAGGGCGACTGGCCATCAGTCGCCCTTTTTTGTCCAAGCCTTTGAAGACAGTGCCAGCTAGTCCTGATCTGGCAGCCCCGCCTGGCCGGCCTCCCGAATCATCGGCTGGTACTCCGCAAACGCCGGGCCTTCCGTGGTGGCACCGATGGTAAAGCCGGCATCGGTGGTGAGAGTATGCCCGGTGGTGTACCCCGACTCGTCACTGGCTAGCCACAACGCGGCATTGGCCACATCTTCGGCCAGGCCTGGCCGACCGCGCAGCGGCGACGCCTCTCCCAGCATTTCCTTGGCTTTCTCGATATTGCCGGGATCGCCGGTAAGCACGTTGGCCACCATGGGTGTGGCCATCGACGCCGCAGCGATGGCATTGACCCGGACATTGCTGCCCGCCAGCTCGCAGGCGACGTTCTTGGTCAGACCGACCACACCGTGCTTCGCCGCGGTATACGCATGGGGGCCAAGTCCTCCCATCAGACCGGCCGTACTCGCCATGTTGATAATCGAGCCCGTGCGCCGCGGCTGCATGACCCGCGCTGCGTGTTTGGTGCAGTAGAACGCGCCGTTGAGTAACACCTCGATACTGAAGCGCCACTCGTCACCCGGCGTCGTTGCCACAGGCCCCACCGCGCCGACAATACCTGCGCTGTTGAAGAGAATATCCAGTTGACCGAAACGCTCGATCGCAGCGTCGATGGCAGCGGCCACACTGTCTTCCCGGGTGACATTGCAGTGCACATACATGGTCTGCTCGCCAAGACGTTCCGCCAGTGCCTCGCCCGCGTCGTCCTGGATATCACAGAGGCAAACCGAACAACCCTCGGCCAGGAACCGCTCTACCGCGGCGGCGCCAATGCCGCTCGCGGCACCGGTAATCAAGGCAACCTTGCCCTTCAAACGCATGAAACTCTCCTTGCAATCATGATCCAACGGCGGCCTCACCCCTGTGATGGCTGGTCTTTCCAACGGTACAACAGGTCGTCAGGGTAGTATTGGCCGACAGTTTCGGCGGCAATATCGGCAAAGCCCTGGGTCGCTGGCGTCTCTAGCCGGGTCCAGTCCGTCATGCCGGTGCGGCGAACAATACGCCACTCACCCTCGCGTTTCTCGAAATGGTCGAGATAACGCCCACCCACAAAATAGTCCATCTCGGTATCCCAGGCATTGGGTGCCGCCTTCGGGTCACCAATCGGTCGCATCCGGTGGTATGCCGTGAAATAGGTTTCCGCCACCGCCTGCTCCGGCGATTCCAGCTCAATCAGGATATTGCCCAGCTGGTGATGCGTCCTGGTGTGAGTGCTGATAACGCCCAGGGCGAATTCGACGAAATCCCGCGGGCCGCCGTCGGCGGGACGCGGGGCGTCAGGGGCGGACGACGGCCCCTGGTAGAAATGCTGATGCCGTGAATCCGGATGGAAGACACTGCGCAACAGTGCCTCATCCATCCGGTCCAGGGCGCGGGCGTAGCGGGCGATCACCTCGGTGATCGCCTGCTTCGCCAGCAGTTCCTCAACAGCGTCCACGGCTCAGTTATTGAAGTTATAAACGACTTCGAAACCGTAGGTCCGCGGCGGACGGGTTGCCGCGTAGGACCAGAGCCCGGCCACTTCGTAGCCGTGGGTGTAGGCGTCCTCGTCGGTGAGGTTGCGACCGAACAGGCTGAACTGAAGGTTGTTGATCGAATAGTTCACCGAGGCGTCCACCAGGTGCTGGGCGTCGTTGGCGAGCTCGGTATTGTTGGTGGCATTGGTGAAGTGGTCATCGATAAAGCGATAGCCACCACGGATCCACGCTGTACCGCCGGCCATCTCCCATTCATAAGTAGCGTCCAGGGTCCCGGTCAGCTCCGGCGCACGACGGAACTCGAGACCACTGAGATCGGTGACCGATCCCTCGACATCCGTGTAGACGAAGTCGTCGTACTCGGAGTCCAGATAGCCCAGGTTGGCACGCACGCTGAAGTTTTCGTTCAGGTAGGCCTGCAGCTCCAGCTCAATACCCTGGATTGTGGCCTCGGAGGGGTTGATGACCACCGTCTTCTGACCAGTATCGGTCTGGTTGGAAGGCAACTGAAGTTCTTCCTGCTTGTCCTTGTACTGCATGTGGAAGACCGTGGCGTTCAGACGCAGACGGCGATCCAGCAATTCGGACTTCACACCAATCTCGTAGTTGTCGATGGTTTCAGGGTCGTAGGGCTGTATGGCCTCCTCCAGGCTGGCGACGCGGCCGTTGAAACCACCCGCGCGGAAGCCCTTGGAATAAGTCGCGTAGAACATGACGTCATCGCTCATGTTGTAACGCACGCCAACCTTGGGAGTGAATTCGCTCCACTCGTCACTCGGGTGCGTGGTGCGCCCCTGGTCCAGGGTGTTCACTTCACCAAACTGGCGCGATTCCTTCTCGTCCTCGGTATAGCGACCACCCAGGGTCAGGGTCCACTGGTCGTTCAGACGGTAGTCTGCCTCGAAGAAGGCCGCCACCGACTCGGTGGTCTGATTGGTGGTCTGGGGAATGTCCAGGATCAGTCCAGGCACAGCGAAACCGATGTAACTGCGCATGCGGCTCTCATACTCGGAATCCCAGAAGAACAAACCACCGACCACGTTCAGGGCGCCGCCATTGTCGTAGGTCAGACGCAACTCGTGACTGTCCTGCTCCCACTCACCGGGGCGCTGGGTGTGGTAGAGCAGCTCGGGGGTGCCGTCCCAGTCCTGAAGGCTGTCCTCGTCGGACTCCCAGCGACCGTAGATATAGTCGAAACGCAGGGCGTCATTGATTTCCCAGCGGGCCTCCAGGATATGCGTCTTGGTGTCGAAGAAGGCGTCCATGAAGGCCGGTTCGATCTGATCCACCGTCGTGATATTGGTCTCGAAAGCTGGCGGGGCCGGCGGACGGCCACCGCCACCGGCGACACCCCAGCGATCCCCGGTGATGGTGGTATCCAGGTTGTCCGCACAGTAGCCATAGGCGACACAGAACAGCTGGTCCGGGCGGGTGGCATTCACCAGCGCCGGAGTGTCCTGATCCAGGTCTTCCTGGTGATAGGTGTACTCCAGCTCCAGGGTGTCGGTGGCATTCCACAGGAAGTTGGCGCCCAGGGCCTGGAAGTCAGAGCGCCCCTGGTCACCGCGGACAGTCACGTTGTCGTAGTAACCTTCTTTCTGCTCGCGCTTGGCGGCGGTCAGCTTCACCGCGAGATCATCAGTCACCGCGAAATTGAAAATGCCATCCAGGTAATAGGTGTCGTAGTTCTCGACACCGGCGCGGAAGCGACCGCCCAGTTCACCGGTGGGCTGGGTGCGGGTGATGTTGATCAGACCGCCCACGGTGTTGCGGCCAAACAGCGTGCCCTGGGGCCCGCGCAGCACTTCCACCCGGGCAATATCGATGCCGCGCAGCAGCGCACCGGCAGTGGAGCCGATAAACACACCGTCGACGCTCACGCCCACGGCGGGGTCGAAGTTCTTTTCAAGGTCCGCGACACCGACGCCGCGGATGTAAATCGCCGCGGTACCGCCCGGCCCCTGTCCGGTGTCATCGATGATGGTGTTGGGGGAAATGTTGGCAAGATCCTGGATGTCACGGGCAAACTGGCGCTGAATTTCGGTTTCGCTGAGGGCACTGACCGCGAGACCCACATCCTGCATGCTTTCTTCGCGCTTGCGCGCGGTCACGGTGATTTCTTCCAGCACACCCGGCGCGGCCGATACAACCTGGGGCACGGAGGCCCCTACCGTGAGGGCGGCGAGAGCGGCAAACATCTTGCTGCGTTGGGTTTTCATGGTGCGTCTCCTGCGGATTTCACTAATGGTTATTGAAGACTTGCCTGTTTTTTGTTGTCGGGCTTTTCTCGCAGAGTGGCCTTGGCCGCCTTCAGTCGGCTGGGGCCTGCAGTACCGTACCGGCCACTGCATTGAAATAATGGATAGTCACGTCACGCTGCACGATCTGCCACCGACCGTTCCGACGCTGCAGCCGATCACTGTAGGTCGCACCCACCATCTGGCACTCCGGACCCGAGGTCAGGGTCCCGATGCAATCGACGTCACAGACACAGGTGGCATCATCGACACCCTGGAACTCGACGAGGTGATTGGTGCTGAGATGATGGGACTCCGCCCAGGCCGGCCAGAGCACGTCGTGGACGGCCTCGCGGATGCCGGCGTGCCCACTGAAACTGCCGAAAGGGGGGCCAATATTCCAGACACAATCTTCGCTCCAGATCGACAGGAATAGATCAAAGTCCCGGTTGTCGAAGCCATGGCAGTAGGCGGTGGTTAGGTCGATGATGGCAAAGCGACTTTCGAGCTGGTCAAGCCGTGCGGCCAGAGACTCACTGCCTGCAGCGCTGTTACTCATGTTGACACCTGCTTGTTATTTGTCGGTGTCGGCCGCATTCGCCGCCAGACACTTTGTTTGTTTGCGTCTAGCAAGTGTAGTGGCTTTTGACAGTGAGTCAATAGGCCCGGGCGTCATTTTGCACCCGGGCCCGGAGGTTTCAGGGGGCCGAATCCTCCTCGAGCCCGAAGGCCAGCAGCACGTTGCCGGGCATGTGGAAGTAGATGCCGTAGCCGGAATTCACATACATCATGCCGTCGTCAAAGATCGGACCGGCACCGCCGCCGAAGGAACCACCGCGGCCGCTTCCTCCGCCCAGGACCGGGTATTCCCGCGCCGAGTCAAATGACCACAACACCTCGCCGGATGCGCGATCATAGAGGCGCAGCACACCGTCCATGCCGCCGGCCATGACCCCGCCGTCAATCGCTGTGGACGCGGCCGACAGGCCGGGCTGACAGAACTCGCGACCCGCGCAGACATCCTCGGGACTGGGGGTATACCAGCGCACTTTTCCTGTCGGAATATCCACCGCGAACATCCCCGGGTAGGCTTTACCCGGCCAGCGTGGGCCACCATCAAAATCGGACATGGGTACGTAGAGCGTGTCCCCCTGTACCGACATGCCGAAGTGCACCCCGCCCTGGATACCGCCGCGACCCAGCTTGCGTCGCCACACAAACTCGCCGCTGTCGGGATCGAGGGCGAAAATTTCCCCGGACTTCTGCCCCGCGAGCACCAGGTCGCGCCCCTCGCTGGTGGTCATGCGAATCGTCGCCGCCCCGAAGTCGTAGTCGGGACCGTCCTCGGGCGGGCAGTTGATGCGCTTTTCTGTTTCACAGCCCATGTTCCAGGCATCACCGGGGGTCATCTGCTGACTCCAGACGATTCGACCGTCCTCCATGCTCAGGGCCAGCACCGCGTCGCTGGTTTCGTTCGCCGGCGAGGAATAGTTCTCCCCCGTGCCCACAAACATCAGCTTGCGCTCAGGGTCGAGTGCCGGCGTATTCCAGACCGGGGACCCCGAGGGCGCGATGCGCTCGGTGCCGATGGCATTGCGGCCCACGACGGTTGGCGGCTCGTCGATGGTGTAGCTGGTAAAAAGGTGCTCCCCGCTGTGGGCGTCGTAGACCGCCACCCCGCCGCGGAAGGTACAACAGGCATATTGCGGGTCGGCGGCCGCGGTGACTTCCAGCGAAGACAAGGACACATAGAGGCGCCCATCGTGCAGCGCTGGCGCTGCGGTGATGGTCAGGCTGGGGTGATCATCCGGCCGATCGCGCCAGACCAGCTCCCCCGTCACGGCATTCACCGCATACACGTTGCCGATAAGGTCACCGAAGTACAGCAGAGGCTCGACCTCGGCGCCAGCCTCCCAGGGCTCGACCACGATACCGGTGCGAATCTCGGCCACCGTGGAGAAGGTCCAGCGCACACAGCCGGTCTTCTTGTCGAGCGCCCATAGAGTGCCGTCCTGACTGCCGACGTAGAGCGCACCGCCGGCGATAGCGGGCTGGGAGCGTGCGCGCACCGCGCCGGGAAAGGCAAAGGCCCACTTCAGTTCCAGGCCCGGCGCCTCGGCGGCGGTCATGCCCGCGACCTCCGCCGGAAAAAAGCGCTGATTGCCCCGATCCACGCCCCAGCCCCGGGTCTTGGGCGGCGCAGCGGCATTGAACTCGGCAGCCGCACCGCTACAGACCGGGGCCGGGTTGACCGCGTGAGCGTCCAGTGACTGCCCCGCCAGGTGCTCTGCCAGAATCTCCTGCTCCCGCGCCGACATCGCCGATGCCTGAACCTGCATGACCCCCGACTGCATGGCGCGCAGGATGGACTGGGGCGACATGATCTCCAGCAGACTCATTTGCGGCGCCTTGGAGACCCCGCCGCCATGGCAGGCCTCGCAATGCTTCTGGTAAAGCTGTTCGCCGTCGGGCAAATCATCTGCATAGGCCAACGGCCCCACCAGGGCCAGCAGCGCGACACAACGCAACGCGGCATGTTTCATCAGGTTTTCTCCACGTGATAGCCGGTGCGAGGAAAGTGCACAATCACCTCGCCGACTCGCTCTCCATGTCGCCGCAGGGCGACCTCCGACACCGTCAGTGATTCCAGCGCGCCCTCCACGGGCACCGCGCCATAATCCCGCGATGTCACTCGTATCGGGTCCCCCCGGCGCAAACCCAGGGGGTCGCGTTCATCGACCTCTCCACCACTGGCCGGCACGGCGCTCCGGGCGATGGCCAACGCTTCCTCCGCGCTCAGCTCCTGCCGGCTGCCGTGACCCAGTGCGTTGACCCGCTTCTCCCAAGCGAAGAGCCGGGCGAACTCCGCCAGCAACGCGTTGCCGTCGCGGATATTCCCCCGGCACATCCACACCGGGAAAACCCCGAGGATATCGGCCCAACCAGGCTGCTCACCGAGCAGGAAGGCACGCCCGTCCGACAGCATGTCGTCCAGCAGCGCCAACTGGCTGCGAAATTCCGCAAGGTAATCGGGAATCGACTGGGGCAGGCTTTCAAAGTCGATAAAACTGAAAAAGGCCCGGCGGTCGCGCAAGATGTCCTCGGGCAGTGCATCGTTGGTTCCCAATGACAGCGCCGCCCCGGACCGGAAAAAGGCCACGTCGCTCCAGTGGGCCAGCGCAAGGCACAGGCCCCGGCTTTGCCCGGGAAACAAAGTGGGCTGGGGGAAGCGTCGCTCCAGCTCCAGGGCGATTCGCTGGGTATCGCAATAGATATCGGCCCCGACCTGCAACACCGGCGTCTTGCGATAGCCGCCGGTCAATTCCGTGAGATCGGGCTTGGGCATGACCATGGGTATCTGTACCGATTGCCAGGCCAGCTGTTTCAGCCCCAGCGCCAAACGTATCTTTTCGGCAAACGGCGAGATGTCAAAGTGATGCAGGATAAGATCCATGTGAACCCCGTGCGTCAGGCAAAAAAAGGGCCGACAGAATCGGCCCAGGAGACGTCACAGCACGTCGAGAAACTCAGTTACCGCCAAAGGTCATGCCGACCTCGAGACCGTAGGTGCGCGGCTGGCCGTAGTAGGTCATGGTCCACAGGTCGGCCACCGGCAGCTCACCGATGCGATAGGTCTCGTCGGTCAGGTTGCGACCGTAGAGACGCAGGAAGAACTTCTCGCTGGCGTCGGTGTAGGTGACGCTGGCGTTGAGCAGGGTGCGGTCGTCGGTCTTGCCGTGATATTCCGGACCGACCTGCGAGTAGACGAAGATCGCCTCGTCTTCATAGGCCACATTCGCCACCCAGGACAGGTCACCCTGCAGGAAGTTGTGGGTGTAGATCGCGTCCACGCTCCACTGCCACTCGGGCGCCCGGTTGACATCCTCGTCACTGAGATCGACGTCGGTGACCCCGTCGAAGTCGGTGTCGGCAACGAACTCGTCGTACTCGCTGTTCAGGTAGCCGAGATTACCGCGAACGGTGAGCCGGTCGGTCAGGGCGGCCGAGACTTCCGCCTCGAGACCGTAGGAGGTCATGTCCGCTGCGTTGAAGAAGCGCGTTTCCTGGAAGTTGCCGCCGAAGGGATTGCTGAACTGGGCCACCAGGTCCCTCTGGGCGTCGGAATACTCGACGTAGAAGGTCGCCAGGTTCACCCGCAACTGGTTATCCATGAAATCGCCCTTGAAGCCCAGCTCCAGGGAGTCGGCGATTTCCGGGTCCGTGGGGGCCGCCGAACGCGCGGTAATCGGCGAGCCCGAGGTACCGGTCTGATCGTTGTAGGCGCCACTCTTGAAACCGCGAGAGTAGTTGAAGTAGGCGAACAGGTCATCCGAGAAGGTGTGGCTGACCGTGACCCGCCAGGTCGGCTCCTTCCAGGTCTCTGAGTCCTCGAAGACACCCGTGGAGTAGGTGTTGAAGTTGGCCGCATCCAGTCCACTGCCGAAGTCACGCCAGGTCAGGTTGGGGTCAAAGCCACCGGTAAGCTGCTGGAAGAACACCTGGTTGCGACCAATCCAGCTCTTCTCCTCGTTGGTGTAGCGGAAGCCGCCGGAGACCGTCCACTTCTCGTCGATGTCGTAGCTGCCGTCGACGAACAGCGCCCAGTTTTCCGCGTCCTGGGCGTTACACATGACCTGGGGGTTGTTGTTCCACCAGGTGGGGTCGCCGAAGGCCTGGGTGCCCACGCCCAGCAGGTCGAGGAAACCGAGTACCTGCACCACGCAGAAAGTGGTTTCGTCTTCCTGGTAGAAGCCGCCCGCCACGAAGTTGAAGGGGCCGGCAAAATCGGAGGCGATGCGTACCTCCTGCTGGAAGGTCTCCCGGTCATCCAGCCGGTTGGCATCGAACAGGGAGACCGGGCCCACTTCGCCGGTATAGGTGGAGGGCAGCTGGCTCTCCTGCTCGCGCAGGCCGGTGACCGAACTGATGGTGTAGTCACCCACGGTCCAGTCGAGGTTGAGGTAGTAACCGTCGACATCCACCTGGTGGCCGTCGGACATGTTCATCAACAGGTCATCGCGAAGGGTGATGCCGGCGCGCTTGTAGGGATCGCTGCCGCCGTCGTTGGTCAGACCCAGTGCATTAAAGACCACCGGGGCGTCCGCGGGGGTGCCGTTGACCACCGGCGGGGAATCGCCGTTGTCGCGGATAATCTCGTACTGCAGCAGGGCCGAAAAATTCTCGTTGGGTTCCCACAGGGCCTTGATGCGCCCGGAGATCACATCGTCGCCGCCCTGCTTGCTGCCGTCGCCCTTGCCGGTCGTACCGAGGGAAGGATGCGTGGGATCAAACGCGGTAACCGGGCCGTATTCGGCGTTGTTGCGGTAGAAGCCGTCGGACTCCATGTACATCCCGGCGGCGCGCAGGGCAAAGGTGTCGCTGACCGCGAGGTTGGCAGCGACCCGCGTTTCGAAGCGGCCAAAGTTCTCGACCTTGCCCTGGACCTCCAGGGAGTTGCTGTCAAACTCGGGGCGCCGCGTCTTGACGTTGATCACACCACCGGTGGTGTTCTTGCCGAACAGCGTGCCCTGGGGGCCGCGCAGGACTTCGATCTGCGCGATGTCGAACATCTCCAGCAACTGGGTCTGGATATTCGGAATGACGAAATCGTCCACCGTGACACCGACCTGGGGATCCTGGTAGACAATGATCGAGGTCTGGCCCACGCCGCGCATGGCAAAGGAGGCGGCGTTGAAACCGGCCGGTTTTGCCGCGGAGAAGTTGGGCACCATGCTGGCAATGTCACCCAAGTCACGGGGCGTCATGCGCTCGATGTCGTTGCTGGTGATGGCGCTGACCGACACGGCGGTGGTCTGGATATCGGTTTCGGAACGGCGGGTGGCCGTCACCATCACCTCTTCCAGCGCCGGGCGGTCCTGGGCGATCGCCGCGGGCATCCCCGTCGCCAGCAAAACCGGGGTCAGGCCAAGGCCGAGGGACTGACGGAAGCGCTGCCAGCGGGTGACACTGCGATTACGTGCAAAGGGAATCATGGCTGTTCTCCGAAGCGTTATAAGTATTTTGAAAGTGCTTCAAAAATGTAAACAGTGAACTTGTTTATGTCAAGCAAGTTCACTGTTACTTTTTTTCACCTCACTGCGCGAGACGACGCTCGAGTTCAACGTGGAAATGCCGCAGGCGCTGCTCCTGCTCGCTCCACAGCTGGCCGTCGAATCCGCGGGAACGCATGCCCTGCTGAACCACCGGCAGCAGCGAAGCATCCTGGCTCAGCACGAGGCCGAGACCCGCGTCCTCTTCGATGCTGTAGTACTCCATTTTGGGCCGTACTGCAGCGGTCATGTCGGTATCTTCCGGCAGCCCCATCCAGTCCGGCGGGCAGTAATTGGGATCCTCCACCGGGAACACCAGGGTCATGGTGTCGTAGTAGAAGCGCTCCGGGTCCGACTCGTGTGGCAGGAAGCGCATCAAAAAGACCGCCTCGGGATGGCAGCCAATCTGCACGTTGGGGAAGATCCCGGTGGCCCAGCTGTCCGACAACTGTCCATCTGTAAAGCGCGAGTAATCCAGGCCCAGGCGCTCGGCGCGGGCGCGCTTGCCCTCCTGAATGGCCCGTCGCACGTCCTCGGCGGTACCGTCAAAGCCCTGGGGATCCACACCAGCATCCTCAAGCATGGCCTTGAGGCCCTCGTTCACCGTCTTCTGATCGGCGACCCGCGGCGAGGGCTGCCCCAGGGGCACGATCATGCGGCTGGCGCCATTGGGGTAGAGGTCGTACTGCACATTGAGGTCGCCCATCACACCGCGGGTCTCCGGGTGAACCGCGTGCAGGTGATAGCTCTCGTAGAAGGCCTCCACACCCACCTTCCAGTTGGCACCCCACTCGCTGCGCACATGGCGCACGACCTTCATGTCCTGGATCTTGTAGGCTTCCAGATATCCCTCGGGCAGGCCGATGGACTCCTTCAGGGGCGGGGGATTGGTATCCATGTTGACGAAAACGATACCGGCATGCTCTTCGCAGGCCAGGGGTTTGAGGCCCGGCCGGTGGGCAATCACCTCCGGCTTGAAATACTCCTCGTCAGTGATCCGACGCAGCTCGCCCGTATGGTGAAAGCTCCAGCTGTGAAAGGGGCAGACAAAGACCTTGCGATTACCGCGCTCCTCGTGCACCAGTCGCGCGCCGCGGTGGCTGCAGACGTTGTAGAAGGCCTTCACGCCCTCTTCCGTGCGGGTCACGATGATGGACTCCTCGCGGATATTGAACAGGAAGTAATCGCCGACCTTTTCCAGATCTGAACTGACACCCGCGATCAGCCAGCTGCGGGTCCACATCTTCTCCCACTCCAGCGCCATGAACTCGCGGCTGAAGTAGCCATCCTTGGCTGCCACGTCCACGCCATTGTCGACCTCAGGCTGCTTGGCCTCCAGGGATTCCGGCGGGGCATCCGGGTTGATGATGGCTACGGGTACACCTTTGGCATTCATGTCGACTCTCCTTATAAGCTTTATAGATGCAACAACGTGTCTGTCAATCGACTCAATCCACAGCGTTCATCCCTGAAGCTGGAACACTGGCATGGTCAGGGTCTCGGACCAGTTCTCGAAACTCACCTGGACCGGCTGCCCGACGCGCACGGCCTCCGGGTCGCAGTTGACGATATGACTCATCATCCGCGGCCCTTCCTCAAGATCAATCAGGGCAACCACATAGGGTGCCTCATAGGCAGGCGACACCGGCTGGCGCACTACGGTAAAAGTGGCGATATGCCCCTTGCCGCTCGCTTCCCGCCAGGCCAGCTCACGTCCGCCGCAATGACTGCAGAGTATCCGCGGATAAAACTGTGGCTGCTGGCAGTCACTGCAATACTGGAGCAGCAGTTTGCCCTCGCGGCAGCCCGCGTAATAAGCATCCGAAAGTGCGGAGGATGTCGGAAACGTGCGCTCCATGTCAGTTGGCCTCCCTCCCGAGAATCAGTGTGCAGTGGCTGGAGAGGATGCCGCCCTGGGCGTGCAACAGTCCCACATCGGCCTTGCCCAGCTGCCGCTCACCCGCGGTACCGCGCAACTGCCAGACCGATTCCGTCAGCGCAAACATCGAACCCGGATTGCCCGGGTGCGAGTGGGACAAGAGGCCACCGTGTGTATTCACCGGCAATTGACCACCGGGGCCAATGCCCTGGTCGACAATGAATGGGCCGCCCTCGCCCTTGGCACAGAAGCCCAGGTCCTCCAGCTCTATCAGCACCGTCGGCGTGAAGCAGTCATAGAGCTGGGCAAAATCCATGTCCCGCGGCCCGAGACCGGCCATGGCATAGGCGCGCTCCCCCGCCTCCTTTGCCGCCGATGTCGTCAGGTTGCGAGCCTGGCTGATGTGCTCGTGACTGTGTCCTTCGCCCATGCCCAGCAGATACACCGGGGCGTGGGGGAAGTCCTTTGCCCGCTCGGCGGAGGTCAGCACAATGGCGGAGCCGCCATCGGACACCAGGGAGCAATCCAGCAGGTGCAGCGGGTCGGCAATCATGCGCGAGTTGAGCACGTCGTCGACGGTGATCGGGTCGCGTTTCTGTGCCGCCGGGTTGAGCGCCGCGTGGGCACGGCAGGCCACCGCGACCTCTGCGAAGTGTTCCGGGCGAGTCCCGTATTCGGCCATGTGCGCCTGACCCGCGAGGGCATAGTAGGCCGGCACGGTCAGCCCCCAGGGCTGCTCGTACTGGGGGTGGCCGGTGGATGACTGGACCAGCATCGCCTGCTGGCGCGACAGCCCGCTGCGCAGGCTGTCCGCCATGGCCACTACGACAACATCGGCCATGCCGGTGGCAATAGCCGAGGCCGCGTGGTGAATGATGGAGAAAGTGGTGCCGCCACCGGCACCCACCGCCATGCAGTAACGGGGAAACATCTGCAGGTACTCGGCCATTGCCTCCGCGTGGTAGAGCAGCGGCATTGACATGCTGTTGCAGGTAATCAGGCCGTCGACATCCTCCTTGCGCAGGCCGGCGTCCGCCAGCACCCGCTGAATCGCGTCAGCGCACAGCTCGAAGGCATTGAGTTCCGGCACCTTGCCCACCGGCGTATCCGCCGCGCCGACAATCGCCACTTTTCCGCGCAGGTTCTCCCCCATGCAGTCGTCTCCTTATCCTGCCGTGTTCAATACCGCCACGGCGGTACCGGGGGTAATCACATCGCCCGCCTCGTTGCGCACGAAGAGCTCGAGCTCAATCTCGCCACTGGTCGGGTCGAAAGCCAGTACCTTGCCACCGGTGGTCAGGGTCTCGCCGATATAGGAGGCCTGGCGATTGGAGTAATCAATGGAGACCAGCCGGCCGTCGTCCCCCAGCCACTCCTCGACGCACTGGTTGAGCCAGTCACCCAGCATGGGCCCGGCGATAACCAGACCCGGGTAGCCTTCCACCTCCTTGGCGTAAGGGGCGTCGAAATGGATGCGGTGCGCGTTGAACAGAACCGCGTTGTAGAGGAAGAGCTGCACGTTGTCCGGGGTGAACTGCCGCTCGGGCAACGCCTCGCCCACACTGACACTTCGTTGCTGATTTACCTGTTTCTGTTGCACCTTGCTTACCTCAGAATCCGGGTGGTTTTCTCGCGAATGACCAGGTTGCCGTCGTCATCGACGATATCCATGTCCACCTCGTAGAAAATCAGCGGGCCGGAGCGACCGATCTTCTCGTAGATATTGCTCAGGGTCCGGGTCGCGGTCAGCCAGTCTCCGGGACGGACGGGCCGGTGATATTCAATATGCAGCCCCCCCGCCATCGCCTTCTCGAGCGGGAACTTCGGCAGCAGACGATCGATGGACACCCCGTCGGGGCTCAGTTCGTCCAGCTCTACCACGTCCCAGAACAGGGCCACGTGAAACATGGGTGGCGCCTGGTCACCATCCAGGTACTTGCGCTGGCGGTTGCCGGTGGCAATGGCGTACTTGCGAATCTCGCGACGCGTCACCAGCTCCCTCACCGGCTCGCTCTGGCGGCCAATATTGGCCAGTAGTGCATCGTTGAGCACAGATGTCATACCTTGCGTTCCCCCTTGTCCCAATACGGATCGCGCAACACGCGCTTGAGAATCTTGCCCGTGGGCGCCTTGGGCAGGCTGTCCACGAAGTCCACGGATTTCGGTTTCTGGTAGGAGGCCAGATGCTGTGCCGCCGTGGCGATAATGTCCGCCTCGCTGGCCTGCATGCCCGGCTTCAATACCACCACGGCCTTTACGGCTTCCCCCCACTCGGGGTCCGGCACACCAAAGACCGCGGATTCCAGTACGGCGGGGTGCTCGTGGATGGCCGCCTCGACCTGGGTGCTGTAGATGTTTTCACCACCACTGATAATCATGTCCTTGGCGCGGTCGACGATGAACAGGTAACCCTCCTCGTCCCACACCGCGACGTCCCCGGTCCACATCCAGCCATCCCGCAGGGTTTGCGCGGTCAGGTCGGGTCGACGCCAGTAGCCGATCATGTTGGCCTCGGAGCGCACCACAATCTCCCCGGGTGTCTTGCCATCCCGCGGCACCGGCTTGCCCTCGGGGTCGACCACGTTGATGGTGGTCATGAAACCCTCTCGCCCGCAGGAATCCAGGCGTTCGGGGTGAATGCCTTCCAGCGCACGGGCATGGTCCTCCTGGGACAGGAAGCTCATGGTCATACCCTCGGTCTGGCCGTAACCCTGGATCAGGGTGCAGGGCAGCGAGGCCAGGGCCGCCTGTACCACGCTGTGGGGCATGGGTCCGCCGCCGTACTGGATATTGCGCAGGCTGCTGAGGTCGTAATCGGAAAAGTTGTCCACCGCCATCATCCAGTTGAGCATGGTGGTGATGCCGAGGAAGGCCGATACACGCTCGCGCTGGATGACTTCCAGCGCGAGCTTGGCGTCAAAGTTGATCAGGACGACCGGGCAGCCGTGGGCCATGTAATTGATGGCCAGCCCCACCGGAATGTGGAACATCTGGCCGGTCAGCATGTATACGTCCGTGGGCACCACACGCTCGGCGACAGTCTGGTTGATCATGCCGGCGAACAGCGAATGGTGGGTGTGAAGTGCGCCCTTGGATTGACCGGTGGTGCCGCCGGTGTAGAGAATCAGCATCGGATCGTGGCCGCCCACCTCCGCGGAGCGTGCAGGCTCCTCCGTGCCAGCCCCCGCCAGGAGCTTTTCGTAACTGCCGTCACTGTCGACGCCGAAGCTCAGAAGATGCACATCGCTGGCCTGCCGCACCAGTGCGGCGGCCTGGTCGGCGTATTCTGCCGAGTATGCCAGCGCCGCGGGCTCACCGTCGTCGAAGATGCGCTGCAGCTCGACCTCACCGAGACGCCAGTTCAGGGGCTGGGCGATCAGACCCACGCGGCCACAGGCAAAATAGAGCTCCATGTATTCGATGCAGTTGCGCGAGAGCACTGCCACACGATCCCCCTTGGCCAGTCCGAGACCGACCAGGCCGTTGGCCAGCCGGCGCACGCGCTCGTCCAGCTCGCCATAGGTCATGCGCCGATCGTTGGGGATATCGATCAGGGCTTCGCGGCCGGGCGCGAGACGCGCGGTCTTGGCCGGGATCATTCCCAGGTTCATGCGTGTTCCTTATTAGTAGGGTTTGTCGAGTTCCAGATGCCGGCCAAGCAACCGCCAGTCGCCGCCCTGCTGTATGACACGGTCGTGGTAGACACCCGCCGTCAGCAGGCGAATTTCGCCGTCCTCCGTCGCCAGCAGGGTCAGGTTGGAAGTGACTTCCACGACCCCGGAGGCATCCCGCTCGCCGAAGAAAACATTGGAAACCACGTGCCGCCGCTTGTCGGTCTGGGCGGACACCGCAGCGTTCATCATGTCCATGATTGCGGCCCGCCCCTCGAAGGGACCCGCCAGCTCGCCGCCGGCGATGCGCATCGAAAAACGGGCGTTTTCGGCAAACAAGCCGGCGAGATCTTCCATCGCGTGTTCGTCCAGCGCGTAGGCTGCCCGGGACAGCAGCTCCTGGACCGCCAGTTTTTCTTCCACCGAAACGTGTTGGGTCATGTCCTGCTCTCGTGGCACCTCGGGGTGCCTGTTGTTATCGACAGGATTGCATTGTAGTCGCAACTTGAACTTCCCTCAAGTTGTTGCAAACAAGTTTTTAAATTTTGTCCAAAACTGGACAGACACCCCCTTAACGTCGTACAACTAGTCTGGAAGAACCTGAATATGGTTTAAGTTGTGAAATCATCCGAATCCTCGCCCAAATCCCGGGCCGGCAGCTCCCACAGAAAACCCTCTCGCGCGAAGAGCACTGTTTCGCCGCGGGGCGACACCCGCGGCGAGCGACGCCGGCGAAAGATTTTCAAGTCCCTGCACGACTGCATCATTCGCAAGGGCTATGTGAAGACCACCCTCGCGGACATCGCCGAGGGGGCGGACATGACCGCCAGCCACCTGCTGTACTACTTCAAGGGCAAGGAAGACATCCTGGAGCAGTACTTCCAGAATGTGTCAGTGCGCTTCCTGGAGCGCATCGAGACCTTCGGTGGACACGATACCGAGGAGCAGATCGACCTGCTGGCCGATTTCTGGTTCAAGGGCGAGACCAGCACCCGGCAGGAGATCGGCTTCATGCTGGAGTGTTTCGGTGCGGCGGTGAATGACGATGTGCTCAAGGTGACCAAGGCGGACTTCGATGCCCGCTGCAAGGCTTACCTGGTGGACCTTTTCGACGGCGCCGGAGAAAGTCTTTTCACCAACAGCCGTGACGCCGCCGAGCTGGCCTATTCCATGATGATTGGCCTGCGCTCGGCCGTGTACTTCGACGATGACATCACCCTGGAGCACGCCCACCGCTTGTTCCGGCAGGCGCTGTTCAGGATGAGCGGTCTCAGCCGTCAGGCTGCTGCCTGACGCAGCCTCGGCAGGACCTTCTCGGCGATGTAATCGAGCCGTGCATTGCCCGAGGCAACCGACTCCCCGGGGAACTGGGCCCAGAAGTGGATATCGCAGATCTGCGGATAGGTCTTGACCATCTCCGTCAGCCGCGACACCGCGGTATCGGCATCCCACAGTTCGTACAGGCCGTTTTCCACCACATCCTTCCAGTTGTCGTAGACCGGCGCCTGATCGGGGGGGCCGAAGGCGCCCCACTGGCTGTAGGCATTGGTCTGGTAGATCAGGTGGTCGCCAATGCGGGCCGCCTCGCGCTCCGGATCCTCGGCAATGATCGCCCAGCAACCCAGCACGATGCGCCCCTGGTCGGCCTTGCCCTGCTTGTCGAGAAACTCGCAGTAGCTGTCCATGCCGATGCCCCCGGTAGAGAGGAAGCCATCGGCCACGCGGGCGGCGCGCTCGATCGCCGGCGGCGCCATGCCCCCGAGATAGACCCCCGGGGTATGTACCGGCGCCGGCGTAACACAGAGGTCGCCCACCTCGAAGCGCTTGCCGGAAAAGTTGACCGGCTTGCCCGACCAGGCGCGACGCAGCACCTCGATACCCTCCTCCATCAGGCTGGGCCGGTGCGAAAGCTTGCGGCCGAACTGATCGAACTCCATCTGGCGATAGCCAATGCCCACCCCGAGATCGAAGCGCCCGCCGCTGATCAGCGACAGTGTGGCGGCGTCCTCGGCGACCCGGATCGGGTCCGCCAGGGGCAGCAGCATCAGGTTGGTGCCCAGGTGCATCTTGCGCGTCTGGGCGGCAATGGCACTGGCAACCACCAGCGGCGAAGGGGTGTAGCCATCGTCGCAGAAGTGGTGCTCGGTCAGCCAGACCGAATTGAAGCCCTTGTCCTCGGCCTCGCGGATTTGCTGCAGGCGCTCGCGATAGAATTCCTCGAAATCCTGGCGCCACTGCGCCGGATTGCGAAAGTCGTACCAGAGTCCGTAATTAACATCTTGGCGCATGTTGCCTCCCGGACAACTCAGGAATGGGTGGCCAGGAACCGCAACAGCTCCCGGTTGTAGTCTTCAGTCACTTCGATGAAAGGCGCGTGCCCGACACCCTCGAACTCGATCACCGTGGCTCGGGGGTGGTTATCACCCACCCAGCGCCCGATCGCCGGATCGACAAAGGCGTCCTGGGAGCCCACAAAGGACAGTACCGGGCAAGGCAGGGAGGCCAGCATCTCGCGCTGATCCAGGGGCTCCAGCTGGGCAATGGTCTCTATCGCCCGCGGGGAGGCCTGGCAGAACACCTGCCATATCCACTCCACCACCGGGGGCGGCACCTCCTTGGCACAGACCGCCTGGGACAACCCGTGAAGGAAGGCGATGCGGTCGGCCTTGAGCCCCGCCACAGTCGCGGCCATATCCTCCGGCTGCCCGCCCAGGGGAAGATCGGGCTTCTGGATGTAGATCGGCGAAGCGCCACCAGTCAGCACGACCGCACGACATGACTCACCCAGGCGGCTGGCCGCTTCCACGACGACCGCTCCGCCCAGGGACCAGCCATTCAGCACAACGCTGCTCAGACCCAACTGCTTCACCAGCGCCACAACGTCGCCGGCAATCGCCGAGATGCCCGGGTCGTCGAAGTCCTTGTCGCTCTGGCCGCAGCAGCGGTGATCCAGCATCACCACCCGGTGGCCAGCGTCCCGCAGGGCCGGCAGGACGTTGTCCCAGGCCCGCACGTTCATGCCCCAGCCGTGCACCAGCACGACGGCGCTGCTGCCCTGCCCGTGGCTCTCGTAGTACACCTGCCGTCCGCAATCGGTCGTCATGTATGCCATGTTATGTTTACCTCCTGGTCAGAATCCGCCGGATGGTTGCTTCGTAATCGTCGAATACGGCCATCAGATCCAGCGCGCCGGGATTGACCAGCCACTGGTAGATGGTGCCGAAAATGAAGGAGTTGAACTTGACCCCGAAGAGCTCGGGATTGACCTCCGGATCAATCTCCCCCGCCTCGATCCCCAGGCGCACCCAGCGCGCGGCATCGTCGCGGTAGATGCGGTGGTGGTCGGCCAGCTTGTCGCGGATCTCCGAGTCGTGTCCGAGTGACTCGTACCAGAGAATGTACATCGCACGCATGTAGCTGGCCTCGGTGTTGAGGAAATCGCGCACCGCGTGCAGGGCAGAAATAATCGCCTCGATACCGGTCTTGCCCCCGACGTACTCCCCCAGGTGGGACTTCCAGCGTCCATCGAAGCGGATGAACATCTGGTTGAGGAAGCCCGCCTTGGAGCCGAAGCGCGAGTGGGCCAGCCCCCGGCTGTAGCCCGCCATCTCGCCGATCTCCTTCAGGGTCGTACGCTCGGTACCCCGCTCGATGATCAGCTTGATCGCCGCCTCGAACATCCGCTTGTCGGACAAAGCCGTGCGCTCTGCCTGGGTACGGCGCCGGTTGGGCACTGATTTCCCGCCCTTCTTGGCCCCAGTGCGCGCCTCGGCAGCCTTTACCGGCGCCCCCGCGGCACTGTCATTTGATGTGCTGTACGTCGAACTCTCCGCTTTCATGCATCACCCGCAAACGTTTCTTGTCGATTTTTCCCACGCTGGTCTTGGGTATCTCGCCAACAAAGGCCCAGTATTCCGGAATCCAGAATCGCGCGACCTTGTCCTCGAGAAACTCCCGCAGCGCAGCTCCACCCACGGCATCCTTGCCCGCCAGCACAATAGCCAGGGGCCGTTCCTGCCAGCGCTCGTCGGGGGTGGCGATGACCGCTGCCTCCACCACATCGGGGTGTGACAGCAGGGTATTTTCCAGGTCGACCGACGAAATCCACTCACCCCCGGACTTGATGACGTCCTTGGTGCGATCAGTCAGCTGCACGAAATGCTTTTCGTCGATATGCCCGACATCACCGGTGCGCAACCAGCCGTCGCTGGTGAACGAGTCCGGCGACTCACCCCCGTGGTAGCCCCCGGTAATCCAGGGACCGCGCAATTGTAGCTCACCCACGTCCTGGCCGTTGTGCGGCAGCGGATTGCCATCGCCATCCACCACTCGCACCTGCACCCCCGGCACCGGGCGGCCACTCTTGGCCCGCCAGGGCGTTTCGCCACCGGGACCGGGGTCCCGGGGCGGGTGTGACAGGTGGCACAGCGGGCTGGTCTCGGTCATGCCCCAGCCCTGCAGCACCGGAACGCCCCAGCGTTCACGCACCGCGTCAATCATGGCCGGCGCCACTGCCGCGCCCCCCGATACAAGCATACGGAAGCAGCCCAAGTCCAACTCGCGCTGCTGCGAGACCCGCAGCAGATCCCCCAGGATGGTCGGCACCATCGCAGTGAAGGTCGGGCGCTCCTGGCGAATCATGACCTCGATGCCCGCGGGCTGCAGGTGGGGCCCGGGCATGATGAAGTCACTGCCACTGAACCAGCCGGAATAAGGCAGGCCCCAGGCATTGGCGTGGAACATGGGCGGCAGCAGCAGTATGCGGTCGCGTTCGTTGATGCCGAAGGTATCCGTGGCCCGGGAAGCCAGCGAATGCACGAAGGTGGTGCGATGGCTGTAGACCACCCCTTTCGGATTGCCGGTCGTGCCGCTGGTATAGCAGATGGCCGCAGCGCGCGTCTCGTCGATGTCGGGCCAGTCGTAGTGATGCGGCTGGCCGTCCAGGGCGCTCTCGTAGCCGACCACCGGCAGCTGCTCCAGGTGGCCACTCTCACCACCCACCAGGAGAATATGCGTCACGCTCTTGAGCAGGGGCACAACCGGGGCGAACATCTCCTGCAGGCTGGCATCGAGAATCACCACCTTGTCTTCGGCATGGTTCAGGATATAGGCCACCTGCTCGACCGACAGGCGGATATTCGCGGTATGCAGAATCGCCCCCATGGAGGGCACAGCCAGATAGGCCTCCATGTGAGCCTGGTTGTTCCAGCTGAAGGTCGCTACCCGGTCGCCCTGCTGCACACCCAGTTCATTCAGCACATGGGCCAGCTGGGCAGCGCGCTGGGCAGTCTCACTGTAGCGGGTATAGTGGGTCGACGTGCCGTCAAAAACCCCGATACGGCTATCGGGGAACACCGCGTGACCGTGCTCCATGAGCATGCGCACAGTCATCGGCATGTGCATCATGGTGGCGTGCATATCCATTATTGTCTCCTTACCAGTTTCCCTTGGCGGCCGCGGCGGCTTCTTCCAGTAACGCGGGAACATCGTATTCCAGGCCCCGGGCGTAGTCCGAGTCGACCTTGCCGGCGCAGTAGAGCTCCCAGGCACCCTCGACAATGGCCGCCAATCGCCAGAAGGCAAAGCACATGTAGAAATCCATATCGCGCAGCGGCAGCCCGGTTGCCGCCGACCAGCGCTCTGCCAGCGCGCGGCGGCTGTGCGCACCGGGGCGTCGGCTAACCGCCTGAATATGGCGAAAACCCGGGGGATCGAGCTCTCTCGGCCCCCAGAACATCAACAGCAGCGCGAGATCCGCCAGCGGGTCGCCGATAGTCGCCAGTTCCCAATCGATGATGGCCGCCACCTCGGGTCGCTGCGGGTGCGACAGGGTGTTGTCCAGGTGATAATCGCCGTGGATCAGGCTGGCGTGGGTCTCCGCCGGCAGGTTGTCCAGCAACCAGCTGGCCAACTCATGCAGCAGGGGCAACTCACGCACCGGTGCTTTGGACCGGGTGTCCCGCCAGCGGGTAATCTGTCGCTCCAGGAACTGCTCGGGGCACCCAAAGCGCTCCAACCCCAGGCTTTCCCAGGGCAGGCTGTGCACCACCGCCAGCTCGTCGACCAGCGACTCGCCCAGACGATTGACGGTTTGCGCGGTATCCGGGTAGGTGTCGGGCAGCGCATCGGTAATGGAGACGCCCTCGACGTGGCCGACCACCAGAAAGGGGCGCCCGATCACCTCTGTGTCCTCGCACCAGGCCACCATTTTCGGCACCCGGGCCCGACCGTCCAGTGCCCTGAGCACCTTGGACTCCCGCTCGATGCCGCGGTGTGCCGTCGGCGAGATCGCGTTCTCCGGCGGGGTGCGCAGCACCAGGGGACCGCTGTCACTGTCCAGCTGGAGCGTCAGGTTGGCATTACCGCCACTGAGGCGGCGCGCTACCTGCACGCCCGAGACCCCCGCGTGCTCCGCCAGCCAGCGGGCCAGTGGCGGATTCATGGCATCCAGCGCATCACTCATCCCGGCACCCCGAAACTGCTCATCAGGCCGCCATCGGCGGGGATAAAGGCGCCGGTCATGTAAGTCGAATTGGCCACCCAGAAGGCCACCTCGGCGACTTCCTCGGCACGGCCGTAGCGCCCCAGGGGAATGGTCTTGCGCATACCTTCCAGGGCCTTCTCCGACAGACCGCCGGTCATTTCGGTCAGTACCAGGCCCGGGATCACCAGATTGACGCGAATGTCCCGTGCCGCATACTCGATGGCCAGCGCGCGGGTCAGGCCGGACAAGCCGGCTTTCGAAGCGGCGTAGGCGGAGTCCCCCGGGAAGCCCCGGAAGCCCACGACCGCCCCGACGTTGAGAATGGCCGCACCGGACTGCAGGTGCGGATCGGCGGCGCGGATCACGTTCACCGCACCCTTGAGGTTGGTGGCGAGGACCGCATCCCAGTTTTCTGCGGAGATCCGACCGATGCGACCGCCACGGTGCAGCCCCGCATTGTTGACCAGGACATCGATCCGTCCCCAGTGCGCGATCACCCGATCCACCGACGCCTGCAACGACGCCGTATCACAGACGTCCGTCCGACAGGCCAGGCAGGCATCACCGAGCTCCCGCGCCAGATCTTCTATACTGTCACTGCGGGCGAAGATCGCCACCCGGTCACCCGCCGCCAGCGCCTGCTCGGCAATGGCACGCCCAATGCCCCGCGAAGCGCCGGTGACAATCCAAACTTTCTGATCAGCCATGATTTCACTTCTGCTGGTTGGTGAGTAAAGAATTATTTGCTTGTTTGCATCTAACAAGTCTAAACTGGGCGTCGCCGAAGTCAAGCAAAACCATGTGTTGGCGGGCAAGACAGCGAAACCAAAACCGCATTGCTTATCAAACAAAGAAGGTGTCACCGTGAGCTGGAGCTTTGAAACCGACAGCGAATTCCAGAAACAGTTGGACTGGATCGCTACTTTCACCCGTGAAGAAATCGAACCCCTGGACCTGGTCTTCCGCGGTCCGGGCGATCCCTGGGACCCGGACTCCCCGGCGGCGAAAGCCATGGAGCCCCTCAAGCAGATCGTGAAGGAAAAACGCCTGTGGGCCTGCCACCTCGGCCCCGAGCTCGGCGGTGAAGGCTACGGCCAGGTCAAGCTCGGCCTGATGAACGAGATCCTCGGGCGCAGCCGCTTCGGACCCAGCGTATTCGGCTGCCAGGCCCCCGATTCCGGCAATGCCGAAATTCTCGCCCACTTTGGCACCCCCGAGCAGAAAACCAAGTACCTACAGCCGCTGCTGGATGGCAAGATTGCCTCCTGTTATTCCATGACAGAGCCCCAGGCCGGTGCCGACCCCGCCGAGTTCACCTGCACCGCGACCCGCGACGGTGACGAGTGGGTGATTAACGGCGAGAAATGGTTTGCCTCCCACGCCCGCTTCTCCGAATTCCTGCTGGTCATGGTGGTCACCAATACGGAAGTGCCCATCCACGAAGGCGCCTCCATCATCCTGGTGGAGAAAGGCACGCCGGGGATGGAGATCATCCGCAACTCTGCCGTCGGCCCCTTTGTCGAACAGGGCGACGGTGTGCACGCCTATGTCCGTTTCAACAACTGCCGGGTGCCCGCCGACAACCTGCTGGGAGAAGAAGGTCAGGGCTTCCTAGTGGCGCAGACCCGCCTCGGCGGCGGCCGCGTACACCACGCCATGCGCAGCGTGGGCGTGCTCAAGAAAGCCATGGACATGATGTGCGAGCGCGTGGTCAGCCGCACGACCAAGGGCGAGCAACTGGCCAAGAAACAGCTGACCCAGGAAAAAGTCGCCGACAGTTACACGCAGATCATGCAGTATCGCCTGCATGTGCTGTACACCGCGTGGCTGATCGACAAGTACAAGGAATACAACCGCGAGGTGCGCAAGGAGATCGCCGCGATCAAGGCTGCGACGCCCAAGGTGCTCCAGGAAGTGATCTACCGGGCCATGCACCTGCATGGCAGCATCGGCGTATCCGATGAAACGCCGCTGATGACCATGTGGGCCAACATCCCCGAGCTGGGCATCGTCGACGGACCCTCGGAAGTCCACAAGATCACCGTGGCGCGGACCGTACTGCGCGATTACGAGCCGGTGCAGACACTGTTCCCCAGCTACCACACCCACACCCAGCGCGAAGCGGCCATGAAGAAGTATGGCCACTTCCTGGAGGGAAACAGCTAGCGCGTAATGGCGATCTCGGTGCGGGGCATGCTCTCGGGCATCCCCCCCAGCGCCACGGCGCAGCGCGAGCTGCCGCAGAAGTAGGCTACCGCCATGGACAGATGCAGCAGCTCGGCTTCCGTGAAAGTTGCTTTCAGGTCAGCCTGTAGCGAGGCCGGGATGCCCGCCGGGTCCAGGTGGAACTGGCGGGTGAAGGCCACGATGAGGCGCTCCCGCTCGCTCAGGACCGCCTCATCGGCACCCTCCTGTATCACGGCCACCTTTTCCTCGCTGAAGCCGTCGGCCACAGCGACGTCATAGCGCACCGCACGGCACATCACGCAGCCGGTGAACTGCGCGTTCTGCAGGCGCGCCAGCTCGACCTCCGCGGGAGACAGTTCGCCCGCGTCCCAGACTGCGCCATTGAGGGCAATCAGGGATTCGACCACCTCGGGCACCATGCCCAGGGCCGAGTCGCGAATCACGTTACCACTGCCGCCCTGCCCTTCCGGGACCTGCACTCTCGCCACACTGCTCATCTCACGCCTCCTGTTTCGATGTCCGCCAGATCAGACCCAGGCGCTGCAGGCCGTCAAATACGCCGAGGGATTGCACCAGCGCAACCAGGCCGACATCGCCGTAGTGTGTCTTGACGGCTTCCGCCTGTGCGTCCGTGATCGCCAGGGCATCCATGGCATAGATTTCGGTAAATTCCAGGCAGGCCCGCTCGGCCTCGGTAAACAGCGGCGAGCGGTGCCAGTCGCGCAGGGCCGCGCGGCGCACGGCGTCCACCGGCACCACCGCCTGGGCCTGATCACCCTCGCTGCGATGCAACTGGGCCATACGCAGGCGGCACAGCTCCAGCACCGGTCCGGGCACATGGGGCTGCTCCCAGAGGCTCTCGAACATGGCCAGGAAGGGTTCACCCAGCTGTGGCAGCCGCGCCATGATGGCCTCCCGAGATGAACACTCTTGCACGATCCAGCTCACGTCAATCTTCTCCTGATTTCAAATGGTTGCCGTTACCGGCGGCTCCCTTTGAGCGCCCCACTTTCCGCGCTAGCCGCCGAAACCCTCGCCCCCGACCGCCTCGCCCATGCGAACCAACCGGCTGTCGGCAACCGCGAGCTGCCGGTGCCGCACTGCCTCCTTGTACGCCGGATCGGTGACCATGGCCATGAAAGCCCTGGCGTTCGGATAGTGGGCGATAAAGGCGATGTCCCAGTACTCGTCGGCGGGGCCGATCACCATGGCTTCCGGTCGCCCGCGCCAGACGATGCTGCCGCCGAGGCGTCGAAACACGGGGCCACTGTCGCGACCGTAGCGGGTGTAGGCCTCGGCGCCCGAAACCTCCTCGCCGTCCGGATAGCGGACGCGTGCATTGAGCCGGATCAGATTGAGCATCCAGATCGGGGTATCCCGGGGCAGGGACTTGAAGTGATCGAATTGTTCGCGGGTGGGGTCGACATTGCCGCTCATTGCAAGCCTCCTGTTATTGTTCTGGCAGCTTACCGCCAAAGGCTGCATAGGTATACCCATTCGCCGGATGTGGCAGCGCCCGGCAGGCACCGCGCCACGACTATAGTATGCTCGGCCACCGCAATAAACGGACGGAGCCCTGCGCTCCCCCACCCTAGAGGAGATACCCATGAAAGTGATCGTGATTGGCGGATCCGGCCTGATCGGCGGCGATGCCGCACTGGAACTGCAAAGCCAGGGGCATGAGGTCACCATCATGTCCCGCAAGCGCCCCGAGGCCCCAGCCCTCGCCGCATTGCCCTGGGTACAGGGGGATTACATCAACGATGACCTCGCCGATGGCCGCCTGCAGGGCTTCGACGCCATGGTCTTCGCCGCCGCTGCGGACATCCGCAACGTGCCCCAGGACGGCTCCGTCGACCCCGCCGAGTTCTACCGCCAGGCCAACGACATCGCCGTTCCGCGCGCCTTCGAGGCGGCCCGGGACGCCGGCATCCGCAGCGCCGTGTACATCGGTTCCTTCTACTCCCAGGTAGCCCCCCACCGCGTCGGCGAGTGCCCCTACGTTACCTCTCGACACAACACCGACCAGGCCATACGCGCCATGAGCACCGACAGCTTCCGCGTCGTGAGCCTGGACTGCCCCTTCGTGCTGGGACACATCGACGGCACGCAAGTGGACTACATTGCGGCGGTGGTTGCCTATGCCCGCGGCCAACTCGAAGGCGTGCCGGTATTTGCGCCCAAGGGCGGCACCAACCACATCAGCTCGCGCTCGGTGGCCCAGGCCGTGGCCGGCGCCCTGGCTAATGGCGAAGGCGGCAAGGCCTACCTGGTGGGTGATGAAAACCTGACCTGGAAGGAATACCTGGAGCTGTGGTTCCGCCTCGCGGGCAACCCGCAGGAAATCGAGGTACGTAAGGACGACCACCCGCTGTTCCCCGACGCGATCATGTTCGCTGGCCCGGGAGCCACGGTGTCCTACGAGGTGGACCCGGCGGACCACGAGGCCCTGGGCAGCTTCGATCGCCAGCAGATCGAACCGACCATCAAGCGCATTCTCGCCGCCTACAGCTGATCGGCACGGACGAGCTGCGGCGGGCTTACCTGCCGCAGCTCCGGTCCTTGTCTATACCCGCACTCCCATGGTGTCCCGGGCCTCCCGAGCCAGGGACTCCTGAAACTCCGGATGTGCCACCGCCAGCAGGGCCCGGACCCGCTCCGCGATGGAACAGCCGCGCAGTCTCGCCACACCGTATTCCGTCACCACGTAGTCCACCTGAGCCCGGGTGGTCACCACGCCCGCACCACTGGCCAAATGGGGCACCAGACGCGACAGGGTTCCGCCCCGGGCCGTACTGGGGAGGGCAATGATCGACTTGCCCCGCTCGGAATAGCTTGCCCCCTGCACAAAATCCACTTGCCCGCCCACGCCCGAGTAAATCCGGTGGCCAATGGAGTCGGCACAAACCTGGCCAGTGAGGTCGATCTGCAGTGCACTGTTGATCGAGGTCGCCCGGGGATTCTTGGCAATCACCACTGGGTTGTTGACGAACTCCACGTCCAGGAACACCACCTCGGGGTTGTCATTGACATGGTCATAGAGTGACTGGCTGCCCATGGCGAAGGAGGTGACCGTGCGCCCCCGGGAAATCTTCTTGCGCGCGTTGTTGATCACGCCGCTGCGCAACAGCGGCAGCACGCCGTCGGCGAACATCTCGGTGTGGATACCCAGGTCACGCCGATCCCCCAAGCAGGCCAGCGCCGCATCGGGGATGGCGCCAATGCCCATCTGCAGACAGTCGCCGTCCTCAATCAAGCTGGCCACGTGCTCGCCGATGGTTCGCTCCACCGGGGAAATCTCCCGCTCGCCGTGCAGCAGCAGCGGTTCCGTCGCGGTGTAGGCCACATCGATGTCCCGCAGGTTGATAAAGCTGTCGCCATGGGTCCGCGGCATCTCCGGGTTGATGTGGGCGATAATGCGTCCGGCCACATCGCAGGCCGCCTTGCTGGCCTCGACGGAGATCCCCAGGGAGCAGTTGCCGTGACGGTCCGGGGTGGAGACCTGAACCAGGGCCGTATCCACGCGGGCGTCACCGCGCCGGAACAGCTTGGGAATTTCGGAGAGAAAAATCGGCACATAATCGGCGCGGCCCTGGTTGATCAGGTCTCGGGTCACCTGGCCGGCGAAAAAGCAGCGGTTGCGCAGGTGCCCGTCCAGTGCCGGATCCGCCAGGGCCTCCGCATGCTCCAGGTGCAATTGCATGATAGTCACATCCTGCAGCGCCCGCGCATGCTCTGCCAGTGCCTCCAGCAGCACCGTGGGTGTGGCCGCCATGGAGTGGCACCACAGGTTCTCCCCGGAACCGATCACCGACACCGCTTCCAGAGCCGATTCGACAAACAGCGTCACATACCCCCCCAAACTTGCTGCAATTCAGTACTTTATACCACAGCCGGACTGGGCCTTCCGGCACGGGCAAGCGGACGCAGCCTGGTCTACACTTCCGGCATGATCCCGCGCACCAGTGACATACTCTGGCAGGACGCCCAGCACCAGGCCCTGTTCGAGATCCTCGACCTGCTGGCGGAGCCGGACTCCGACAATGAAGTGCTGCAGCGACTTTACGAGTATACGGAGATCCATTTCCGTCTGGAGGAGTACTACATGGTGGCGCTGGACTACCCCGACCTGGAGACGCACCGGGAATCCCACGACCGCTTCCGGGAAGAGATCGCCTGCCTGCTGGAGGGGGGTATCGACGAACCCGGTTTCCGCAACGCGGTAACCATATTCCTTCGCGAGTGGCTGCAGCGCCATGTTTTCGGGGTCGACAAGGATCTCGAGGCCTTTATTCTGGCCGCTGACGCCAAGTGAATCGAGCCGACTCTGGAACCGCGAAATGAATGAACTGCGCAACAAGGATGCCCCGGGCCGCGGCGTCGCCGTCATCGTCTACGGCCTGTACCTGGGAGCCATCATGACCATTGTGACCCTGCCCCTGGGCGCGCTGCTGGCCGCGTGGCGGCTGCGACACAGCGCCGACTGGGTTGCCTCCCACCTGCGCTTCCAGCTGTGGACCTTCGCCGGTCTCGCGGCCAGTGGCATCGCCGCGCTGCTGCTGTGGCGCGTGCTCGGCCAGATGGCGGCGCCGCCAATGTCCGCCTGGGCCTTCGGCTACCTCTACTTCACCCTGGCGGTAGGCTGGATGATTGGACGCTGTGGCGTGGGCATTCATCGCCTTACCGCCAACCGCCCCATCGAGCGCCCTGACAGCCTGCTGTTTGGCGGGGTGAGCCCGGCCTTCAGTGACGGATGATCTGCCGGTAGATGGCCGGTAAAGCCACCGCCAGGTGCTCGGGGCGCTGCACGATGCTGTAGCCGCCGCGGCTGAACATGCGCTGGAAGTACTGCTGGGCCTCCTGGTCGATGGTCACCGCGAACACCCGCACCCCGCTCTGCCGGGCATCGAGCACCGCGCGCCGGGTATCCTCCACCGCATAGCGACCCTCGTAATAGTCGGTATCGTTGGGTTTGCCGTCGGTGAGCAGCAGCAGTAGCCGGTGACGCTGGGGCTGCTTTGCCAGCCCCGCAGCCAGGTGGCGGATGGCCGGCCCCATGCGGGTGTAGGAGCCCGGCTGCAGGGCGTGAATGCGCTGTTCCACAGTACGGTCCATTCCCTCCGCCCAGTCTTTCAGGGTATTCACCCAGACCTTTTCCCGACGACGCGAGGTAAAACTGTGGATGGCAAAGGCATCGCCGCAGGCGGCGATGCCGTGAGCCAGCACCAGCACCGCCTCCTTCTCGACATCCAGCACCCGGCGATCCTCCAGCCAGGCCTCGGTCGACAGGGACACATCCACCAGCACCGAGACCGCCAGATCGCGATCCTGCTCGCGGGTCGCCTGGTAGAGCCGGTCGCTGCTCTGCCCACAGGCGCGCTGGTCTGCCGCCGCGCGCACCACCGCGTCGATATCCAGCTGGTCGCCGTCGGGCTGGCCGCGCAGCAGCACGCGCCGGGGCTGCAGGGCCTCGAACTGGCGGCGCACCTGGCGGATTCGACGACGCATGGCCAGGTCCGGCTGCCAGCGCTCCCCCTCGCCTTCCTGGACTCCCGCCAGGACCACACAGTGGTCCTGCAGATAGCGACGCTCGCGGTAGTGCCATTCCGGGTAGCTCAGGCGTGCCGCCAGCGGTGCCCCGGTTGCCTCAGCCGCCGGCAGATCCAGCTCCAGGCGCAGTTTGGCCGCCGCCTGCTGGCGGTGGGGACTCAGGGTGATCTCCTCCAGCTGTTCCGCATTGCGGGCGGCATTCTCGTCTTCCTCGTCATCCACCAGGCGATTCACATTGACCATTTCGGCCATGGAAAGCAGTTTTTCAAAGCGGTTGAACACCAGGGGGTCCTCCCGCTCGGCCTGGTCCTGACGCCGGCGCTGCGCCTTGCGTCGCCCGGGACGGGCCGGGTCGCTGGTTGCGGCGGACTCGGTGGATTCCGGCTCCGCATCCGGCCGCACCACCCCGCCTGGCTGGACGGCAAAGGCGGTCGCCCACAGGGGTACCGGGAGTGGCGGCCGATAACCCCGGGGAGCACTCGGCGGGAAACGCGGCTCGCGGGCAAGCGATTGCCAGCGCTCCGGGATGTCGGCGCCTGCCCCCTGGGACAGTGCCGCGACAATCAGCGCCTCGAGCGCCTGCTCCACGGATGGCAGCGAGCGCTGCGGGCGCAGGGGCAGCAGGGCCCCGGCGAGACGACGGTAGCGCGGCGCCAGTCCGGGAAACTGTGCCAGGGCCCTATCCACTCCCTCCAGGGCGGCCTGCAGGGCCAGAACATCCCAATGCAGCGGGTCTTCGACAGAAGGTACGACGGGGAGACAGGCGGCGTGGGCCGCCAACCAGAAATAGAGATCGCGATTCAGTGTCTGATCGGGAAATACCGACAGCTCCGCGGGCAACAGAAGATTCTCCTGGTCGCGACGGCTGACCACCTGTCGCTCCCGGGACTGCCCCAGCCACTGGCGAAAGTTGAGACGATGGGCCGATTCCTCGGCGGCCACCGCATTGACCCCCAGGGCGGGGTCCCCCCCCGCGGCGCGGAAAAACACCGCCAGTACCGGACGCACGCTGTCCAGGCTCACCGCCGCTTGCGGGAAGCTCTGCCAGCTCGCCGAACGGGAGGCCCAGCGGTGCCAGAAGCGGCCGGCGGCCTCCTCGATTTCCAGCCACTCCCACACCGCGACTCAGTCCTCGCCGAAGCCGATGCGGACAATCTCCAGCAGGGCCTCCTGTACATCGGGCTCGTCGGTCAGCGGCTCCACCAGGGTTGCCCGAGCCGCCTCCAGCAGGGGCAGACCGGCCTTTATCAGGATAGCGCAGTAAATCAACAGGCGGGTGGACACCCCCTCCTCCAGATCCTGCCCCTTGAGGGCCCGCAGGCGCTGGGCCAGGTTGACCAGGGTATGACAGCGCCGCCCGTCCAGACCACTCTCCCGGGCGACGATGCGCCGCTCCTGCCCGGGCGGAGGAAAATCGAAACTGGCGGAAACAAAGCGCTGGCGGGTACTCGGCTTGAGGCTCTTCAGCAGGTTCTGGTAACCGGGATTGTAAGAGACTACCAGCATGAAGCCCGGGGGCGCCTGCAGCATTTCACCCGTGCGTTCGAGGGGCAGCATGCGTCGATCGTCGGTGAGCGGATGGAGAATCACCGTCACATCCTTGCGCGCCTCCACCACCTCGTCCAGGTAACAGATGCCCCCCTCCCGAACCGCACGGGTCAGGGGACCGTCCACCCAGCGGGTCTCGCCCTCGAGCAGGAGGTGTCGGCCCGTGAGGTCCGCGGCCGCGAGGTCATCGTGGCAGGAGACCGTGTACAGGGGCAGGCCCAGCCGCGCCGCCATGTGGGCGACAAAGCGCGTCTTGCCGCAACCGGTGGGGCCCTTGAGGAGCAGGGGCAAGTGGTGCCGCCAGGCGTATTCGAAAAGTTCGCACTCATTGCCAACGCTTTCGTACCAGGGCAACTCACCCTGCACGCCAGACTCCGGAGCTGCGTCTGTCAAGGAACACCTCTTGCGGTGGAAAGCCGGGAGCGATCAATCACCCCCGGATCAGGGCTGAGTCAGGGCGGTACCGGAGCCTTCGGGAACTTCCTCCCGGGCCGGTCCAAATATCGCAATCAGGAACATCACGGCAGCCACGGCCACCACGCTCCCTGCGCCAAGACGCATCCAGTAGAACAGGTCGAGCTGCGACTGCACCTCCATGTAGTTCATGCCCAGCACCCGCTGCAGGTGGGTTTGCACCACACCGGCAAAGGTGAGCGTGAAGGTCATGAAGCACATGGCCGAGGTCATGACCCAGAAACTCCACATGTTGAGAACCTGGTTGTAGGGCTGCCGGGCTCGCAGCTGCGGCATGGCGTAGGTGATCACGCCGAGCACCATCATCACGTAGGCCCCGTAGAATGCCAGGTGGCCGTGGGCAGCGGTCACCTGGGTGCCGTGGGTGTAGTAGTTGACGAAGGACAGGGTGTGCATGAAGCCCCACACACCGGCGCCGAAAAAGGCCACCGTGGCGCTGCCCAGGGTCCACAGCATGGCGCTCTTGTTGGGGTGGTTGCGCCGCCCCTTCCAGAACATGAAGAAGGCGAACATCACCATGGCAAAGAAGGGCGCCACTTCCAGTGTCGAGAAAATACTGCCTATGGGTTGCCAGTAACCGGGGGCACCGATCCAGTAGTAGTGGTGCCCGGTGCCCAGCAAGCCGGAGAACAGCGCCAGGCCGATGATCACATAGAGCCATTTCTCGATGATTTCCCGGTCCACCCCGGTCAGCTTGATCAGCAGGTAGGCCAGCAGAGAGGCCATGATCAGCTCCCACACACCCTCGACCCAGATGTGCACGATCCACCACCAGTAGAGCTTGTCGAGGGCCAGGTTGGCCGGATTGTAGAAGGCGAACAGCCAGAAAACCGCCGCCAGCCACAGGCCCAGCATGAGGATGGAGTTGATCGCCGTCTTGCGCCCTTTCCACAGGGTCATGCTGGTGTTGTAGAGGAACATCAGGAAGGCGACGGTGATCAGGATCTTCGACCACAGCGGCTGCTCCAGGAACTCGCGCCCCTCGTGGATACCGAACTGGTAACTGATCAGGGCACCCGCACCGGCCACCGCGAAAATCGCCAGCTGCACATAGGCAATCATCGGGCTGTGAATCTCGGTTTCGGCCTCTTCCGGCAGGAGGAAGTAGGTGCATCCCATGAAGCCCATCAGCAACCAGACAATCAGCAGGTTGGTGTGGCTCATGCGCATGATGTGGAAGGGCACCGCATCCACCAGGAATTCCGGCAGCACGTAGACCATGGCGGCCAGAATGCCAAAGGTCACCTGGAGGGCAAACAGGGCCATGGCCAGGGCAAAAAAGGGCAAGGCGACCCGCTGAGTAGCATATTTCATGAATTCTTCTCCTGCCTTTCAGATATGTGGCGAACGCGCTCAGCCAACCGGGTGGGGCGGCCAGTCCTGGGTATTGATGCTGTCCGCCCAGCGGAAGAAATCCACCAGCTGGTCCAGCTCCTCCTCGCTCAGATCGAAAGCGGGCATCTGCCGACGCCCGGGGACATTCAGCGGCTGCGCACGAATCCAGCCCTTGATGCCGGCACGCGCGGCCTCGGGGTTCTCGCGACCGCCGTAGCGATGCCAGACATTCCCAAGCTCCGGGGCAAAGTAGGCTCCCTCGCCGAGAAGGCTGTGGCAGTTGATGCAGCTGTGTTTTTCCCAGACATGCTTGCCGGCGGCCACACTCTCGGTCAGCCCCTCGCGGTCCGTGGAAACGTTGACCATGTACCAGTGGCTGTGCGCAGTGAGCGCCGCGAAGACCAGGAAAAAGAACAGCGAGCCACCAAAGAAGATGTTGCGGGCTGCCGATCGAGTCAGTGATTCCACCATGCGGTGTCTCCCTGTGGCTGAAGGCGACGCTGCAGGCCTGCCTGGCCGGCGCCAATTCATGCATGTGTTATACTTGTTTTGATTGTGCAGCTGCCCCTCGGCAGGGTCAAGGCCCGACCGTGTGAAAGGGGCGTTTCATCTTTTGACGGTACTACTTTTAGAACACGACTTGATACAGGTCAAATAATGCGGCATCCCCTTCTCGCCTTTCCCTTTCGACCGTTTTTCCTGTCCTGCGCCTGGGCGGCCGCACTGCTGGTGCCGCTCTGGGTATTAATGGTCAGTGGCAACATCGCGCTGTCCCCAGGCCTGCCAGCGCTGCACTGGCACCAGCACGAGATGCTGGCCGGCATGCTCTACAGCGCCATTGCGGGCTTTGTGCTGACGGCTGTCTGCGCCTGGACCGGCAGCCCGCCGCTGCGGGGCACCTGGCTGCTTGCCCTGTGGCTGCTGTGGTTGCTGCCCCGGGTCGCACTGCTGTTGGGTCTGGCGCCCGCGCTGAGCCTTGTGCTGGACCTCGTCTTCCTGCCAGTGGTCGCGGCAATCGTCACCGCGCGGGTCCTGCCCGCCCGGCAGTGGCGGCAATTGCCCCTGGTCGCACTGCTGCTCCTGCTCTGGGGTACGGACCTCGGCTTCCACCTCAGCGCCGAGGTGCGCTGGCTGCATGCCACCGTGCTGGCAACCGCTCTGCTTATCCTGCTGGTGGGAGGTCGGATAACACCGGCATTTTCGCGCAACTGGCTGCAGCGTCAGGGTCGCGAAGCCGCAGGGATCGCCGAATTTCCCGGCCTCGAGCGCGTCACGGCGATCTCCTGCCTGACATTGTTCGTCCTGCACGTCGTCACCATGCTATGGCCGGCTGCGGTTTCTCCGCTTGCTATCGCGGCGGTTGCCGCCGCTGCCGGTCTGGCCTCGCTGTGGCGCCTGGCGACCTGGCGCGGCTGGCTGGTACGTGAGGAGCCCCTGTTGTGGATCCTCCACGCCGGGCTACTTTGGGTATCCGTCGGACTCCTGCTGCGGGGAGCGGCAGCGCTGGGGTGGGTCAGCGATACGGTCTGGTTGCATGCCCTGGGCAGCGGTGCCATCGGCACCATGATACTTGGGGTCATGGCGCGAGTGGCGTTGGGCCACACGGGGCGCCCCCTGCGCCCACCCGCTGGAATGCTGACCGCATTCTGGCTAGTATTGGCAGCTGGTTTGCTGCGGATCCTCACGGCCTTGAATACCCTCGACTGGCAACTCGGCGTCACCCTCTCCAGCCTCGCCTGGTCGGCGGCGTTTGGCCTGTTCCTTTGGCGCTACACAAGGATACTGTGCACGCCCCGCGTTGACGGCAAGCCGGGCTGATGCGCCTTACACTACACACCGATTATGCCCTGCGGGTACTCATCTACTTGGCAGTGAACACCGAGGAAAGAACACGCATACAGGCCATCGCCTCGGCGTTCGGCATCTCCCATCACCACCTGACCAAGGTGGTACAGCAACTTCAGCACCACGGTTTCGTGCATACCATCCGGGGCAAGGGGGGCGGTATTTGCCTGGCCATGCAGCCGGCCCGCATCAGCGTCGGGGCCGTCACCCGCGCCCTGGAACCCGCGGATCACATGGTGGAATGCTTTCACGACCCGGGCCAGTGTGCGATCGACGGCCAGTGCATTCTGGCGGGCGCACTGCGGCGTGCCACGGAGGCCTTCTTCGCGACACTCGACACGATTTCCCTGGAGCAGCTGGTGCGCAACCGCGGTGAAACGCTGCGGGGCCGCCTGGATCTGCCACTGATAGCGGTATCCGGCTGAAGAACCCGGAATCAGGCGGCGTCGTCTTCCAGCACCGGCCTTGCAGCGACACAGACCCGGTTGCGGCCCTCGGACTTGGCCTGATAAAGCGCCTGGTCCGCCGCCAGCAACAGGGCATCACCCCCATCGCCCGCTCTGTGTTCCGCCACACCGATACTGCAGGTCACCCCCAGCCCGGGGTACATGCCGCCAAATTCGAGGCGTTCCACAGTCTGGCGCAGACGTTCAGCGATTGCTTCCGCCGCAGGCAGCGGTGTCATCGGCAGCAGGACACCAAACTCCTCACCCCCGAGGCGGCCGACAAGGTCCGCCTTGCGCAGTTCATCCCGCAGTACGCCCGCCACCCGGACCAGCACCCGGTCGCCTCCCCCGTGACCGTAGCGATCATTGACGCGCTTGAAGTGGTCGATGTCCATCGCGAGTACGGAGAGCGGCTGCTGGTAGCGCGACGCCACCGCAACGGCATTATCCAGCACTTCAAAGAAGCAGCGACGATTGGGAATGGCCGTCAGGTGATCGGTGCGTGACTCCTGCCGGAGCAACTCGGTCAACTTGCGCTGACGTCGATACAGCAGCAGGACCACCAGCAGGCACAGTGCCATGGCCATCAGGAGCATGGTCAAGGTGGTCTCGGTCGCCGAACTGCCCACGCAAACTGCTCCTCACCCGCTACGCACTGTCTATAACGGCATTGTGCACCTCGTCGCGTGAAAAACAAGTCAATGGCAAATTCGGCCGGGCCTGCTTTCTGCTAGAATGCCGGACTCCAACCATCCCGCGGCAATCGAGGGCACAGCGCGAGCAATGACCGACAGGCTGCACAGGAAACTCCTCGCCATTTGCATAGTGAGCGCAATACTCCTGCCGGCGGCCCCGCTGGTCCCGGCCACCGAAAGCGAGGACCGGCCGGAGGGGGGCTCCCTGTCGACGGTGACGCCAAACCGCCAGGCCGTGGACCCCGCACCCCCGACAGCACCAGCAAGCCGCGGCGAACTTCCCATGGCGACCAACGTGTCCCTCGAGGAGCCCGTGGCCCCCGAGGAACCGCACCAGCCAGGTACCACTGCAGCACCCGCCCCGGTCCCAGTCTCCGCTCCGCCACCTGCCAGCGATGAGGCGGGTAACAGCGGCCCGGGCAGTGAGCTGCCAGCGACAGCAGGCGATGGACACAGCGAAGGCGCTGGCGCGCCTGCTGAAGCCAGCGCAGCGCCTCCCACAGTGACAGCCCGCGACCTCGCTTCCGGTTCCACTGAAACGACTTCCGCTGGAACGACGCCCGACACGCAAGCCGCACCCGCGGCCACTAACACGACGGAAACGGCGGACACCGCAGCCGCGGAGCCGCCAGCCGAGCCCTCCGGCCACCTCTTCCTGCTCGGGGTGGACGTGCCCCCCGGCACCTCCACGCGGCTGGCCTGGGCGCCCAAACAATCCTTCGAGGGCATCTATATTGCCACCCCGGTACTGGTGGTTAATGGACATGAACCGGGACCGACCCTGTGCCTGACGGCCGCCATCCACGGCGACGAACTGAACGGGATCGAAACGGTCAGGCGGGTGCTCTACAACCTCGAACCCGAGCGCCTCAAGGGCGCCGTGATCGGTGTGCCCATCGTCAACCTGCAGGGCTTCCACGCCAGTTCGCGCTATCTCAGCGACCGCCGCGATCTCAATCGCTACTTTCCCGGCGACCCGGGCGGCAGCTCGGCTTCGCGAATCGCCTACTCCTTTTTCCACGAGGTCATTCAACACTGCAGCGCGGTCGTCGATCTGCATACCGGCTCGTTCTACCGCACCAACCTCCCGCAGTTGCGGGGCGACCTGAGCAAACCCGAAGTCGTCGATCTTACACGCGGCTTTGGTTCTACCGTGGTACTGCACAGCGAGGGCGCCGAAGGCACCCTGCGCCACGCTGCCGTAGCCGCCGGCATTCCCGCGGTGACCCTGGAAGCGGGAGGCCCCTCGGTGCTCGAGGAGACCGCGGTCGGGCACAGCGTCAAGGGTGTCAGAACTCTGCTCAACCACCTGGGCATGACCTCGCGCTTCAGTCTGTGGGGCGACCCCGAGCCGGTCTATTACAACTCGGTGTGGCAGCGCGCGCCCGTGGGTGGCATCGTTTTCAGCCGAGTCAGCCTGGGACAGAATGTCCGCGAAGGCGAGGTTCTGGGTACTGTAACCAACCCGATTACCAACGTGCGCACGCGGATTGTATCCAGTCATACCGGCCGGGTGATCGGGATGGCCCTGAACCAGGTGGTTCAGCCAGGCTTCGCCACCCACCACATCGGTATCGCTGCGCCGCGGGGACAGGTTCCCGAGGAACTGGTGGATGAGCAAGAGGCACAGACCGAGCTCTCTACCACCAGCGGCGACGCTGCCAGCAGCCCCGAGGCGACCGAAAACGGCAACCACATCGAACTATCCGCCGACGATGAAAGTGACGAGGGCGGGCCCCTCGCGGATGACTGACAAGCGTCGGCCAGCCAGTCAACTGAGCCGCTCAGCCGACTAGTGCCGCGCGCCGCGCCTCACCCGCAGCAATGCCTCGCCGGTTTCGTGGTGCAGACACAGATCGCGGCCGGCCAGCAGACCCGCCACCAGTGCCAGGCTTACCAGGGCCATCATCGCCAGCCATAGCCCCCGCATGCCAACACCGGCCTCGAGCATCAATCCGACGCCGAGGGGCCCCAGCGCCGCCAGGCAATAGCCGAAACCCTGGGCCATGGCGGAGAGCCGCGCCGCCAGGGCAGGCGTCGAAGTACGCAGCACCAGCAGGGTCAGTGCCAGGCTGAAGCTGCCCCCCTGACCGACCCCCAGGGCCACTACCGCGGCCCAGCGCCACTCGGCCCCCGCGAGCAGCAGGCCCGTGAAGCCCAGCGCAATCATTGCCAACATGCCGACCAGGGCCGGACGCTGGTCGGCACTCAGTCTCGCCAGCCAGGGCGCGGCCAGGGCGGCAAACAGCTGCACAAACACCGAAACCGCCATCATCCAGCCTGCCAGTGCCTCGGACACGCCGCGCTGCTGAAGCAGCGTGGGCAGCCAACCGAATACGATGTAGGCGAGTGCCGACTGCGCCCCCATCAGCACGGTCACCTGCCAGGCCAGTGCAGAGCGACGCAGCCGTGGGCGAAGCCCCGCCCCGGATTCGGCCAGGGCACCGTCAGACACAGTTCTGCCCCGGTAGAACCACAGCCAGGCGAGCAGCACGACCAGCGCCAGCAAGGCCCAGCTCGCCAGCCCCGCAGGCCACCCGCCGAGCGTATCCGCCAGCGGAATGCTCAGTCCGGCCCCCAGCGCACCCCCGAGACAAAGCGCCATGGTGTAGACACCCGTCACCAGGTCGGAGGCACCCGGCATCTCCCGCTTGACCAGGACAGGCAGGACAGTGCCCCCGACACCGATCGCCGCACCCACCAGTGCCGTGGCGAGGAACTGCAGGATAGCCACCGGCACACTGCGCAGCAACAGGGCCAGCAGGAGCAGGAGCAATGCGCAGCTCAGTGTATGCTCGTAGCCAAGCCGCCGCGCCAGCCGCGGCGCCAGGGGAGCAAACAGGCCGAGACAGAAAACCGGGAGCGTCGTCAGCGCTCCGATCTGTCCGGCAGACAGCCCGAGGGTCTCCTGCAGGCGCAATAGAACCGGCGCCAGAGAGGACAGCGCCGGTCGAAAATTCAGCGCCACCAGGATCATCACAGCGAGAAAGGCGAGAGGAAAGCGCACCGTGTCAGTCCTCGATCAGGGCCCGCGCCATGACATTCCTCGCCGGCTGCAGCAGATACTGAAGGAGCGTACGCTCACCGGTGGTAATCAACACATCGGCGGGCATACCCGGAACCAGGCGACCGCGATCGTGTGCACTGAGACTTTCGAGCTCCACCGCCACTCTCGCCAGGTAGTAGGGAGAGCCGTCCTCGCGCAGCAGGCGATCCGCGGACAGCGTCTCCACCGTGCCTTCTGCCACCAGCGTGGTGGCCGCCTTGAAGGCGGTGAAGCGAATGCGCGCATCGACGCCGGCCTGCACGCGATCAATATCTACCGGTGAGACCTCCGCCTCGACGATCAACCGCCGCGAGTCGGGTACGATGTCCAGCAACGGTGTCCCCGCAGAGATCACGCCGCCGACTGTCGTCACCTGCAAACCGAGTATCAGACCGGCCACCGGAGCCCGTATCACCGCTCGCTCGACCCGGTCCTCAATCACCCGCAGGCGTTCCTCGACGTCATACAGACGCGCCTGCACCGTTTCCAGCTCGTCGGCAATCTGGGACTGCCGGTGGCGCTCCAGCTGGATAATCTCCAGCCGTGTCTCGCCAATGCGAATCTGGTTACCGGACATGCGCGACAGCGCCTCGGCGTTTTCACCAATCAGCTGTGAGCGCTCCCGCTCCAGCTCGGTAATGCGTTGCTTGCCGGTATAGCCCTGCTCCTGCAGGCGGCGCAGGTCCGCCAGTTCCCGGTCAAAGGACTGCAGCAGACTGAGATTGCTCTCGCGAACCGCCTCGATGCCTGCAATTTGCGCCTGCAATTGCTCAATGCGCTGCTCCAGAACGGCCCTCTCGCCGGCATGGGCATCCCGCCGCGCCTGGAACAGGGCTTCCTGACTAGTCATCGCACTCTGGGCCCGGCGATCCTCTCTTCCACGCAGGGGTTCGGGATAGACAATCCGTTCCAGCTGCTGCCGCTCGGCCTGCAGCCGGGCCTCCTCGGCCAGCAGGCTGGCATACTGGCCGCGCAGAAGGCTCCGCTCCGCCTGCCACTGCGTGGCATCCAGGCTGATAAGGGGGTCGCCGGCCGCTACGCGAGCCCCCTCGCTGACATGGATGGTCTGGACGATACCGCCTTCCGGATGCTGGATGGTCTTGCGCGCCTCCTCGACAGTGACCACGCCCGGGGCCAGCGCGGCGCTGTCCAGGGGTGCCAGTGCCGCCCAACCTCCGAACAGGCCGAAGGTAACCAGCACAATCATCCAGCCAATACGCCGATAGCGACGATCACTGACCCAATCCGGGTTTGCGGCCCCAGCGCCCGTCATGCGCTGCCTCCCGCACTGTGGCCGGGACGCGGGCCCGACAAACGTGCCATGACCTCCTTCTTGTCACCGTCGAGGACCAGGGCGCCCTCCTTCAGCACCATCAGGCGCTCCACCACTGCGAGAATGGTATTGCGATGGGAAATGATGACGATGGTCGCCCCCCGCTGCTTCTCGCGGCGCAGCGCGTCGATCAGCGCCCGTTCTCCGGCATCATCCAGATTGGAGTTTGGCTCGTCGAGCACGAGCAGCTGGGGTCGACCGTAGAGCGCACGCGCCAGGGCAATGCGCTGACGGAGCCCTGCCGGGAGGGTAGCACCCGCCTCGCCAATGGCGGTGTCGTAACCCGAGGGCAGCTGCAAGAGCGCCTCGTGGACTCCCGCCAACTGCGCCGCGGCAACCACGCGCTGGGGATCAATGTCCCCAAACCGCGCGATATTGGCACTCACCGAGCCATCAAAAAGCTCGACGTCCTGGGGCAGATATCCGACGTGTGGCCCCAACTCCTCGCGGTCGCGCTGAAATATCTCGGCGCCGTCAAGCCGCAGTGTCCCGGCCACTGTCGGCCAGACCCCGACCAGCGCGCGGGCCAGGCTGGTCTTACCCGAGCCAGAGGGCCCGACCAGGCCCACCGCCTCCCCCGGCTCAATACGGAAACTGGCCTGACGCAGGACCAGGCGCTTTTCACCTGGCGGCGCAAGAGATACTCCCTCCGCATCCACCCGCCCCTCCGGGGGCGGCAGCGGCATCCTGCGCGGGCGTGGCGGCATCCGCTCCAGGGCCGACACGAGACGCCAGTACCGCTCCCGGACGTCCACCCACTGGCGCCAACCGCCGATCAGCCCGTCCACCGGTGCCAGTGCGCGGCCCAACAATATGGAGGCGGCAATCATGACGCCCGGTGTGACACGTTGCTCGATCACCAGCCAGGCACCGAGACCGAGAATCAGTGACTGCGCCGAGAGCCGAAAAACCCTGGCCAGGGTCGTCAGTGCCTGCCCCCGGCCGCTACCACGTGCCTGGGTAGCCAGGACATTCAGGTGCCGCTCCCGCCACTGTCGGTGCAAATTGCCCCGCATTCCGAGGGCTTCCACCACTTCCGCATTGCGCAGGTTGCGCTGCAGGGCCGTGTGGCTCTGTGCAGACTGCATGTTCGCGCGCTGCCCCAGCTCTCCCGTCAGCCTGGCATTCAATACCGCCAACGCGATCAGAATCGCGGCCGCCAGCGCACCCGCCAGGGCAAACAGCGGGTGCAGCAGATACAGGACCAGCAGGTATATGGGCAACCACGGCGCATCCAGCAGTGTCACCGGGCCGCCACTGGCGAGCCACTGGCGCAGGCCCGCCAGATCGGACACGACCTGCCCGGGGGAGGTTTTACCGGCACCGTAGAGTGACTCCCGAAACGCCATATCGAAGGCCCGGGGCTCAAGCTCCAGATCAAGCCGCAGCGCGTTGCGCAGAAGGATCTGACCGCGCACCCATTCCAACCCGCCAATGGCCAGGTAAAGCAGCAGCACCACCAGCGTCAACATCACCAGAGTCGGCAGGCTGCCGCTGGTGAGCACACGGTCGTAGACCTGCAGCATGTAGATGGCGGGTGCCAGCAACAGCAGGTTAATACCCCCGCTGAAAACACCCACCACCCACAACGCGCGGCGGCAGGAAGCGAGGGCATCCCGCAGCTCCTCGGGCACGGGGCCGCCCGCCGCCCGGGCAGGGAGACGCATGGAAGACAGCACGACCTCAGCCGGCCAGGATATCTTCGCTTACGGGGTCATTAAACCAGAAGCTTTCCTGTGCGGTGTCGAACACAAATATGCCCGTGCCACCACCCGGGTTATAGAGATCTGAAGCCTCCAGATCCACCAGTGCCTCCGAGGGTCGGATATCCTCGAGCAGAAACACCATATCCTGATCAACATTAAAAGATCCATCACCATCCACGTCCACATAGGTCATGGCGGTGTGGATACCGTCGTTCAGAGAGCCGGGCAGATATTCGACATGCACCGGCCGATAGAATTCGGCCAGAGGGTCGCGGAAGAAGTCGGTAAGCTCGGGATTCTGTTCCGACAGTGCATTCAGCGAGAAACCTTCCTGTTGCTGGAAGTCGATCGTGCTGAACAGGATATCGGCAACCTCGCCGGTGGCATTGCCCTGCAGGTCGTGGTCACTCAGCCCCAGCAGCGCGAGATTGATCTTGTCCTGGCCATTGACAGGCCCGGCTTCACCCTGCCGGGTCACCGACAGGCCGGAAAACACATCGTAGTTGTCCCAGGTGGACTCGACCCCCTGGTGATAGCGCACCTCAAAGGCGGCATCCACCGACAGCTCCTGGCTGGAATCGACAAAGACAAACGTGTCCAGAAACTGGGTCAGGGAAGTATTGGTAGTCTGGTCTACCTGGAGCACGGCGTTATTCCAGGAAATACTGCCCTGGGTGTCTGCCACCTGGTAACTGACTCCGCCCTCCTGGGAGAAATCGACCAGCTCGAAGAACGTCGCGCCGCCCTCGTCCTCAAAACCCTCAAGCAGAAAATTACTGAAGGGGCTCGCGATATCGCCCTCGGAAAGGCCGAAGAGCAGGAGATCATCGGTCGCGCTGAATTCCTCGATCACGACCGAGCCCGCCGAGACCTGCCCGGTAAAGCCGAGCAGGAAGGCTTCGCTGAGACCGGGGTCAGCCACGTCCATGCGGGCCCAAACCTCCGCCAGTTCGGCGACGACGAAGCGATCTTGGCCGGCTTCGCCGACCAGGGTGCTGTCGCCTTCGCCCGCGATCAGAGTATCGTTGTCCGCGCCGCCCGACAGCTGCACCGAGCCAAAGCCTGCCAGCAGCAGATCATTGCCCCCTCCCCCCAGCAAGAGATCGTCGCCGGAGAAACCATCGATGACATCGTCATCATCGCCGCCATCCAGCAGGTCGGCTGCACCCGAGCCAATCAACAGGTCGCGACCTGCGCCACCCGCGACTTCATTGCCACCCGGCCCGAGCTCGATATTCAGCTCGACAACATCATCGCCATCACCGGCATCGACCCGCGCCACATCCTCCCCGCCCAGGAAGAGGTCATTGCCCGCACCGAGCAGGTAGGTGTTGCTGCCGGCAGATTGACCCGGGGGCGGGAAATCGCCGAAATAATTGAAGCCGAACACCTCGTCGTCATTGGCACTGGCGATCAGCTGGTAGCCTGAGAAAGGTACCTGGGGGTCGGCGAAGTCGGCGACGGCATTCAGGGATACCGAGAGTGCGATGTCGCCGGTGCCGATACCGGAAAAGTCAAAAGTCTGCAGCTGGTTGTCGAAACTCAGGCTACTGTCACTGCCGAAGGAAAACAGTGTGCCCGGCTGAATATCAAAATCGAGAAAGGTCAGACCGTCCTGGCTGCCTTCTGCCAGCGTCGTGGCCTCGCTCAGTTTCAAGGTGCGAAAATTGGTCACCGCAGTCTGTTGCGGATCGAAGCCGGCAAAACCGCCAACCGTCAGTGTGCTCTGGGCCAGTGGCAGACCGTCGACAGTCAAACCCGCAGCAGTGAGCCCCGTCCGGGTGACCGCAGACAGATCGAGGCTGTCGAACAGGTAATTGATGCCGAGGATCTGGCTGAAGGCACTGGAAATAGCCGCCAGATCGATAGACTCGGTAATCGTCAGACCGAGAGTCCCGAAGGCATTATCCGAAAGCTTGAGAGAAGCCATAGTTCTGTCCTGCTAGCGTCGCTGTGCTGTGAATTCCCGAGTCAGAGCGCCATTTCCCAGCGCATGCCCACCGATACGATCTGTGCATCCAGGTCGGTGTAGCCGCCCAATGTCTGGTAGGCGACAAAACCGCTGATGCCGTGGGCAAACTGTGCCGCCACGCCGGCGCTGTAGACCATGTAACTGGTATCCGGATCGTCGACATCAATGCGCAGGCTGTTTTCCGCACTGCGGTCGGCGAAAGGATCATTGGCAAAGCGATAGCGGACCCCGTCTGCGCTGTCCTCAAACTCGTAGGTGTACTCGAGCCGGACGTAGGGTGTAACAACGCCCCAGCTGGGGAGGAAGGTATAGCTAAGCTGGCCACTGGCGGTGAGGCTCATGGATTCAAAGCCCTGATCATCCACCTGCAGGTTCAGCCCCTGTGCGCCGGTTTCCGTGAAGGCATCCACATCCCCGTCGAGGTAGAAGAAGCGCACCAGCGGATCCAGTTTGAGACCGCGGAGGTCGAAGGTGTGGCCGGCATTCAGGCTCAGGTAATACTCATTGCCATCGGTGCTGCCACGCGCCGTGCGCTCAACCCGCCCGCCAAAATCGTCGTAGCGGATGTTGCGCCGGGTATCCACGTCGGACCAGCCATAGCTCACCACACCATCCAGATAACTGCTGCCGCGATAGAGACTGCCATAGAGTGCCAGGGCATAGGTGTCGGAATTGGTATCACCACCACTTTCGGCGAACTCAACCTCGACCTGTCCCGCAGACAGGGAAGCCCCCACGAACAGATTATCGTTCACCCGGTAGTCCACGCCCGCTGTCAGTATCTGGGCGTCGAAATCGTAGCCTGATTCAAGCTCGGTGCGGTCCTGCTCGCCGAAACTCAGGTCACCGCGCAACCACAAACCCAAGCGGCTGCCCGACAGCAGCTCGTCGCCACTGGCACCTGTTCCCAGGGACGACAGGGACTCTCCCAGCACCTGGTCTAGCTGTTCACCGGAAACCTGCGAGTCGCCGTAATTGAGGTTGAGGCCCGCCAGGCTGATGCCCTTGGTGCCGCCCTCACGAACACGCGCCATGCGCGCGCCAATGCTGCGGAAACGGCTGAAGGACAGGACTCGCACGGCCTTGCCGATGACCGCCAACTCTTCGGGCGTCAGCGCGCGAAGCGCAGCCAGTGCCTGCTCCGCGGTGGTGCCCTGGGCCCGCAGGTTGCTGCAGAGATCGAGAAGATCGGCCTGGTCCTCGTTTTCCGGATCAATGCGGTTGCAGATCGCGTCGATGCGCCGGGACACACGCAACTCGTTGGGGCTCGCGTTGGCGAGCACACTGGTACCGTCGGCGTCGGCCTTGCCGGTCACCCCGTCTTCACCGGACTCCTCGCCATCCACGTCCAGGCTGACCGTGGCAATACCGGACTGCTGACCGCTGGCTGTTTGCAATCGGTAGCTGAAGCTGTCGGCACCCACGAACCCGGCAAAGGGGCGATACTCAAAGCTGCCGTCCGGCAGCAGGGACAGCGTCCCGCCCTCCGGCGCGGTCACCAGCAGGATTTCCAGACCGGTGATATCGGCAAACTGGTCGTTGTCGAGCAGGTTGGCACTGCGCCAGTCACCGCCGAAGTCGTCGTCGACCGCAATGGGCGCCCCCCCCGCGGCTGGACCGACGCGCAGGGTCACGGTTGCCGCGTTGCTCTCCAGCGCACCGTCCGAGGCCCGGTAACGGAAACTGTCTTCACCCGAGAATCCGGGGCCGGGCGTATAGGTAAACGTGCCATCCTGGCTGAGCTGCAGGGTGCCGCTGGTCGGACCCTGGGCAAGTATGGCCTGCAGCGCATCGCCATCGGGATCAGAGTCGTTGGCCAGGACATTGGCACCGGAAAAATCGGGCCCGAAGGTATCGTTAACGGCCTGGGGCGCACGGTTTGCCGCCACCACCTCCAGGGTCACCGTGGCCAGGTTGCTGACCGCCTGGCCGTCACTGGCCCGGTAAGTGAAACTGTCGACACCCACGAAGGAGGAGGCCGGGGTGTAGGTGAACACACCCGAGGGTGACAGTGACACCGTGCCGTTCTGGGGTCCGGTCGCCAGCTCCGCGCTGAGGTTGTCGCCATCCGGGTCGCTGTCGTTGGCCAGGACATTGCGCCCGACGTAGTCGCTACCCAGGTTGTCGTCGACTGCCACCGGCGGGCTGTTTGTGGAGGGCGGCTGCACCGTGCCGCAACTGCTGTCGACCGTATTGTGGTAGGCATTGGTGATCGTGACGACGGGCAGGCCCAGCACGTTGTCATTGGCGTCGAACAGCGCCAGCCGCACATCCTGGTCCAGTGTCTGGGCGTCGTCATAGACGTACACGAGACAGGCATTCTGCCCGGAAAAGCCGGTCACCAGCGCGCCGGCATCGCCGCCGGGGTTGTTTTCCGAGTCCAGGACCTCGACGCGCACAATCGCCGGGTCACTGAACTCGAGACTCTGATCGCGCCCAACAGCGACGTTGGCCGCCTGGACAGAAAATGCCGACGCCGCCCCCGCGAGCGACACCGCGAGTGCGAAAGCCTTGTGCATCGTCTTCATGAAGTCCTGCTCCCCAGAAACGCAGTCATGAAGTATCGACCCTGACCCGGGTATCGTCAATGTAACGATAGCGAATCTGCGGAGTGGTCTGCAGAAGCAGCCATCGGACAGGTCGACTGGCATACGAGATGCTACGTTACCGAACTAGCCACACAGCCCATCGGGGTGACCGTCAACCGTGGAGAGCAGGGATGATCACACGGGCAGCACTTTCCTGGAGTCTAGCCATCCTGCCGGCGATAGCCAGCTGCCTGCTCTTCCCCACGCGGCTGATGGCGGCCAGCGAACCCGAGCTAGCACTGTCCCTGTGGTACACACCGGTCAATCGCCACCTCCATCAGGACAGCATTCTGCATGTCTTGCACCACAGCAGTGACGAAGTCTGGGTTGCCACACTCGAGGGCATTACCCGCTTCCAGGGCGACCATGCACGCCACTACCAGACTCTGAGCCGGCGCGCCGGCGACCAGCGCAGACCGCGGGTCACCGGTCTGGCCGAGGCGGCCGATGGCTCGGTACTGGCGGCCACCTTGGGAGCCGGGGTACTTGTGTTTGATCCACAGCGAGACCGCTTTCTGCCCTGGCACTGGGGCGATCATCAGCGTGCGACAGACCGGCTGGTGGCGGAAATGCGTGTCACCACCGATGGGCGCACCTGGCTGGGACTCGAGGATGGCACACTGATAACGCTGCGTCCGGACGGCCATCACCAGCGTTTCAGCCCACCTGCGCCGAGCGGCAGGATCAGCGCCATCAGCACCCTGCCGGGGGGCGGCGTGGTAACCAGCACACTCAAAGGGCAGCTACAGTGGCACGCCGCGGATGGCAGCCCGTTGCGCGCGGTCGACCTGCAGGCCCGGTGCGACCTGCACCGTGTCGAGGAAGTCCTGCCACTCGGTGGTGGTACGCTCCTGATCGGCACCCGCGGACGCGGCCTCTGGCTGCTGGAGCAGGGGCAACACTGTCGTCGCCCGAGGGGCATGGACCAGCCGCCACTGTCGGAAGCCAGCATCCACCACTTGAAAGCCAATGCGCGCGGTACAGCCGGCGAGGCACTGATCCTCGCCGGTACCGACCTTGGCCTGCTGGTCACCGACGGGCGGCAACTTCTGCAACACCTGAGGCGCGACAACAGCCACCTGCGCGACAACGAAGTGATCAGCCTCGCGCCGGCCCGGGACGGCATGGCCTGGGTCGGCACCTATGACGGCCTGCACCTGCTGGACCGTCAGAGCTTCGAACTCTGGGGTGTTCAGCACCACCCCCGGCTACAGACGATTGCCGGTATGACCAGCCTGCCAAATGGCGAGCTTCTGCTCGGCGCCTACGAGGGGCTGGTACTGCGACAGGGCTCGCGGCATCAGCTTCCACGCGGCGCAGGCCTGGAGCAGGCCTTGCACAACCGCGCCATCATGGGCGTGTACCGGCATACCGACAGGCTGTTTGTGGCCTACCGGGAGGCAGGTCTCGACGTGTTCGACCTGGCCAGCGGTGAAACGGCCCGCTGGCACACAGGCAGCCGCCCTGCTCTGGCCTCCAATGCGGTGAGCGCAGTACTGGTGACCCGGGCCGGGAACACCCTGATCGGCATGTATGGTGGCGGACTGGGCCAACTCACCGCGGATCAAGAGCTCTTGAGCTTCCGTAAAGGCGAGACCCGCGGAACTCTCGCGGACGATCGCATCCTGATGCTGTTCCAGTCTGGCGACGGCCAGGTCTGGGTCGGCAGCGAGGGTGGTCTGCAGCGTTTTGATGAAGCGCTCGGAACATTTCACAGCGTCACTTTGGATGGGGACGCGCCAACGTCCCCGTCTTCACCCACGATCTGGGCCGCGACAGAGACCCCGTCGGGAGAGCTCTGGTTTGGCTCGCTCCACCAGGGTCTCTGGCAAATGCGCGCCGGTGTCCTGCGACCCGCCGGCGGCGACACCATCCAGGACCAGACGATCTATGCCCTGGAAGCCGATGACAGTGGCCGCATCTGGTATGCCTCGAACCAGGGCCTCAATGTACGAACGCCCTCCGGCAACCACCGACAGTTCGGCGGCGGCTTCGGCCTGACCAACCTGGAGTTCGAGCTGGGCAGCTCGCACCGGGATCCCCAGGGTTTCCTCTATTTCGGCGGCAACCGCGGCTATATCCGCTTTCACCCCGAACAGATTCCCCTCGCAGAAGCCCGTGCGAAGGTCGCCCTGACCGGCTATCGCCTGGCTGACAACCGTCGCCACACGCTCGCTCCAGAAGCAGACAGCAATCGCCAACCGGCCATTGCGCTGACCCGGGATGATTACTGGCTGAATATCGAATACAGCGCCCTGACCTATCGGGACCCCGAGAGTGTCCGCTATCGCTACCGGCTGCGAGGCCTGGATCCCGGATGGATTGACGCCGGCAGCCGTCGCCAGGCCACCTATACCAACCTGCCGGCCGGCACCTATCAGTTTGACGTACAGGCCACACGCGGAACCCACTTCGACGCAGCGCCGATTACCTCAATCGACGTGCTCGTACCGGTACCGCTGTGGCGCAGCGGCTGGGCATTGTTGGCCTATGCAGGTCTGGCCTCGCTGCTCTGGTTGATACTGCGCTACCTCCATCGACTCTATCGGGGTTGGCGCATGGCGCACCGGCATGTGCAGGAGAGCGAGACGGCTGCAGGACGCATGGCCGATAACCTTCGAGAGGAACACAATCACTATCGGCAACTGGTCCTCGCACTCCACACCCAGCAGCGACAGCTGCTGGACTGGTCACTGCCGGTCACACTGACCGGGCTGCCCGAAGAGGATCGCGAAGCGCTGATGCACCTGCTTGAGACGCTGGACCGGCAGACGCTCCATCACCAGGCAGAGCTCTACCTGTTACTGCACCGCCTGGTCGACACCGTGCTGGATACAGCGGGCCCAGGCGGAGGGCCCCTGATTGCCATCAACGACTGCCCCGAGCTGCCGCTGCCCTGGCAGGCTGCCATGGCAATGGGAGCAAGCCTGTGGCTGGTATTGCGGGCGGTGGGCGAGGACGACGGTCAAGCGCGGGATTGCCTGATGCTGGCGGCCGACCCGCTTGCCGACAGCGCGATTGACGGCGCGGGTTGCCAGGTCTATCTCAGCGGCGACTTCCGGGAGGTGGAGGACACCCCGGGCAGCCGAGGGGCGAGCCTCTGGCGGGTCGCCCGCCAACTCCTGGAGCGCAATGGTGGGGAGTTGTCGACAAGCGCGGACACCCTGGTCCTGCGGCTGCACTGGCCCGGCATAGCGGCCGGATAATCTCAATGCCCTGAAAATCGCGGCTCGCGCTTCTCACGCTGGGCAGCAAAACCCTCGCGAATATCGTCGGAATTCAAACAGCGCTGCACCAGGCGCTCGGCGTCGGCGGGGTCGATACCCCCGCGCGCTGCCTGCTGTATCAAGGCCTTCATGGCCTGTACCGACAGGGGCGCCGAGGCGGCCAGGCGCGAGGCAAGCTCCTCGGCGCTGCGATCCAGCTGCGAGGGCAGTACCAGGTGATCCAGAAAACCCAGATGCAGCAGCTCTTCACCGGAGAAACTCTCGGCCGCGAGCAGGAGACGCTTGGCTGCTGACACCCCGAGCCGCTCGACAAAGCGGGCGATGCCCGAGGCCGGGTAACACAGGCCAATCCGCGCCGCCGGCACCCGCAGCCGCATGCCCGAGACGCCGATGCGGAAGTCGCAGCTCAGTGCCATCTCCACGCCACCGCCAAAAACATCACCGTTGAGGGCACAGATCGTCGGTATCGGCAGACTGGCGAGCTGGTCCGAGACTTCCTGGAAGGCTTCACCACTCAAGTTGCCCTGCCCGAGCTCCTTGAGGGACGCCCCCGCACAGAAGGTACCTTCGCCCCAGCCAGTGAGCACCAGCACACGCACCTGGCTGTCGCCCTGCAGGGAGGCAAGGTGGCTGCGGATGGCACCCAGCTCGGCAAGCCCCAGGGCGTTGTGCACCGCGGGGTTGTTCAGTACCAGCCGGGCAATGTGACCGGTCCGCTCAAAGTGAATTGTCTCGCTCATGGCGCGGAAGTTTCGCACAGCCTCCGGATCTGCGCCAGCACCGCCGGTGGCTATTTGCCGCCAGCCTCTTCCCGCAGGCAGGTATTCACAATGGCCACCGAGTACATGGACAGGCCGGCGGCGCGCCGGGATACTGACCACTCCAGTGACCAGGGGCGATGTCGGGAGGCCTGATGAAACAACGCTGTGACTGGTGTGCGGGCGACGAGCTCTACCAGCGATACCACGACCGGGAATGGGGTGTGCCCGTGCATGACGACCGGCAACTATTTGAATTCCTGCTCCTCGAAGGTGCCCAGGCAGGGTTGTCCTGGATCACCATACTGCGCAAGCGGGAGGGCTATCGACACGCCTTCCACGCCTTCGACCCGGAGCGAGTGGCGCGCATGACAGATACCGAACTGGAAACACTTCGGGAAAACCCGGACATCATCCGCAACCGCCGCAAGATACAGGCGGCCCGGCAGAACGCACGGGCCTTCCTGGAGGTACAGGCGAGACACGGCAGTTTCGCCGACTACCTGTGGGACTTTGTCGACGGCACGCCGATCCAGAACCACTGGAAAAGCCTCGCCGAGGTGCCCGCGAGCACAGCGCTGTCGGAACGCCTCAGTCGCGATCTGCGTCGGCAGGGCTTCAGTTTTGTCGGTCCCACGATTGTCTATGCCCATATGCAGGCCACGGGCATGGTGAATGACCACCTTGTCCAGTGCTTTCGACACGCCGAATGCGCGCAATTGGCCTGAGCCTCGGCAGGCCTGCCGGCAGCGCGGCGCCACCCGTCTCCGGTAGACAGCGACAAAAAAAATACTTAAAGTTGGAATTGTCGACTATTTAGTATTAATTTTCGGGGACGGCCCCATGCCCGGCACGGAAAAGCGCCCAGAGCTCTCCCCTTTCAACCGCACTGCACAGCACGACGCCAAACGTGCCGCCATCCTGTCGCAGGCGGCGCGGCTGTTCAACTCACGCGGCTCGCGAGCCACCACCCTGAAAGACATCGCCGAGTCCCTCGGGCTCACCAAAACCAGCCTTTATTACTATGTGCGCACCAAGGAGTCGCTGATCCACCAGTGCTATATCGCGGCCCTGGCGCACCAGCACGCCAGTCTCGACCGTATCGAAAAGGAACACGCACTGCCGATGGCGCGGATCCAGGCCTTTGTCTATCTGCAGTTCGAGAACTGGCTCGCCGCCCGCGAGGAGCGCGGGCCACATCTGGCTGCCCTGTTGGAGATCGCCTCCCTGGAGGACGAGAATCAACGGGAGGTTGAAACCCGCTATGTGGCACTGTTCAAGCGACTGCGTGGCTACCTGCGCAGCGCGATCGAAGCCGGACAGGCGCGCCCCTGCGACACCACCTCGGCAACCCGCGCCCTGCTGGGCTCGCTCGACTGGCTGTTTTCCTGGCTACATGCCCACCCGCGTGAACGGGTCATGACCATTGCCCGGGAAGCCTGGGACATACTGGCCCACGGCCTGTACTCCGGAACCGGGGATTACCAGCCCGGCCCGCCGCCGCCACCGGGTGAAGCCGACTTCAACAGCGGCTTCGATCGCAGCGAGCAGAACCGACGCAAGCAGCGAGCCTTTTGCCAGGTGGCCACCTGGTATTTCAACAAGCAAGGCTTCAACGGCACCTCGCTGGATGAGATCGCAGAGCAACTGCAGGTCTCCAAGGGGGCCTTCTACTACCACATCCGCAACAAGGAAGACCTGCTCTACCAGTGCTATGACTACTCCCTGGAAATCACCGAGGCCCAGCACCAGGACGTCGCGACCTTCCCCGGCACAGGGCTGCAGAAAGTGGAACAACTGTGCCGGCGCATCTTCCGTGTTCAGACCAGCGAGCGAGGTCCATTGATCCGCTACACCTCGATTACCGCACTGCCGGCGCCGAAGCGGCGCGAGATTCTCCGCCGCACCGATGCCTCCAACCGGCGCTTCGGCGAGCTGGTGCGCACCGGCATCGAGGACGGCAGCATTCGCCCGATCGCGCCGGAAATCGCCCAGGAACTCATCGCCGGCGCCATCAATGCCGCCATGGACATTCACCTCTGGCGGCGTATCGACAACCTCGACCACGCCGCAATCGATTATTTCGACCTGTTCTTCAACGGCCTGCTACCGCGGGAGCGCACATGACTGATGACCTGCAGCAATTGCTCAGCCTCCTGGAGGTCGAGCGTATCGACAAATTCCTGTTCCTGGGCCGCAGCCTGAAGAAACCGCCGCGGGTATTTGGCGGCCAGGTACTGGCCCAGTCACTGAATGCCGCTGGGCGCAGTGTCGAGCCGGACCGCCTGTGCCACTCGATGCACGCCTATTTCCTGCGCCCGGGTGACCCGCGCAAGCAGATTATCTACGAGGTGGACCCGATTCGCGATGGCGGCAGTTTCACCACCCGGCGCGTCGTGGCCCGCCAGGATGGCGTGCCGATCTTTATTACCTCGCTCTCTTTCCAGGTTCACGAGGACGGGCTTTCGCACCAGTTCCCGCTTCCCGACGTGCCACCGCCAGAGGCACTGGAAAGTGACTTCGAGTACTGGAAGCAGCTCTCGGAACGCTTCCCCGACCGCTTCCAGGCACCCATGATGCCGGTGATCGAGCGCTACTCGGTAAGCCGCCGGGACTACCTCGACCCGCAGCCGAAGGAGCCGGAGCAGAACATCTGGTTCCGCGTCGCCGCCGGGCCGGGAGACCTGGGCGATGACCCCGTGCGTCACCAGACACTGCTCGCCTTCATGTCCGATTACGCACTGCTGGGGACCGCTCTGCTGCCCCATCCCCTCACCGGCCACAGTCCCGGCATGCAGATCGCCAGCCTCGATCACGCCCTGTGGTTCCACCGGCCGCTGCGCGCCGACGAGTTCCTGCTCTATGCCATGGACAGTCCCAGCAGCTTCGGTGGCCGGGGCATGAGTCGCGGCAGTTTCTACACCCGCAGTGGGGAGCTGGTGGCCAGCGTGGCCCAGGAGTCCCTGATCCGCCAGCGGTCATCCGGAAAATAGTCCGGGCGAGGGCGGGTAACCGTCTCTTGGGACACGCGGTGAATACGTCCCTGTAGCTCGTCGACCGCGCACCCGATAAAGCGGGGTGGGCTCTCCATGCGGTCGACGGTCCCAAGAGACGGTTACCCGCCCTCGCCCTCCGTGCTATTCCCGAAGTCCCTTACTGGTAGGTGACAAAATGCCGGGACACACAGTGATGCGTCCCTGTCGCACCCACGTTTCACCGATGGCACGTAGGGAGATACGGCTACAGGCCGGTTTGGGACCGTCGGCGACAGGGACGTCGCCGTCGAGCTTACAGGGATGTATTCACAGCGTGTCCCAAACCGGCCTGTAGCCGTATCTCCCGGGCCCGATCAAAAAGACCGTCTAGCGATAGGTGACCAGGTCTTCGCCGCGCTGGCCGCCGAGGACCTGGAGGAAGGAGCGGTCGTTGAAATAGGACAGCGACACCTTGTCGCCGCTGTAGAAGAACTGGGTGACCGAGGCGTTGAAGATGGGCTCGTAAAAGCGGTAGGTGTGGCTGCCGTCGAGGCCCAGGACCTGGCTGACCGCGGTGGCGATGGTGCCGCCGGAGGTGAAGATGGCCACGGTCTTGCCGCTACCCTGGGCGGCCATCACCTCGCGCAGACCGGCCATCACCTGGTCGCGGTAGTCCGGCCAGCTCTGGATGCGCGGCTCACTGCATTCGGCGGATGTCCAATGGGTGAACACGGCCTCGATCACCTTCTGGTAGTCCTTGCTACGCTTCAGGCCGGTGTCCACCAGGTCCTGGATATGCGGCTGCTGGCGTGCGACGACCGGTGTCAGGTAGTGGATCTGCTCGTCGTTGTTGACCTCGTTGAAACGTGCGTCCACCTGCAGGAGTGGCGCCTCGGGCTGGCTGGCCAGGGCCAGCTGCGCGGTGTCCTGCTGCCGCTGCAGGCTGCCACTGTAGGCGGCATCCAGGTGGATGCCGTGGTCGCGAAGATAGTGCCCCAGCACCTCCGCCTGACGGCGGCCGAGGTCGGAGAGACGATCGTAATGGTCGGTGCCAAAGGAAGCCTGACCGTGGCGAATCAGGTAAAGCGTTGCCATGGGTGTCCTGTCGAAAATTCGGGAGTTTCGGGCCCAACCCGAGTCAGAGTTCGGGGTGGGGGTACTGTCGGCGCAGCTTGCGCATGCCGCCGAGCCAGCGGTCGTAGTCAGCCGCCTTGCGTGCACGGTAGGTTTCCACCTGGGCGTGGGGCAGTATCAGGAAGCGCTCTGCGGCGAGCCCCTGGATCGTGGCCTCGGCCACCTGCTCGGGACTGAGCACACCATCGACGCCGGCGGTGCCGCCGTCCTCAAGGCTGCCGATCATCCGCGTCGCGACGGCCTGCGGGCACAAGACCGAAACCTTGATGCCATCGTCGCCGTGGGTAATCGCCAGCGCTTCGGCGAAGCCGATCGCCGCGTGCTTGCTGGTCGAATAGGCCGCATCGCCGACCTGGTTGAGCAGGCCGGCCGCAGAGGCCGTGTTGAGAAAGTAGCCTTCACCTCGCTCCAGCATGCCCGGCAGGCAGGCACGGGCAGCATACACGTGGGCCATCACGTGGATCTCCCACATGCGCTGCCAGGTACTGTTGGGCGCGGATGTCGCCCACCAGGGCTCGCCATCACCGGCAATGATGCCGGCGTTACTGCAGAACAGATCGATGCGGCCGTGGCGTGCCTCGACGCTGTGCACCAGCTCCGCCAGCGCGGCCTCATCCGTCACATCCAGTGCGTGGGCTTCGCCGTCAACCTCCCGCGCTACCGCATCGGCGCTCTCCTGCTCGAGGTCCGCCACGACCACCTGTCGGGCGCCCTCCCGGTGGAAACGCTCGCACAGGGCACGACCAATCCCATTGCCGCCCCCGGTCACCACCACCACGCGGTCGGCCAGCTGCATCAGAGCAGCTCCTCGGCAAACAGTTCCAGCACCTCGGGGTCGTGAACGCCCAGCAGCATGGTGCCCACCTCCCCGCGCTGCCCGGCCGCCTTCCAGGCACCGAGGCGCTCGCGAATCCGCTCCTTCGGCCCCACCAGGGCCACCTCGTCGAGCAGGGCAGTGGGTACCGCCGCTTCCGCCTCTGCCTTCTTGCCCGCTAGGTAGAGTTCCTGGATGCGGGCGGCCTCATCCGCATAACCGAGGCGGGAGGCGTAATCGTTGTAGAAGTTCTTGTCCTTGGCCCCCATACCGCCGATGTACAGCGCCAGCCAGGGGCGCAGGGCATCGAAGGCCGCATCCAGGTCGTCGTTCATGGAGACCGACACGAAAGGTGCGACATCAAAGCCCTTGAGACTCTTGCCATTGCCCGCCTTGTCAAAGCCCTTCTGCAAGTGCTCGCCCAGGATGTCGAACTTGTTCGGGTCCATCCACACCGGAAAAACACCGTCGGCCACTTCGCCCGCGCAGCGCAGGCCTGCGGGTGTAATGGATGCGGTATAGATCGGGATGTCGGGGTTGCCCTCAAGAATGGACTTGAGGGGTTTGCCAAGGCCCGTGGTACCAGGGCCGATGTTCGGCAGCTGATACATCTCGCCGTCGAAGGTGACCGGTCCCTGGCGGGCCATGATCTGGCGCATGATCTGGATGTACTCGCGGGTGCGGGTCACCGGTTTGCCGTAGGGGACACCGTGCCAGCCCTCGACCACCTGGGGCCCGGAGGCGCCGAGACCGACGATGAAACGCCCGTTGGAAAGCTGGTCCAGGGACATGGCAGTCATCGCGCACATGGCCGGGGTGCGGGCGGGCATCTGCATGATGGCCGTGCCCACCTTGATTTTCGTGGTGTGCGCCAGCACCCAGGTCGCGGTCGTCACCGAATCGTTGCCGTAGGCCTCGGCGGTCCACACCGAGTCATAGCCCATGGATTCCGCGCGGCGGATCAGCTCCAGGGGAATATCGATGTGCTTGCCGGAGTAGCCCAGCAGAATACCCAGTTTCATGATCTGTTATCTCCATCTCGGGGTGCGTAGCGCAGGCGATTGAATTGTGCCTGATGCCAGTCGCCATTGCCAAAGGTGGCGATGATCATCATCAGGCGCTTGGCATAGTGGCCGATATCCAGCTCGTCGGTAATACCCATGCCGCCGTGGAGCTGTATCGCCTCGCCGTAGATCTGCTTGCCGGCGCGATCCACCATCACCTTGAGCGCATGCAGGTTCAGCCGCGCCTCGGGGTCCCCCGACTCCAGCGCACACACCGCCCGGTAGAGCAGCGAACGCACCTGCTCGCAGGCCATGAAGGTATCCACCATGCGGTGCTGCAGAGCCTGGAAACTGCCGATCGGCACGCCAAACTGCTTGCGGGTCTTGGTGTACTCCAGGGTCTTGGCATTCAGCTGGCTCATGATGCCCAGGGCTTCGGCGCCCAGGGCCACCAGGGCCGTATCCACCACCGGGTCGATGATGGCCATGGCCTGGTCCCGCTCACCCACCAGGGCGTCGGCCGGCACACGCACATTCTTCAACACGAAGTTGGCCACCCGCTGCCCGTCCATCATCGGGTAATCCAGACGCTCGAGGCCGGCGGCATCCGCCGGCACCAGGAACAGGCTGATACCCTCCCGCTCGAACTGACCGCCGGCCGTGCGCGCCGTGACGATCAGCTGGTCCGCGTTGGCGCCGTTCAGGACCACGACCTTTTCGCCGTTGAGCCGGAAACCCTCGCCGTCCGGCTCGGCTCGGGTGGCGACATCCATCATCTCGAAACGGCTCTGCCGCTCGAGGAAGGCAAAGGCACCCTGGCACCCGCCCTCGATGATCCTGGGCAGCCACTCGCTGCGCTGGGCCTCCGTGCCGCCACGCTCCAGCAAGCCGCCAAACAGCAGCACGGTCGCCAGGTAAGGCTCCAGGACCAGGCCCTTGCCCAGCTCCTCCATGATGACCAGGGTATCGACCGGGCCGCCGCCAAAACCGCCGTGTTCCTCGGCAAAGGGCACGGAGAGCCAGCCCAGCTCGGCAAAAGTCTGCCAGACCTCGGCACTCATGCCCTGTTCGGAGGCGGCAATTTGCCGGCGGGTATCGAAGGAATAGCTGTCCTGGACGAAGCGCGCCACGCTGTCCCGCAGCATCCCCTGTTCTTCAGTGAAATCAAAGTTCATGGTGCTAACCTCGCTTGTCCGGGATCACAGGCCCAGCACGGCCTTGGCAATGATGTTCTTCTGGATTTCGTTGGAGCCGCCGTAGATGGTGGCCGCGCGGCCGTACATGTAGGATTGCCGCGCGGCACTGCCGAACTCGTGGCCCAGCTGTTCCGGGGTCAGGGCGTTGGGCAACACGCCCTGGTAGTAGGCCGCCAGCTCCATGCGCAGCTCCTGCACCGACTGCTGCATCTCGGTGCCGCGGATCTTCAGCAGCGAAGACTCCGCCCCCGGCGCGTGCCCGGCAGCCACTGTCGCCAGCACCCGCAGTTCGGTGAACTCCAGGGCCATCAGCTCGATTTCCACATCCGACAGGCGCTGCTGGAACAGCGGGTCCTCGATCAGTGGCCTGCCGCCATTGACCTCGAGCGCGGCACTGCGTTTGACCTCGGCCAGGATGCGCTTGCAATCCGCCACCCCGGCGATAGCGGTGCGTTCGTGAGCCAGCAGTGCCTTGGCGTAGGTCCAACCCTTGTTCTCTTCGCCAATCCGGTTGGCCACCGGCACCCGCACATCGTTGAACTCGACTTCGTTCAAACTGTGGTGGTTGTCGATGGAGTGGATCGGGTTGACCTTGATGCCCGGTGAATTCATGTCGATCAGCAGGAAACTGATACCGTCCTGTTTCTTGCCCTCGCTGCTGGTGCGCACCAGGCAGAAGATCCAGTCAGCGTACTGGGCGTAACTGGTCCAGATCTTGGCGCCATTGACCACATACTCGTCGCCTTCTCGCTCTGCGCGGGTCTTCAGGGAGGCGAGATCGGAACCGGCGCCGGGCTCGGAATAGCCCTGGCACCACCAGTCTTCACTCTTGAGGATGCCCGGCAGGAAGCGCTGTTTCTGCTCGTCACTGCCGAAGGTATAGATGACCGGCCCCACCATGTTGATGCCGAAGGGAATGACATCGCGGATTCCGGCGCTGCTGCGCTCGGTCTCGTAGATGTACTTCTGCGTCGCAGTCCAGCCTGTGCCGCCGTACTCCCGCGGCCAGTTGGGCGCAATCCAGCCCTGCTCGTAGAGGCGCCGCTGCCAGTCGATCACGGCGTCCTTGAAGGTTTCCTGGTCCTGCAGGCGCGCCTGCAGTTCCGCGTCCCAGGCCTGGTCAAAAAAGGCCCGAACCTCGTCGCGGAAGGCGTTTTCCTCGGGGGTGAAGCGGGTATCCATGGCATGTCCTCCTGTGGCAGCGGTCAGGCTGAATTTGAACCCTGAGTATGTTTTTCATCATGGGAGCATGTACAGTAGCCGGATTCATCCCCGGAGACAAGCCGGGCCCGCCCGGTGCCGCCCGACAAACCTGGGCGGGCCGAGGCGCACGTCGATGCGCCCGAGGTTGGCAAAAACGGGAACTGGGTCATAGTTTCGGACTTTCGAGCTGTGCCTGAGCAGCCGACCTGTGCATGCTGGCAGTAACACTCGGGAGGGGGGTGGACCGGTGATGCGGGAGTGCATGCTCACATTGGCAATCACGATGATTGCCGGCAGCGCGTGGGGCAGCCCCCAGGGCATTCCCTGTGACGACGGCAAACGCTATTACACCCTGGCCCGGGAGGCGGGGTCAGCCCAGGACTTCACGGCCGCGAGTGACTGGTTGCGCAAGTCCGTCACCGCCTGTGACTCCTACGCCGCCTGGCACCTGCTGGGCACTGCCTACCAGAAACAGCGTCGGCTGGCCGAATCCCTGGACGCCTACGAACAGGCCGTCGTCCACGCGCCAACCCGCAACCAGGCCGCGCTGTCCATGGCCCGCTACGGCACGGTGCTGGCACTGAATGGTCAGCGCTTCGAAGCCCTGACCATGCTCGAGCGGGCCATCGACACGCACGCCAGCCCGCCCTCCTGGATCCGGGAGCACGCGAGAGAGCTGGACCGCAGCCTGGCGGAAGCCCCCGTCGCCAGCGAAAGCATCAAGCGCAGCCTGGCCAGTCAGGAATTCGGATTGCTGGCCCTGAATCGAATCAGTGCGAACGATGAGCCGGTCGAACCCGATCGTGCCCGCGTCCGCATTCCCATCAATTACAAGCTCGACAGCACCGAAATGGACGAACTCACCCGCGACAATATCGAGGCACTTGGCCAGGCACTGGCCAGCAATGACTACGCGGACCGCTCTTTCACCCTGATAGGCCACACCGACGTGCGGGGTTCCCGGGCCTACAACCTCGCACTCTCCCAGCGCCGCGCCGCAGCGGCACGTGACACGCTGGAAGCCCGCTTCCCCGGCCTCAGAGGTCGCCTGCGCGTGTCCGGTGCCGGCGAATCGCGACCGCGCTACCCGGGAGAAGACCTGCCGGAATCCGACCACCGCCTCAATCGACGCCTGGAGGTGATCGTCAACTGACCCCGCAGCGGGCGCGACGGGACTGAGGACATGAGCGATACGCCAACCGACATTCCCGGCTACAGCATCCAGCGCGAACTGGGGGCGGGCGGCATGGCCAGGGTATATCTGGCCCGACAGCTGAGCTTCGACAGACCGGTCGCCCTCAAAGTGATCTCCAGCCAGCTGGCCGGCAACCCGGAATTCAAGCGACGTTTCCTGCGCGAGGCGCGCATTGTCGGACGCCTGTCACACCCTCACATCGTGCCTGTCTACGATGTCGGGGAACATGGCGGGGTTTTCTACCTGGCCATGGAGCTGTTTACCGGCGGCGATCTGCGCCAGCGCATGCACAACCCCCTGTCGGAATCGATGGCGCTGGACATTGCCCGCCAACTCGCCTCCGCACTGGGCTACGCGCACGACAAGGGCTTCGTGCACCGGGATATCAAACCGGACAACGTGTTGTTTCGCGAGTCGGGCGAGGCGGTGCTCACGGATTTCGGCATCGCCCGGCCCGCCCACGGCCAGCGTGACCTGACTGAAATCACCCAGGTTGAGTCCATCATCGGTTCACCACGCTACATGAGCCCGGAGCAGTCCATGGGACAGCCCCTGGACGGGCGTTCGGATATCTACAGCCTGGGCGTCATGCTCTACCAGATGCTTGTCGGCGAGGTACCCTTCCCCGGCCCAACCCCGGCGGAGCTGTCCATACAGCGACGCGACAACCAGCCGCCCTCACTCCCGCCCCGTCTCGCACATCTGCAGCCCCTGCTCGACGGCATGCTTGCCTACCAACGGGAGCAACGCTTCGCGGACTGCCGCGCCCTGCTAGCGGCACTCAGCACCGCACAGGCTTCCTCGGGCAGGCAAGCCGGCACGGCAGACAGCACCACGGTCATTGAGCCGCCGGGTGGCACCGTGCCAGTTGCTGGCCTCAGCAAGGCGGCGACCCTGGTCCGGCATCCAGCGGTCCGGTGGTCTGGCGCCGCCCTGGCAGCTGCGTTGGGCGCGCTAGCCTTGCTGCTCGTCCTGTCCGCAGAGGAACCGGCAGGGCCTGCTCGCGACAGCAAGGTGTCCGGCGCTGCGGTGGCACAGCCGGCTTCGCCGTCGGTGCAAGCCGATGGCCCTGAACCCGCGGCCAGCGAGGCGCTGGAAATACCGCCCGCCGGGGAATTCTTCGCCTTCTACGATGCCGTCAATAGCGGTCTGCCCGAGATCGAAAAATCCTTTGTCCAGGCGCACCCCGACAGCACACTGGCCCAGATTCTGCGCCTGAAGCTGCGCAGCGACCCCGCGGCATTCGACACCCTGCTCCAGCACGCCGACAGGGGAGTGGCTCGCGCCCAACTGATCGCCAGCGAGCTTCTCGATACCGGCTGGGCTGGCCAGCGGGATCCGGCACGCGCTCGCGAGTATGCCGCCCAGGCGGCGAGCAGCGGGAACCCCTTTGCCGAATATCACTACGCCACGCTCCTGCTGAACGGCGCCCGCACGGACAGTGAACGCCGCCGCGGCCTGCAGTTACTTGAGCAGTCCGCAGCTCAGGGTTTCTATCTGGCCCAGACCGTGCTCGCCAACCATTTGCTCGAAGGTCGCCTGCTGGACCGCGACATCCCACGGGGCCTGGCCCTGCTGGAAGCCGCCGGCGAGCAGGGGGACCGCCACGCCCTGTTCAATCTGGGAAAGCTGCTGGACGCCGGTCTCTACGTGGAACAGGCGGACCCGGCACGGGCCCGACGCTACTTCAAGCGCGCGGGCGAGCTCGGCCTGATCCAGGCCAAGGACTATCTGAATGAACCCTGAGCACACACCGGGGCGGCACCGTCGTGGCCGAGCATTCGCCCTGAAGCTGCTACTGCTGCTCGCCGCAATCGCAGCGCCCGGTACAAGCAGCTCCAACGAGCCTGTCTTGCATCGGGCCCAGGCCATGCGGGACGCCGGTGATCTGCAGGGTGCCCTGCTGGCCCTGGGCTCACTAGCCGCCGCGCGGCCCGGCGATCATTCGACGATGCTGGAGATCGTCCTGTTGCGGGTCGACCTGCTGCGGCGGCTGGGCCGACTTGATCAGGCCGGGCACGCCCTGTCCCAATTGCGGGCACACCTGGGAGACAGGCCGGTTGACGCACAGCTCCGCGCGCGCATGCTGCGCCAGAGCGCGCTCTTGCAATTCCAGGCTGGCGAAGGGGCACAGGCGCGCGAGACCATAGACACCGCCCGCGAACACGAGGAACAGCTGCCACCCGCCCTTCGGGCCAGCCTGCTGAGTGACGCGGCCATCATCCAGCCAGACGACGCCCCGGACCGCAGGATCGCAAGCTTCGAGGAAGCGGCGCGCCTGGCCGCGGGCAGCCCGGCGGAAATCGGCTATCGAATCAACGCCGCGCGGGCGCAACTCGAGGATGGCCGCGTGAACAACTTCCTGGGGACAGCGCAGATCACCCGGCAACTGATCGAGGAGACGCCGCTGCAAACAAGCGTGCCATACCGGCTCGCGCTGGCCGCCCTGTACCGGCAGGCAGTCAACGACTTCGACGCCGACCCCGGACACCGCCTGCAGGCCCTGATGCTGCTCCAGCCCGAAACGGAAAACGCCGCACTGCCCGCCCGGCTCCAGGCCCTGGTGGATGGCTATCGCGCCGAACTGTACGCCGACGACCGGCAGTTCGATATTGCACTGCGCTACGCCCGGCACGCCATTGACGCCGCGGACCGAGCGGGCAGCACGGACCTCTCCTGGCGCTGGGAATGGGTCCTCGCCAGGGCCTTCGACCAGCTCGACCAGCCCGAGGCTGCCATCGCGGCTTACGCGCGCGCCACCGCCGGCCTGGCCCGGGTACGCAGCCAGCTGGAACGCTTCGACCCCGAAACACTGGACGAGGTCATCAAGCCTCTCTACTACGAATACGCTGGCCTGATGTTGCGAAACAGTACCCAACCGGATGGTGATGAAAATCGCCAGCGCCTGCTGGGACAGGCGCGCGCGGCACTCGAGGCGCTGAAGCTCGCCGAAGTCGAGAACTACTTCAACGAGCAGTGCCTGGGTGACCAGGAAGTCCTGCTGGAGCAGGTGGCGGAAGACACCGCAGTACTCTACCCCGTGTTGCTTGAAGATCGACTGGAGCTGTTGCTGACCACCCCGGGCGGCATCCGCCAGGTTACGGTACCGGTGGCACGCGACGCCCTGGTGGCTTTGATACGCGACTTCCGCCTTAACATACAGGTCAACACCGGAACCGACGCCTACCTGCGCCAGGCCAAACAACTGTACGAGTTCCTGGTACAACCCCTGGAAGGCATTCTGGGGTCCGAGCAGACACAGACCCTGGTGTTCGTGCCCGACGGCCCCTTGCGCACCATCCCTCTCGCCGCGCTGCACGATGGCAAGCGTTTCCTGGTGGAGCGTTTCGCACTAGCCACCACACCGGGGCTGACGCTGATCGAACCGCGTCCCCTGGCAGGGGGCTCCTATCCAGCCCTGGCGGGCGGTGTCTCGGAACCCGTGCAGGGCTTCGCGGGCCTGCCCGGTGTCGAGCGAGAACTGAATCTCCTGGCCGAGCTGCTAGATGCCACCGTGTTGCACAACCGGGCCTTCAGCCGCGAACGGCTGGCGACGGCGTTGCGCCAGGGTGAATACAGCGTGGTCCACCTCGCCACCCATGGCCAGTTTCGCGGCAGTTACGACAATTCCTTCCTGCTGACGCACGACGGCCGATTGCTGATCGACGAACTGGGTGCCAGCATCCAGTCACGCGCCGGCGGCGGGCAAAGCCCACTGGAACTACTCGTGCTGAGCGCGTGTGAAACCGCAGCAGGAGACGACCGGGCGGCTCTCGGGCTGGCCGGCGTGGCAATCAAGGCCGGTGCCCGCAGCGCCCTCGCCACCTTGTGGGAGGTAGATGATCGCGCCACTCAGGAAGTGATACAGGCATTTTACCGCTCGCTGACCGCGGGTCACGATTCCCGGGCACGCAGCCTGCAACAGGCCCAGCTGACCCTGATTCGCAGCCCGGATCATTCACATCCCAGCCTGTGGGCACCGTTCCTCCTGATCGGGAACTGGCTATGAGGCGTGCCCCGGGGCAGGAGAGGCGAACCATGAACAGATCCCATCGAGCGTTTCCCCGCGGTCTTCGAAACCTGCTACCTCGACCGTGGGCGACCGCCCGCCGGTGGCTATTGCCGGTCGCCACCGCAGGGCTGGCTTTCCCGGTCTGTGCGGGCGTGGTCTTTGACGGCAGCATCGGCCCGAATAGCGTCGGAGACGCCCGCAGCGGCGATTTCCTGATCACCCAGGATGACGGAGCCATCGCCGGCGGGAACCTATTCCACAGTTTTCGCCGTTTCGATGTGCACGCTGGTGAGCAAGCCACTTTCAGCCACCGCGCAGCGGACATCCGACACATCGTCGCACGGGTCACCGGCTTCGAAAGCACCGAGATCAGGGGCGCCCTGCGGATTCGTCGGGACGCGGGTAGCACCCTGCTCCCCTCGGGCGCCGGGCTGTGGCTGATGAACCCCAACGGCATACTGATCGGCGATGGCGCAGCACTGGACGCCCAGAGCAGCTTCGTATTTTCCACCGCGAATCGCATCGGCTTTGCCGGCGGCGACAGCTTCCATGCCCACGACCTAGCCGGTGGCCCGCTGCTTTCGGTGGCCGACCCGGTCGGCTTTGGCTTCCTTGACCAGCAGGCACTGCCGACCGGCGTAACGCCGGGAAATATCCGTGTCAGCGCCAGTGACCCGCGCGATGCCAACGCCCCCCTCTTCCTCTCCAGTCTGACGCTGGTGGGCAGCAGCGTCGTCACCTCCCGTCCCGGGGTACATTTCTCGGGGGATATCCGCGGCCCGATTGACCCCGCCAACCCGGCGCCCGGCGCAAGCCGCCAGTTCCAGGCCACCCTGCTCGACCTGGTCGCCCTGGGCCCCGGTGGATTTGTCGCCGTCGACAGCACCGGCCTGGACGCGCCCTCCACAGCGCCCGACAGCGCCCTCGGCGGTATCCTGATAGAGAACAGCAATTTGCTGCTGGCGGACGGGGCCGGGGCCAGTGCGCGCTTCTTCGCACTGGCCGGGCAGATGGTGGTCGCCAATTCCCAACTGGACGCGCTGGCCTTCAATCGGGCGGTACCGGTTTCCCTGCGCGCCGGGGAGAGTCTGACTCTGCTGGGGTCAGTGGTCCGCAGCGGAACCGCCAGCGGGATTGACGCGGGGAATATCCAGGTCGATACGCGGAATTACCGGCAGGTGGGCGGCCTGGTCTCGAGCCGCAACCTGGGCCTGGACAGCGCCACGGGCGCTCCCGGCAACCTGCTGTTCGGCACCAGCCGTTCACTGCCCCTGGAGAACTTCCTGCTGGAGCAGGGGCAGATTCTTTCTATCGGCGCCGGCAACAGCAAGGCCGGCGACATCGTTATCAATGCCGCCGGCGAGCTGGCGCTGAGCGGCTCTGCCACCACCCGCGCATCCCTTGCCAGCTTCAGTGCCGGCGGGGGGGCATCGGGGAGTATTCTGCTCAATGCACACCGTATTCGGGCAGAATTTAGCGACCTGTTCTCGGCGGGCTTCAATGCCGACGCAACGCCACTGATCAACCTCCAGGCTGGTGAGGGAGGCATGCTGCTGTCGAGAACCTCCCTGCTGGGGGCATCGACCGGCGGACGCAACGGTGCCTCCATCGGGCTTTTCTCGGCGGGTGACCTGACGCTCAGGTCCGGAACCACCCCCACCCTGATTGCCACGGGCACCAGCAGCCGTGTGAAGGGCGGCGACATCTTCCTCTCCGCAGAGGGGGACCTGAGCCTCCACGGCAGTTTCGATATCAGCAGCACCAGCAGCGGAGACACGGGGCAGCTCGGCGACAGCGGAACCGTCTTCCTCGATGGGCGCAACATCTCCTTCAGCCAAGCCGAGGGGGCTGACGCGCAAACACTGGTCAGCAGCCTGACCACCGGCGCCGGGACCGGCGGCACCATTTTCCTGTCCGCTACGGAGACCCTGCGAGTGCGCGGCCAACACAGCTTTGCCAGCGGCACCGTCAGTGCCGGCAACTCGGGGGCGGTCATTTTGGAAGCGGCCACCATCGACATCGAATCCGAGGCACCTGTCACACTCTCCACCTCATCCCTGGGCGCAGGTGATGCCGGCATCATTTCACTCACGGCGCGCGACACGCTGCGTCTGGCGGGCGTGGACGTGGACAGCGTGGCCGCTGCGGAGGGAGCCGCCGGCTTCTTGCTTGCCTCCGGAAACACCGTGGACATCGACGACAGTAACTTCTCCACCTCGACCCGCGCCAACGACGCCGGCGATGTGCCGGCACAGATCTTCCTGGAGGCCACAGACAGCCTTCGACTCACCGATACTCGTCTGCTGAGCAACTCCGAAGGGCTCGCCCCCGCGGGCCAGATCACGCTGGTGGCCGGTAACCACCTGCTGCTGGAAAACGCCTCCCTGCAGACCGCCACGCGGGGCCGCGGGCGCACCGGCAGCATTCTCCTCAGCAGCGGGGGTGATCTGCTGCTGCGCGGTGCCCAGACCGAATTGCTTAGCAATGCCCTGGGTAACAGCGATGCCGGCGATGTCAGCCTACTGGCTGAAGGTACCCTGGATTTCAGGGATGGCGGTTTTGTTCAGACCTCCACCCTGGGCGCGGGCGACGCGGGCACAATCCTGCTCTCCGCGGACCAGGTGCGCCTGACCCTGGCACGACTCGAGGGCACGTCGGAGAGGGCTGGCGGCGGGGATATCGACATCTTCGGACGGGATATCCAGGTCGACGGCAACCTGGGCGCCGGCGGTATTGTATTCATTGCCGCAAGCTCCCAGTCCTCCGACGCCGCGGGCAACGGCGGTTCCATCACCCTCGGCGACCCGGCCAATCCCGCAGAGCTGGTTTTCGTCCGCAACAGCGGGCTCTCTGCCAGCGCCAACGCCGGCAACGGCGGACGCATCAACATCAATGCCGATCATTTCCTCCGCGACGCCCGATCCATCTTTCAAGTCACCTCAACCCTTGGTGAACCTGGCAGCCTGGAGATCAACGCGCCGGAGCAGGACATCAGTGCCGCTGTGGCCGAGCTCGACGTCGCAATTCTGGACGCCACGGCGCTGATCCAGGATCGCTGTGCGGTGCTTCCTGGGGAGGCAAGCAGCCTGGTTATCGGTGGCCAGGATGCGGTGTCCGAGCGCTATGACAGCTACCTGTTCAGCGATTTACCGCAGACCGACGGAAGCCGGACGCCGTCCGCGGCTGTCCGCAGCGACAGGCGGGAAGAAACAGCGAGAGCCTGGCTGGCGCTCGCTGGTGGAGGCGGCAAATGCGTACAGGTCCGATGAGCGGGGACATCCGGCAGCGCCGGCGAGTGAGCCTTTTGCCAGTCCTTGCACTGTACCTGTGGGCAGGCGCGGTTGCGATCAACGTTCATGCCCAGGCGGCGCCCGACTCGCCAACCGCGACACCCGCATTCCGGGAAAATATCGGCCGGGGGTTTTCCCGCTCCGCCCCCCGATTCAGGGATGCCGGACCGGAGGAGCCCGACTTTGCCGAACCGGGCTTCGAGGAGCCCGACTTTGATCTGGCCCCCGAAGAGAGCCGCCGACAAACGCATCGGCGGGTCCTGCCCCGACCCACTCCGGGGGATACGGGCACTGAGGGGGTAGCCAGCAATATCCGGGTCACCACGATTGCAGTGGTCAACAACACCGTGCTGCCCGCAAGCGACATCGAGGCCGTCGTCGCGCCATTCAGCCATCGCGAACTGTCCCCGGAAAACCTGCAGGAGCTCCGCCGCCGACTCTCGCTGCTGTATTTCAACGCGGGCTATGTCAACTCCGGGGTACTGTTGCCGGACACCCTGCCCAGCTCGGGCCCGCTGGAACTGCAGGCGGTGGAAGGCGAGCTGACCAATATCCTCTGGCTCTCGCCGGACAATCTGCCCCGGCGGCTCCTGGAGGCCCGCTTACGGCGGGATATCGATACTCCGCTGAACATTCAGGCTTTGCAGAACAGTCTGCGGGGCCTGGAACTCAACCCCCTCGTCCGGCGGGTCAACGCCGCGCTGGTGCCGGGCCTGTACGCCGGTCAGGCGGACCTGCAACTGCGGGTCGAGCAAGCCAGTCCGCTGCGTATCGGCCTGGCGCTGGACAACTACCGCTCACCCAGCGTCGGTGCTGAGCGCGGCGTGCTCACTCTCGAGCACCTCAACCTCAGCGGGCGAGGTGACCGGCTGGCCCTGGCCGCAAACATCAGCGAGGGTCTGCAAGATGCCTATTTCGACTACGCACTGCCCATCACCCATTTCGGCACGCGTCTCGGCGTCATTTACCAGCGCGGCGAGTCGGAGGTGGTCGAGGCGCCTTTCGAGCAGCTCGACATCGAGAGCGACACCGAATCCTGGGGTATTTCCCTGTCACACCCTCTCATTGATCAACTCCAGCGCCGGGTGGAACTATCCCTCGGCGTGGGTCACAGCCAGTCGGACACCTCACTGCTGGGGCGACCGTTTTCCTTCTCACTGGGTGCACGCAATGGCGAGATCGCGGCCAGTCATGTCGTCCTGGGTGCCGAATGGATCGAGCGTGGCGACCAGGACGTAATGGCACTTCGAGCCAGCCTGCGCCACGGGGTCGACTGGTTCGGCGCCACGACGATCCCCGGTGGATCACCACAGCGCCAGCCGGAAACCGGTGCAGAGATTCCCGAAAGCCGCTTTACGGTAGTGCTCAGCCAATTCCAGTACGCCCGTCGGCTGCCGTGGTTACACAGCCAGCTGGTGGTAAGCGGCGCATGGCAACAGGCCTTCGACCCCTTGCTGTCTGTCGAAAAAATGGCCATTGGCGGCGTGCACTCGGTGCGAGGCTTCCGTGAGAACCAGCTGGTCAGGGACAATGGACTGAGCGGCTCACTCGAGTGGCGCATCCCGGTGCTGGCCAACCAGGCGGGGCGCAGCCGCTGGAACCTGACTGCCATTCCCTTTGTCGACTACGGGCGCAGCTGGGACCACGATGAGCAGCTGTCCACACATCGCGCCGCCGAGTTGGCCAGCATCGGTCTCGGCTTGCGCTGGGAGCCCAGTGAGCGCATCTACTTGAGTGTCACCTATGGGGAGCGGGTGGCCGACGACGATGTACCGTCGCCCTCGGAGAAGGATCTCCAGGACGACGGCTTCCATGTGGCGCTGGCCTTCAACTGGCCAATCTGAGGGCAATCAGTACAGCAGGCTGTAGAGCTTGCGCTGGTACTCGGCGGCGAGGGGGTCGCCCTTGCCCAGCGTGGCGATGGTGTCCAGCAGGGCCTTCTTGGTGGCACCGTCAGCGTGATTGACGTCCTGACGCAGCACGGTGATCAGGTGCTCCAGGGCTTCGCGGTAATAGCCGGCATTGGTGCAGACCACCGCCAGCTGGGCACGGACATCATGATTGCCGGGGTCGGCCTCGAGCTGCTGCTCCAGGGCCTCGATCTCGGGGGATTTGCCCGCTTCGCGCTTGACCTTGAGCTGCGCCACCAGTTGCTCCCAGTCGGCGTCCTGGTCGGCCATCAGCACCGTGGACAGGACCTGGTCGGCGTCGTCCAGTCGGTTGGACTCGATCAGGGCATGGGCGTAGGCCAGGGTAATGTCGTGGCGGTGATTCGAGTCCTCCCATGCCGGGCGCAGAAGCCCCAGCGCGGCACCGAAGTCACCCGCGGCCATCAACTCCCGGCCCTGTTCCAGCAGGGCATCCCAGGGTTTCGGCAGGTACTTCTCCAGCAGCTCGCGCAGTTGCGCCTCGGGCTGGGCTCCGACGAAGCCATCCACCGGCTGGCCGCCCTGCATCACCACCACCGTGGGCAGGCTGCGGACCCCGAACTGCTGGGCGATCATGCCCTGCTCGTCGGCGTTGACCTTGGCCAGCAGGAAGGCGCCCTGATACTCGTTGGCGAGTTTTTCCAGTACCGGCATCAGGCTCTTGCAGGGCCCGCACCAGTCCGCCCAGAAATCCACCAGCACCGGGCGCCGGTGGGACTCCTCGATCAGCAGCGCCGCGGCGTTGCTCTCGTCAATATCGACTATGTTCTCGTTCACGCGCTGTTCCTCAGGCCCAGTACATCCTGCATGTCGTAGAGTCGCGGCTCACGCCCCACCAGCCAGCCCGCCGCACGCACGGCACCCCGCGCAAAAGACATCCGGCTGGAGGCCTTGTGCGTAATCTCCACCCGTTCGCCATCGGCGGCAAAGATCACCGTGTGGTCGCCGACGATATCACCGGCGCGCACGGTGGCAAAACCGATGGTCTCGCGCTTGCGAGCGCCGGTCTGGCCCTGGCGACCGTAGACTGCCACTTCGGCCAGGTCGCGCCCCAGGGCATTGGCCACCACGCCACCCATGGACAGCGCGGTTCCCGACGGCGCATCGATCTTGTGCCGGTGGTGGGCCTCGACGACCTCGATATCCACGTCGTCGCCCAGCACCCGTGCCGCCATGTCCAGCAGCTTGAAACACAAATTGACACCGGTGCTGAAATTGGAGGCCTTGCACACCGGCACGCGGCTCGCCGCCCGGTCGATCACCGCCTGCTGCTCGGCGGTAAAGCCGGTGGTGCCAATCACCAGGGCGACGCCGTGTCGGGCACAGAGCTCGGCGTTGGCGACCGTGGCCTGGGGCACGGTGAAGTCCACCAGCACATCCAGCTGATCGATCACCTGCGCCAGGTCGCCGACCACCGGTACGCCGTTCCTGCCCAGCCCGGCCAGCTCTCCCGCGTCCGCGCCGATCAGGCTGCTCTCCGGCTGCTCCACCGCAGCCGCCAGGACCACGTCCGCACCCGACTGGGCAATCGCCTCAACCAGGGTCCGCCCCATGCGCCCGGCGGTGCCGGTTATCCCGATTCGTATGCTCATGGCTTCATGTCTTCAAAAAATTCCTTCACACCCTCGAACCAGCTCTTCTGGCGCGGCGACTGCCCGCCATCGCCCTGACCGAGGCTTTCCTGGAACTCGCGGAGCAGTTCCTTCTGGTGCTTGCTGAGATTCACCGGGGTCTCCACCACCGCACGGCACAGCAGGTCGCCCACCGCGCCGCCGCGCACCGGCTTGACGCCTTTTCCGCGCAGGCGGAACAGTTTGCCGGTCTGGGTTTCCGCCGGGATTTTCAGCTTCACCCGCCCGTCCAGGGTCGGCACTTCCAGCTCACCGCCCAGGGCGGCGTCGACGAAGGTGATCGGCACCTCGCAGTACAGGTGCCGTCCGTCGCGCTCGAAGATCGGGTGCTGCCGCACGGAGATCTGCACATACAGGTCGCCGGTAGGCCCACCCTCCGGCCCTGCCTCGCCCTCGCCGGACAGGCGAATGCGGTCGCCGGTATCGACGCCCGGGGGAACCTTGACCGAGAGGGTCTTGCGTTTCTCCACGCGGCCCTGGCCGTGGCACTTGCCGCAGGGGTCGGTGATCATCTTGCCGCGACCGCGACAGGTGGGGCAGGTCTGCTGCACCTGGAAAAAGCCCTGCTGCATGCGCACCTGGCCGATGCCCCCGCAGGTGTTACAGGATACCGGCGAGCTGCCCTTGCGAGCGCCGGAGCCGTCGCACTCCTCGCAGGTGGACAGGGTCGGCACCTTGATTTCCGCCGTGGTGCCGCGAACGGCCTCCTCGAGGGAAATATCCAGGGTATAACGCAGGTCCGAGCCGCGCTGGGGACCGCCGCGGCCGCGGCCGCCGCCACCGAAGATATCGCCGAATACGTCGCCAAAGATGTCGCTGAAGCTCCCGGCGCCACCGCCGAAGCCTCCGCCGCCCATGTTCGGGTCAACCCCGGCATGCCCGAAGCGGTCATAGGCCGCACGCTTCTCCGCGTTCATCAGAACGTCGTAGGCCTCGGTGGCTTCCTTGAACTTGTCGTCGGCCTGGGGGTCGTCGGGATTCCGGTCCGGGTGGTACTTCATCGCCACCCGTCGGTAGGCCTTCTTGATTTCCTTCTCGTCGGCCCCCTGACTGACGCCGAGCACCTCGTAGTAATCGCGTTTGGACATGGTCTGGTGACGCTATTCGCAAATGACAACGCGGGACAGGTGCCCGCGTTGACGTGGTTGATCGGGATCCCCGCCCGAAGGCGGGGGGCACGCGTGCCGCTTACTTCTTGTCGTCCTTGACCTCTTCGAACTCGGCATCCACCACGTCTTCACCCGCGGCTTTGCCGTCGCCCGCCTGCCCGGCGTCATCCGCCGCACCTTGCGCGGCCTCGGTCTGGGAGGCGTACATCTTCTGGGCGATCGGGCCGGTGGCCTCGGTCAGCTTGTTGGCCGCCGCGTCGATGGCCTCCTTGTCGCTGCCCTTGACCGCCTGCTCGGCCTCCTCGATAGCGGCCTCCACAGCTGCCTTCTCGTCGGCAGTGGCGTTGTCACCGGCTTCCTCGAGGGTCTTGCGCGCGGCGTGGATCAGGCCGTCGCAGGTATTGCGGGCCGTGACCAGCTCTTCGAACTTGGCATCGGCGTCGGCGTTGGCCTCGGCGTCCGCCACCATCTTCTCGATGTCCTCCTCGGAGAGACCGCCAGACGCGGTGATGCGAATGGACTGCTCCTTGCCCGTGGCCTTGTCCTTGGCCGAGACGTTGAGAATGCCGTTGGCGTCGAGGTCGAAAGTCACCTCGATCTGCGGCATGCCGCGGGGCGCGGGCGGGATGTCGGCCAGGTCGAAGCGGCCCAGGGACTTGTTCTGCGCCGCCTGCTTGCGTTCACCCTGGACCACGTGGATGGTCACGGCAGTCTGGTTGTCCTCCGCGGTGGAGAAGGTCTGCGACTTCTTGGTCGGGATCGTGGTGTTTTTCTCGATCAGCGGAGTCGCCACGCCACCCATGGTCTCGATACCCAGGGTCAGCGGGGTCACGTCCAGCAGCAGCACGTCCTTGACGTCGCCGGAGAGTACCGCACCCTGGATCGCCGCGCCCATGGCAACCGCCTCGTCGGGGTTGACGTCTTTGCGCGGGTCCTTGCCGAAGAAGTCGGCCACGGCCTTCTGCACCATCGGCATGCGGGTCTGGCCGCCGACCAGGATCACGTCGTTGATTTCGCTCGGCTTGAGGCCGGCGTCTTCCAGGGCCACCTTGACCGGCTCCAGGGAGCGCTTGACCAGCTCCTCGACCAGGGATTCCAGCTTGGAGCGGGACAGCTTGACCACCAGGTGCTTGGGCCCGGTCGCGTCGGCGGTGATGTAGGGCAGGTTGACCTCGGTCTGCTGACTCGAGGACAGCTCGATCTTGGCCTTTTCCGCCGCTTCCTTCAGGCGCTGCAGGGCCAGCGGATCGCTGTGCAGGTCAATGCCGGACTCCTTCTTGAACTCCGCCGCCAGGTATTCGATCAGGCGCAGGTCGAAGTCCTCGCCACCCAGGAAGGTGTCGCCATTGGTCGACAGCACTTCGAACTGGTGCTCGCCATCCACCTCGGCGATTTCGATGATGGAGATGTCAAAGGTACCGCCACCCAGGTCATAGACCGCGATGGTGCGGTCACCCTTGGCCTTGTCCATGCCATAGGCCAGCGCCGCCGCGGTGGGCTCGTTGATGATGCGCTTGACCTCGAGGCCGGCGATGCGGCCGGCGTCCTTGGTCGCCTGGCGCTGGGAATCGTTGAAGTAGGCGGGCACGGTGATCACTGCCTCGGTGACCGTCTCGCCCAGGTATTCCTCGGCGGTGCGCTTCATCTTGCGCAGCACTTCCGCGGACACCTGCGGCGGCGCCATCTTGTTGTCCTTGACCTGGACCCAGGCATCGCCGTTGTCGGCTTCGATGATCTTGTAGGGGACCATCTTGATGTCTTTCTGGACCACGTCATCCTTGAAGCGGCGGCCGATCAGGCGCTTCACCGCATACAGGGTGTTCTCGGGGTTGGTGACCGACTGGCGCTTGGCGCTCTGGCCCACCAGGATCTCGCCGTCGTCGGTGTAGGCGATCACCGACGGCGTGGTGCGATCACCCTCGGCGTTCTCGATGACTTTCGCCTGTGTGCCGTCCAGGATGGCGACACAGGAGTTGGTCGTCCCCAGGTCGATACCGATAATCTTGCCCATGTGCTTGTCTCCTCTTCGGCCGGTACGCGCCGGCCGGCTTTGGCTTGAACTTGTGCTCTATATTGGCCCTTCCGGGCGGATTTCAAGGCGGCCTCGCAAAAAGCCTCAACTGGCGGCGGGCGCCTTGCTGACCATGACCATGGCCGGGCGCACCAGGCGCTGGTTCAGGGTGTAGCCCTTCTGCATCACGGCAATCACCGTATTCGGCTCGACCTCCGCGTTCTCCACCATGCTCATGGCCTGATGCAGCTGCGGGTCAAAGGGCTCGCCCTGGGGGTCCACCGCTTCGATGTTGTACTTGCGCAGGGCATCCTGGAAGCTTTTCAGGGTCAGCTCGACACCGTCGACAATCGGTTTTACCGACTCGTCGTGGCCGGCGGTCACCTCGAGGGCACGCTCCAGGTTGTCGACGACTGGCAGCAGCTCCTTGCAGAAGCCCTCCAGGGCAAACTTGCGCGCCTTCTCCACATCCTGCTCGGCGCGACGGCGGGCGTTCTGGGCGTCCGCCTGGGCCCGCAGCACCGCGTCGCGGGCCGCCAGCAGGTCTTCCTCGAGTTTCTGGACCAGCTCCTCCTCGGTGGGGCCTTCGTCGTCCTCGGCGCCCGGAGCCTGTTCACCAGCGGCCAGCTGGTCCTCGGCAACTTCCGGCGACTCGCCGTCGATGGCGGGGTCCTTGTCCTGTTTGCTGTCTTGTTCTGCCACGCTGTCCACTCCCTATCCGGCAATAAAGTGACGTGGGCAGGGGTCAAGCGACCCGCGCCCTATCTCTGCTGCGGATATTGGGCCTGGAAACGGAAATTCAAGCGTTCACTGACTGAGGGCGGCGCTCAACATGCGGGCAGTGACATCCACCACCGGAATCACCCGCTCGTAGGCCATGCGTGTGGGCCCGATCACCCCCAGCACACCGAGGATACGCGCGCCATCGGTATAGGGGGCAGTAATGACGCTGTAGTCACCGAAGACGTCGTAACCCGCCTCCTCGCCAATAAAGACCTGGACACCCTGGGCCCGGGAGCAGCGCTCCAGCAGGTGCAACAGGTCCTTCTTGCGCTCGAAGACATCGAACAGCTCCCGCAGGCGCCCCAGCTCCTCGGGACTGGCCTGGTCGAGAAGTCGCGACTCCCCCGCCACCACATAATCCTCGCCACTCGCCTCGGGCTCTTCCAGGGCCTGACTGGCCAGGTCGAGGGTCGCCTGCAGGTAGTCATCGATGCGGCTGCGCGCCTCGGCCATTTCCCGCAGCAAGTGCTGTTGCGCATGCTCGAGCGCCTGGCCGGAGAAGCGCTGGTTGACCAGCGCCGCGGCCTCGCGCAGCTCGCTCTCGCTGAAGGTGCGGCGGGTGTGGATGATGCGGTTCTGCACCTCCCGCTCGTTGATCACCAGGATCACCAGTACGCGGTCGCCGGACAGCGGCAGGAACTCCACCTGCCGCAGCTGGCGGGCCTCCGGCCGCGGCACGGTGACCAGCCCGGCCTGGGTGGTAATCGCGGAGAGCAGGGAGGAGGCCGACTGCACCAGCTCGCTGGGGCTGCGGTCGGGATTGAGCTGTTGCCGCAGGCTGGCGAGCGCGGCGGCATCCAGGGGCTGCGTCTGCAACAGGCGGTCCACGAACAAGCGGTAGCCCTGGGCGGTGGGGACCCGACCCGCCGAGGTGTGGGGCGAGTGCAGCAGCCCCCGCTCCTCGAGATCCGACATGATATTGCGCACCGTCGCGGCGCTGACCGGGAGGCCGGCTTCTTCCACCAGGGCCCGCGAAGCGACCGGCTGACCGTCGCGGATGTGCCGCTCGACCAGGCTCTTGAGCACGGTGCGGGCGCGTTCGGAAAGTTCGTCTGGGCGCATTGGGCTCCGCCTGTTTAACCTGCCTGATTTATAACCACATGAAGGCGCAGTGACAAGCCGGTGACCACTCCTGCTGTTTATGGTAGGCGGCAACTGGGGTATAACAGGCGGGCATTTCACGAGGCCAACGACGCCATGCTCACCCACCTCAGCATCCGCCACTACACGGTAGTCGACCAGCTGGAACTGGAGTTCAGGTCCGGCATGACTGTGATCACCGGGGAAACCGGGGCCGGCAAGTCGATCATGCTGGACGCTCTCGGTCTCTGCCTGGGCGACCGCGCCGATCCAAAGGCCATCCGTCCCGGCTGCGAGCGGGCGGAGATCACCGCCAGTTTCGATATTGGCAACAACCCCAGCGCCCGCGCCTGGCTGGCGGAACGCGAACTCCTGCATGGCGACGACTGCCTCCTGCGCCGCGTGGTGACCGGCGAGGGGCGCAGCCGGGCCTGGATCAACGGCAGTCCGGCGACCATTCAGGACTGTGCCAGCCTGGGGCAGCGCCTGGTTGACATCCATAGCCAGCACGCCCATCAGTCCCTGCTGCGCAGGCGTGTCCAGCGGGACCTGCTGGACAGTTTTGCCGGCCAGGAGGCACGGGCGCGGGAGGTGGCGGACCTCGCCAGGGAGTGGACGCAAACCCGCGAGGCCCGCGACGCCCTCCGCGATGCCCGAGAGGAGCAGGACGCGCGGGCCCAGCTGCTGGCCTACCAGGTAGGTGAGCTGGAGGAACTGGGACTGGCCGAGAATGAGCTGGAGCAGCTCGAAACAGACCAGCGGCAGCTGGCCAACGCCGAGGAAATTCTGCAGGCCGCCCACCAGGCCCTGGCACTGTGCGAGGAGCCGGCGGGAGCCATTCGCCAGGCCCGGCAACTGCTCTCGGGCCGCCTGCACAGCGGCAAGACCGTGGACAACGCGCGGGAGCTGCTGGAGTCGGTCGGTATCCAGCTGGATGAGGCGCAGCGGGAGATCCAGCGCCACATCGACGGCGTGGAACTGGAGCCGGAGCGCCTGGCTGCGGTGGAACAGCGGCTGGCACAGGTCCACGACATCGCCCGCAAGCACCGGGTACGGCCCGAGGAGCTGCCGGCCCTCACCGAAACGCTACGCGCCGAACTCGACGAACTGGGGGGCGGTGATGAACGCCTCGCCAGCCTCGAGGCCACGCTGGAGCAGCTGGCCGATCGCTACCGCGAAACCGCCGCACAGCTGGGCAAGGCGCGCCGCAAGAGTTCGGCGAAGCTGGAGAAGCAGGTCACCCAGCTGCTCGGCGACCTGGCCATGAGCCAATGCCGCTTCCAGGTGGCGCTACACCCGCGGGAAAGCACCGCCCCACACCCCCAGGGCCTGGAAGACGTGGAGTTCCTGGTCAGCACCAACCCGGGCGCGGAGCCCCAGCCCCTCGGTCGCATTGCCTCGGGAGGCGAACTCTCGCGCATCAGCCTGGCCATCCAGGTGGCCACCGCCAGCCACAGCACCCTGCCCAGCATGGTCTTCGACGAGGTCGATGTGGGGATAGGCGGGGCTGTGGCGGAAGTCGTCGGTCGCCTGCTGCGAACCCTGGCCCGGGATACCCAGGTACTCTGCGTCACCCACCTGCCCCAGGTGGCGGCGCAGGGCGACCAGCACCTGCAGGTCAGCAAGACGGTCAAGCGGGAAGCGGCCCTGACGCAGATGGCGCCCCTCGACGGAGACGAACGTACCCGCGAGATCGCCCGCATGCTGGGGGGGGTCAAGATTACCGAACAGTCACTGGCGCACGCCCGGGAGATGCTGGGCACCCGGGACGTGGCGGACGCCTGAAGCGTACCGGGCACCCACCCGGGGGGCCCCGTCGGGGGCGGAGCTAGTCCTTCTCGCCGATCTTGCGGACGTACAACACGAGGGAGTGATCGACAATCTCGTAGCCGTGGGCCTCGGCGATTTCCCGCTGGCGCTGCTCGATGACCTCGTCGTGGAACTCCACCACATCACCACTCGACATGCAGACCATGTGGTCGTGGTGTTCACCCTTGGCCAGCTCGAAGACCGAGTGGCCGGTCTCGAAATTATGCCGCGTCACCAGACCGGCACTCTCGAACTGGGTCAGTACCCTGTAGACCGTCGCCAGGCCCACGTCCTCGCCCGCCTCCAGCAGCGCGCGATAGACATCTTCCGCACTCAAATGCTGGGAGCTCTCCTCCGTGGACTCCAGGATCTGCAGGATTTTCACGCGCGGCAGGGTCACCTTGAGACCGGCCTTGCGCAGCTCCTGGTTTTCAACGCTCATGATCTCGGGGGTTCTCTGTACAGGACTGTGGCGTTATGATGCCACTCCCTGTTCCGAAGTGGAAGTTCTGGCCCATGCGCATTCTGCTGATCGCCTTCGCCCTTGCTTGTCTCACCGCCTGTGGTGGGATCGGATTCCCGGGGGTGTATCGCATCAACGTCGAGCAGGGCAACCTGGTGACCCAGGACATGGTCGACCAGCTCAAGCCCGGCATGACCCGGCGCCAGGTGCGCTTCATCATGGGCACGCCCCTGGTCGAGGACAGCTTCAATCGCGAGCGCTGGGACTACCCCTATGTCATGCGTCGCGGCGACGACGTCATGCGGGAATCCCAGGTGACCGTCTATTTCGACGGTGACCGGCTCACCGGGGTCAGCGGCGACTTGCAGCCGGCGTGGGCCAACAGCGAATCCTGAATTTCCCCCCGGCACCGGACCCGCGAGGGGCTACCCCCTAGTCTGTGCCTCCCTCCGGCCCATCGCCGGCCTTGGCCTTGCGCTCCTTGACCCGCGCGGCGCGCGCCTTGCGCACTTCCTTCGGGTCCACCTTGAGCGGACGGTAGATTTCCACCCGGTCCCCCGGCTGCAGCACCTGCTCCGGGGCAACCACCTTGCTGAAAACTCCCAGCCGGGCGTTTTCCAGGTCCAGGCCCCCGAAACGCTCGGCGATGCCGGATTGACGCGCGGCCTCCAGGGCCGTGGTGCCCGGGGCCACTTTCAGGGGAATGATCATCTGCTTGTCCGGCAGCGCGTAGGCCACTTCCACATCAATGCTGTCGTCGTTGCTCATCTCACTCATCCATTACACGGTCTGCCGGTGACTTGCGGCACTCACCCGTAAAGCTGCCTGGCGCGCCGGCCGAGGGCATCCACCAGGCTGTTGGTCACACGGTCAAACAGGCGCGTCGCCGCGGCACCGGCAATCACGCTGTTGACCGAAAACTCGAGATCCAGGGTAACCTTGCAGGCCGTCTCGCCAAGCGCCAGGAACTCCCAGCGCCCCTCGAAGCGCTCGAAGGGACCATCCAGGAGCTCCAGGGTGATACGCCGCGGGGCCTCCAGCGTATTGCGGGTACTGAAACTCTGGCGAATGCCGCCCCGCGCGAGATCCAGGCGCGCCTCCACGACCTGGTCGTCGGCCCGCAGCACCTCGGCCCCCACGCACCCCTCCATGAACTGCGGGTAGGCGGGGATATCATTGACCAGGTCGAACATCTGGCGGGCGGGATAAGGCAACAAGGCGTGGCGATAAATGCGGGTCATGGATCCTCGGGGGTCAGTACAGCAACAGCGCGGCGACCAGCACCAGCAGGGCCGCCGGGGGCGCAATATACCGCACCAGGCCGTACCAGAGGGAGAAAATCCAGCGCGGCTCCCGCGACAGTTGCCGCCGCAGTACCCGCAGGCGCAGCCCCCAGCCGACCAGCAGCACCAGCAAGAGGGTTGACAGTGGCAGCAGCACCGCACCGGCGAGCCAGTCCATGCCGTGGAACAGCACCCCCCGTCCCCATTCGCCGGCTTCACCCGGATCCAGGGAGCGCATGCCCTGCCAGGCCAGCCACCAGGCCAGCGCCCCCACGATCACCACTGCGGTGAAGCGGCGCAGCCGAAACTGTTGCATCAGCGCCCCGACCAGCGGCTCGAGGATGGCCACGCAGGACCCCAGCGCCACCAGGGACACCAGGCCGAAGAACAGTCCGCTGTAGATGTCGCCCCCGGGCAGGTTACCGTAGGCATAGGGCAGGCTGATGAACAGCAGCTCGGGGCCCATGCTGGGCAGCTGATGACTGGCAAAGATCAGCGGAAAGGCCACCAGCCCCACCGACATGGCAACCACGACGTCGAACAGGGCAACGGCTACCACGGAACGCCCCAGGGGTACCCGGCGGGGCGCATAGGCGCCGAAGCAGACCCCGGTGCCCACCCCGATGCCCAGGGTGTAGAAGGCCTGGCTGAGGGCGACCAGGCCGGCCTCGCGATTGAAATCCAGCAACTGGAAGGCAAACAGGAAATCCCCTGCCTGACGCAGCTCCCCCTCGGCAAAACTGAATTCGAGCAGCAGCACCAGCGCCGCCAGAAGCGCTGGCACCAGCAGCCACACCAGCAGCCCGAGCCCCAGGCGCACGCCACCGAGCAGGAACAGGGCCACCACTACCAGAAAGCCGGTCTGCAGCGGCATCAGCTGCACCCCATCTCCCAGCAGGGCGGCAAAATAATCGCCGACATCCTTGGCGCTCGCGGCGGTGAAGGCACCGTTCACGCTGTCCGCCGCATAGGCCAGCGACCAGCCGGCGATCACGGTGTAACAGGCCACCAGCAACAGGCCGGTCAGGCAGGCCAGCCAGGGCCAGAGCAGCCAGATACGCGACAGTGCCGAGCGCTCGACCACGCGCCCGACTGACTCCACCACCCCGGAGCGCCCCTGCCCCCCGATCACCAGTTCGGCAATCAGCACCGGGATGGCGAGGAGAAACAGGCAGAGCAGGTAGGTCAGGACAAAGGGCGCACCGCCGTATACCCCGGCCAGATAGGAAAAGCGCCAGACACTGCCCATGCCCACCGCTGCAGACGCCAGCGCCAGCAGGAAGGTGGTTCGCCAGCGCCACTCACCCAGGGGGTTGTCCGGAAAATGGCTCACGCTTGTGCTTGTCCAGATTGCATGACTGCAGAGTGCCCCGGATTCACTGCACTGAAAAGAGGGAAAATCCTGTAATCCCCCGTATAATGCCGGCCATGGCCAAGAAACCCAAGACACCCGACAACGTAATCGCCCGCAACAAGCGCGCGAGTTTCGACTATCAACTGCTGGATACCTTCGAGGCCGGCGTCGCCCTGGAAGGCTGGGAGGTAAAGAGCCTGCGGGCGGGCAAGGCCCAGCTCACCGACTCCTACGTGCTGATGAAGAACGGCGAGGCCTGGTTGCTGGGCGCACAGATCACGCCCCTGGACACGGTCTCTACCCATTTCGTCAGCGACCCCACCCGCACCCGCAAATTGCTACTGCACCGCAAGGAGCTGGCGCGCATCCTCGCCGCCACCTCCCAGAAGGGGCAGACCTGCCTGTGCACCCAGCTGTACTGGAAGGGCCACCTGGTCAAGGCGCGCCTGGCGCTGGCGCAGGGCAAGAAGGCCCACGACAAGCGCGAAACCGAGAAAGAGCGCGACTGGAACCGGGAGAAGGCGCGTATCCTGCGCGGCTGAGGTGCTCTCACCAGAGGCCCCGCGACGCAGATTCAGGCGAACATGATACTCGCGCCAATAGCGAACAGCACCAGCAGGGCCACCCGACGGTAAAGCCGTCCGCCGTAGCGATCAAAAAGCCAGAAGCCCAGCTTGTCGCCCAGAAACATCGCCGGAAAAGCGAGCAGGAACAGCCAGGGTGCCCGCGTCGTGACAAAGCCGGCGCTGGCATAGGCTGCCAGCGCCATCAGCGCCGCACCCAGGAAGAAGGTCATCAACAGGGCCCGACTGCGCGCCGGCTGCGGCTCCGTGGCCATGGCGTAGACGATCACAGGCGGGCCGGGAATGGCGAAAGCCCCATTCAGCAAACCCGAAGCCATGCCGGTCAACCCGCCCAGCCAGGGGCCGTGCCGGTGATGCCGGGGCCGGTAGAACGCCAACAGCGCACAGGCCGCGATCACCGCCGCACCGATCCAGAAGCGGAACTGTGCCGGCGAGAAACGCTCAAGAAGGTTCGCCCCCACCCAGGTACCCAGTCCCGCCAGTAGCAGCATGGGCATCAACGGGCGCAGAGGAAACACGCCCCAGTAGCTTTTTACCGTCAGCAGGTTGACCGCCAGCGTCAGGCTTGCACTCAATACCACCGCCTCCGTGGGCGGCATCACCAACGCGAACACCGGCATCGCCGCGAGGGCGAAGCCAAAGCCGGTAAACGCGCGCAACACCGCCGCCAGCACCACCACCAACCAGAGCAACAGCACCTCGGGCAGGCTGATGCCGGCGGTCAGGGCCTCCAGCAAATCACGCACGGGTCACCCGCGGCGACAGATGCTGCCAACGCCCTGCTCAGGCACGTGCCAGCGGCTCGGGCAGCGGCACGCCAAAACGCTCGGCCCACGGGGTCAGGTCAGCCAGGATGCTGGGGTAGAGGCTCACCCCCTCCGCCAGCTGGCGCTGCCGCTCACCCCAGGCACGCTGCCCGGGGAAACGTGCCGGGGATTCGCCCTCGGGAACCCGGCTGGCAACAACCAGCTCCTGCAGGGCGGCAAGCTGGCGGCGGAAGGCCGCCGGGTCGCCAAAGGCGCCCGGATCGATCACCTGCAGGAAGACCGAGTTGGCCTCGCCGTCCTCCCGGGCGGAGGCGTCGGCGCGACCATAGCCCCCCAGGGCCATGCTCAGCACCTCGGTGGCGATGGACAGGGCCGCGCCCTTGTAGCCGTGTGTTGCTCCACCGATGGGCATGATGCTTCCCGGAGGCGGGCCCTCCAGTGCCGCGGGGTCGTCGGTGACGCGACCCTGGGCGTCCTTCAGGCAGGGTTCCGGCAGGCGCTTGCCCTCCCGGCGGGCGCGGGCCACGTAGCCACCCGCGGTCACCGACATGCTGATATCGAACAGCAGAGGCATCTCCTCGCCCGGCGCACACAGGGCAATGGGGTTGGCAGAAAACAGCGGATCGATACCCCCGAAGGTACTCACCGTGTTTTCCGCCGGGGTCGAGCACGTCATTATCGCCACCTTGCCAGCCTCGATCACCCGCGGCAGGTAGGCCGCCAGGCAGGCGATATGCTGGCTGCGCCGCAGGGTCGCCGTGACCACACCGTGCTCCGCCACCCGATCCAGGGCTTGCTCGAGGGCTCGGTCCACCACCCAGGGCCCCGGCAGGAAGCCCGCATCCCAGTTAAACACCGATCCGCGGTCCGCCAGCACCTCCGGGTCGCCCTCCACCCGACTGTCGCCGTCCAGCAACCACTGCAGGTTGCTGGCCACCCGGTTCATGCCGTGGGTGGTGAACCCCAACAGATCCGCCTCGAGAAAGACCCGGGCCAGTACCGCCGCCCGCGGTTCCTGCAGACCCGCAGCCACAAACAGGCGGGTAGCGAACTCGGCGAGCCGGGGATGGTCGTAACGAGGACTCATGCTGTCTCCTTGCTGATCGATCGCAGTGACCGCGCGACACCGCCGCGGCACGCACTGCGAACCCCGGGAGCAGCGCCCCGGGCAATGACTGTCGGGGAACTTTAACAAAGAAAGCAGTCTAACTTCCCGAGCAGGATTGATGTACACTCTGCTCAACACTCGGGGGCGATACGGATTCGACGTCAGTAGCGAACCCTGCGGTGCATGCCGTGATGGCAGCCAATCACGTTAATCCAAAGCTGTACCTTAATAGTTGCCAACGACGACAACTACGCTCTGGCGGCATAAACCCCGCTAGCGGTCTTTAGCAAGGTGCCAGTACCGCGTTGAAGACCGTCATACAGAACTGGATCGCAGCAAAGCTCGCCCTGGGCCGCGCTGTTAAAACCTTACAGGGCTCGCCAATCACGTCCTGACCGTTGGGCTGTGTGCGGCTAAATCAATAAACGGAAACTAAGCATGTAGAGCCAAAGGCAGAGTACTGACGGACGCGGGTTCAACTCCCGCCGCCTCCACCAAACACCCTTCCAGCAGCATCCAAGGAAGTCCTCAAACCCCTGTTTATCAGGGGTTTTTTGTTTATACTGCGTCCTATTCCGTCCACATGATCCGACCAGATCCCGTCACCGTTGACGGTACATGTGGCGGTATATTCGGTACCGTCAAACCGTGTACCGTCAGAACCAGGAGAGGACTGCAGATATGGGCAAGTTGACAGCCACCCAGGTAAAACACGCAAAGCCAGCCGAGAAGCAGTACAAGCTCAGCGACGGTGACGGGCTATATCTCCTAGTCCACCCCAACGGCAGCAAGTATTGGCGCTTCGACTTCCGATTTGCCGGCAAGCGAAAGACACTGGCACTGGGTGTGTACCCCGAGGTATCCCTGCTGGAAGCCCGCGAGGGGCACCATGAGGCTAGGACCAATCTGCGGAAGGGGATCAACCCTGCAGAAACCAGGAAGGTAGCCAAGCAGACACAGCACCTGACAGACCAGAACAGCTTCGAAGCCATCGCCAGGGAATGGTTCAACACGAAAATGTGCAACCGCTCCAAGAGCCACCAGGACAGGACGCTGCGGGCACTCGAAAAGGACCTTTTCCCTTACTTGGGCTCCCGCCCGATTACCAGCATTACCGCGTCAGAGCTGCTCAACGCACTCCGGCGTATCGAATCACGAGGTGCGGTAGAGACCGCGCACCGTGCCAAACAGACAGCCAGCCAGGTGTTCAGGTATGCAGTGGTCACCGACAGAGCAGAACGGGACCCTTCCGCCGACCTCACTGGCGCCCTGAAGAATCCCAACAAGAAACACCTCGCAGCCATCACGGACCCAGCGGAAGTGGGCAAGCTGATGGTGGCTATTGAAGGCTTTCGTGGCACTCCGGTCGTGAGGGCCGCACTGAGGCTGTCCCCCCTACTCTTCCAGCGCCCTGGAGAAATACGGGCCATGGAATGGTCTGAGCTGAACTGGGAGGAAAAGCGCTGGGAAATCCCCGCCGAGAAAATGAAGATGAAGCAGGCTCACATCGTACCGCTCAGCGAGCAGGCCCTGGCCATCCTGCAGGAAATCCATCTGCTAACAGGGCGAGGCAAATATGTCTTCCCCAGCGCACGCGGTGCCAGTCGGTGCCTGTCTGAAAATGGGGTACGAACAGCACTACGGACCCTGGGTTACGACAACGACACCATGACTCCTCACGGGTTTCGGGCGATGGCCAGGACTCTCCTCGATGAGGTGCTTGGCTTCCGGCCCGACTGGATCGAACACCAGCTAGCTCACGCCGTGAAGGACCCCAATGGCCGGGCTTACAACCGCACTTCGCACCTGGAGGGGCGTACTCAGATGATGACCGCTTGGGCCAATTACTTGGATGAGCTGCGAGAGAAAGCGCTGCAGAACTCAGGCGCAACGAGCCCTAACACCGCAGCAGAAGCAGCCTAGAGCTGTCCTCGCGCGCGTATCATAGTGTCCACAGGATTTCATATATTTAGTTTCGCTCGATAGCGTAAAAAGTTCAGAAAAAGCATTGCGGGTTCCGGATCATGTGCAGTGTCGAGTGCTGGAAAGCATGAGACACATTACTAGCTATCGAGGAACCCAAACATGTCGAAAGACAAAGATCCACACAAAGTCTCCGCCCAAGATCGCCGCCTGATTCGTCTGCGCGAAGTGCAGAAGTTGACGGGGCTGTCACGCTCTTACGTCTACGAATTGGTGAAACGCCGCCTGCTGCCACAACCCGTGGCACTGGTGCCAGGTGGAACCTCTCGGGCATGGGTCGAATCCGAAATCCTGGATTTTATCGACCAGCGTATTGCCGAGCGTGATCTGGAGGTGTCCCATGTCGAAGCCGCGTGAATCGGTGCCCCTGCCAAACCCGAAGCCCGATGTGGATCTCGCGCCTGAACCAGCCCGAGTATTGCGAGCCCTCATCAATGCAGGAGCCCAGGGTGTTACCACCCTGGAGCTCCTTGAGCTGGGCTGCGTCACACCCAAGAACACAATTTACCAGCTCCGAAGGCTCGGGGCTGTGATTGATACCCAGTACTGCCAGGCAACTGGACGGAAGGGCACGACACACTCCGGAATCGCCCGGTATGTGTTCCGGTACTGGAACCCTGAATGCGACAACACGAACTTGAACTACGACCTAAAGGAGACCGCGTAGTGAATCAAGCCAACTTGAAAGAAATGCCCTCCAACATGGAGGTATTTAAGGAAGGAAAAGCCCTGGACGCCGGCAAGCTGACCCAGGACTTTCCTCAGACTTGCCCTGCAAATGATAGCAAAGATCCTGAAGGGGCCACAGGAAAATCGCCAGACTCAACAGGTCTGGTATTCTCCTCCGGGCCTCCGGAACCGGCGACCCAGATGGTGGAGCTGATCAAGCGGCACTGCGTGATCACCGACCTGGAGATTGACGCCATGGTCTTGTGGGTCCTCGCTAGCTACGCCATGAACGATTTCCGGGTCTTCCCAAAACTGGCCTTGATCAGCCCGGAGAAGCGTTGTGGAAAGACCACCACCATGGAAGTGGTGGAGTCAATGGCGAAGGACGGTCTCATTGTGTCGAACATGTCGGCAGCCACCATCTACCGGCTTGCAGAGCAGAAGCAGTACACCCTGCTCATCGACGAGGCCGACACCTTCCTCAAAAACAGTGATGCAGAGATCAATGGCTTGATCAATTCCAGCCATACGAGGTCTGCCGCCAAGGTGATTCGCTGCGTGGGGGAGAACTATGAGCCCAAGGTGTTCAGCACCTGGATGCCCATGGTGTTGGCCTCCATCGGTGTGTTGGCCGACACGTTGATGGACCGCAGTATCACTATCAACCTGCTCCGGAAGAAGTCCCACGAATATACAGAGCCGTTGCCTGCCGACCTGATGGGCCTTACTGAGCCACTGCGTGAACGCATCTCTGCCTGGGTAGAGGCTCAACGCACCAACATCAGGTGTCTGCCTGTTGAAGTGCCGGACGTGGGTAATGACCGTGCCGGGGACAACTGGCTGCCATTGTTCACTGTCTCCGCCCTGTTGGGAGGAGAATGGCCCAGCCGCTGTGCGAAGGCGTTCCGGGAGCTCACGGTCGTGGAGGAGCCCGAGCTCCAAACAATGCTCCTGCGGGATATCCGGCAGTACTTCCTGGCCTCGGGTAGCTCCCGTGTCACGTCAAAGGATCTCTGTGAGGCCCTGAACAGCGACGAGGAAGGGCCCTGGAAGACCTGCAGCAATGGCAAGCCCATTACGCCAAACCTCGTAGGCAAGCTCCTACGGCCCTACGGGGTCAAGCCCAAAACCATGCGGGTGGGTAACAGCACCCTTCGGGGGTATGAGCAAGCGCAGCTGGAGGATGCGTTCGAGCGTTACCTGAGCTGATCAAGCGCGTATCACCGCTCTATTCTGCTGTTCAGGGCCTCATGGCCCCGGCGGCAGATTCTTGCCTACCCCTACCCGGTGGAAACAACCGCAACACCGCAACAATCCAGGAGCCATGCGGGTTTCCGGGATCATCGATCCGCAACATTTCTGAAACGCGCCTTGCTCAGTTGCAGGCATGTTTCATTTTGTGTGGCAGCATTGTTGCGCTCTCAAAGACCATAACTTATTGATATTAAAGCAATGTTTCGCTGTTTCGGGTGATTCCTCAGATTGAGCACCCCGCCGGAGGCGCGGGGCGCAGCCCGAAGCGCCGATCGGAGGCGACGGCGGGGTGCTGTATAAATTTTAACCACAGCCGACCTATTACCTTCCTGCCAGCAAGAACCGATATAGAGCCGATGTTCTCCCTGCAGGCAACATGACGTGGTGGGTCGCCCAGCCGGACGTGATCAAAAATCATCCAACTTATTGAGACCGGTTTCTCTGCTCCTCGAAGAGCTTCCTCCGACTTCTATACCGAGGTTCTCCCGCTGTTCTAAACCAGCAACATCAGTCCTCAGCGACGATACACACCCGCGGGTCTAAATGCCCCAGGGAAGGCCATTAGGCAAAATTGCTCAGCTGCCTACGGCGG
>CERN01021458.1_pt1 | contig 105536 bp, 86 predicted proteins | sample 530761 | NCBI WGS metagenome assembly CERN01 (sample SAMEA2620947, study PRJEB7988) | marine metagenome | isolation source: saline water (ENVO:00002010), including | reverse complement strand
CACTTGCCAATGTGTCCGCGTCAAGTTGTTCGGTAAAGGCGATGATTTTGGCATCCTGTGCCTTACGCGCGGTTCGGAATTCTGAAAATCCGGCGTACAGCACGGCATCAAGCGCCAGACGTTCAGGCACCCCGACCAGACGCCCCAACCACAGACGATCCGCCACCAAAAGATGGTTCAGTGTCTTGATGATCGACGGGAAAAAAGCAGCCCGCGGGGCGGTAAGTTCGCCCGCTTCAAGACCCGCACATGCGTCCAGAATATGCTGGTTCGCCCACGCATTATAATTGGCCATGCGTTGAAAGTAGGCAACTCCGTTCATAATATTTCATCCATCTTGATTCCGCCTCCCCCCGTCACTTCAAAAGCTTTATCCGGCCTTTGCGTCACAGGGGCTTGTCGTCTGGTTAGCACCACCTGTCGCATCTGCTGTTGTGTTCATGGCAAGGACGGGCGGTTTGGGCATCCGTTTGGTCAGGATCACGATATTACCCAGCAAAGTCAGGCCAACGCCTAGAACGATATTGCTGTCCCAGACAAATCCTTCAAACCAGGTCGACAGTAATAGCGCTACTACCGGAAACATGACGGAACTGTATGCCGCGCGATCCGGGCCGATCTTGCCCAGAAGTGTCAGATAGGAGCCAAACGCCAGAACCGAGCCAAACAGGGAAAGGTAAATCAGCGCAGCGACAAAGGACGGACTGGTGTCAAAGGTAAACGGAATACCGGTAACAAGGATGTATCCGATCAACAGGATCGAGCCATACATCATGCCATAAGCATTCGCCTGAAGGACCGGAATGCCGCGCGCCTGATTGCGCGCCGATGCCATATTTCCAAGCGACGCGATATAGCTGCCCGCAAGCGAAACCAGCAACCCAACGCTACCACCTGCTGCCAGATCAAACGTTGCAAGATCGCGCGCAAACACCAGCGAAATCCCGCCAAGCCCGATTGCCGCCCCGATCAATGTCCGGGTTTCCGGGCGTCGCTTGAAAAAGATCGCACCATTAATCATGTTCATGATCACGATGGTCGAAAACACTACCGCCAGAAGACCCGACGTCAAATGCGCACTTGCGATGTAAATCAGTACGTAATTCAGCGAAAACAGGCATATGCCAAGGGCCGCCATAAACACATGATCACGCAGGGAATAGCGCATAGGCAAACGGCGGATAACACACCATGCCATCAAAATTACTGCCGCCAGGACAAAACGATAGGCAACAGCCAGTTCCGGCCCGACCGAAAGCTGATACTGGATTGCGATCCAGGTGCTTCCCCAGATCAGAACGACAACACTATATAATCCAAGCGGGCCCATGACGGCACTCCAACGAAATCAATCGTTGGTATTTAGGGCAGTTTTTGCCAAACAGACAAACCAGCAAAACTCATCTATCCATTAGACATACTAATGGACTTTCCGTCCCATCCCTAAGATTTATCGCTTTTTCCCGATTCTGCCCGCACCGGCCCGATATCATCATTTTCGCCATCATTGGCGGCATCGTCGACAATCGACATGTCATCTCCGGGTTCTTTGGCGTCATCGGTATCAAGAACATCATCACCACGCTTCTTGCGCATTTTTTCGCGCAGGCGACGACGCTGCCATTCCTTCCAGATTGCCAGCAATTCTGTGCGCGAATGGAACATCGGCAGATGGCGTTTGGGCTTGACCGGTTTCTGTTCGACCGCCATGCCAACTTCGACAATCTCGTGCGTATCATCGATCCGACGAACAATCAGTTCAACCATGCCATAGGCAACCCGGTCCCCAGGTTCGATATCGCCCGAAAGGTTGCGTTCAAGGATTTCGGCAACGGTCGCCTCTTCGTCCGCGTCCCCAACCACAAAGCCATACAAACGGCCAAGATCGGCAATACGGGTATCGGGTGGGAAACTGAAATCACCAAACAGGTCGACGTCATTTGCCCCCTCGGCCGGACCGGCGAACAATTGATCAAGCAGTTCGACATGGCGCGGTGGGGTAATGATATAAACCTGATCACCGCCTTCGATGCGCCCGGCACTGTGCGGGCGTAACGATTTGCCATCGCGCAAAATCAGGCTCGGCCGTGCCCAGCGCGGAATGCGTTGCCCGGTTGCCACCGCACTTTCGCTGTGAACGCGATAAACGACAATTTCCTGATTGGCGTTGCCCGGCAGTTCAAGGTCGATACGATCGACCGGCCCGTGTCGCGGCGGAATCATAATGCCCAGCCAGCGCGCCATCAGCCGGATTGTCCACCCCTGCAACAGCAGCGACGTGATCACAACAATAAAGGCCGTGTTGAAAAGAAGCTGGCCATATTCAACACCTTCCACCATCGGCACGATCGCAAGCAGGATGGAAACCGCCCCGCGCAAACCAACCCATGAAATAAAAGCGGTATCATTGCGTGAGAAGTTGAAGAACATCAGGCAAAGCCATACCGCAACCGGGCGGGCGACAAACACCAGTACAAGCGCCAGAATAACCCCGGGAATGATCACATCACCAAACTGTGACGGTGTTGCAAGCAACCCCATGGTGACAAACATCACGATCTGCGCCAGCCAGGTGGTTACGTGCTGGAACCGGCGCACCCCGACACTCATGCGCATCTGACTGTTGCCAGCATAAAGACCGGCGACATAAACTGCCAAAAAGCCGCTGCCACCAACGATACTGGTTGCGCCAAAAAGGCTAAGCGCGCAGGCAAGCGTTACAATCGGAACAAGTGCGGGTTCAAGCTTGACCCGGTTGATCATCTGGACGATGGCCATGCCACCCAGAAGACCCAAAACAGCCCCAAGTCCGATTTGCAGAACAAACCGTTCAAGCAGTTCCAGCGCCAGATTATCCCCGCCGCCCTGCATGATCAGTTCGACCAGCGAAATGGTCAGAAACACCGCCATGGGATCGTTCGAACCGGACTCGACTTCAAGTGTGCTGCGCGTACGGTCGCGCAAATTTATCCCGCCCACCCGCAAAAGGAAAAACACCGCCGCCGCATCCGTCGAACTGACAATCGCCCCGAACAACAAGGCCACCAGCCATGGCACATCAAGCACAAGCCAGGTGACCCCGCCAACGACAAACGCGGTCAACATGACCCCGACCGTCGCCAGTACGAGCGAGGGTGCGGCTGCAATCTTCAAGGTTCGAAGCTGGGTTTCAAATCCGCTATCAAACAGGATCATCGCAAGCGCAATGGACCCGATAAAATAAGCCAGCGGCGCATTATCGAAATTGATGCCGCCAATCCCGTCCTCGCCAGCACCAAGGCCGACAAACAGGAAAACAAGCAACAAGGGTGCACCAACCCGGAAACTGATCAGACTGGTAAAGACCGCAACAACGACCAGAACCGATGCAATCAGGATCACCAGATTCATCGATTCGATCATACTCGCGTCTCCATCCTGTTTGTCATTATCGTGAGACAGGTCGAAAAACCCGTCAGGTTCCTGTCAAATGTTTTCCAAGACAGGAAAGTTTGAAATGCGTTACGGCAACTCATCTTGCAATGATGTGCTTAAAGCGCGCAAAGGCGGCATTCTTGCGGCAGGATTACCCGATATTTGGTCAAATATCAGGCAAATGAAATCAATTCTCTCCACCGGTTATAATTCAGCACAGCCAATCATTTATCGCCATCAAGCATTGCCGGAACAAAGCCGGTTTCTTTGGCTGTAGACAGGGCAATTTCCGGAATAACCTCGACCACGCCGGGGACTTCCTTGATCGTATCCGTCACAAAGCTTTCAAGATGAGAAGTATCGCGCAGGCGCAATTTCAACAGAAAATCAAATCGGCCGGTCATGTGATGACATTCAAGAACCTCGTCTGCCTTGATCAGCGACTTGACCAGTTTCTTGTTTCCCTTGGCCGGGTCGGTGCGCAACCAGACCATTGCGGTAAGTGCGCGACCAATCGCATTGCCGTCAACTTCGACGCGGTAAGCCTTGATAACCCCCTGTTCGCGCAATTTGCGCACACGGTCATTCACCGCCGAAACAGAAAGGCCGACCTTCGTCCCCAGCGCCGAATAAGACAAAGACGCGTCATCCTGCAAAATGTCGATCAACTTGCGATCAATGGCATCCATAAAACATCCCCCTGAAGAATTTTTATCAATATCAGACGATCTTACACGAAAACTGTGTAGGCATGAAACTTTCGGGTCGCCATCAACAAATGGTAGGACTATTTCGCTGATCAAGACTGGATTTTTTATAAAATCAGTCTTATTCGTTGATGATCATGCATCTTTTTCGTGTTTCTCGGGATGACGATGCGCTTCGCGGCGCCCTTTTAATGACCGGTGCTGCAATCCTTTTTGCGGCGATGGCGGTGCTTATCCGCTACATCACACGCGAAGTTCATCCCTTCGAAGCAGCTTTTTTCCGTAATCTGTTCGGGTTGATCCCAATGATCCCCTGGATGCTGCGCGACCGGTTGGTTGGTCTGCGTACGCTGAAACTGAAATTGCATTTCATCAGGGCGGTCATCGGACTGGCCGGAATGCTATGCCTGTTTTCGGCACTTGCCATTGCCCCGGCGGCACAGGTGATTGCAATCAATTTCACGGTCCCGATCCTGACCACCATCCTTGCTGCCCTGATCCTTCATGAAACCGTCAGGGCGCGCCGCTGGACGGCTGTGGCACTCGGCTTTATTGGCGCAATGATCATTGTGCGTCCGATCGGACAAACGCTTGAAACCGGTGCGATCCTTGCCCTTCTGGCGACCCTGTTTACTGCCTTTGCCGTAACAACGGTCAAGATGCTCTCGCGCAGTGAAAGTGCCAACGCCATCGTGACATGGATGGGCATGATCATGACGCCCCTGTCACTGATCCCGGCCCTTTTCTTTTGGCAAAATCCGACATGGGAACAGCTTGGGGTACTTCTTGCAATCGCTGTTCTGGCGACTGCGGGACAACAGCTTTTTGTGCGCGCCAATCGCACGGCCGACCAGTCCTATGTCATGGCCTTCGATTTCCTGCGTCTGCCATTTGTCGCGGCCCTTGCCTTCATCATGTTTGGTGAAACCGTCGATTTCTGGACCTGGGCCGGGGCGTCGCTGATCATTGGCTCAACCCTTTATATCGCGCGCCGCGAAGCTGTTCTGGCCAGAAAGGAAAAGCGCCGCCGCCGTATGCCGACAACGGCAGCCGCGGATTCTCAGGCGATCCCGGTCACCAAGGCAAAAACCATCAACCCGCCCGAAGATCCGGAAAGCACCCCCGAAAGCAAAGCAGGCCGCATTGATGCGTAGGTGGTTCAACAGCCTGCCCCCCTATCTTCAGGCATCTGTTTTCGCCGTGATTGCATCGCTTATGGCCGCCCTTTTTTCGGTGATTGTCCGCATAGCAACCCGTGAAATCGATCCGCTGCAGGCTGTTTTCTTTCGCAACTTATTTGGGCTTCTTTTCATCGCTCCCATCGCGCTCCGGTCCGGTTTTGCACAGCTGAAAACACAGCGGATGCCGCTGTTTCTGTTGCGCGCCTTGCTGTCGATGGGGGCCATGAGCTTCTGGTTCTCCGCCATTGCCTATATGCCGCTGGCCGAAGCAACGACGCTGAACTTCACCGTCCCGCTGTTTGGTACCGTCCTTGCCGCGATATTTCTGGGTGAAGCGGTTCGAAAATACCGCGTAGCCGCCCTTCTGGCAGGCTTTATCGGTGTCGTCATCATTATCCGCCCCGGCAGCGAAACCATGCAACTGGCAAGCCTTCTGCCAATTGCAGCCGCCCTTTGCATGGCCAGCGCAGGGTTGACGATCAAGTCGCTGTCCAAAACTGAAAACAGTACAACCATCGTGCTTTACATGATGCTGTTGACCACGCCACTGACATTCATCCCCGCGCTCCTCGTCTGGCAGACACCAAGCCTGCAGGCGCTTGGTTTGATGGCACTGGGTGCGTTTATCGCCAACATCACCCAGATCTGTAATACCAATGCTTTTCGAATATACGATTACAGTTTCGTCGTCGGCTTCAACTATCTGCGCCTGCCCTTTGTTGTCGCCATCGCCTTGGTCATGTTCGGTGAGGTCCCTGAAATCTGGCTGTTGCCCGGTGCGGGTTTGATCATCGGGTCCGCACTGTTCATTGCACGGCGCGAAGCCAAACTCGCCAAAGAAGCAAGACGGATCAATCGCGGCCCGTCAGCCGCGGCGATTGACCTTGACCCACCCCCGTCACGCGATAATCGACAAAATATTAATGGGTCAGAGCGCAGATGAAAAACTGGTTCAAAAACCAACCCGCCACGGTACAGGCCAGTTTTTATGCCCTATCGGCAGCGATTCTTGCAGCCTGCTTCACATTGACAATTCGTTTTGCCACCGAGGAACTTCACCCCTATCAGGCTGTATTCCTGCGGTTTCTGTTCGGACTGCTGATGATCGCACCAGTAGTTATGCGCGGTGGATTCGCCCCCTTACACACCAAACGCCTGCCACTTCTTGGATTGCGCGGTATTCTGTCGGCATCGGAAATGTGTTTGTGGTTCTTGGCGGTGCTTTATCTGCCACTGGCCGAGGCCACGACACTTAACTTTACCGTCCCGTTATTTGGCACCATTCTGGCCGCGCTGATCCTTCGCGAAACCATCCGCATTCACCGTTGGCTTGCCGTTTTTGTCGGATTTATTGGTGTTGGGTTGATCATTCAGCCCGGAACGGCCGCCATGCAACCGGCAAGCCTTCTGCCAATTGCCGCAGCCATCTGCATGGCAAGTGCCGGGCTCATCACCAAGCGACTGGTTGCCACCGAAAGCACCACCGCCCTTCTGTTTTACCTGATGCTGATTACAACGCCAGTTTCCTTAATTCCGGCCCTGTTTGTCTGGCAAACGCCAAGCTGGCATGTGCTTGGCCTGATAGTGCTGGCGGCCGCGATGATGAACGTCATGCAGGTTTGCAATGTCAAAGCTCTGCAATTTGCCGATTACAGCTTCTTTGTCGGATTTTCCTATTTGCGCCTGCCGATCATCGCCATTCTGGCCCTGATCCTGTTTGGCGAAGTCCCCGACATCTGGATATTTCCCGGTGGCGCCCTGATTATCGCAGCGGCAGTCTATGTTGCCTTGCGTGAACGCAAAATTGCCTGAACAGCAAACCTGAACAGTTCGAAAACCACCCGGCCAGCCGGGACCACACCCACACCGCAACATCCAAACTCTTCCCCTTGAACTCAGACGGTCAAATGCCCTTGCCCGATAAACAAATAATTTGGTATAGAATTACCTATTATTTGTTTATCGGGATCAAAACAGGGAATTTCATGTCATGCAGGTCAAGGGATCCATTGCCATTGTCACCGGGGCCGCATCGGGCCTGGGCGCCGCCACCGCGCGCGTGCTTGCAGCCGCCGGGGCAAAGATTGCGGCCTTTGATCTGAATGAAGCAGGCGCCAAAACAACAGCAGTCGAACTTGACGGCATCGGTTACAAGGTTGATGTATCAAACGCCAAAAGCGTCGAAGACGCGATTTCCGACGTTATCAAGACCCAAGGCATTCCATCCATTTTGGTCAATTGCGCAGGCATCCTGCAAGGCGAACGCATTGTTGGTCGCGAAGGCCCGGCAGATCTTGATGCATTTGCGCGCGTGATCAATGTCAATCTGATCGGGACATTCAACATGATGCGCGTTGCCGCAACCGCCATGAGCCGCAATGAACCGACCAAAGGTGGTGAACGCGGGGTTATCGTCAATACCGCATCCATCGCCGCCTACGAAGGTCAGATCGGACAGGCCGCTTATTCGGCATCCAAGGGCGGCGTTGCCGCGATGACCTTGCCAGCAGCGCGCGAACTGGCCCGGCACGGCATCCGTGTCGTTTCGATTGCTCCGGGCATGTTTGGCACGCCCATGGTCACCGCCCTGCCCGACGACATGCAGCAGGCACTTGCGGCCAACATTCCCTTCCCCAAACGCCTTGGCGATCCGGCGGAATATGGCCGATTGGCCCTACATATATGTGAAAATGAAATGATTAATGGCGAAACGATCCGCATCGATGGCGCGGTAAGGCTGGAGCCCAAATAAGCCAGCCCCCCAAACGGGAACCGCTGCCACGAAAAACGCCCTGCCAGTCCCGCAATGGCAGGGCGTTTATTTTCCAGCTTTGATCAAGGATCAGCCCCTATCGTCCGACACGGCACCTAGTGGGCGATAACCGTTTCGGCAAAAGTCGCCAGATCGATGTCTTTTTGTGTCACGCCACCCGCGTCGTGAGTTGTCAGCGTGACCCCCACCTTGTTATAAACATTGAACCATTCCGGGTGGTGATCCATCTTTTCGGCCTGTATCGCGATGCGCGTCATGAAACCAAATGCCGAATTGAAATCACCGAACATGTAAACCTTGCCGATTGATAACCCGTCTTCTGCCAGTTTCCAGCCATCGAGTTTAACAAGCGCAGCTTCGATGGCGGTTTTGTCCAGTTTGCTCATTGTGACCTCCTGCTTTTTGCTTGATCCCATTTGACCATGACACCGGAAACTTGCCAAATATTGAACGGTGCAAAGCAGTCCCTACTTCAAAAGGCAATGCACACGTTCACGCAACACCGGTAAAAGGTCACTTTCAAACCACGGGTTCTTTTTGATCCAGCCGGTATTGCGCCAGCTTGGATGCGGCATCGGCAGTAACCCGTCTGGCAAATACTCGGCAAATAGATGTACCGTTTCGGTCATGCTTTTTGCCCGGCGCGGGCCAAGATAACGTTCCTGCGCATACTGCCCGATCAGAAGTGTTAATCCAACATCGGGCAAATGTTTTAGCAATGCATCATGCCATGTCGGTGCACATTCGGGGCGCGGTGGCAAATCACCACCACGTTCAAACCGGCCGGGATAACAAAATCCCATAGGCATGATGGCAAGCTTGCCCGGATCATAGAAATCCTCAACCGGCATTTGCAGCCAATCGCGCAACCGGTCCCCCGATGCATCATTCCACGGCAGCCCGGTTTCATGCACCTTCGTCCCCGGTGCCTGCCCGATCACAAGGATTCTGGCACCCGCCGCCATCCGCACGACAGGTCTGGGGCCCAGGGGCAATGCACTTTCGCATATCCGACAGGCCCGGACATTGACCAGAAGATCGTCAAGTGCGGGGTCACCACCCGGCGGATCGATTTCGGGAAGCCTGCCGGTTAATCCGGCCATTGCATGCTCCTGTTTTGAGGTATCGAACTATGCGTCGGGAAGTTCGCCACCGGCAACAACCCATTCCTCGGCCATGGCGTCGCGATACCATTCCACCATTTCAGGCAATCCAAGAATGGTTTCCATATAGGCATTACCGATGGGATCAAGCGACACGTCATAAGTTTTGAACCGGGTCACCACCGGCGCAAACATCGCGTCTGCAATCGAAAAATGCCCAAAAAGGAAGTCTCCCCCCTGACCAAACTGCGTGCGGCATGTTTTGAGAATCTCGCAGATGCGCGCGATTTCTTTTTCGACGATCTCGCTTCGGCCACGCCCGGGCAATGTTTTGCGTAAGTTCATCGGCATGTTGCTGCGGATCGCACCAAACCCGCCATGCATTTCAAGCGAGACAGACCGCGCAATCGCCCTCACATCAAGATCAAGCGGCCACAACATCGCATCAGGTCGACTGTCCGCAAAATATTCCAGAATACTCAACGCTTCCCAAATGGTTTTCCGGCCATCAAAAAGTGCGGGGACCTTTTTGCTCGGCGAGACGACTTCGGCCTTGGCATGCCATTCTTCGCTATAAAGCGGGATCAGCTTTTCCTCGAAATCGATCCCTGCCACACGCAGGCCCAGCCACGCGCGAAGCGACCACGAAGAATAGTTTTTATTACCGATATACAGAATGGGGCGCGTTTCCATAGGAAGGTATCCTTCATTCAAACCAAAAGGGGGCGGCCAACACACTATCGGGCTATTCAAAACCCGGTTCAAGGCCGTTCAGTCACCGGGCCGTGCTCGGTTTTGGCGATCCGGCAAATGATCATTCAAGGTCTGCCAATCAATGTCGCAGTCACCCAGCACATCCCGAATTATATTTCCGGATGCGGGGTTTTCTTTTGGGCGATTGCCGATTGACGGTGGCATCCGTAAGATCGAAGTCATATCTCGCAATAACAGGCCTAAACAGACTGCCTGCTCAAGAGCCCCACCACTCTCGCCAACACGTCACCACAAGGGAAGTATCAAATTGTTCGATCACATTATCTCGTCTGAAAAGCCCTCCAACCCGGTCCGCATCACGGCAGTTCAAGAATCCGATTTCAAAAAATGGCTCGGCAAACAGTCCGATGCTCATCAGGCATGGATTGCCTCGTCCGGCTATGACGGCAAACGCGGCACCCATCTTGCCCTTGCCGGTGACGCGGGTACCTATCAGACCATCGTGATCAGCTATGTCGACGATGCCAAAACCCAGTGGGATTTTGCTGGACTTCCGACTGCCCTGCCCGCGGGTGAATATATCCTGACAGATGATGTTACAAAAAATGATGCCATATGCGAAAAGGCCGTTCTTGGTCTTTACCTTGGCGGGTATCGTTTTGATCGCTACCGCAAATCAGAAGCCAGCACCGCGAAACGTGCGCTATTTGCCATTCCGTCAAACGATGCGACCAAACGTGCTGAAAATATCGCGCGTGGTATCGGACTTGCACGCGACCTGATCAACATTCCGGCCAATGATATGGGGCCGGAAGAACTCGAAGCCGCAGCACGTCGCCTTGGCGAAGAGTTTGGCGCAAAGGTGACGAGCATCATTGGCGAAGACCTGAACAAACGCAATTTCCCGGCGATCTACACGGTTGGCAAAGGCAGCGATCGTGCCCCCCGCCTGATTGATCTTCATTGGGGTGATGAGAACGCGCCCAAGGTCACACTGGTCGGCAAGGGTGTCTGCTTTGACACCGGCGGCTATGACCTCAAACCGTCAAGCAACATGCTTCTGATGAAAAAGGATCTGGGGGGATCGGCACAGGTTCTTGGTCTGGCCCGTATGATCATGGCATCGGGTCTTCCGGTGCGCCTGCGTGTTCTGATCCCGGCTGTTGAAAACATGGTTTCGGGCAAGGCATACAGGCCAAGCGACATCCTTCAGACCAGGAAGGGCATCACCGTCGAAGTTGGCAATACCGATGCCGAAGGTCGCCTGGTTCTCTCCGATGCCCTGACCGAAGCCGCGGCCGAGGATCCCGAAATCCTGCTTGATTTCGCAACTCTGACCGGGGCTGCACGTGTTGCACTGGGCCTTGGCCTGCCGGCACTGTTTTCCAACAATGACGACCTTGCCAATGGCCTTCTGGAAAATGGTCTGGCGCTGAATGATCCGATGTGGCGCTTGCCGTTGTGGGATGATTATCGTCCGATGCTCGATAGCAAGGCGGCCGACATGAACAACATTTCCGGTTCGCCCTATGGCGGTGCGATCATTGCGGCTCTGTTCCTTGATCGCTTCGCCGAAGGTGCAAAAGCCTGGGCCCATATCGACCTGATGGCGTGGAATCCTTCGGCACGTCCCGGACGTCCCGAAGGCGGCGAAGCCCAAGGAATCCGGGCCGCTTTCAAGCTCATTGCGGATCGTTACGGAAAGTAAACATTTCGATTTTCCCAATTAGACCTTTGACATCCGCGCAGGGGTCAGGTAGACAGATTACGTATTCGTAACAAATTAATTGTTGGGCACAGGCATGTCGATCGAGATCAAACCGTCTCAGGCGCTTGACCTTTGGCGTATCGCGATTGTTGAAAGCGTGCGTCGGGACTCTCCCGACCTATCGGCTCGCCAGATGGCCCTTATGCTGACTGTTTATCTGACCCCGGCCCCGCATACCGTTCGGGGCCTTTCCGACGCCCTGAATATCTCCAAACCAGCGATTACACGTGCGCTTGACCGCCTCAGTTCACTGGGCATGGTCAAACGCAAGGTCGACGAAGATGATCGTCGCTCCGTTCTGATTCAGCGCACTGTGAAGGGTTCTGTCTTCCTGCGCGAATTTGGCGATATTATCGTGTCCGCGGGGAAGAAAACCGAATAGATCGATCTCTTGATCCGATGACGTTCGGGTCTCGTGGCAGTAGGTCAGGCGAAATTGAATTGATATTCTGTCGCCAATAGCTGGTCTGAATACCAAAGGTCGGGAAATGGGACAGAAAATCTGTCCTAAAGCTAAAACTCTCCCTTCTCATACGTAAGAATAGGCATCAAACAGACCAGTTGGTTTGTTCGAAGCTTCTGTATTTCGTCAAACAGAATATATTTTTAGTATTTAATATCAAAACGTTACTGACAATCACCTGTATCACGAGCCCAAAACACGCAGCTTTGACGCCAAGAAATAATACCCGATCCAACTTTCGGCCTAGCGGGTCCGCGCCACGCTTTCAGGCATGTCAATCAGGGACAAAAGCAGGGCGGCAACAATCAAAACACCGCCACTGATCCGGCCAATCGTGTTTTTTCCACCACGTTTCAACAACCATGGCATCAGTCTTGCGGCACCAAACGCATACATCATTACGAATGTGTAATCAAAAATCACAAACGTGATCCCAAGGATCACCAATTGCGACCAAAGGTCCACCGAAGGATCGATGAACTGCGGGAATAATGCACCAAAAAACGCGATCGCTTTCGGGTTACCCGCTGCAACCAGAAAACCTTCGCTAAACAACCGACGTTTTCGTACCGGCTCAAACCCTGTTCTGATTTTTATTTCGGTATCGTTATCATTTCTTGATGCCTTGGGTTTTCGCAGGATTGCCGTCAGACCGATGACAATCAGGAACGCGACGCCGCACCATTTGACAACGCCAAACGCCGTCACCGATGTCGCCAGCAACGCCCCCAAGCCAACCGCGGCAATCACCATCTGGATCATGTTTGCGGTCACATCACCAAGGGCGGTAATCATGGTCGGGCGCGGTCCATAACGTAACGAATGCGACATGCCGATCAGGACACTGGGCCCGGGCGTTGCCACCATAAGCGATACAAGTGCGCAAAAGCTGAGCCATGTTTCAATCGACATTTCATTCCACGGATTACGTCAATCAAGACGGAATATCACGCCCATGTCACCATACAAGTGCACTCTGTGCACTGCTGGCATCTGCCGATCAGGCATCCTGAAAACAGGTAACCCGGCAATGGATCACACCGAACAAAAACCATTCGGGTAAGGAGAAGGAAATTGTTTTGAATTACCGATACGGTATCGGCGGGTATGCCTTTAGGCGGGCGAAATAACCTTAGCGGCCCGGCTTCTTGTCGCCGGGCCAGTTATCATAAAATTTGCGCACCTGAACCGAACGAATTGATTCTGGCGGCACGATGCCGCGTGCGGTTGCCAGAAGCCGGCTCTGAAGTGCTGCAAAATACCTATTGGTTGTTGGACGGAACGGAGAGAACGGTGGCTCGGATTTGATTTCCTCGCCCTTTTCTTTCGCCGCTTCTAAGGCTTCTTTTTCTGCTTCTAGTTCTTCTGGTGTTTTGGGCGGCGGTGGTGCAATCAGCTCCGGCCCGTTATAGACAAAACCACGTTTGCCTGCTTCAAGTTTCTCGTATCGGTTCTGGGTATCGCGATACATGATGCGTTGCAGATCTCGCAGGAACGCATTCAATAATTTTGGCTCTGCCTGCTCGATGACCGCACGATCAGCAACACTTGATGCTTCAAGCCAGACATAGAACACCATTTGCCGGATCGCGCCGCTCTTGGGCAAAACAACGGTAAGCGCAATTGAATCCGGTTCGATCACCGTTTCCGGAATTTGCGGTTCTTTTGGCTCGGCACTTTCAGACGGCTTTGCGTCCTCTTGCCCACCGCCCGATGCCTGTGCATCCGGACCAAACAGCGCAATCCCGATCATCATCGCCAAAAGCGATTTGAAAAGGCAGTTCCTGAACGCTTTCGGTTTTCTTGCCGGTTCGGTCATGAACAGTTTGCTTTCAGCCCGTTATTAATTTTACGCAATACCCAACGAACGCCAATTGTCCCGTCAAGTTCCGATTTGGGGTCAGCTCTGCACAAGCTCCAGCCCCGCAGCACGCAAATCAAGCGCTGCTGCCAACAAAGCCTTTGTATAGGATTCTTTCGGATTTTCAAAGACTTCGTCGGCATTTCCGCTTTCGACAAGCCGCCCGCCCTGCATCACCATCACCCGATGCGAAAGCGCACGCACAACCCGAAGGTCATGGCTGATAAACAGATAGGCCATCTTGTGTCGCGCCTGAAGATCGCGCAAAAGATCAACAATCTGCGCCTGTACAGACATATCAAGTGCCGAGGTCGGTTCATCAAGCACCATAAAACGCGGCTTTAAAACAAGTGCACGCGCAATCGAAATACGCTGGCGCTGTCCGCCGGAAAATTCATGTGGATACCGGTCCATCGCATTTACCGGCAAATCAACTTCGCGCAGGGCTTCGGCAATGCGTTCGGTACGCTCCTGCCGCGACATTTCCGGATGATGGATTTCAAGCCCTTCGCCCACGATCTGGCTGATTGACATCCTCGGGCTCAGGGATCCGAAAGGGTCCTGAAACACCACCTGCATGTCGCGGCGCAGGGCCCGCAAATCCGCCCCGGAAAACTGCCGCACATCTTTACCGTCAAACCAGATATCACCGGTGGACGACAAAAGCCGCAAGATCGCCATCGCCAGTGTCGTTTTGCCCGATCCGCTTTCGCCGACAATACCCAGCGTCTCGCCCTGCCTCAGGGTAAGCGATATATGGTCTACAGCATCAAGGTAATATTCCGGACGCCCCAAAATCCCCTTCTTACCAATCGGGAACCGCACCAGAATCTCATTGGTTCGGATCAGTTCCTTTGCATTTTCGGGCAATGGCGGGGCATTACCACTTGGCACTGCCGCCAGAAGCTTTTGGGTATAAGGATGCTGCGGATTGTCAAAAAGCCCCCGGCCTGTGCCGCGCTCAACCACCTCGCCATCCTTCATGACGCAGACATTATCGGCCATCTTCTGCACGATCTGAAGATCATGGGTAATCAGCAACAAACCCATGCCAAGCTTGGCCTGCAAATCCTTCAATAATTCAAGTATCTGCGCCTGAATGGTTACATCAAGGGCCGTGGTTGGCTCGTCGGCAATCAGCAATTCCGGTTCATTTGCCAATGCCATGGCAATCATCACGCGCTGGCGCTGTCCACCCGATAATTCATGCGGCAATGCTTTAAGACGCGAGGCCGGATCGGGAATACCCACCAGATCAAGCAGCTCAAGAATACGCGCCCGTGCTTTGGCACCGCGCAATCCCTTATGAAGCAGCAACACCTCGCCGATCTGCTTTTCGATATTGTGCAGCGGGTTTAACGATGTCATCGGTTCCTGGAAAATCATTGCAATCCGGTTGCCCCGAATTTGTCGCAGAATTTTCGCATCCGTTCCGACCATTTCCTGCCCGTCAAACAGGATAGAACCACCCGGGTGGCTGGCCCGCGGATAGGGCAGCAATTGCAGGATGGAAAGTGCGGTCACCGATTTACCCGATCCGCTTTCCCCCACAAGCGCCATGGTCTCACCACGCTTCATGGTGAACGAAACGCCTTTGACCGCAGGAACACCGGCAAAACTTGCCGAAAGATCCCTTACTTCCAGAAGCGGCTGTGTCGATTGATTGGTCGTCATAACCGTTCCCCTAGAAGGTTTTTCGTGGATCAAAGGCATCGCGCACCGCCTCGCCGATAAAGATCAGCAAACTCAGCATAATCGCGATTGCAAAGAACGCCGTCATGCCAAGCCACGGTGCCTGAAGGTTGTTTTTACCCTGTGCAAGCAACTCGCCAAGCGACGGCGATCCGGGCGGCATGCCCAGCCCCAGAAAATCAAGCGATGTAAGGGCCACGATCGAACCGTTCAACACAAACGGCAGGAACGTAATCGTTGCCACCATCGCGTTCGGCAGAACATGACGATACATGATGCGATAATCGGTCATGCCCAATGCGCGTGCAGCCCGAACATATTCGAAATTGCGCGCCCGCAGGAATTCCGCACGCACAAGCCCCGTCAAACTCATCCAGCTAAACAGCACAAGAATGAACAAAAGCGTCCAGAAACCCGGCGCAAACAGGCTGGCCAGAATGATCAGGATGAACAACTGCGGCAATCCGGACCAGATTTCGATCACACGCTGGAAACCAAGGTCAATCCAGCCACCGAAATAGCCCTGTACCGCACCAGCCGCGATCCCGATCACCGAACTGATCGCCGTTAAGGCAAGGCCAAACAGGATCGAAATCCGGAATCCGTAAATCAGGCGCGCCAGAACATCGCGCCCAAGATCATCTGTTCCCAGCCAATGCCGGAACGATGGCGGGGCGGGCTGTGCCTCGCGCATTTCAAAATCGATGGTATTGTAAGAAAACGGTATCGGCGGCCAGATGGCAAAACCGTGTTCCTCGATCTTGCCAAGGATATAGGGATCATAGAAATCGGTTTCGACGTCAAAATCGCCGCCATAAACGGTTTCAGGGTGGTCTGACAGGATCGGGATATACCAGTTATCGTCATATTTGACGAAGATCGGCTTGTCATTGGCCACCAGCTCAGCGACCAGACAGATGACGAACAGGATCGTGAAAATCACAAGCGACCAGTATCCGCGCTTGTTGGAACGGAAATTTGCGATCCGGCGTTTGTTCAACGGCGAAAGAATGATGTTGTTCATGATCAATTCTCCCGCGCTTCAAAGTCGATCCGCGGATCAATCAGGTGATAGCTGAGGTCACTGATCAGGTTCAGAACAAGACCAAACAACGTAAACAGATAAAGTGTCGCAAACATCACCGGATAATCACGCTTCATCACGGCTTCAAAACCCAGCAATCCAAGTCCGTCGAGTGAGAAAATCACTTCAATCAGGACCGAACCGGTAAACAGCAACCCGATCAGTGCACTGGGAAAACCGGCAATCACCAACAACATCGCATTGCGGAAGACATGTCCGTACAGAACCCGCTTTTCCGTCAGTCCCTTGGCCCGCGCGGTCACCACATATTGTTTGTTGATTTCATCCAGAAACGAGTTCTTGGTCAGCATCGTAAGCGTGGTGAATCCGCCAATGGTCAATGCCGTAATCGGCAATGCCAGATGCCAGAAATAGTCCGCAACCTTGCCCAAAAGCGACAATTCATCAAAATTCGATGATGTCAGCCCCCTTAACGGGAACAGATCGAAATAGGTTCCACCGGCAAACACCACGATCAGCATCACGGCAAAAAGGAAACCCGGAATGGCATAACCGACAATGATCGCCGCCGATGACCAGACATCAAAATTCGATCCGTCCCGCACGGCCTTGGCAACGCCAAGCGGCACGGAAATGATATAGATGATCAATGTCGACCAAAGGCCAAGTGATATCGAAACCGGCATCTTATCAATCACGATATCGACCACATCGCGATCCTGAAAATAGCTTTGGCCGAAATCGAACGTCAGATAATTTTTCATCATCATCCAGAAACGTTCGTAAGCCGGTTTATCGAACCCGAACTGCTTTTCAAGCTGGGTGATGATTTCGGGGTCAAGTCCCTGAGCCCCACGGTAGTTCGAGGTCGAGGAAAAATTGTTTCCCCCGCTGGCACCACCGCCGCCCCCACTATCAGCCCCCTGATTGCTGATGCGCGCGGTTGCGGAAACATCCGTGCCCTGTAACTGGGCAATCATCTGTTCGACCGGGCCGCCCGGCGCGAATTGCACGATTGCAAAGTTCAGAACCATAATCCCGAACAGCGTCACCGGGATCAGCAAAAGACGACGCAGGATGTAATTCAGCATGGCCTAGTACCCTCCCTTCTTAAGCTGCCGCGACTTTTCGGGATCAATCCACCATGTCATGACCGATGTTCCCTTAAGCGGCACCTCGTCAGGTCGCCCGAACACATCCCAATAGGCCATCCGATCCCCGCCAAGATAATATTGCGGGATCACGTAAAATCCCCACTGCAACACGCGATCAAGCGCGCGTACCCGCTGCACAAGACTTTCCCGGCTGTCGGCATCCACAACCAGATCGGTCAGTTCATCAATGACCGGACTTCTGATACCCGCAAAATTGCGACTGCCGGGTTGGTCGGCGGCGGCGGATGACCAAAAAATCCGCTGCTCGTTCCCCGGTGAAAGACTTTGCGTCCACCAGAAAGTCGTCATATCGAAATCATAGGCCTGAATACGATTAACCCACTGCCCGGTATCAATCATGCGAATATCCATGGTCACGCCAAGCTGGCGCAGACGGGCTTTAAGAACCAACGCGATTTTCTCAAGCCCTGGCTGGCGGATAATCAGTTCGAACCGGAACGGCTCGCCGGTCTTTCTGTTGACCAGTTGCATGTTGCGCAACTGCCAACCCGCCTCCTGCAAAAGCTTCATCGAATGACGCAATGCTTCGCGTCGACCATTGGGCGCATCAAAGTTCGGCAATTGCGGCGGCTGGGTGAACAGTTCGGGCGGCAGCTGGCTTCTGAATCCTTTCAGAATATCAAGCTCCTCGCCTTCCGGCACGCCGGTTGCCGCAAGTTCCGAATTGGCGAAATAGCTGACATTGCGCTTATACGCGCCATAGAACATCGCCCGGTTCAGCCATTCGAAATCAAACGCATATTGCAGCGCCTCCCGAACACGGATGTCAGAAAACAGGGGCTTGCGTGTGTTAAACACATAGGCCTGCATACCGTTTGGCAGATTGTCAGGCAGGAATTCCTTCCTGATCTGGCCGTTCTGGATTGCCGGGGTGTTGTATGCCGTGCTCCATTCGCGCGATGAATGTTCGCTTCTGATCATGTATTCACCGGCAAAGAACGCCTGACGTGATACATCGGGATCAAGATAGGTATCAAACCGCAGCGTATCGTAATTATTGCTGCCGCGATTGACCGGCAAATCCGCCGCCCAGTAATCCTTGACCCGTTCATAGGTGATCTGGCGACCGGCCTCGAAAGACTTGATTTTATAGGCCCCACTGCCGACAGGAGGATCAAAGGTCGTCTTGGAAAAATCCCGCCCTTCCCAGTAATGCTTTGGCATGATGGAAAGTTCGGCAACAATCATCGGCAATTCGCGATTATTGCCCGGCTTGAAATCAAAACGCACCGTCAGATCGTCAAGCGCTTCGACTTTATCGACCTGCGCGTAGTACTGCCGGTAAACAGGGCTGCCTTTTTCAATCAGGATATTGAATGAAAACACCACATCTTCGGCGGTGATATCAGTGCCATCCTGAAAGCGCGCCCGAGGATCAAGATGGAAAATCACAAAGGATCGATCGACCGGATATTCAACGCTACGCGCAATCAAACCATAAAGTGACGAAGGCTCATCCGCACTCGACACCATCAGACTGTCATACATAAGCCCAAGGCCGCTTGCTGCCGTCCCCTTCAGCGTGAAGGGGTTTAATGTATCAAACGAGACGATGGAACTTTGCACCAGCGTCCCGCCCTTGGGCGCATCCGGATTGACGTAATCGAAATGCCGAAAATCAGGACCGTATTTCAGATCACCATAAAGCGATATGCCATGTGACACAGTGGTTAGCGGACTGAGCTGTTCCTCTGCTACCGGAACTGTCGGGGCCGGTGTAATGTCGGGCTTGTCGCCTGTCTGTGCCGCTGCCGGACCGGCCATTGCGATTGGTAACCCGATCACAACCGCCAGAAGCATACCCCCGACACAACGGGAAAACGTTCCCCGGCTCCCGTTTTTCCGTGCTATGCACGTCTCGCCTTCTTGCCGCGTCATATTTATTCCTGAAATGTGCCCGGCTCGAAGCCCGAACCCCGGCAGGGCCAATACGCATCATTGAACCATCTGACATCATTACGGACGCAATGATCGGAACGTTCCGGACAATTCCCGCCAAGAAAACGGGACCGGTTACGCCGACGTTACGTCCGCAAAGCCATTTGGTCCAAACGACATATTCATAATGAGGAATAAAATGGTTCAATTTCAAGGCATCATCTTGAAACTGTCATTCCGTTCCTGATTCTTTTTGCACAAGCTTGCGCTTGCCTGTCTCGATCTTGATTTCGCTCATCAACCAATCGCGAAATGCCTTCACTTTTCGCCGCTCCAACCTTCCTTCGGGATAGCACAGCGAATAGGCATAGGGACTATCAACCGGCAAATCGAACGGCACCATAAGTCTATTGGTCACAACATATTCCCCGATCATTGCCGGATCGGAAATTACCGCACCAAATCCGCTGGCCGCGGCCTCCATTGCCATATCAAGGGTCGCAAAAACAGGTCCCCGGTCCGGATCGACGCTCTCAATCCCGGTTCCTTTTAACCAGATACGCCAATCCTCACGCTGTGCCGAACAATGCAGCAGGGTCACATTGCCAAAGTCTTCCGGTCTTTTCAGTTGCTTTGCCAGATTGGGATGACATACCGGCAAAAGCCGTTCCCCGGTCAGAAATTCATGCACCAGCTGGTCGCCCGGCGTATCAGCAAAACGGATGGCAATATCGGTTTCATTGAAATCAACCGGGGCGGCATCGTCACTATAGGTGCCAAGCTGTACCTGCAGGTCAGGATGTTCCATCTGAAACCGGCCAAGACGCGGCACGATCCAGCGCATGGCAAATGTCAAGGGCGACAGGACCTTAAGCTGCGTGTCATCAGGCCGGTTTTCGATACGCGACACCGCCAGTTCAATCGAATCAAATGCCGCCGTCAGGGACGCCAGCAAATTCCGCCCTGGCCGGGTCAGTTTCAATCGGCGGTGATGACGTTCGAACAATTGCCGCCCCAGCACATCCTCCAGGTGCTGAACCTGTCGACTGACCGCCCCTTGTGTAACATTAAGCTCATGTGAAGCTTTGGTGAAACTTTCAAGTCGACCGGCCACTTCAAAGGCACGAAGCGCGTTTAACGGTAATGGACGGCGTTTCATGACGATCATCTTGCATGATTAAAACTCATGCAATGATGACAAAAGATGGTTTGAGCGCAAGTGTTTTTAGGCGTAACTCTGGGTTTAGCAAAACGAAACACATTCAGGCCGCATACAAACTGAGAGCTGGCCGATAGATTGAAGGAATAAGATCATGGTCGCGATCACCAAAGATGCCGGTGCTTTTGTCACCACCCGACGTCACCACAACATCACAAATGTTATGGAACTCCCGCGTCAGTGGGCGAAACGTTATATTCTCCGCCAGAAGCTTGCGACGATGGACAGCCATCTCCTGCGCGACATTGGCTGGGACGTATATGAAGCCCGTATCGAAGCAGCCAAGCCGTTCTGGAAAGCCTGAGCATTTCGCTTAAAGGCACCAAACCGAGAGTATTTATTATGTCTCCCCGACTTTTCCGCCTGCAGGGGCCACTTTCTTTCCCTCTGCAGGTTATTGAAGCGCTGACAAGCGTCTTCAGCCTCCCGACACGCAAAACCGAGACCCGCACCCGCTATTGACGGTTTTGTGTCCCTGATTGCCGGCCATCCCCCGATGGTCGGCATTTCTTTTGCCTGATCGGATCTGCAAGACGGATTATTTTGATGGATGCAGATACATCAGGTTCGCGGCGTTCAGCACCGAATACATCACTGCGAACTGGGCATCGAATTCATATTTATCTGGGCTTGGCTCAAACAGCTCGTAAATCTGGCCAACCGTGCGTTTGCCATCGATGCGTGACAGAATCCCCGGGCTTGCAGGCGGAAGACTGCGCGTTACCGACAATCCCGTAAAATTGATCTTGATATGGCCGGTCTTCGCGACAGAGCGGGCCAAAGCAGCTCCGTCAATACGCACAAAAAACGGCACCGCATGACGATCCGGGACCGGCGGCTTGATCTTGTTATCCGATTTGACCACATAAAACAGATGCTTGGTAATATTGCCCGCCATCAATTCAGCCAATGCCGCGCGCTTGCGAAACGGCACATGCACGGCCTTGTCCAGAACGTCGTGGCGCGAACAATAGGTCGTCGGATCATAGCGCATCGGTTCAATGAATTGCTGAAGCCGCAAACCGGCCTTCTCGACAAAATCAAAAACCTCGTCCACGCGATAGGCCCGATCCTGCTGATGCAAAAGCAGATCGTAAAATCCGGAATCGCCCCCCTGGATATGGTCATTCACAAACGGGTTACGCTTCAACCAGTTTGTACCCGGCAGTGAATCGAACAATGCCTTGCCAAGGTTAAGCCGTTTGCGCCCACCCGCCTCGGCCGAGAGGCGTTCCATCATTTCCTGCATATGGTAGACGCCGATCCGGCCAAGTTCGCCATACACCATCAAACCCATACCGCCCCTGGGTTTAAGCGCATCTGCCAACGCCTTTAAACCGGCGTCCGGATCAGGCAGATGATGAAGCACCCCGCAGCAATCAATATAATCAAACGGCCCATATTTCCCGGCCAGATCAACGAACGACCCGGTAACGAATTTGACACTCTTTTCAAGATTACGGCGCTTGATCCGGGCCTCAGCGATCTTGCGCGAGCTTTCCGAAAGATCGATATAAACAATCTCGACCTTGGCCTTGCGATCACGCGCCTGCTGCGCGAGCATCACCAACGCATCTCCGGTGCCGCCCCCGGCAACAAGAACTTTTATCTTTTTGCCATCAGCCGATGGATCGCGGCCGCCAAACACGAAATGAACCACTTCGTCCCAATTGCCGGGGGACCCTACGACAAGACGCTTGTCCTCATCTTTCGGGTCACGCGCCGGATAAGGAAATGTTTCATATTGCGCCCGTGTTTTGTCGGACGGTTGCGGCGCGTCTGGCTTTTTCCGGATTTCGGACATCTATAAATTCCAATGGATCAACAGGTGCGGTGGCAAGCCCGAAAACAAGCCCGCAAGCAGTAATTCTATCAGGGACGGCAACATCCTATAAAATTTCAAGGATTTGATTAATAGAATAATCACCTTGGGACGCACTCATTCCCGACACCGGATCACAAGCTTCCCTGTTGCCGTCCGGTTACGGAGCGCCGCAAGTGCCTCCATCGCGTTTATCAGCGGATATGTCGCAGACACCAATGGCGATATTTCCCCAGACGACAGCAGCTCCAAAAGCTCGGCCATGCCAGCCTTTGCGATATCGGGGTTCTGTTCAAGATAAGCCCCGAAATAAAAGCCCAGTGCAGCAACATTCTTGACCAGAAGGATATTGGCAGGAATTTGTGGCACCGATCCGCTGGCAAATCCGATCAGAAGGATGCGCCCTCCCGGCGCAACACAGCGCAGGCTATGATCAAACACATCGCCCCCGACCGGATCATAAACCAAGTCGACACCTATTCGCCCGATGCGGGCACAGATTTCCTTTACCCGGGCCCGTATGCTTTCGGATTTGTAGTCAATTACATGATCCGCACCATGCGCTTTGGCGATGGCACATTTATCAGCCCCACCCGCGGTTGCGATCACGGTCGCGCCCAGAAGTTTGGCGCATTCCACCGCCGTCAGGCCAACACCCCCGGCAGCCCCATGAACCAGAACCACTTCACCCGGCAGCAAATTGGCGCGATACTTCAAACCAAACCATGACGTTCCATAAGCAATCTGGAATGCAGCCGCCACATTGAATTCAACATTGTCGGGCAACCCCGTCACCAGTCTGGCATCAACTGAAATCCGACCGGCATATCCACCCCAGTCAGGCAGGGCCATGACCCGATCACCAATGGTAAAACCCTGGACGTCCGTCCCAATTGCAGAAACGGTCCCGGCAATTTCAAACCCCGGCGCAAACGGACCAGTCGGGCGTTTCTGATATTTTCCCTCAAGAATCAGGGTATCGGCAAAATTAACGCCACAGGCGGCAATATCGATGATGATTTGATGGGCTTGTGCGATCGGTTCTTCGCAGTCGATCAGCATCGGCGCTTCGCCGAAAGCCTCGCATATCCATGCTTTCATCGCTGTCTTCCATCCTATGATCCTGCCCGATCACGCACAGTGTGCCGTGCACGCAGCGATCAGACAAGCGAAAGACAGATACGGTATTGAAAACGGTGGAATACAGACAGGAACGGCTTAGAAAAACTTCTGACGCCTGCGTTTTCGCGTCACCAGCAAAAGAAGTATTCCGGGCACCAGCAATATGACAAACGCCGGGGCCAATAGCACGGGCACAAACGCATTGTCCCAAATCCAGGCCGAGATATAGCGCTGAATCACGGACTGCAACAGGTTCAGGCTTCCGGCATCCAACCGATACCAGAGCTCCCCTGCCGCGACAAAGCGGAACGTTCCCGTCTGAAGCGAGGTAATGCCATCACCGACCAGTACAGCAAGACTGGAAAACAGCAATATCCATCCCAACGCTCTGAAAAGCCACATAGCCGTCTCCGAATTCCCGGTCTGAACTTTTCGTTATCATCACAGACATGCCGACGGCTTTGCCCCGTCAGCATAAAGGTTGCTGCGAATCACCCTATCGTCCCGGTACATCTGGAACCATAGCCTGAAACCTTAGAGGCGATTAATCAACAAGAAGTAAATATTGGACAAATTGCTACAACTTTATCCGTCAAGTGATTGTAAAAATGGCATTTGTTCGCTGTTTGGATAGTGACCAGAACAAACATCAAAAAGTAAGGGATTTTGCCTTGTCAACCGGGATCGGGTCGGCTAATGTCCGCCCGCTTTCGCGATATATACAAGATCGCATGTGGAGAGGTGGCCGAGTGGTTTAAGGCGCACGCCTGGAAAGCGTGTTGGGGTGTAAGCCCCTCAGGGGTTCGAATCCCCTCCTCTCTGCCACTTTGCAGCCTGCGGGCCGCAGCGATACCAAAAGCTGCAAAAAACTTCCCTTCTTCGATGTGAAATACGAAAATGCGCGCACAACTTTTGTGTGTCGTGTTTCTTATTGCCCGCTAAACTGCACGGTAAGGCACAAATCAGGTACCTGCATCATCATAGGGACGTGGCAAAACATGGCGACAATTGAAGGCGGCTTTCTGCATACGGCGGTTCTTTTCCTCGGTGCGGCCGTGGTTGCAGTACCGATCTTCAAGAAACTTCGCCTGGGTTCCGTGCTGGGTTATCTGTGCGCTGGGGCACTGATCGGGCCGTTTGGCCTTGCCATGATTGCGGAACCGGAAGAAGTTTTGCATTTCGCCGAATTTGGCGTTGTTCTTCTGCTGTTTATTATCGGTCTTGAATTGCGCCCCCAACGCCTGTGGGCAATGAAAAGCGAGATTTTCGGGCTGGGGATGGCGCAGGTGGCCATCACCGCCGCCCTTCTTTACGCCGCCCTGATTGCATTTGACTGGCCATGGCAGCAGGCGATGATTGCCGCCCTTGCCCTGTCCTTGTCCTCAACCGCGTTTGCCCTTCAAATCCTTGAAGAAAAGGGCACGCTTAACAGCGACCATGGCAACACAGCCTTTTCAATCCTGCTGTTTCAGGATCTTGCTATCGTACCACTAATCGCGCTTGTCGCGTGGCTCAGCCCGATAAGTGACGGCGACGAAGCCGGTACCGACTGGATTTATATCGCCAAAACCATCGGTGCAATTGCGTTGGTCATCGGGGCTGGGAAATATCTGCTTAATCCGTTTTTCCGCATCATCGCCCTGACCCGCGCGCAGGAAATCTTCACATCCGCAGCACTGCTGCTCGTGATTGGCGCGGCTCTTTTGATGCAGGCCGTCGGGCTTTCTATGGCACTTGGCGCATTTCTGGTCGGTGTCATGTTGGCGGATTCCGAATATCGCCACCAACTTGAAACCGATATCGAACCGTTTCGCGGCATTCTGCTCGGTCTGTTTTTCATCGCGGTCGGCATGTCGGTCAACTGGCCGCTTGTCGCGGATAATATCGGGATCGTCCTGGCATCGGTTGCTGGTCTGATGGCAATCAAGGGGATCGTCGTTTATGGACTGGCCCGGATATTTGGCAAATGTCACGCAACCGCATGGCGGACTGCGGTCACCATCCCGCAGGGCGGCGAATTTGCCTTTGTCCTGTTTAGTCTGGCGACATCGCTTGCGGTCATCAGCTCCACACGCGCCAACCTTCTGACCGCCATCGTCACCCTTTCGATGGCTGCCACCCCGCTTGTCGGTGCGATTGCCGAAAAACTGTCGGCCAAGCTTCGCAAGGATGATCAGCCCGATGTCGATGGCGTTGAAACAGCTGAACTGCAATCAGTGGTCATTGTCGGCTTTGGCCGTTTCGGACAGATCATTTCACGTGTTATGGCAGCCCGCGGCATCAATGCCACCGCAATCGACAACGACCCGAAACGCATTCAGATGGCCAGCCTCTATGGCAACAAGGTCTATTTCGGTGATGTCCGGAGAAGTGATGTTCTTGCCACCGCCGGGGCGGCGAATGCCGATCTGATCTGTCTGTGTATAAATGATCGTGACGCGACCACACAGGCCGCCAAATATATCAGCGAACTGTTTCCCAAACCGAAACTGCTGGTGCGCGTTTATGACCGCAACCATGCACTTGATCTGATGGAAATCGGGCTTGGCGTCGAACAGCTTTATCGCGAAACCTTTGATACGGGTGTTTCCATGGCACGGCACGGGCTTTCAATGCTTGAAACCGAACATGATGTTATTGATCAGATTGCTGATGAATTTCGCCGTCGTGATATCGACATGCTGCACGCCCAAGTGGCCGAAGGCCGCATTGCCGGCATGGCAAAGGTTCATGAAAGCTATCAGCTTGACCGCAATGATGCCCGCACCAACAAGGATGACCCGGCAATGTCGCGGCTGTAATTATCCGGTCCGTTAACCTTGGGCAAAAGCCCGAAGCTTGTCGCGCATCACCAGAACCGAATGCTCATCGGTGTAATCTTCGAAGCGGTCCAAAGCCACCCATGCCAGATCTTCGGATTCATCGGTGATTTTCAGCGGATCGCACATATCGGCCTCGAACAGGAACCGCATGTCATAATGCAGATGTGCAGGCCCCTTGGCATTTTCGGGAATTTCGTGGATATCGATATCAAATATCGCTGACGACAAGGGCCGTATCCAAGAAAGACCGCTTTCCTCATAGGCTTCGCGCTGGGCGACAAACAATACGTCGCGCACTCCGTCACAATGCCCGCCAAGCTGAAGCCAGCATTTAAGCTTCCGGTGATGGGTCAGCACCACATGACTGCGTTCCGAATTCACGACAAAAGCCGATCCCGTGACATGTGACGTTACCGGATCATTTTCAAATGCCTTGGGTTCACCTGCGATAAAGTCACTGATACGCATGTGATTTTCCAGGTCACGATCAGACTGTGAGACAAAGCTGGCAAGGTCGATCTGCATGATATTCCGGTGTTTGAAATTGACGGTTTACCGACCCTAGCCGAAGCCGCCACAACAGAACAACCGAAAACCCGGAAGCATAAAGACGAAGCCAACCTATTTACGGACGATCCGATTTACCGCCTCGGAAATCTCCGTTCTCCCATCGGTCAGTTCAAGAATCTCCCGCCGGATTTCCGGGGTTTCGATCAATTTGGCCAGAAACTGCGCAACGTTGCCACGCTTGACCGTGCCGTAAGGGATGGCAAATCCGGCGTTCACGCGCCCATCCTGATCTTCATGCAACAATGTTCCCGGCCGGAGGATCACCCAATCGGCATCGGATGCCGCAACATCCGCATCGGCGCGCTTTTTCTCGGTCATATAATGTTCAAACCGCGGGTTGGGGTCTTTGCCGCGCCCGGCTTCGGGGAAGGCAGAAACAAGATAAAGCCGTGAAATGCCTTCCTGCTTCATCGCGGCCACCAAATGCCCCGGTCCGTCGCCGTCAATCCGCGTGGTCCGGTCAAGGCCGCTTCCTGCCGCCCCGGATGAAAAAACAACAATGTCGTGGCCCCGGATCAAAGGGGCGAGCGTTTCTGCCGTCAGTTCCATCAAATCCCCGAGAACCGGCGTAATCCCCGCATTCCTGAGGTTGTCGGCCTGTTCGGGTTTGCGATGCAGGCCCGTAACCTGATGCCCATTTGCCAGTAAAAGCGGTGCCAGACGATGCCCGATACCACCCGTGACGCCGATAATGAAAATGCGTGCCATATCCTGCCTCTATCCTTCGCATCGGAAATCGAACCTACCTGAAAACTAGTTTGCGCCCCCGTGATGTCAACAAAGCCCGGCGTCACCGCGCAGCATGCAGATGGGCATAAAATTGCCACAAGAAATTTTGGAACGTTTTGAAATCACAGCCGTTGGTGAGGTGTAACGCTCGACATCAATGAAAGGAGAGACGTTATGCCTGCGATTGATACCGCAAAGATTCTTATTCTCGCTACCGACGGTTATGAACGTTCGGAACTGCGCGTTCCGCTTGATAAGCTCTCGACCCATGGGGCAGATGTCAAAATAGCATCGCCCAAATCATCCCCGATCAAAAGCTGGGATAAAAAGGACTGGGGCGACACCGTCGAGGTCGATATCGAAGTCAAAGATGTCGATATCAACAATTACGACGCGCTGGTTATCCCCGGCGGTCAGATCAACCCCGATCTTCTGCGCAATGACGAGGCATCCGTCAGTCTGGTCCGCGAATTTGTCGCGTCAGGCAAACCGGTTGCGGCGATTTGCCACGGCCCATGGCTTCTGGTCGAAGCCGGTGCCCTGCGCGGGCGCGCAGCAACCTCATACAGTTCGATCAAAACCGACTTGCTAAATGCCGGTGCAGTCTGGCGCGACGAACCGGTGGTCTGCGATCAGGCCATCATCACGTCGCGCAATCCCAACGATCTTGATGCCTTTGTTTCCAAGATCGTCGAGGAAGTTAGCGAAGGCAAACACAGGCGCGCGGCCTGACAAGCCGCATGAAAGGCAGCCTTGCCCGCAACTGCACACGGACGGATGGGAACCATCCGTCCGTGTGCGCATCAGCAATCCGATCACCCTACTCCGGACCATTATTCCGACCCCTTATTCCGGGCACGGATCCTTGGCATTCAGAAGATTGCCGGTCGAATACCAGATATCATGCAGGCCCTGGCTCAGATCAAGGCGTACCGGTGCATCTTCTCTCCCCTGAAACAGGATGTCATAAACCTTGGCTTGCAGCGGTGAACTGCACCCCAATGGCTGGGTTGGCATCCCGGGAAAATCAAGCTCAAGTCCCGCTTCGATCTGGGTTTGCGAAAACTCATCGGGCGGCGACGGCAATGTCAGAATATTCTGAAAATCAGGATCCCGGGCGATGTAATGCGTCAGATGCGCCTCATCCCCATAGCCAAACAGGTAATAGACAAGCTCGGCCGGTTGATCGATCCCGAAATTGAAATGCCGGAAAATAACGACATCCTCGATCTCGACCGCGACATTATCCAGTAATACCGGTCCCGGTGTCCCGCCGCCTGCATTGGAATAACCGTCATAGACTGTCGCGGTAAAGCTGGTCACCCTGCCTGATTTGATATCGGGCAGGGTGAATTTGTCATCATCGACATTGATCAGGTTATAGGGCTTATCAGGATTGGCTGCGCGCAATTTACGGTACTGCGCCATCGCATCATCCGTCAGATGCGCGCGCAGAACCATCTGGTACATATGCTTTTCCTGAGTGAACATCGGCATATGCAGCAAAAACAGCGTTTCCGATCCAACCATAAACATGCCGTGATTGCCCGGTGCATCGGCTTCGGCCCCATTACTGGTATGGCTCATTTCACCCATCGGCGGATGGGCCTTCGCCATCTCCACCAAACCAGAAAACATGGTAACGGTAACCGCGATCATTATCGCCGGTTTCCTGAAGACAAGAGGTCCGATCATTGTGCCTGCTCCATGAATTGTTTTACCTCTTCCACCAGTGACGGGTTTTTCGCCGATCCGGCATCGCGGAAAATGAATGAGAAATCCGATGCTAGCGTATCGCTGCCAGCAATCGTCGCATTGGCATGACAAAAATCGCAGGATTGATCCTGGATGTAGGTTTCCATGGTTGTATTGGCGACTTTCAGATTACCCTCGGACTCAAAGGTGCCATAGCGCAGCGGTATCGATGCATTCGCACCGGGCTCCATGACTGGGGGGCTTGGGCTGCCATCCCACAACACATTGACCAGCTTGTAATACTGAAACACCGATTTCCCGCCGGTTTGCGATGCGATCTTTTGGGCAACACCGGCATTTAGCGTATCCATTTCACTGGTTAGGGCCTGTTCGCGCGTAACCTGTACGGGCTGATCGCGGGGATAAAGATCCTTGCACTGGTTCTGATCGTTACAGTCAATGCGCGGCTGATTGGGTTTGCAATCCGGTCCGGTACAATTCGGGTTGTTAAAGGAATATCCGCCGGGCGGTAAAGTTGCCTGCCCGTCGGGCACATTGTCGACCTGCTCGAAGGTTGCCCAGATCAGATCGGGGAATGTATCGGTCTTGTGAATGATATGAAGCCCGACCAAACCGACAACTTCCTGGCTGCATTCACCGGTATCAGGACGTTTCAGCCATGCAACCGATGTCAGATACCGGTCATAAATGTCGCTTTGCCCTGTCAGGACCCGCCACGCTGCCTTGATCTCGAACGCTCCAAGCGCATCCTGACCTTGCGGTTCCGTCGGTGGAACACGCAGGAACTTGCCACTTGGCAGGGACAATCCCGCCGGATGTCGACCATCAGCATTGGTTGCGACCCGCATCTGATCGGCAGCGTCATAAAGCGTATTGTTCATGATGTAATCGAACTCGACCTTGCCGACCTTACGTTCGAAAAACACCAGATTGCCGTTCTGATCGGTCAGCCATCCGCCGGTGGCTTCCATGATCTCGTCGGACTGGGTATCACGCGTACCACTTGAAAGATGGAACCGATGGGCAGTATTAACCGCATTTTTTGAAAGCGTTGTTAAAATCTTTGCCGAACCAGCCGGATAGCCCAGCAACATCTTGTCACTTTTACATCCCGACGGCACGGCTTGCGGCACGCCCCAATCGGTCGGCTTGGCCGCATCAGGCAGGAAGATCGCCTGCGCATCCTTGAAACTGCCCCAGACCGGTACGCTGGTTAAGGGTGAGGTCGGATTTTCCGGTACCCCCCAATTTTCCACCGAAACGTTTTGATCTGGCTCACCTGCGGCCGATGGTGTTCCCGGCCATGAACTGCTGACCGGCCAGTTCATCGCGATGAACATTTGCCACGCATAACAATTGTTACCCTGCTGGGTTGGCAGGAACAGATTGTCACTGGTCATGAACGACCCGCTTGTCGGATCGAAAACCAGTTGATCCGGGCATTGCTGTGCCGATTGGGCTATTTCCGTCACCCGGCTGATATTGATTTCATCCGCCCTGCCAGCCGGAACATCAATCACCCAAAGAAGTCCCGCAATCGCCAGGATACAAAACCCCGCAAGCACACAGCCTGCCCCCAAATGTAATCGGTTCATCATAACGGCTCCCTCTGTCGCAAACAGCATCCGGGGCAGATCACAACCTTGACCCCACCCCGGATGCGTCCCCCCGCCCCTGTTAATGACTTGGAATAACAGCCAAACCACTTTCCCACGGATGATCGGCATCCGATGGATTGGCCGGTTCATTCGGGTTCAGAACCCGGAGGCTGACGGATCCCGGATTTGCCGATGACGATACAGCAAGATCCATAATGAAGCCCTGCGTACCGCCACCGTCGGTCTGGCCCGGAATCGCCGATGCATCTGGCAGGAACTTGGTCACTTTGGCCTTGATCCCGGGGTTGGAAAACTCAATCCGCGCGTTGTCGATCGTGGTGTTTTTATCCGCTCCCTGCACGATCAGAACAAAGCTGTTCACCGTTCCCGGTACCATCAATGCCGGAAGATCGGTCGGAGATTCCCCATAAAACAGATCAATCGGCACGAACTGAACCGGCCAGGGCTGCATACTGCCGCTGCTGCGGCTTGAAACGCATTTCATCGGTGACTGCAACGGTTGGTTCGGAGTCATCTGCGTTGCCGAAAGGGCAATTTTCATCTGGTTGGCGATATCGCCAATATGGGCAATCTTCTGACCATTGATCGTGCAGTCATTGATCGTGAAACCGGCACTTGGCGGAATATCAAACACCGCATGCAGTATCTGGTCCGAATTGTTCGGACCGGTTCCCGCCGTGCCACGGGTGATTTTCCAATACTGGCTGATATCCTCGCCATTCGGCCCCTTCCAGTTCGAAAGGTTCTGGGGCTGCTGGATATAAAGCCCGACCGGATCGGTCAGTGAAATACGGTAACGTGCCGCAGCCCGGTTGGCGATGAAACCGATATGCGGATCGGAATTGCGATAGTTCTGACCGTATTGCGCACAACAAATCAGGCTTTGGGGATCGCGGCTGCTTAAATCCGGACGCTGGATGGTTGCCGCCGCGGCAAGGTAAATTTCAGCACTCAGCGTATTGGGGCCTGACGTCAGATGCAGCGCCCCGCCCGACTGGCCGGGAACCCGCACCGTGCCGCGGTTCCACTTGTTGGTCACGTCATAGGCCGGACGTCCGGTGGTCGGATCCATGACTGGATCGCCTTTTTTACCGGTCGGCTGATCAACCGTGTAACGCAAATAAAGGTCTTCAAGCTTGACCGCCGGATCAACATACATCTGATAAAGGCCAAGGACCGCCTCGGGATTGATCCGCCACATCGTCAGATAATAGGCCGGGTTTTCGCAGGTAAACATGACGCTTTGCATCTTGCTGCCCGACGCATCATAGGTAATCGACCATTCACAATATTCATCAAGCCAGCCACGTGGGCCGGATGGCGAGAAATCAACGTATTCCCCGGTCCAATCGATTTCCGGACACCGTTTGGCCGGGATTTTCAGGATCGGAGCCGAACCGCTCGGATCATAGAGCTTGTAAAGCGTGCCATCGACGGTGATCTCGCCACTATCGGCAAGGCTCATGACCTCATCCATGGTCAATGGTCGATGCAGTTGCGGGTTGTTGGATGCCTCGGGTGGGGTCAGAAAGGCGATCAAGCGGTTCGGGAACGGGGTCCAACTGATGACTGCGTCACCGGCTTCACCAAATCCCTCGGTCAGCGGGTTATAGTAATCCGCCCGTGGTGCATCATTCAGGTTCGACCACGGATCACCAATGATCGCCATCTCGGTCCAACCGGCAACATTATTGTTCCAATCGGTTTCAAAAGCCGACAGTTCGTTTTCCATACCAAGCTTTTTGTAATCCTTGGGTGCCTGATGGGCGGGCGACGTAAATCTGGCAAAGGGTGTGCTCATTTTCGGTCTCCTGGGTCACGGTTATGATCAATGAAGCGAACAGCAGCCGCGCGGTGCCATCTGTCCAATAATCGGTTGGCGCGGATCCCCCCAAACCAGCTGGGGAATAAAGCCGGGTAGCGCTTTGTACTCGTCAGCCGTCACAACACGGCCGGTATCGAGGTGGGTCACAACAAGGGAAATTTGCGGTTTGTCTTCGGGGCGAAGATCAAGCGAATAGATGGTCGGCCCGGCATTCAGAACACGTGACACACCCTGTGTCACACAACGTCCTTTATCATCGACAAGCCCCATGCCGATCCGGCTGAACCGGCCGACATAATGCATGTTGCAGCTTGTCGCGTCGTTCGGGGTCGCGTCGGCCTGATTGATGAAAACATCGATCAGATAACTGTCATGGGTACAACGAACATCGTCAAAGACCACCCATGGGCCATCGTCCATGATCTTGGCTTCGGCACGTGTTGCGACAAACGGATCGGCGGAAACACCGGCCTCTTTTGCCATTTTTCCCGGTTTGGATGGCTTCGCCTTTACTGCCGTCGGGGATTTCTTGCGCGCCGCGTCACCAGTGAACTGTTTGGCAAGAGGTTCTCCATAGTCATACCCGATACGACGGCTATCCTGCGCCATTTCACCAATTGAAGTATAGCGCCAATGGTCCGCGCTGGAATAACTTACATCCGTCGCACCTGCGCCCAAAAACGGTTGAAGCGGTGTCTGGGTGGTGAATTGCGCGCCGGGATGATTGCGGATCCAGACTTCAAGCATCCGGTCGATATTGGCGTGATAGGACAGGAACAGCGGATCAAACGCGGTATAGGCATTGTCGCCCATATCCGGCCCCAGCCAGCCGTGATAATTGTCGTGGGGCTGTTCATAAAGACCGTCAAAATTGACATCGCGATAAGGATACAAATTATCGGGCTGCGGCGGGTGAAACGCCGGGATATTGGCCCACGGGTAACCGGGGACTCCCTGCGGCGTGCTGAAAGTTTCGAATTCCAGCGCATCAACGACCTGCTGCTGGAAAATCCGCGCCATCGCATAAAACTTGGTGCGTTCCGCCCTGTCGGTATCACCGGATGTGTAAAATAACGGATTACGCTGGACGTATTTGCAGTCCGGTCCGCTCATCTTGCCGATCGCACACAGTTTGGAATTGCCGTCCTTGGCCGCAGCATAACGTAACGGGTTGGGGCGCTTCTTGCCGGTGCCGGGATGGATATATGCCTCGTCCAGAAACGCTTGGGGCAAGCCAGCTTCGGGGCTACCATCGACACTGGCATCTTGTGCCATCCAGTCCCAATAGGGGATCGCAAAATCGATCAGTTCTTCCAGATACAGAAGATACGCCCGATGCCAAAGCGCAAAGGCTTCCTGATAATGCAGGCACCAGTTGGTGTGGATATAGGCAAATATCTGCCACGGTGCGCCGCGGTCCGGATTGCCAATCTGCATGATATCGTCAAGCTTGGCACGATAGGCATCAAGCTCGTCCTGACTTAACGACCGGATATCGGCCCTGATACGTTTGACCTTTTGCGGCAAATCCGGCGGCGGTATGCGGTCGGCCGGATCGAAGGGGGACGTTTGATCAACCCGCCACCCCTGATTAACCCAAAGCCGAAAGGTTTCCAGCGCATCAATCGGCCAGAATTGAGTCTGATCGGTGGTCAATGGCATGCTACGCGATGCCAGATGATTATAAATCGTCACCGACCATTCCTTGACCGAATCCACCTGATCCAGATCGATGAAATAACCGCGCATGCACCCGATCCAGCCCCGCGCCACGGCATCTCGCTCGTTAGGCGCAATCCAATAAGGCGCGACAAACAGGTTTTTAACGTCAGAATTCCATGTCGGTTTCGCTACAATCATCGCCTGCCCCGAATAACCCCATGAGTTTTATTGAAGTTTTCTCCACTTTAGGTAGTGTTAAGTTTAGCCCTTCCGTACGGAGAAATTTTGCAAAGTTGGGCGAATAGTGATGGGGTTTTTGCAATTTCAGGGGGCTATTGCAGGATTTATGGCAGATGCGATTGATCTGAAGATTTTGGCGAAGCTCCAGAAAGACTGTACGCAAAGTCTGGAATCGCTTAGCGACAGCGTCGGGCTATCCCCGACAAGCTGTTATCGACGGATCAAGAAACTCGAAAGCGACGGGGTCATTCGCGCGCGCTGCGCGATCCTTGATGAAAAGAAACTCGGCTTTCAGGTCACTGCCATGTTTCTGATAAAGCTTGAAAAAGATAGCGCCGATATCGATCAACGCATGCAGCAGATCCTCAAAAACCGGCCTGAAATCCAGCATTGCTATCTGATCGCCGGTGATTTTGATTTTGTGATGATCGCCAAATTCCGCGATGCGACGGAATATACTGACTATATCTATCACTTCCTTGAAACCTACGCCGATATCCCGATCCAGACCTATACCTCCAAACTGGTGGTCCGTACCGTCCGGCAGGACTGGGCCCTACCGCTTTAGGCGACAAAAATGCCTCGGATAAGGTCACGAGGCGCTTTTGAGTAGATGCTCAGAAAACCACGCTTGGCAACCATTGCGCCAAAGACGGCCACAACCAGATTACGAAAATGCCAAACACCTGAAGTGCTATGAACGGCACCACACCGGCATAAATCTGTCCGGTGGTGATTTCCGGAGGCGCGGCACTGCGCAGATAAAACAGCGAAAACCCGAATGGCGGGGTCAGGAACGATGTCTGCAGATTGATCGCAATCAGGATCGCCAGCCACACCGGATCATGACCCATCATAATCAGTCCGGGGGCAATCAGCGGCAGCAGGATCACCGTGATTTCCACGAAATCAAGGAAGAAGCCCAGAACGAAAATCACCGCCATGCAGAAAAACAGCGCGCCCATCGGGCCACCGGGCATGGATTCAAGGATTTCCGCCACATGGTCTTCGCCGCCCAACCCGATAAATACCAGCGAAAACATGCTGGCGGTCAGGATGGTGGCAAAGATCATCGCCGTTACGGTCATCGTCGATGTCAGTGCAGATTTCAGAACGTCGGCCTTCCATGCCTGTCTCAGGCACGCGGCAATCGCGGCAATACCGGCAATCGCCAGAACGACATATCCAGCGCCCAGAACATAATCAAACCCGGTCAGATCATTTCGCTGAAACCGGACCGGGGCAATCCCGGCCATAACAGCAAGGATCAGAAGGGCCGCAGTCCCCGCCAGGACCAGCTTCCGGTTTGCTCCCTGCCGCACACCGGCCATCAGGATCGCGCCAATCGCGCCGACCGATGCGGCCTCTGTCGGGGTGGCGACACCACCAAGGATCGCGCCCAAAACCGCAATGATCAGCAAAACCGGCGGCAGGATAGCCCGGATTACCTCGCCCATATCCGGGCGGCCATCGTCACTTTTGACCGGCGGCATATCATTTGGCCGGAAAAAACCACGCAACAGGATATAGGCAATATAAATCACCACCAGCGTCAGACCGGGGATGAGGGCCCCTGCAAAAATCTGCCCGACCGAAATGGTTTCGATGGTGAACTTGCCCTGTTCGTACTGTGCCTGCTGATAGGCCGATGACATCACATCAGACAGAATGATCAAAAGCGTAGACGGCGGAATGATCTGCCCCAGCGTACCCGCCGTGCACACAAGCCCCGATGCCATTTTCGGGTTATAGCCAGTACGCAACATGGTCGGAAGCGCAATCATGCCCATGGCAATCACGGTTGCACCAACAATCCCCGTCGATGCCGCCAGCAACGCGCCCACCAGCACCACGGAGATGCCAAGCCCACCGCGCAACTGGCCAAACACCCGGCCCATGGTATGAAGCAAGTCTTCGGCAATGCGCGATCTTTCCAGTACCACACCCATGAGGACGAAAAGCGGAATGGCAATCAGCACGTCATTGGTCAGAACACCAAACACCCGCTGACCAAGGGCCCCCATCAGCGCAATATTCATCGCGTCAGTTGCCCAACCGATAAAGGCAAAAATCACCGCCACACCAGCGATGGAAAACGACACCGGAAAACCAAGCAAAATGCAGCCCATCAGGGCCGCAAACATCAATAAATCAAGGTATTCCATCAGGCGGTACGCCCCCGCAAAATGATAATTTGCCGCAGAAGACAGGCAACCGACTGAATAATCAAAAGAATACAAAAGGCCGGAATCAGGGATTTAAGCAACCAGACGGCCGGAATCCCCCCCACCGAAATCGCGCCTTCCAGCATCGAAACGGAATTAACCACCGACGGCCATGACCAATACAGCAATGTCGCCATCGACGGGATCGCAAGCACGACATAGCCAAAGACATCAATCCTGGCCTTGGTCGTTTCGTGTGCCGCAGCATAGAAAATATCGACCCGCACATGTCGATCAACCAGAAGCGTATAACCCGCGCCCAGCATGAAAAGCCCGGAATGCAGGTAAAGCACGCTTTCATTCAACGCGATCGAACTGAACCCGAAAACATAGCGCAGCAAAACCACGGCAAACTGCAAAAGAACCATCAGAAGTGCAAACCACCGCACGGTCATTCCGGTCCACTGGTTCACCTGATCCAGCGCATCAGCAAGGCGTTGCATGAAATCCCCCGCGAAACAACAAGACCGGCGCGAGCAAACCCGCGCCGGTCTTCAGTTCTATCAGAAGCCAAGGACCTTGGCGCGCGCATTCATCTGACCGTTATCGGCATAGGTCATGTAGCCGCCAATAAGATCACGATAGGCAACAAAGCTCTCAGTCGTTTTGCGTGTCAGTGCATCGTCACTTTCGCGAAGCTCGCCAATCACTTCGGCTGCTGCCTTGCCCATTGCTTCGATCACATCATCGGGCAACATGCGCACCTGCACTTCCTGCTCGGCAACAAGCTGTTTCAGGGCCATCGCATGCTTGGTCTCGTACTCGGTCCAGACCTCGTTATAAAGGCTGTCACAGGCAAATTTGACCACGGCCTTAAGGTCGTCGGGAAGGTCGGCATATGCCTTGGCATTCACTGCACATTCCTCGGCCGAGGACGGCTCGCCCACACCGGGCCAGTAATAGTTCTTGGCAACCTGATAGAAGCCAAGCGCACTATCGGACCACGGACCGATGAACTCGCCTGCATCAAGCGCACCGGACTGCAATGCCTGGAACATGTCACGCCCGCCCATGGCCTGAACCGCCATGCCAAGCTTGGCACACATTTCCGAGGCAAGGCCGGTAGTACGGAATTTAAGCCCCTTAAGGTCTTCGGCCGATTTGATTTCATTGCGGAACCAGCCTGCCCACTGCGGGCCGGAGTTCCCGCACAAGAACGGTTTCAGGCCAAACTGGCCATAAATCTCGTCATAAAGTTCCTGACCGCCACCATGGGTCAGCCAGCCGACCTGTTCGTCTGCACGCAGGCCGAACGGCTGCGACCCGAACAGAAGAATGCCCTTGGATTTTGATCCCCAATAAGCCGGAACCGCGTGATAAATGTCAGCAGTCCCCTCGGCAACTGCATCAAACACGCCGTTGCCCGGCACCAGTTCACCGGCGGCATGCAATTTGACCTCGATCCGGCCACCCGAAAGGGTCGTGATGCGATCAGCCAGTTTCTGTGCGGCAACGCCTGGCCCAGGCAGGTTTTTGGGCCATGCGGTTACCATGTTCCATTGGCGTTTATCCTGTGCAATGGCTGGCGTTGCAAAGGTTGCCGCCATGGCGGCAGCCCCGGCACCGGCAACACTGGCAGTCAGAAATTCACGTCTTTTCATTTTATATAGCCTCCTTGATGAAGAACCCTGATTGGTCGGGGGCGTTTGCCCCCGGCCCTTCTTTTGTCAGATTACTTGCCGAGAATCCCGGGAAGATTAAGCCCGTGTTCTCGTGCGCAATCCAGTGCGATTTCATATCCCGCATCGGCATGACGCATCACACCGGTTGCCGGATCATTCCAAAGGACGCGTTCGACCCTGCGTGCAGCATCTTCCGTGCCGTCACAACAAATCACCATGCCGGAATGCTGCGAAAAGCCCATTCCGACACCGCCGCCGTGATGCAACGAAACCCAGGTGGCCCCCGATGCCGTGTTCAGCAGCGCATTAAGCAACGGCCAGTCACTGACCGCATCCGAACCATCTTTCATCGCCTCGGTTTCGCGGTTCGGGCTTGCGACCGAACCACTGTCGAGATGGTCGCGACCGATCACCACCGGGGCTTTCAATTCACCGTTTTTGACCATCTCGTTAAAGGCAAGCCCCAGACGGTGCCGCTGCCCCAGACCGACCCAGCAAATACGTGCCGGCAAGCCCTGGAACGCAATACGTTCGCGCGCCATATCCAACCAGTTATGCAGGTGTTTGTCATCCGGGATCAGTTCCTTAACCTTCTGATCCGTCTTGTAGATATCCTCGGGATCGCCCGAAAGTGCAGCCCAGCGGAACGGTCCGATCCCCTTGCAGAACAGCGGCCGAATATAGGCCGGAACAAAGCCCGGGAACGCAAACGCGTTTTCAAATCCTTCTTCGAGGGCCATCTGACGGATATTGTTGCCGTAATCGACCGTCGGGATACCGGCATCGTGGAAGGCAACCATCGCCTCGACCTGAACACGCATCGATGCGCGCGCGGCCTTTGCCACCGCTTTCGGATCAGATTCCTGCTTTTCGCGCCATTCCGCGACAGACCAGCCCTGCGGCAGGTAACCATGCACCGGGTCATGGGCCGATGTCTGATCGGTCACGATATCGGGGCGGACACCACGTTTGACCAGTTCCGGGAACACATCGGCGGCATTGCCGATCAGGGCAACCGATTTCGCCTCTCCCGCTTTGGTCCAGCGATCAATCATCGCCAGTGCCTCGTCCAGCGAATGGGTTTTTTCATCGACATAGCGGGTCCGAAGGCGGAAATCGGCCCGCGTTTCATCACATTCGACGGCCAGACAGCACGCACCGGCCATAACCGCGGCCAATGGCTGTGCACCGCCCATACCGCCAAGACCACCCGTCAGGATCCATTTGCCCTTAAGGCTGCCTCCATAATGCTGACGCCCGGCCTCGACAAAGGTTTCATAGGTGCCCTGAACGATGCCCTGTGATCCGATATAAATCCACGACCCCGCCGTCATCTGGCCATACATCGCCAGACCTTTTTTATCGAGTTCGTTGAAATGATCCCAGTTGGCCCAATGCGGCACAAGGTTGGAGTTCGCAATCAAAACACGCGGTGCATCCTTGTGGGTGCGAAACACGCCAACCGGCTTGCCCGACTGCACCAAAAGAGTCTGGTCATCTTCCAGTTCCTTCAGGCTGGCAACGATCTGGTCAAAATCCTTCCAGGTACGTGCCGCCCGGCCGATACCGCCATAAACCACAAGTTCATGCGGGTTTTCGGCAACGTCCGGATGCAGGTTATTCATCAACATGCGCATCGGTGCTTCGGTCAGCCAGCTTTTGGCAGTGATTTCCGTGCCGGTTGCCGGATAGACGTCGCGCTGGTTATGCCGCGGATTGTTGCTCATGATTTGCCTCTTAACGTCGGGGCCAGTTCGGCCAATTTTTCAAGAATGGAAGTCAGATGCGTGCGCAGTTTTGCGGCACGGCTTTCGTCATAGGCCCAGGGTGCTGCCTCGGCCTGAAGATAGGTTGATTGCGCCAATTCCATCTGGATGGCGTGCTGATTGATATCGGGGCGACCGTAATGGCGCGTGGTCCAGCCGCCTTTGAAACGGCCATTAACGATGCTGGTGTAATCCTTCGCCGCGGCACAGACATCGCGCGCTGCCGCCTCGATCACCGGATCGCAGGTCGTCCCCAGATTGGTGCCAATATTGAAATCGGGAAGCTTCCCGTCAAACAGGAACGGGATATGCGATCTGATCGAATGACAATCATAGAGGATCGCGACCCCATGCTTTTCGCGGACCCGGTCAAGCTCGCCTGCCAATGCCTGATGATAGGCTCTGTGAAAATGATGGGCGCGAAATGCGATATCATCGTCGTCAGGTGCCTGATCCCAGATGTTTTCACCATCAAAATCAGTCAGCGGCACCAAGGTCGTGGTGTTCTGACCGGGATACAAACTGACCCCTGCCGGGTCGCGATTGGCATCGATCACGTAACGATGGAACGTTGCCCGAACCGTCGTGACATTATCGAGAAGCCCGTCATAAAGCGTGTGGATATGCCAATCCGTATCGGCAAGTTCGCGCCCGCGATCATTCAGTTTTGCGGCAATGTCGTCTGGAACATAGGTCCCCGTATGGGGCAATCCCAGAACGATGGGACCATCGCCGTGCCTGACTTCAACCGGATTGCTCTTGGTCATGCGTTGCCCCCCACCACAAAACCCGAAAGTTTCGCCGCCGAAACAAGGCTGCCGTTGGTGACCAGCTCCGCCGCCTTCGCCAGATCAGGTGCCATGTAACGGTCCTGCTCGACACTTGGAATGTCTTTGCGGACCATCGCCAGGACATCCTGCAAACCGGCACTGGTTTTCAGCGGACGGCGGAATTCAACGCCCTGTGCCGCACAGATCAGCTCAACCCCCAGAATGTAGGAAAGGTTGGCATTCATCCGGGCCAGTCGGCGTGCACCGTGGGCGGCCATCGACACATGGTCTTCCTGATTGGCGCTGGTCGGCGTGCTGTCGGTCGAGCACGGATTGGCAAGATGCTTGTTCTCGCTCATGAGCGCTGCCGTCGTGACCTCGGCAATCATCAGACCGGAATTCAAACCCGGATCGGGGGTCAGGAACGGCGGCAGATCATGTGAAAGCGTCGGATCAACCATCAATGCCACGCGACGCTGGGCAATCGCCCCGATCTCGGCAACGGCAAGGGCAATCTGATCGGCGGCAAAGGCCACCGGTTCGGCATGGAAATTCCCGCCCGAAACAATCCGGCCATCTTCTTTGAGAACCAGCGGATTATCGGTGACCGCATTGGCCTCGATCTCCAGCGTCTGCCCGGCGAAGCGCAGCAAATCCATGGCTGCCCCGGTCACCTGCGGCTGGCAGCGGATGCAATAGGGGTCCTGAACGCGGGTATCGCCTTCGCGATGGCTTTCGCGGATTTCCGATCCGTCCATCAATGCGCGCATCGCGCGCGCCACATTGATCTGCCCCGGATGACCGCGCAGCGTATGGATTTCATCAACCAGTGGGGCTGTCGATCCCATGATCGCATCGGTCGAGAGCGAGGCGGTGACAATCGAACTGGCCGCGTTGCGCCAGGCTGAAAACAGCCCGACCAATGCGCATGCGGTTGAAAACTGTGTGCCGTTAATCAGGGCAAGGCCCTCTTTCGGGCCAAGGACCACCGGTGTCAAACCAGCCCTTTTCAGGGCATCCGCACCGGCCATGGTTTCACCGCGATAGACCGCTTCGCCTGCACCGATCATAACCGCCGTCATATGGGCAAGCGGTGCCAGATCGCCCGACGCCCCAACCGATCCCTGCGATGGGACGACCGGGGTTACACCATATTCCAGCATCCCCTCGATCAGATCGATAATGTCCCAGCGCACACCCGATGCACCCCGCCCGAGCGACAGCAATTTCAACGCCATCATCAGACGCGTGGTCGGGATATCAAGCGCATCCCCGACACCGCAGCAATGGCTGAGGATCAGGTTGCGTTGCAGGGTTTCGGTATCCTTGGCCGCAATCTTGACCGATGCCAGTTTGCCAAAACCGGTATTGACCCCGTAAACCGCATCACTGCCTTCGGCGGCGGCACGGACCATCGCATGGGCGGCCTCGACCCCGGCCTTGGCCGACGGGTCCAGCTTCACGGCGGCCTGACTGCGCCAGATATGTTCAAGATCGGCCAGTTTCACAGACGCGGGGATCAGGGTGACGGTCATTTTGCATCCTTGTCGAATACAGGTTTCGGGGCGCGTGGGCAGAGTTCAGGGCGCCTAGCGCGCGACCGGAACCCCACCAAAAATACGTTCGAACAGCGGGTTGAACCCGATGCGGTATGAAAGCTCTGCCGGGTGCGACACATTCCAGATCGTCAGATCGGCACGCATCCCCGCTCTGACCTGCCCGGTATCGGACAGGCCCAGTGCACGGGCGGCATGGGCCGTTGCCCCGACCAAGGCTTCTTCGGGGGTCAGGCGGAATAATGTGCAGGACATATTCATCGCGAGCAGGATCGACATCAGCGGCGATGTCCCCGGATTGCAATCGGTGGCGACCGCGATTGGCACGCCATGCTTTCGAAAGGCAGCGACGGGCGGCAACTGTTTTTCATGCAGGGTATAAAATGCGCCGGGCAACAGGACCGCGACCGAGCCGGATTTGGCCATGGCCATCGCATCTTCTTTGTTGGCATATTCGACATGATCGACCGACAGTGCGCCATAGCTCGCGGCCAGTTTGGTGCCGCCGATATTTGAAAGCTGTTCGGCATGCAGTTTGACCGGAATGCCAAGCGCGCGGGCGACATCGAACACACGGGCAATCTGTGCGGTATCAAACGCGATGCCTTCACAGAAACCGTCAACCGCATCGACCAGCCCTTCGGCGTGGGCCGCGCGCAATGTCGGGATGCAGACCTCGTCTATATAACGATCCGGTTCACCCTTGAATTCTGCCGGGGTAGCGTGGGCACCAAGGAAAGTGGTTTTGATTCGAACCGGGCGATGTTTTTCAATCGCACGTGCGGCGCGCAACATGTTCAGTTCCGTGTCGCGGTCCAGCCCGTAACCGGATTTGACCTCGATCACGCAAACACCCTCGGCTAGCAGCCCATCGACCCGCGGCAAGGCACTTGCCAGCAATTCTTCGACACTGGCGGCGCGGGTTGCGCTTACGGTTGAGACAATACCACCGCCCGCACGGGCGATTTCCTCGTAACTTGCCCCTTGCAGACGCATTTCGAACTCAACCGCGCGATTGCCGCCATGCACGACATGGGTATGGCAATCTATCAGAGCCGGGGTGATCAGGCGGCCTTCAAGATCGCGATAGGGGAATTTTTTGCTGTCTTTATAGTCTTCGGGGATCGCGTCGGCATCGCCGACCCAGACGATCTTTTCGCCTTCAATCGCCACCGCGCCCTTATCAATCATACAATATGATAATTGATCTTTGCCCGGCGCTTTATCGATCGCGACAATTTTCGCATTCCCCAAAAGCATGTAAAGCTCACCCTTGATAAGTCTGTTATTAAATATAATATGTACGTACATAATATCACTGTCAAGACAGGTAGAAGCAATGACGGTTCTCTGGGCAAATCAGGCACTTACCACCAAAGGCTGGGAAAACAGCGTCCTGATCGAGATTGGTAAAGACGGCAGAATCACAAAGGTTCAGGCCGATTCCCCTGCCACCGGAAACCGCGTTGGTACGCTTCTGCCCGCGATATCGAACCTGCATAGCCACGCGTTTCAGCGTTCGATGGCCGGACTGACCGAAAAACGCGGCCCCGATCCCCGTGATACCTTCTGGACATGGCGACAATTGATGTTCCGCTTCCTTGATCAGCTCACCCCGGATCACGTGCAGGACATCGCGGCCTTTGTGCAAATGGAAATGCTCGAAGCCGGATACGCCAACAATACCGAGTTCCATTACCTGCACCATCAACCGGGCGGCGTTCCCTATGACAATATCGCCGAGATGGCCGAACGCATTGCGGCGGCGGCAAACATCACCGGTATCGGCCTGACGCTTCTGCCCGTGCATTACCAGTTCGGCGGTTGCGACAAACGCCCGCTGGGCGCGGGGCAAATCCGGTTTGGCAATGATCCGGAACGCTTTGCCAAATTGTATGAGGAAAGCGAAAGGGCGTTGAAATCCCTGCCGTCCGACACACGCATGGGCGTTGCCCCGCATTCGCTGCGCGCCGTTGGTCGCGAGGACCTGATTGCCACCACGCGGCTGTCAAAGGACGGTCCGGTTCACATGCATCTGGCCGAACAGGTCGCCGAGGTCGAGGAAGTCGCGGCATCCTGGGGCAAGCGCCCGGTCGAATGGCTGCTTGAACATGCCGATGTCGATGAAAACTGGTGCCTGATCCATTGCACGCAGATGCAGGAACACGAGACGCTTGGCCTTGCCAGAACCGGGGCTGTTGCCGGGCTTTGCCCGATCACCGAAAGCAGCCTTGGCGATGGTATCTTTGATGGTGTGCGGTACCTGAATGCGGGTGGAAATATCGGTGTCGGATCGGATTCCAACATTCGCATTTCACTTTCCGAAGAACTCCGCACACTGGAATACAGCCAGCGTCTGCGCGATAAATCGCGTGCCGCCCTTGCCACCCCGGAAAAATCCACCGCCCGCCGGTTGTTCGATGCGGTTGCCAAAGGCGGCGCACAGGCGGCAGGCCGCAATGCCGGCCGGATCGAGGTCGGCGCACTGGCCGATCTGATGGCGCTTGATGGCGCGGCAGTTGACCTTATCGGTCGGACAGGCGATACGATCCTCGATACATATGTCTTTGCCGGAGATGATCGCATGGTGCGTGATGTCTGGTCGGCCGGTCGCCATGTCGTGACCGAGGGCCGCCATATCGCACATGATACGATCACGGGCCGGTATCGCAAGGTGATGGAACAACTCAAGGAAGCGGTGTGAGCACCACCACGGAACTGACAAACTGGCAATCGGTCCATGACGAGGTCCTGCGCCGCATTCACACCCGTGAATGGAAACCGGGCGACCAGATCCCCAAGGAAGTCGAACTGGCCGAGGAACTGGGCTGCGCGCGCGCGACCGTCAACCGGGCGCTTCGCGAACTTGCCACCGAGGGCTTCCTTGATCGCCGCCGCAAGGCCGGAACCCGTGTTGCGGCCCATCCGGTGCGACGCGCGCGGCTTGACATTCCGGTCATACGGCTGGAGATCGAGGGCCGCGGCCAGAAATACGCCTATGCCCTGCTGTTTCGCGAACGCCGCAGCCCGCCGCCGGAAATCTGCGCCAATCTGGGTGTAACACCTGACAGCGACATGCTGCATATCACGTCGCTGCATCTGGCGGATGGCAAGCCCTATATGTTTGAAGAACGCTGGGTCTCGGTCGCCGCGACGCCAGAAATTGTTGATGCTGATCTGTCCAAAATCAGTGCCAATGAATGGCTGGTACTTCATGCCCCCTACACCAAGGGCGACATTTCATTTTCCGCCGTGCTGGCTTCCGAAAACGAAGCCGAAATCCTGCGCACGCAAAAGAATGAACCGCTGTTCCTGATCGAGCGCACGACCTGGGAAGGGGAACAGGGCATTACCTCCGCCCGGCTGTTATTCGCGCCGGGATATCGGATGCATACGGCACTTTAGACCTTCCACAGAGCCTTTGGTTTCTGCGCATATCCGCCCCTTTTTTCAGATTTCCTAAAAAAGTTCTTGATTTGTTCTTTTAATTATGGCATAAGAGAAAAGTCAACGGGAGAAATACACCCGGACCGAAACCCGCAAAGCCTTGTAGGCTCTGCGGGTTTTTGCGTTTGGGGCCGGATCAAAGAGGATATCAGGATGCAGCGGCAAGGATTGAGGCAGGGCAGCGGGGCAGCCCGCAGGATATGCGTCGGCGGATGGCGGAGCCATTACGGCGGTGTTCCGCGCCGGTTCTAATACGTTTCGAACACGCTTATTTGTCATGACAGGAGAGGTGCGTCTTATCGGGGAACGGACCCCGGATTTGCCGGATGGGGCATAAATGGCAGCAGTGGCGGCAGTGATTTGTGGCCCGTCGGTGGTGGGCAGGTTGGGGGCAGTGCGCCCGAAATCCGTCTGCTGGTGAAAATGGCGGCCGCCCGAGGTTTGTCTGGACGTCGGGGTGGCAGGTTGTCGCCGTGGCCGGAAAGTGATCGAGGTGGGCAGAAAGCCCGATGATGGTCCGTCGGCGAGGTTGCGGGAGGCCCTTGGTCCTTGGGCCCGTGGTATGTCCGGACTTCGAGGTCAGGCCATTGCCGAAAGGGACTGGCTGTCTGCGGGCCGTCTGTTGGCAAAGCTGGCGAAAGCCCGGGATGTGTCCGGCGTTGCCCGAAGTCCTGCATTGCCGGAAGTCGCCGTGGCGCAGGCCGTGAGCTTGATGGCCGTCTGTGGAACCCAAGGTTTGTTCGGGCTTGCTCAGTTGCGGGACGTCCGGTTTGTAAAAAAGGCGCCTGTCCGCTTTTCTCGCAGTCCCCTTTTCTCGAGTGCTTTGCGAAACGGCATTGAGCGGTACTTATCTGGGGCCGCGAGCACGCGCGCTTGACGGTAAGGTATGACGAGCATAGAGCTTGGGTGAAAAATCAGAAAAAACCTAACGGATATGCGATGACGTCCGAAGACCTGTCCGCCCGCAGGGTATTTGCGAATAGCCAAAAAAGATTAAAATCCGAAATCATCCGCGAAGTTAATTTCGAAGGGGTGATAGAGCGGGCCCGGTCCATGGTCATCTTGCCAGACGCAAGAATTCTGGTAGAGGGCTCCTCCGTCAAGGATGGCGCGCCTTTGGCTGCTGTGTGGTCGCCTGCGGCTGATAAGCTCGAGACAGTGGGCCTTTACAGGTCTGCGATTGAGGAAAATGCATCCTCTGATCATCATTCAAGCAGCTTGTTTCCGTGGCGCGGGGCCTTTGGCTGGCTGGATTATGATCGCTTGCACGTGATGTCTGCCGATTTTAGCCGGTGTCTTCAGACCTATCCAATTCGCAATATGGATTTCCTCGCGGAAATGGAGATTTCCCGACAGGATTCCTTTGGTCGCAAACCCAACCCACTGAGCGCCATGGCGGTCAGTGATGATCTGCTTTTGGTGACGCTATCTGATAATTTCAGAGTCCGGGTTGGGCGCTTTTTTGCGTTTCTGCGCCGAACGGGCGACAGTTTCGAGTGGACCGGCTTGCCGGTGGAATTGAACTCCCCAGAAGTCATGGCAGCGTGGCGTGACCGTGCAATGGGCTCTTCTTGGTTGTTTATAATGGACGCGTTCTTGTGGGGCAGGAAGCTCCGCGCGGTAACAAACGGGGGGCAAGCAACCCATTTCAACAGCGGGCCAACCTTTGAAACGAAACTTGTCATTGATTATGACATCGTTGGTGCGGTTGCCGAGGAGCGCGGGTTCTGGCAGCGCTTCAAGAAGCCTCGTGCGCCTGAGCTGCATCTGAAAGCTGTCAGCCAGTTGCCGCTGGGCGATCTGACCTTTAGCCGGGATATGTCCTATAGCGTGCTGAAGCTCGCTGGGCTCAACAAGATCCTGATATATCCGCCGGACCTGTCCGCCCCATTGGGCATGTTGCCCTTGACACCAGGGATGAGTCTTGGCCAGCGTAAACATGATCGTGTTGCCTTGGCCTTTGATGAAGAGACGATGCTGGTGGGAGATAAAACGGGCTTCAACCTGTGTAGAATATTGTTCGATTAGAATTAGAAAAAGGGGACTGTTCCCTTTTCTGAAGCCGCAGTCAGGCTTTTGTCTGCCCAATCATTCAAACCCGTTATACGCCGCAATCACCCGGAATTCAGGGCCATCGACGGTTGAGTGGCTTTCGTAGAGGCAGAAGCGATCAACGGTGAAGCTGCGCGAGGTCAGGTCGATATTGTCGGCCACCGCCTGTTCGACGGTCGCACGGGCGGCGTCGCGGTTACGGCCCAAAGTGATATGCGGGGTGAATTTGCGCATGTCCATGTCCGGGCATTCTTCGAGCCGCAGCAATGCCTTTTCCACCCGGTTTGCAAGACTGTGCAGGGCGGGTTGATCAGTGACACCGGCCCAGAAAATGCGCAGTTTGCGGGCAGACGCAAAGATGCCAAGGCCCTGCACGCGAAGGTCGAACGGTTCGAACGGGAGTTCGGACAGGGCCGCATCGATTTCGCGGGCCAGACCGGGATCGACATTGCCGATGAATTTCAGCGTGATGTGCATGTTTTCCGGGGTCTGGGCATCGAGCCCCTTGATCCCGCGCGCCAACGGGTAAAGGTCGTCGGCAATATCAGCCGGAATTTCGACGCCAACAAACAAACGCATATTCGGAACTCACGCACGACAATCTGGCAGATGGGGATTTGAGTGGACGACCGCCCGGTATTTATCCGGTCGAACGGCCCGGCAGCGGGATGATGTCGTCCTCGCCCTTGATTTGCGGGAAGCGGCCCGCGGCCCAGTCGGCCTTGGCCTTATCGATCCGTTCCCTGGAACTGGAAACGAAGTTCCACCAGATATGGCGATAGCCGACCGGCAACCCGCCGAGCAGCATCACGCGGCAATCGGATTGGGCGACGATATCGGGAATTTCTTCGGGCGCGATATAGATGAAGTTTTCCGGTTCATACAGATCGCCATCAATGCGCAGGCTGCCGGAAACGACATACAGGGCGGCTTCCTGATTTTCGCCGGGCAGCAGAAGCTGCGCGCCAGCATCCATGCGGACATCAAGATAGAACAGCTTGGACTTGACCGGAACCGGGGCGGTTTTGCCGAAGGCCTCGCCCGCGATCAGGCGCATATGCAAACCGGCATCTTCGATAATCGGCAGGTCGTCCTTGGCGATATGGAAAAATTCCGGGTCGGATTCTTCTTCGTCTTCGGGCAGGGCCGCCCATAATTGCAGGCCATCGAGTTTATGATGGCTGTTGCGTACCGCATCGGTTTCGCGTTCGGAATGGGTGATGCCGCGCCCGGCACTCATCCAGTTGAGATCGCCCGGCTGGATTTCGAGCAAACTTCCAAGGCTGTCATGATGGCGGATCGCACCTTCGAAAAGATAGGTGACGGTGGCAAGCCCGATATGGGGATGCGGGGCAACGTCAACCCCCTGCCCCGGCTCGAACGATGCCGGTCCCATGCGATCAAAAAACACAAACGGACCGACAGACCGGACATCCCGATGTGGCAGGACGCGGCGCACGGACAGGGGACCAAGATTGGTTTCCTTGCCGGAAATCAGTATAGACATGCGCCGCCTCCTTTTAATGTATCTGAGACCTATCTGGTTTCTTCCTGCCTTACGGGCAAGGGTTCGGCCAGGTTGTCTGGATTTTCTCGATCTCGGCCAGAACGTCGTCGGACAGTTCAAGATAGGCAGAGCCGATATTGGATTTGAGCTGTTCCATGCTGGTCGCACCAATGATGTTGGCGGTCAGGAACGGGCGGGTATTGACATAAGCCAGCGCCATCTGCGCGGGATCAAGACCGTTATCCTTGGCAAGTTTGACATAGGCCTCGGTCGCCTTGATGCCATTTTCCGTCAGGTAGCGGCCGAAATATTGCGGCCAGATGGATGAACGCGCGCCTTCCGGGCGGGCACCGCCGAGATATTTGCCCGACAAAGCGCCACCGCCCAATGGCGAATACGCCAGAAGACCGGCATCTTCGCGGATCGAGCATTCCGCCAGACCGACTTCATAAGTCCGGTTCAAAAGCCCGTAAGGATTCTGCACCGAAACCACGCGCGGCCAGCCTTTTTTCTCGGCCAGTTCAAGGAACTTCATCAAGCCCCACGGGGTTTCGTTCGACAGACCGATATAGCGGATTTTGCCTGCCTGCACGAGGTCATGCAGGGCTTCGAGGGTTTCCTCGATCGGGGTGAATTCCTCGTTCGCGTCATGGACGTAACCGAGCTTGCCAAAGAAGTTGGAATTCCGATCCGGCCAATGGAGCTGATAGATATCGACATAATCGGTTTTGAGGCGTGTGAGGGAACCGTCAATCGCCTCGTTGATCTGCGCACGGGTCAGGCGCGGGCCACCCCGGACATAGGGAAAACGTTCTGCCGGGCCGACAATTTTGGATGCGATGACCAGATCATCACGACGACCCCGTTTTTCCAGCCAGTTGCCGATGATGGTTTCGGTTCTGGTGAAGGTTTCTTCCATCGCCGGAACCGGATACATTTCGGCGGTGTCGATGAAATTGATTTCATTGCCGGTGGCGTAATCGAGCTGTTCGAACGCTTCTTCCTGCGTATTCTGCTGGCCCCAGGTCATGGTACCCAGACAAATCACACTGACATTGATGTCAGTCCGACCCAATCGACGATATTCCATAGATCAATCCCCTTTTACGCCCTGATTGGGCGCATTTTATTTTCAATGGTATGAATATATCCCGGTCGCGGAGTGATGAAAGCTTTTAGCGCAAATTTTCTTGCAACATCATGGAATTGCAATGAATTTTCGACGCATTTGATCCTAGATGAACAGGGTCAGAACCCCGGTATAGCTGTAAAAGCGATCATTGCAGACCTCGCCACTGCCGTAAAATCCGGTGAGCGGCAGATCACCGATTTCATCGCGGATGATCATCATTTCACGGCTTTCGGTGCCAAACAGATGCGGCCCGCGGGCGACACAACTGCAATAAAGCGCGCCGCGCGGTTTGCCGGGAAGGCGTTTTTGCAAATCGCCCAGCATGCGGCGCAAATCCTGTTCGGCAGCAACGCCGTCACGCCGCACGAAACGGATGGTATCGCCCACCTGCACATCGCCGCTGATGGCCATCAGGTTGTTGTGCGGATCGACCCCCATCAGGTTGCGGACAACAAAATCGCCGGTATCAGAGCCCGGCACTATCAGGGCAACGTGATAGCGGCCCGAGGCGATGGAATTTTCGTTACCGTCGGCTTCCATTTCCGATTTGAAAACTTCGAGGGCCGGACGATCATCAAGGGTTGCGATGATGCCATCGCGTCCCTCGGTCACGCGATGCACCGGTCCGACCGGGGTGCAGGCCTGACTGATTCCGACCTGCACAATCGTTTTGTCGGCAAACAAAACCCCCGAAAGGCCGCCTTCGACGACCTTGTCGGCGATTTGCGGCGCGCCGCGTTCCCCCGATGCAATGCCGCCAACCAGATAGGTTGACCCCAGACGCGCCAGTTCGGAAAGAGTGGCCAGGCTGTCAGGTGCGCCCGGATCGCCGTGAACCAGACCAAAGATCGGTTGCAGGCGATCAATCGCCCGCTGCAATTCCGGTGCATCGAGATCGTTATCGGTTTTAAGCGGTTCGAAAATATGAAAATCATTCGGATCAATCGGGGCCACCATCACGGAGGCGGCCGGAACCCCGAAATAGGCCCGGCCAGACCCGCACACACCAATCCCGACAGTGCCGACCCAGTGTTCAAGCGACAGGCGGGAACGCAGGAAGGTCAGGATGCTGCCAAGGTCGGCGGCCAGTGCCTCGGAGACATATAAAAAAGCCAGTGCCTGTTGCGGCAATGGCTGTGTTTGCAATTGATCGGCCAGTTCGGTGGCGACTGCTGCCCAATTTTCCCCGCTGGCATGTGCCGCATGAAATTCAGCCGTCATGCATTCTCCCGCTTTTTGAAAACCTGCCTGATGATGTGGCGGTCCGTTTTCTTGGTCTTGTGGTTATCCAAGCATTATCTAAGCATTCGGGGGGGCCATTCACAATGGGCGAACAAAGATTTCAGCCCTGCCCCGTCAGGCAATATGTCGGCGCAACAGGTCCATGGCGGCATTAAGCTGTGTCATGCGCTGGTGCGATCCATAATTGCTATCGGGGTGGTGAATGGCGGCCAGAATGCGATATTTGGTGCGGATGGACTTCATGTCGGGACGGGCATTGGGCGCAAAGCCCATGACATGCAGGGCTTCGTTAAAGGTGGTGACGCCGCGATCCAGCGGTTCGAACGCCAGATTATCGACAATGGCGCGCAGACGTTCGAGTTCCTCGCGCGATTGCAGAAGTTCGACGGGCGGTTCGGCCTGGCGTTTTCGGATGGCGTGGGCTTCTTCCAGTGCCTTGCGTTCGGCCGCAAGGATATCGGCCTTTTCAACGCGCATCTTGACTTCGCCCTTGTCGAAATGCAGCGCCATATTGAGCGCCTTGCGCACCGCGATGATTGAATGCCCCGGTGGCAAACGCAATTGCAATCTTGGTTTGCGCCGCCAGGGACGGCCTTCGGCGGGGCCTGATTTCAGGACGATGGTTTCACGATCACCCGGCGGCGGATCGCCCGGGTCCTCGTAATCTTCAATCGCGCCTTCGGGCACAATCAGCATGACGGAACGCGCCAGATCGGCCGCATTGACCCCGCGTTTGGCGGCCAGTGCGAGAACAGCATCACGGAACATCGAAGAACACGGAATGGTGTAGGATTGTTTGACTGATTGTGCCGCCATCACCCTTGCCCGATATATATCAATTTAAATCAATATCTTACGGCGGAAAAACCACCGCAATCCCGACTGAGAAGATCAATTTGGCTAAAGTGTAGCGGCGGGAGAACCCGGCTGCAACTGCGGTTGTAGGCAAAATTGAATCGCTTCCGATTCATCCACAGGCAAAACAGGCGATTTCGCAGGGGTTCCCGATACCGTAGAGACAAGATAAGTATTTGATATTAAAATATCTTTTCCCGCATTATCGATTCTTCGCCTGAGTTTCAGCCCCTTAGCCCGCCCGCAAGAATGGATCCCCCATGTTTGCGGCCCCATAAACGGGGGAAAATCCATAATATATTGTTATTATTGAATTATTTTCGGTTTTTATGCTTTGGCTCGCCCCGGCGGCAACGGCGTCAATTTGGTTGAATTAACGTCTCGTTTGCATTTGTTCTGTCAGATCAAACCAGAGATGACTACAAATGTAGTTGCGGATCGGGATATTCGAAACATAACCGAAAGTAAATGATGTGTTAATTTCACACTCAATCAGGTGTTCTGAGGGCTTTTGGGCCATTTTCGGGCCGGTTTTTACCATTTCCCAGCCGTCCCTGAAACATCTCAAACCATTGATAATAAACACATAAACCTGAAAAAACGAGCAGATCGACTTTGCCCCGCCCTGCTTCACCAAAATCGTTTCGGTTTGCTTTCTAATTCTATCTACGTATGCAGTTTTTCGGGATAGTTTCTGTCGAAACTGATCCTGGAGGACGATGGAAATCCTGTATTTTCATGCCAATGCCGCCCAGCAATTATTTGTTATAAAAGGAATTATCGAATTCCACCGCAAGAAGAAAAGGCTGCACCAACGGGTACAGCCTTTGAGAAATCCGGTCACCTGAATGCGGTTGGTGCGGAGGCGGAAAATCAGGAATCTGCTTCGAGAACGTCAATCACCTGCGGCAGGATGCGTTCAACGATCACCTTGACGCCGTCGGCATTGGGATGGATGCCGTCATCCTGATTAAGGCTGGAATCGGCGGCGACCCCATCAAGGAAGAAGGGATAGAAGGCGAGCTGATATTCTGCTGCCAGTTCGGGGTAGATTTCATTGAATTCAGCCCCGTATTCCTTGCCCATATTGGGTGGTGCCATCATCCCGGCCAACAGGACCGCAACATCGCGGTCGCGCAGCTTTCCGATGATTTCATCAAGATTTTCGCGGGTCTGGGATGGTTCCACCCCGCGAAGCGCGTCATTGGCACCCAGTTCCAGCAACACGATATCGGGATCATCCACCAGCGCCCATTCAAGGCGCGAAAGACCCGCCGCCGTCGTATCGCCGGAAACCGAACTGTTGATGACCTTGACGTTATGCCCGGCATCGCGAAGGGCGGCTTCAAGCCTGGGGGCAAAGCCATCCTCGTGCGAGAGACCGTAGCCCGCCATCAGGCTGTCACCATAAAGCATCAGGGTTTGCGGGGCATTGTCGGCAGTGTTGTTTGCCGCATTGTCGGCGGCTTGGGCATCATGAATGCCAAACAGGCTCATGGCGCCAATCAGAATACCAAAACCCATCCCGGCACATCGAAACAGGCGGCGGGAAAGCCCTTCGAACAATCCGGGCTTTTGCTTGAAAGTGAACTGGTTAACAGCCGGGTCTTGCCCGAACAGCGTGTATGCCACAAATCTCACCTTATGTTTTGTCATCTTGCACAGACGGTTAGCCTCTGGTTACCTGCTGGTCACCCATCGGTTACCCTGAGATCGTCAAATCTGAAGTCAAATTTGAACTGGTGACACCAAATTCCGTACAGTTATTTAACCCGTTTCTTCGCCCCTGCAATGCCTTAGCCCGATTGGACCCGTAATGAGTGTTACCGAAACTGCTTCTATGCCGGAAAAAACAGCGAATACGACAGAGGCCGCGCGCCAGCGCACCGTCGATGTTTCCGGTCTTAAGCTGAGCCTGAAGGGACCGGCGGGGATTGTTGATATCCTCAAAGGGGTCGATATCCAGATTGACGCGGGCGAACGTGTCAGCCTTGTCGGGCCATCGGGATCAGGCAAAACATCGCTTTTGATGGTGATTGCCGGGCTGGAGCAGGCGCAGGCGGGCACGATCAATATCTGTGGCGAGGATTTGCGCAAGCTTGATGAAGATGGTCTGGCCCTTTATCGCCGCCATCATGTCGGCATCGTGTTTCAGGACTTCCACCTTGTCCCGACCATGACAGCGCTTGAAAACGTGGCCCTTCCGATGGAGTTTGCCGGACGCAAGGATGCGTTTGAGCGGGCCGAGGCGGAGCTTAAGGCCGTCGGACTTGGTCATCGGATCGGCCATTATCCGGGCCAGTTGAGCGGCGGGGAACAGCAGCGCGTGGCACTCGCACGTGCGCTTGCGACCGACCCGGAACTGCTTCTGGCGGATGAGCCGACCGGCAATCTTGACGGGGCCACGGGCGAAACGATTATCGAATTGCTGTTTGATCTGGCGAAACGCAAGGGATCGACTTTGCTTCTGATTACGCATGATCCGGGGCTGGCATCGCGGTGCGACCGGTCGATCATGCTGCGCGACGGGGAAATCGTTACGCAACAGGATGCCGACATATGAGCCGTATTTCCCAATCCACCAACGGGGCGGAAAAGCTGTGGTCGATTGCCTGGCGGGTCTGCCGACGGGAATTGCGCGGCGGGTTTTCCGGCTTTCGTATTTTTCTGGCCTGTCTGGCACTTGGCGTTGGTTCAATCGCTGCGGTCGGAAACGTTTCGGAATCCGTTTTAAATGCGCTTGAGCGCGATGGCCGCGCCCTTCTGGGCGGCGATGTCGAGCTTCGGCTTGTCCATATGCCCGCAAGCGAGGAACAGCAAAGCTGGCTTTCGGAGAATACCGAACGCATGGGCAGGCTTGCGACCATGCGCGCCACCGCCTATGGGCCGGAGCAGCGCAGGCTGGTCGAGCTTAAGGCGGTTGATGATGTCTATCCGCTGTTTGGCGAGATGGAACTTGCCGACGGTATTGCGTTTGACGGTGCCCTTTCTAAAAAGGACGGTGTCTGGGGCGGTGTGGCCGAGGCCGGGCTTCTGGAGCGGTTGAAGATTACTGTCGGTGATACGGTTCGCCTTGGCGATATCAATATTCAGGTGCGCGGCGTGATCGCGACCGAGCCCGACAAGGCGGTTGGCTTTTTCAATTTCGGCCCGCGTTTAATGGTGTCGATGGATGCCCTTGCCGAGACCGGACTGGTGCAGCCGGGCAGCCTGATCAATTATTATTACGCTTTGGATTTGAATGATGCGGAAACGCCAAAGGTGTTTCGCGACCGGCTTGACGCACAGTTCGAGGATGCCGGGTGGCGCGTGCGCGATGTATCGGATGCCAATCCGGGCCTGCGGCGGTTTATCGAACGGCTGACGCTGTTTCTGACACTGGTGGGGCTTTCGGCATTGCTGGTTGGCGGGATTGGTGTTGCCAATGCGGTGCGCAGCCATATCGAAAGCAAAACATCCGTTATCGCGACGCTTAAATCCATCGGGGCATCACATGGCCTGGTGTTGCGGATTTACTTCCTGCAAATCCTGATGCTGTCGCTTGTCGGGATTGGGATCGGGCTTCTGATCGGGGCGGTAACACCGGCGATCATTGCACCACTTCTGGCCGGGCGTTTGCCGATTGATGTGACATTGGGCCCGGCATTGCCGTCGCTTCTGATTGCCACGGCATTTGGCGTTCTGACCACGCTGGTCTTTGCCATGCCGTCGCTTTTGCGTGCGCGTGAAATTCCGGCAGCCCGGCTTTTCCGCGCCAGTGCGGGATTGATGAATGGCAGTGCGTTAAGTAAGCGTGACCTGCCTTATGTTGGTGTGCCGCTTATCCTTTTGCTTCTGCTTACGGTCTTTACCGCAACGGATCGCGAGATCGCGATTGGCTTTATCGCCGGATCGCTTTTGGCGATTGCGGTTTTTGCCGCGGCGGGCAAGGCAATTGTATCGCTTTCAAAACGGATGACGGGCGGGCGCAATGCCTTTAGCCGATTGGCGCTGGCAAACCTGCATCGGCCGGGTGCCAGCACGGTGCCGATTGCGTTGTCGCTCGGTCTTGGCCTGACGCTGCTGGTGACGATTTCGGGGATCGAGGGAAATCTGGATCACGAGATATCGGAAAATCTGCCGGACTCGGCCCCGGCCTTCTTCTTCCTTGATATCCGACCTGATCAGATGGATCAGTTCAAAACGCAACTTCTTGAAAAAGATAACGTTTCGGATATCGAACAAACACCGATGCTGCGTGGGCGCGTGGTTGCGATTGACGGGGTCGATGCCAATGATGTTGGTCCGGGAGATGATCGCTGGTTCCTGCGCGGTGATCGTGGCCTGACCTTTGCGGCAAGCCCGCCGCCCGAAACCCAGATCGTGCGCGGGGAATGGTGGCCGGCTGATTATGACGACGGGGCCAAGCCGCTTGTTTCCATCTCGCGCGATATTGGCGAGGCATTCGCATTGGAGCCGGGCGATACATTGACCGTCAATGTGCTGGGCCGGGATATCACCGCCGAGATTGCCAACTGGCGCGAAATCGAATGGCAGAGCCTTCGGATGAATTTCGCCATGGTGTTTTCGCCGGGCCTGATCGACAAGGCCCCCTATAGCCTGATTGCGACCGCCCATATGCCGCGCGACATGGAAGAACCGGTTGATCGCATGATCGGCATGGATTTCCCCAATGTGTCGGCGATCCGGGTGCGCGAGGCGCTTGAGGCCGCCAATGCCATTCTGGCCGGGATCGGCACCGCGCTTAACGCAACCAGTTCGATTGCGATTGTCGCCGGGGTTCTGGTCCTTGCCGGTGCGGTTGCCGCCGGGCGGCGCAAACGGATTTATGATGCGGTTGTCCTTAAAACCCTTGGGGCGACGCGCGGCAATATCCTTTATGCCTATGCGCTGGAATACGGGATTTTGGGCCTTGCCACCGGGGTGATTGCCGCCCTGTTTGGCAGTCTTGCGGCCTGGTCGGTTCTGGTGCTGATCATGGAAGCGAGCTGGACCTTCCTGCCGATGACGATCTTTGGCCCGATTGCGATTGGTCTGGCGGCGACCCTGTCGGCGGGCTTCATCGGGACATGGCAGGCATTGCGAAGCCCGGCGGCACCGCTTTTGCGTAACGAATAGCACGCAGTGCAGAACACCCAAAAGGGCCGGTCCATCACAGACCGGCCCTTTTCATTTCGATTGGGTATCGTCGGAAATCATGCCAGATCACGAAGCGCACGACGGACGACCTTGCCGGTTGTCGTCATCGGCAATTGTTCCATGAAGGCGATTTCGCGCGGATATTCGTGGGCGGCCAGACGGGTTTTGACGAAATCACGGATATCGGCTTCAAGTTCCGGACTTTGTGCGACCCCGTCGGCCAGCACGACGAAGGCCTTGACGATCTGGCCGCGCTGTTCGTCGGGTTTGCCGATCACCCCGGCCATGCGCACCGCCGGGTGGCCGATCAGGCAATCCTCGATCTCGCCCGGGCCGATGCGATACCCCGCCGAACTGATCAGATCATCATCGCGCCCGACAAAACGGATATAGCCATCTTCGTCAAGCTGCCCCATATCGCCGGTCAGAAGCCATTCCCCGATGAATTTTTCGCGGGTGGCTTCGGGGTTGCGCCAATATTCCAGAAACATCACCGGATCAGGCGACCGAACCGCAATCCGGCCCATTTCACCGGCAGGCAGGACATTCCCGGCCATATCGATCACCGCAACGTCGTGCCCCGGCACCGGGCGGCCCATCACGCCGGGTTTGGGGGCCATGATCGACTGACAGGAACTGACCACCATGTTGCATTCGGTCTGGCCATAGAACTCGTTGATGGTAACGCCAAACACGCGACGCCCCCAATCCAGAAGTTCTGCACCCAATGTTTCCCCACCGCTTGCGATTGAACGAATATTGCATTTGAACTTTGCCGCCACATCGTCGCCAGCCGCGCGCATCATCTTGAGCGCGGTTGGCGGCAGGAAGGTATTGCGCACGCCATATTCGGCAATCAGGCCAAAGGCGGCCTCGGCACTGAATTTTTCGAAACGGTGGGCCACGACCGGCTTGCCGTGATGCCAGGCCGGCAGCAGGACATCCAGCAACCCGCCAATCCATGCCCAGTCGGCCGGGGTCCACATGACATCGCCGTCCTGCGGGAAGAAGTCATGCGACATTTCCACACCGGGCAAATGACCCAAAAGCACGCGATGGGCATGCAGCGCGCCCTTTGGCTGGCCGGTGGTGCCCGATGTGTAAATGATCAGGGCCGGTTCATCGGCGCGCGTCTTGACCGGTTCGAATTCATCGCTGGCCTCGGCCGAGAGTGCCTTGAAATCAAAACAGCCATCGGGCGCACCATCAATCACATAGACATATTCAAGCGCCGGAAGCAGATCGCGGATTTCAGCAATTTTGCGCGCCCCTTCCTGATCGGTCACCAGTGCCTTTGCGGCACAGTTGCCAAGCCGGTATTCAAGGGCCTCGACCCCGAACAGGTTGAAAAGCGGCACGGCAATGCCACCCATTTTATAGGTGGCGATATGGGCCACGGCGGTTTCGGGGCTTTGCGGCAACAGAATACCGACCCTATCGCCACGACGGATGCCATGGCGGCGCATGACATTGGCGAAACGGTTCGACAGGCGTTTGAGCTGCGCAAAGCTGTAATCGCGGCGCGATCCATCGCGCCTGCGATACATCAGGGCAAGACGATCAGGGTCGTCTGCCCATTTGTCGCAAACATCGACACCAATATTGAAATGAGTAGGCACGTTCCAGACAAAATCCGAACGCACCGACGCGTAATCCGCACGAACCGGTAGCATGTTTCCTCCCTGTATCCGCCACGTCTTTTTGATTTTTTGATTTCACGACGTTTTGGTCGGCACATGCTAGTCGATGCATCGGCAAATATGAACCATTTTGTCGTGATCAGACCGGCACCACATGACGCAGTACCCGCTAGCGGCCCGGATCGAGCAGGAAGGTAAAATTGGACGGTTGCCCGGCATCGGTAAACGCGGTGGAATGACAGCCAAGGCAGGTGCCATCCATTTGATGCTGGATAAAGCTTTCAAGGGCGACGTTACTTAAGAATCGGGGAACTTCCCCCACCCCGAACGGGGCCCCGCCGCCATTTCCGATCCATTGGGTGCCGACCAGAAAATAGTTTTTCCAGACACTGTCACCCAGTTTCCGCTGCCAGACGAAATTCGCCTCTGCCGTTCCGGAAAAAAGCCGCCAGCAACGGACGATATCGGGCGCAGTGACGCGATTGCCATCCGGATCACGGGCATAGGGTGGCTCGTCCGCCCAGCGCAGATCGGATTGTACGATCTGATTGGCAAGATGGTCGGCACGGTCGACACCGTCATAAAAAACGTAATCACGATCGGTTTTGTCCGGGCCCAGACAACCTTCGGGGAACAGGTCATTGGCGATGATGCTGTTGGGGCGGCGTGCATTTGATGCCAGTGGTGCGTTATCGACATGTTCGAATGTCGACCATATCCAGCGATCCCCATTGCCGCTTTTGACACGCTGAACGATGTGCAAACCGACCATCCCGACCGTCACATCCAGGCATTTGGCCCTGCCATCAACGGCATCCTTTGCCGCAACGGCGATCCGGGCCGGTTTTGTATAATAGCGTTCCTGATCGGCGGGATCGGTCATGATGCGCCAGGCAAACTTGATCATTTGCGCGCCGGGCTTGAAAGCCGTCTTGTCGCTGGCCAGCAGATTTGCAGTGTCCCCCGTTAAGGTTCCAGCCCCCGCAGACAGCTTTAGAATCGGGAAGCCGACAGACTGGCCACTTTGGGCAAAGGCCATGCGACCGGCGGCACTATCAAGGCCATTCCAACGGATATAATCGGCGGCAATATCATTCACCCGCGTTTCGTACAGAACGAAGTTTCCCGCCTGATCAATCAGCACGTCGCCCGAGGCCTGCACGAAGGCCGATAGCAACAAAGCCCCGTCGGGCAGATCGTTGCGACATTGATCATCGGGTGCCGACGCCCCGGCAAACAATGAATATTTGTCACGATAGGTTTCCCACCATGCATACCCGGCATCGGGGTGCCGGTAACCGGCATCAATCGGATTCCCGTCACCATCGTAAGGCCAGACCAGCGAAACCATTGCCTGCCATGAAAACCGGTCAAACGGCCGCTGTGCTTCGTAGGCAACGAAGCGATAAATGAAATTGGCGTCAAATTCGGGCACATCAACCGGTTCGGCAGCACAGAGGCCACCGACACCCGCCGTCGCACAAAATTCATCTTCGGGATAAACCGCATCAAATACCGGCACCTCGTTTGCCTTTTTGGAGGCAACGAAATTCGGATTCTGTGCCGATGCGACGGAAACGGCGAAAAGCGACAGGACAAAACCGAGCAACGACGCACGCCCGACCCGCGAGATGAACAAGAACATGTTCGATCCACAGGTTTCCAATATGCCGTTGTTATCGAAAACTTTTTTTCCCATCGACGACCCAAACCGCCACCTGAACCGGGGCGAAACCGCGCGTAACAGTACCGATCCTTTGAAAGGATACGAAATTATAGGCCGAAATGGTCAGAAAATCGCGTTTCGAGACAAAGTGAACAAGATCACAATATTGTCAGTTCCGGGGATACCACAATTAGCCAAACCGTTGCTTTTCACGGAAATGCTGCCATATTTTCAGCATTGCAGAGTTCTATGAACATTCTGCCCGTTATGGATCAAAGAGGGATTTCAATGGCTTTTGAAACGCGTCAACGCGGCTATGACGTCTCGGTTGGCCGGTCGGCGGCCGAGATTGATGAAGGTCTCCGCGCCTATATGCTGCGTGTCTACAACTATATGGCATCTGCACTTGCCCTGACCGGTATCGTCGCGATGGCTGTGTCGACCAGCCCTACCCTGATGCAGGCGATTTTCGGAACCGGTTTGCACTGGATCGTGATGCTGGCCCCGATCGGCCTCGTCCTGTTCCTGAGCTTCCGCATCCACAAGATGAGCTTTGGTGCCGCACAAACCACATTCTGGATTTATGCGGCTCTGATGGGTCTGTCGCTGTCGTCGATCTTCCTCGTTTACACGGGTGAAAGCATCGCGCGGACCTTCTTCATCACCGCAGGCACCTTCGCCGCGATGAGCCTTTACGGCTATACGACGAAGAAAGACCTTTCGAGCTGGGGAAGCTTCCTGTTCATGGGTCTGATCGGGATCATCCTGGCCAGTGTCGTGAACATCTTCCTGGGCAGCACGATGCTTCAGTTCGTGATCTCGGGTGCGGGCGTTCTGATCTTTACCGGTCTGACCGCCTATGACACCCAGCGGATCAAGGAAAGCTACCACGCCCACGATGATCAGGCGACCGCAGGCAAGAAAGCCATCTTTGGCGCCCTGCAGCTGTATCTGGACTTCGTGAACCTGTTCGTAATGCTGCTTCAGTTCTTCGGTAATCGCGAATAGAACTGATCCCCGGCATTCGCAGTCGGAAAACCCCGCATCCGAAAGGCTGCGGGGTTTTCTTTTGTCTGATTTAAAGCGTTTTGTGTTTAATCTGCACCATTTTGCCGGAAATCCCTTACGAAGCCTTGGCTTCTCCTGCGCCGCCGGTCGCATCGATTACTGCCTGGCGTTGCGAAAGCTGATGCATCATGTTTTCGGCACGGGTGAAACTGCCCGAGGCAGCGCGCGCCGCCCCGCGTGCAGCAGCCTCGTCGAAGGCTTCGTAAGCCTGAGAGAAATTCATCCGTGCATGCGAAATTGTCTTAAGGTCTTTTTCGGCGGCACCAAGGGAAAACTGCACACTGCCAAGCGCGAACATCGCCCGTCCCCAAAGATAGGGGTGATCGCGTCTTGAACAGACTTTAAGAGCCGCCTGAAAGACCGGAATAACCTGTTCGGCAACGACACCGATGCTGCCAATCGTGGACTGGGCGACAACAGACTCCGCCAGACCATAGGCAATCTGGGCATATAAAACGGTGTGGGCCTTGGTATTCACAAGTCCCAGCGCCCGACGATAATGGCCACTGGCCATTTCGGCCATTTCGATATCGTCAATTTCCTTGGCATGGATCATCGTGGCTTCGCCAAGTTTGCCAATGGCAATCGCGCGCGAAACCGGCGTGCCCGCCATCAATTCAAAACGGCGTTCCAGAAGCTTCCACACACCGATGGCTGTTGCGCCTGAACGCGCGTTCATATTGCTTACCATCGACCAGTTCAAAAGCGTGCCATACAACGCCATGATCGCCGACCGTTCCGGATCAATCAGTGACAGATCCGCAACCCCGCGCAACATGTCTTCGATTTTTTTTATGGTTTCAACGGTTTCCTGCTGAACGACCCGTTCATTCAGAAGACCGGTCGGCTTTTTGATCGTTTTGCTGTCTTTTGGCGTTTCCGTGGCCAGGGTCAGGAATTGACGGACAATCAGCTCAATTGCCCGGATGGCACTGAGGCAATAGCTGCGTTCACCCGTTTCAGCCAGCATAACCGCACCAAAAGCATAGGCGGTTGTCACGCCCTGTCCGACGTCGGCAAAGTTTTCGCCGTTATTGATCCGTTCCTGAAGGTCATCAAGGTGAGACGCAAGGCGTGCCACCTGCAACGCGCGCAGATCACGGCCACGTGCACGCGCCAGCAATTCACATGTCAGAAGGATATGAAGGGCCGCTGCGGTATCTTTATGCTGTGGCTGACGAAAGGTGTGAACCAATGGCAGCAGCAATTCATAAAGCGGTGAAACCAGCATGTCGTTGCTGAAATGAACTTCCAGCAATCCGTTCACCGGATTGGTCTGCCCCCAGAATACCGCCGTAGCATCCTGACGCCGGGCAAGGTTTAACACACCAGCATGGGCTTCGCGCACGGCCTGAAAGGCATCGGCAATATCGGTGCTGATTGTGAAATACCGTCCCAACGACAGTGGCGCAGTATCGGGGATATCCGATAGGGTGCGTTTCACCCAGTCACCAACCTGATCGGGCAATGGCGTTCCGGATGGATCTTCGGGGACAAAGTGGGCAACGGCATACAGACATGGCTCAACACGTTCGTCCGGTCCATCGACCGACGCAGAACCGTTTTCAACCGTTTCCCCGGCTGTAAAGATGGACTTGAAAACAAGCCCGACCATCGACCAGAAGCCCGCCATTTATCCCCTTCTCAAACATCCGTCGCCATCCTTCCGTGGCCGGAGGTTGACTTAGACGATTATGATATAATCTCGTGCAGCGGCGGCGGCGTCAATCATACGCCATCGCATTTCGCACCATACCGAAGGATAAAACCGGCAAGGTTTGTATAGGTCGGGGTCGGGAAATCCCCCCAAATTTTAGTAACTTAGATTAATTCCAGGGGCGACGACGCACCCGGCGATCCTTTGCCGCCCCGGACCACGGACCGGATTTTGCCGGTGCGGCAGCTCCCGATTGTGGCGCGCCCGCCATTTCACGCAGCTTGGCAATCCGGTTTGACATGCTCGGATGGGTTGAGAACAGATTGTCCACACCTTTGCCCGAAAGCGGGTTGGCAATATACATATGCGCCGTCGCCGGGTTGCGTTCGGCATCCATGTTCGGAATGGCATGAACGCCTTTGTCCAGTTTGTTAAGGGCGGAGGCCAGCCACATCGGATGGCGGCAGATTTCAGCCCCGATCTTGTCAGCTTCGTATTCGCGGGTACGCGAGATTGCCATTTGCACCAGCATCGCGCCAAGCGGTGCCAGAATGGCAACAAGGATCATGCCCACCCCGCCGAGCGGATTGTTGTTGTCATTGCGACCCCCGCCAAACATGCCGGCAAACATGGCAAAGTTGGCCAAGGCGGAAATCGCCCCGGCGATGGTGGCGGTGATCGTCATGGTCAGGGTATCGCGGTTTTTGATATGGGCCAGTTCATGGGCCATCACACCGGCAATCTCGTTGCGATCAAGCAACTGCATCAGGCCGCTGGTTGCGGCGACGGCAGCATTTTCGGGATTACGTCCGGTGGCAAAGGCATTGGGCTGGGGATTATCGATCACATAGACCTTGGGCATCGGCAGCCCGGCATTTTGCGCCAGTTCGCGCACCATCGATACCAGTTCGGGTGCAGTGCGGTCATCCACCTGCTTTGCACCGCGCATGCGCAAAAGCATGGAATCTGCATTCCAATAGGCAAACACATTCATCACCGCAGCAAACAGCAATGCGATGATCATGCCCTGTTGCCCGCCAATCATCATGCCGACTGCGCCAAACAGCGCGGTCAAGCCAGCCAGCAACAAACCTGTACGCACATAATTCATGGTCGACACTTCCTTTGACGAATACTCCGCGCAGAAGATAGGGAGAAGTTGCGCCAAGGCAAGCACCCGGCAAACTTGTTCTGCTTCTTTGCCACCGCATAGAAAACTTATTCGTTGGTGTGGGAAGATTATTCCCGCCAACCCTTTGAACAAGCAAAATGATTATGGAATTTTTTCCTGCGTGACCAACATCACAGAGCAAATGCCGCAGATATCAACGGAGTCCCACTAATACACCCATGAGTGGTCTTTTAATTGCATGTACAATTTAAAGATCATTGAAGGAGGTGTCATATGGTCGAGTTTCAAGGGAAAATGTCTATTGTCGGTGCACGGTACCTAACCATGCCCAGACCGATTGATCCACAAACCGGTGAATACAGCACCAGATTCTCGCTTGAAGAATGGAAAGCCCTTCAGACCAAGCGGAAGGAAGAATTCGAAACCTATCAAGCCAATGCCGAAGGCCAGTTGAATGGCTGGTTAGATGATAACAGCGGGGCACAAGTAACACGCGCCTATTATCTTGATGATCAGCTTGTCGCAGTCTTTGGCGAGGATAACGTCAATGTTTCCAATGGCATGAATTACGCCATAGAATATAGCAAAGCGCAGAGTGACGGCGAGAATCTTGGCTATTCCGGGGATCAGTTAACCCGATATGTCGAAAATCGCGTCGAGGTCGCGTTGCGTTCCGAATATGGCAACCGACTAACGGTTAAAGAAGGTACGGCAGGAACACTTGGCACGCTGGCAGATTACCGCGAGGAACTGTTTGGCGGGGATCGCTGGCCATCAGAAGAAAACATGCCGCCGCCGCGAGAAATTGACTGGAATGCGCCATCACCGGCACAGGCTGGCACCTGGCAAGGACCGCTTCGTATCGACACAGATACCTTCCTTGGCATTCGGCGTCTGGTTTTTGGAAATCAATAAAAGAGAAAACAGCCGGACCACGGGGTCGGGGGAACTTTATGGTCCGGCTGTTGTGCAACGGTTTTCGTTACTCCGCGGGCTGCTGCGCGTCAGCCCCATCAAGTGAACGAACCTCGTTGCCACGGCCGATCTTGCGCACCAGCACGTAGAACACCGGTGTCAGGATCAGACCGAAGATGGTCACACCCAGCATGCCCGAAAACACGGCGATGCCGATGGCATGGCGCATTTCCGAACCCGCACCACTTGAAATCACCAGCGGCACAACGCCCATGATGAAGGCAAGCGACGTCATCAGGATCGGACGCAGGCGCAGGCGGCTGGCTTCGATGGCTGCCTGAACGGTTGTCCGGCCCTGATGTTCAAGTTCACGGGCAAACTCGACAATCAGGATGGCGTTCTTTGATGCCAGTCCGGCCAGAACGAACAGACTGATCTGTGTGAAGATGTTGTTATCCCCACCGAACAGATAGACACCAAAGGCCGCCGAAAGCGTACTCATCGGGACGATCAGGATGACCGCCAGCGGCAAGGTCAGGCTTTCGTACTGGGCGGCCAGAACAAGGAAGACCAGCAGAATACAGATCGGGAAGATGAAGATTGCCGTGTTACCCGCGAGGATCTGCTGATAGGTCAGGTCGGTCCATTCATAGGACATGCCCGGCGGCAGGGTTTCATCAAGGATCTTGATAATCGCGGCCTCCGCCTCGCCACTGGAATAGCCCGGTGCGGCGTTGCCATTCAGATCAGCAGAACGGAAGGCGTTGTAACGCATGGCGGTATCCGGCCCGAATGTTTCGGATACGGAAAGAACACTGCCAAGCGGCACCATATCGCCATCCGCGTTGCGCGTTTGCAGACGCAGGATGTCTTCGGGGCTTGAGCGATAGGGTTTGTCGGCCTGTGCGATCACCTGATAGGTGCGACCGAACTGGTTGAAGTCGTTGACATACATGGAGCCCAGATAGATCTGCATGGTCCGGAAGATTTCATCGACCGGAATGCCGAGCTGCTGGACCTTTGTACGGTCAAGATTGGCCTGCAATTGCGGGACATTGATATTGTAGCTTGAGAACACACCAGTCAGTTCAGGTGCGGCCCATGCCTTGGCCAATACCTGTTTCATGGCGTCATCAAGCGCACGATATCCCTGGTCGCTTCGATCCTGCACCTGCAGTTTGAAACCGCCCACCGTGCCAAGACCCTGAACCGGGGGTGGCGGGAAGATTGCGACAAAGGCCTCGTCAAGGGCAGCATATTTCTGTTGCAGCTTTCCGGCAATCGCCAGCCCCGACAGATCATCGGATTTGCGTTCGGCAAAGTCGGTCAAGGTCACAAAGACGATGCCGGCACTTGAGCTGTTAACGAACCCGTTGATCGACAGGCCGGGGAAGGACACGGCACTTTCGACACCGGGTTCCGCCAATGCGATTTCAGACATTTCGCGAATGACTTCTTCGGTACGGTCCAGTGTCGCGCCCTGCGGCAATTGTGCAAAGCTGACCAGATACTGCTTGTCCTGCAACGGGATGAAGCCGGATGGCAAAATCTGGAAACCCTGCCAGGTCAGAACCAGCAATCCGGCGTAAACCGCCATCATGATGGTTTTCATCCCCAGCAACCGTTTGACACCACCGCCATACAGTTCCGTGCTGCGATTGAAGAACCGGTTGAACCAGCGGAAGAACCAGCCAAAGACAAAGTCCATGGCGCGGGTCAGCCAGTCTTTCGGTGCGTCATGCCCTTTCAGCAGAAGTGCCGACAGAGCCGGGCTGAGCGTCAGGGAGTTGATGGTTGAAATGATCGTTGCGATGGCGATTGTCAGGGCGAACTGCTGATAGAACTGACCGGTCAGGCCACTGATGAAGGCAATCGGAACGAACACACCGGTGATCACGAGCGAGGTCGCAATGATCGGCCCGGTCACTTCGCGCATCGCGGCCACGGTTGCATCACGCGGTGACAGACCACGTTCGATATTACGTTCGACGTTTTCGACCACCACGATGGCATCATCGACCACGATCCCGATGGCGAGGATCAGACCGAACAACGACAGCACGTTGATCGAGAATCCCAGCAACAGCATCAGGGCAAATGTCCCGATAATCGACACCGGCACGGCCAGCAGAGGAATGATCGAGGCACGCCACGTCTGCAGGAAGATTGTCACCACCACAACAACGAGCGCGACGGCTTCGAGCAGGGTTTTGATCACCGACTTGATCGAGCTTCGAACGAAAACGGTCGGATCGTAAACGATGCTGTATTCAAGACCTTCGGGGAAGTTTTCCTTGAGCTCCGCCATGGTTGCGCGAACGTTGCTTGAAATTTCAAGCGCGTTGGAACCGGGCGATGCAAAGATCGGAAGGGCAACAGCCGATTTGTTATCAAGCAGGGAACGCAGGGCATATTGCTGTGCCTCCAGCTCGACCCGGGCGACATCGCCAAGACGGGTTACAGTGCCGTCTTCGTCACGATTGATGATGATTTCGGCAAATTCCTCGGGCGTTTCAAGGCGCCCGTGGACATTGATCGGCAACTGGAACTGCACACCGGTATCATACGGCGCGCCGCCAATCGTACCCGCCGCGACCTGCACGTTCTGGCTTTGAATGGCCGAAACAACATCGCCTGCGGTCAGGCCGCGTTCGGCGACCTTGTCCGGGTTAAGCCAGATGCGCATGGCGTAGTCACCCGACCCGAACAAACCGACCTGCCCGACGCCCTTGATGCGGGCCAGCTGATCCTTGACATTCAGGGTCGCGTAGTTGCGCAGATACAGCATGTCATAGCGGTCATTTGGCGAGAGCAGATGCACCACCATCGTCAGATCCGGGGATTGCTTTGACACCGTCACGCCAAGCTGACGGACGATATCAGGCAAACGCGGTTCGGCCTGCGATACCCTGTTCTGGACTTTTTGCTGTGCCAGATCGGGATCGGTCCCGATTTCAAAGGTCACGGTCAGGCTGAGACGGCCATCGGTCGTTGCCAGCGAGTTGACATACAGCATCCCCTCGACCCCGTTGATCTGTTCTTCAAGCGGGGAAGCGACGGTTTGCGCAATTTCAGCCGGGTTTGCACCGGGGAATTGCGCTTCGACCACAACGGTCGGTGGCACGACTTCCGGATATTCGGAAATCGGCAAATTCAGCATGGCAATCAAACCTGATAACAATATCAGGACGGATAGAACGCCAGCGAAAATCGGGCGATCCACAAAGAATCTGGATATATTCTGCATAACGGTCAGCCTAGTCTTTGCGCGCAGTCAAGCATCCGTCAGGATGCCGAGGCCTGCAGAATTTCAGGAGCAACAGGCATACCGGGTCGAACTTTCATGATCCCGTTCACAATCACCATGTCACCGGGTTCAAGCCCGGAGGTCACGATGCGACGCCCGTCAACTTCGGCCCCCAGCGTTACCTGACGGTAGGCAACCGTATTGTCCGACTGGACCACGTAAACGAATTTGCGGTCCTGATCGGTGCTGATGGCGTCGGGTGCAATCAGGATGACATCCTGTTCGGCCGAGGTGCCGAGTTGCAGGCTGGCGAAACTGCCGGGCAGAAGTGCGCCGTTGCTGTTGTCAAACAGGGCGCGGGTCCGGATGGTGCCCGTACGGGTATCGATGCGGTTATCGAAACTGTGGATAAATCCGTCAATTGTCTTGCCACCGGCGATGGTCATGCGGACCGGGATTTTCTGATCCGCGCCGCTGACTTTATTGGCGTCATAGATGCTGGCGAAATAGGTTTGTTCATCCAGATCGAAATCGGCATAGATTTTACCGGTCGAGACTATGGTGGTCAGAACCGGGGCATTCGGCCCGGCATTGACCTGATTGCCGACGGTCAGTTCGACCCGGCTGACACGGCCATCAATCGGTGCCTTGACGAAGGCATGATCGAACTCGATTTCGGCAAGTTCAAGCTGTGCAAGCGCGCGGTTAACCTGACTTTGCGCAACCTGTTCGGCGCTGACGCGTTCATCAAAGACACGTTTGGAAACGGTGCCATTGGCCACCAGTTTTTCAGCGCGTGCCTTTTCCTTGGCGGCAAGCGACAGGGTTTGGCGGGCAGCCGCCAGTTCCGCCTTGGCTTCGTCAACGGCGGCCTTGTATGTGCGGGGATCGATCACGGCGAGAATATCGCCCTGCTTGACGATCTGACCATCTTCGAAGCGGATATCGACAATGGCACCACTGACCTGCGGGCGAAGCTGGACTTCCTCGACCGCACTCAGCCGGCCGGAGAAATTGTTCCAAAGCCTGACGGACTGGCTGTGCACGTCCTGGACAGTGACGGGGGTGATTTGCGGTGCAGCCTGTGCAACGGCTTCGTCGGCATCGGCGGTGCCTATGGTGCTTAGCCCGTAACCACCGGCAGCAATCGCAGCGATTGCAGCTGTGGCGGACAGCAGCATTCTCAGTTTGGATCGTGATTGCATCTTTCCATTTCCCAATAGCGTGACCCGCGCATTCGCGGACAGATTAACGGGAAGATGCGTACCGATCGGTTTGTTAGCAAGGGGAAAATGAAAAAAATTTACATGCGTTCTAAATTTTATGAATTATCCGGCGGCTGACAACGAGGCTTCCTCGGCCTTTACATCCCTGAATTCACAGCGTAAATCCAGCATCCGGCAGATGCCGACACGCAAATCAGACCGAACAGTATCCAAACTGTTAAAAACTTTGCCGTATGTCAGCAAGCCATGCACAAACTGGAAAACAAGACGCGCCAGCAGCGTCACATCGGCATCCCCGGAAAGCATGCCCTCGCCCTTAAGGCCGCGAATCATGGAGGCAAGATACTTGATCTGCTCCTCGGCAAGTTCGCGTGAACAGTCCTGAATTTCGATATCCTCGGGACCAACCTGGCCACCGGCGGTAAAGATCGGGCAAACACAAACCTCGGCATCCCCCGGAATAGACTGCTTTTTCTGTTTGTTCATGATCAGATCGATATAGCTGTTCAACTGATCAAGTGGCGCAATTTCTGGGGAAAAGATCGCTCTGAGTTCGTCCTTTCCCTTATCCCAGTGATGGCGCGCCGAAGCTGCAAACAGGGCGGCCTTGCTGTCAAAGTGATGATAAAACGCCCCTTTGGTAACCCCTGCATGCTTGCAGACATCACTGACACCAATATCGTGATAGCTGCTGGTCCATAGCAATTGTATGGCGGTCTCCAGCAATTTTGTCCGGGTCTCGGCAGCGTTCCTCATTTTCACACCATTTTTCTCTTTTTCTGTATTCAATATACGTACCGGTTGGTATTTTTCAAGGCATCCCCTGACTTCATTTGGTTTTCATCATATAAAAACGGCAGGAGAATGGCAGTAAATTAAATCGATTCAATTACTTCGCATTCGTTATCCGGTTCAAAAAATTTACCAACCCGACAGCATCCGGTTGCTCCTGACATTCCGGAGGATATTTCAGACCCCGGGCGAAGGCAAAAAAAGAGGGCACCCGAAGCGCCCTCTTTTGCGAAAATGCCTTGCCTGTGCGGATCAGCCGCCGACCATGGCCCTGATCTGACGGTTGGCAACCGTGATCATCGACAGGTCGATCTGCCCTGCGGCACGCAATTCATCGATCAGCTGATCACACCGTGCACAACCGCGCTGATGATCATCGACCCATTTCCTGACCAGATCACCACCAACCGTGCCGTTCGTGCCAGAAGACAGCACCACACGCGTCAGTTCGCGCTGATGACCGAACAGATCATCAATCGCGGCGGCGCGCGCCAGTTTCTGCCAATGGGTTTCGGCTTCGATGGACTCGGCTGCTGCACGCAGCAGGCCAAGCTGGAAGCGTGCCCCGATGGCAAAATAGGTTGCCCCGACATCGATGACATCACGCCCGGTTGCCTCGGCAATGCGGACGATATCGCAAACCGCGACCATCTGCTGCATTGCCGCGATACGGCGCGCCAGATCTTCGGGCACGCCCCGATCAATCAGGGATTGCGATTTCTGATCCAGGGTCGTGCGGAAAGCCGCATCGGCCGGGACGATATCGTCAAAGGCCTCGATCACCTTGGCGACCGCCGGACGGAACAGCTCGATCTTCGCCCCGACATTCAATTCCTCGCAATTGCGCAGGAACCACAGGGTCACATCTTCGACCATGCGGTTGATGTGGGAGAACATCGCGATCTGGACCTTGGCATCAACCTTGTTATCAAGGGCTTCGATACCCGCCCACAGTTTGCGCAGGCCAAACACCGCACGGGTAATCAGATAACCGCGCGAAACGTCCACCGCCGAAAGCCCGGTTGCCTCCATCATGTCATGGACAAAGGTGCCGCCAACGCGGTTGACCAGACTGTTGGTGCCGACGGTCGCGATGATTTCACGTTTCAGACGATGGCTGGAAATCGCCGCGCTGTATTTTTTACGGACAGCCGTCGGGAAATACCGCACCAGTTCTTCGACGAGGATCGGGTCATCGGGCAGATCGGATTTAAGCACCTCGTCATACAGCCACAGCTTGGCATAAGGCATCAGAACCGAGATTTCCGGACGGGTAAGGCCCTGATGGGCGGCCGTGCGACGTGCCAGTTCCTCGTCATCGGGAAGATATTCGATTTCCCGGTTCAGACGACCTTCGCGTTCCAGCATCCGGATCAGGCGAACCTGCGCATCCAGCGCATCCCCGCCCCCGGCAAAGGCGTTCGAGATCGCCTGGCTTTGCAGATAGTTGTCACGCAGCACCAGATCACCGACCTCGTCGGTCATTTCGACCAGCAGTTTGTTACGCTGCTTTTCGGTCATGTCACCGGCGGCAACCACCTCGCCCACCAGGATCTTGATATTGACCTCGTGGTCCGAGCAGTTGACACCCGCGGCATTGTCGATGGCGTCCGTATTCAAACGCCCACCAGCGTGGGCATACTCGATACGGCCACGCTGCGTGCAGCCAAGGTTGGCGCCCTCGCCGATGACCTTTGCGCGGATATCCTTGCCATTGATGCGGATGGAATCGTTGGCGCGGTCCCCGGCATCGGCATTCGATTCCGCGGATGATTTGATATAGGTCCCGATCCCGCCGAACCACAGAAGTTCGACATCGGCTTTCAGGATGGCCTTCATCATGTCGGCCGGCGTTACCTTGCCGGTGCCAAGATCAAGCAGCTTGCGAACCTCGGCCGAGGGATCAAGCGTCTTGGCCTTGCGGTCAAAGATTGCACCGCCCTTCGAGAGGACCTTGGTATCGTAATCGGCCCAGCTTGAGCGCGGCATATCAAACAGGCGCTTGCGTTCGGCAAAGCTTTTCGCCAGATCCGGGTCGGGATCGACAAAAATATGCATGTGGTTGAAGGCCGCAACCAGCTTGATCTGTTCGGACAACAGCATGCCATTGCCAAAAACGTCACCCGACATATCGCCAACACCGGCAACAGTGAAGGGTTCTTTCTGGATGTCTTTGCCAATTTCGCGGAAATGACGTTTGACCGATTCCCACGCACCGCGCGCGGTGATGCCCATTTTCTTGTGATCATAGCCCTGCGAGCCGCCCGATGCGAAGGCATCGTCAAGCCAGAAGCCATAATCACGGGCAACGCCATTGGCGATATCGGAGAAGGTCGCAGTCCCCTTGTCGGCCGCAACGACCAGATAGGGATCATCGTCATCAAGACGGCGTACACGTTCCGGCGGGATGATGTCGCCACCGACGATGTTGTCGGTGATATCAAGCATGCCTGACATCAGCGTTTTATAACAGGCAATGCCTTCTTCAAGGAAGGCTTCGCGACCGCCATCAACCGGAGGCCGTTTGACGACAAAGCCGCCCTTGGAGCCAACCGGCACGATCACCGCGTTCTTGACCATCTGTGCCTTGACCAGACCGAGAATTTCGGTGCGGAAATCTTCCTGACGGTCCGACCAGCGGATACCGCCACGCGCGACCGGACCACCACGCAGATGGACGGCCTCGACACGCGGCGAATAGACGAATATTTCGCGCCAAGGACGCGGAAGCGGCAGATCTTCGACCATGCCGGAATTGAATTTTACCGACAGATAGGGTTTCGGATTGCCGTCCTTGCCATACTGGAAATAGTTGGTGCGAAGCGTTGATTGAACGAGGTTGAGGAAGGCGCGCAGAATGCGGTCCTCGTCCGGGTTCATCACATCTTCAAGGCGGGTGATAATGTCGCCTTCGATGGCCTCGGCTTCGGCGGCCAGCCCCGGATCACGATCCGGGTCAAAGCGTGCAACGAACAGATCAACAATCGTTGCCGCCAAGCCAGCATTATTGGCCAGTGTTTTGGCCATGTAATCCTGCGAGAAGGCCGATCCCATCTGACGCATATAACGGGCATAGGTCCGCAGAATAACGACTTCGCGCCAATGCAAGCCGCCCAGCAGAACAAGACGGTTAAAGGCGTCGTTTTCAACTTCGCCATGCCACATGCGAATGAAAAGTTCCTGGAACTTGTCACGCACATCATGCAGGTGGAATTCGCCGTCAACCAGCACCCCGAAATCGTGGATGCGGACATTCACATCGGTATCGCGTGGTTCGACCTTGAACGGGTTTTCGGTAATGACCTTAAGACCCATATTTTCAAGCATCGGCAAGACGTCGGAAAGCGGAACCGGTGCACCGGGGTTATAAATCTTGAAGCGCAGCTCGTTCTCGGCGGCTTCGATCGGGCGATACAGATTGACCCGCAAGTCCGATGATTTGATCACGTCCTCGATACGGTCGATATCAAGAGCCGCGGTATCAACACCGAACCGATCACGATAATCGCCGGTGAAGCTTTCGCCGTAACGACGATAAAGGGTCAAGCCGCGTTCTTCGCCCATTTCACGGACCAGCACCTGACGGAGCGTATCAGCCCAGTCGCGTGCGGTTTCAACAAGCTGACGTTCGATATCGGTAACATTGTATTCCGGCAACTCACCCGGCGTGGTTTTGACCAGAAGGTGCAACCGCGCAAGGGGGCTATCGCCGATCAATGTGTAATGTGCCGTCACCTTGCCATCAAAGGCGGCTTCGATCACCGACTGGAACTTCATGCGAAGTTTCGTCGAGAAACGGTCACGCGGACAGAAAACCTGACAGGAAACAAAACGTTCAAAGGCATCACGGCGCACGAACAGGGCAATCCGCTGGCGTTCCTGCAAATGCAGGATGCCCATGCAGATATGATACAGATCATCAAGTTCGATCTGGAAAAGCTCGTCGCGCGGGAAGGTTTCAAGGATATTGACCAATGCCTTGGCATCGTGGCTGGCAGGCGGGAAGCCGGCACGCTTGATGGTTTCGGCAAGCTTCATGCGCAGAAGCGGAATGAGGCGCGGGCTGAGGTTATAGGCAACCGAGGTGAACAGACCGACAAAGAGATGCTGGCCGACAACCTTGCCTTCATCATCGAACTGCTTGACGACAATCGTGTCGAGATGCACCGAACGATGCACGGTTGACTGCTTGTTGGCCTTGGTCACCATCAGAAGACTTGGCTGGGCGACAAATGCCTGCACCTCGGTCGACAGATTGCCGATCTGGCGCAGCTCATCAAAGATATGCGTCCCTTCACGGCGCAGAATCCCAAGCTGGCTTTGCGGATTAACGTCCACTTTGGCCTTCTTGCCCGTACCGCTGAATTTATATTCACGATAGCCAAGGAAGGTGAAGTGATCGTTATGGACCCAGCCGAGGAAATCCTGGGCTTCCTTCTGGTCTTCTGCGGAAATACCGGTTGGCGCGGTTCTGATGCCATCAAGAACTTCAGCGACTTTTGACAGCATCGCCTGCCAATCCTCGACCGAAAGACTGACATCGGTAAGAACGTCTTCCAGACGATCACGGATTTTTCGCAGAACGGCTTCGTCGGTCTGCTCGTCAATTTCAAGATGCATCACGGATTCACGCGACGCATCCGAATTCTCGACCGCTTCGACCGACTGCAATTCACCACGATCATCACGCGCGATACGCATGATCGGATGGATGACCAGATGGACGGTCAGATCGAATTCGTTAAGCGCAGACGTTACGGAATCCACCAGGAACGGCATATCCGTATTGATCATCTCGATCACGGTGTGATCGGATTTCCAGCCGTGCTCTTCAAGATCGGGGTTATAGACCCGGATCTTGGCGGCATTGGCCGATGGGCGCTTTTGCGCGAATTTATATAATGTCAGTGCCGCGCCATAAAGCGAGTCGACGGATCGACCTGCCATGTCGTCGGGCGGTACATCCTTGTAAAAAAGGCGAACGAATGCTTCTGCATCCTTCGCCATCTTACCGGTCAAGCGTTGCTGGATCTGTTCGACAACCTTGTCGATGACTTCCCGTTTCGGGTCGTCGCTTCGGGCTTTCATGTCCAATTTCCCTTTTTATCGGCTCTGTTTGCCAGAACCGAAGTGCCGACCTTTGCGGGCGGCACTACACACCTCGGATGTCACATGTATTTGGGAAGACAACCTGAAGTTCCCCACACCCGGAAATGACGGAAAACTGCAGCTTCCTTCCATGGCTACACATAGCGGATCATCTGCCTAAAAACTATGCTTCTGCACAAAAAAAAATCGTTCACTCAATAGGTTCCGATCAACGGAGCCCTGTATTCCAATTGGGGATTGTCACAGAATTTTACACTTTGTTGCATCGCAAAATCATCTAAGCTTTGTATCGCTTGCGAATCAGGAGTCCGCTTCGCATCCGCAAAACAACTCAAAGCAGGAGATGCCAAGTGCTGGCAGGAAAGAAGGGCCTTATCGTCGGAATTGCCAACGACAAATCGATTGCCTATGGCTGTGCCCGAATTTTCAACCGGGAGGGTGCAGAGCTTGCGATCACCTATCTGAACGACAAGGCCGAAAAGCATGTCCGCCCCTTGGCAGAGGGACTAAACGCCGCGATCATCACCCCGCTTGATGTTCAGAACGAAGACCAGATGGATCGATTGTTCGCGGCAATTTCCGATCAATGGGGAAAACTGGATTTTGTCCTGCATTCCATCGCATTTGCGCCTGGCGATGACCTGCATGGGCGGGTGATCGACTGTTCACGCGACGGCTTTCTGACCGCGATGGATATTTCGTGCCATTCATTCCAGCGACTGGCAAAGCGTGCAGAGCCGTTGATGATCGACGGTGGCGCACTTTTGACCGTCACCTATATGGGGTCGGAGCGGGTTATTGACCATTATGGGGTCATGGGTCCGGTCAAGGCCGCGCTTGAAAGTGCAACCCGATACATGGCGGCGGAACTTGGCCCGAAAAACATTCAGGTCCATGCGATTTCACCTGGCCCCCTTCTGACACGGGCGGCATCGGGCATTGCCGAGTTTGATCACCTTATGACCAACGCCCAAAGCCGGGCACCGGGACGCAGGCTGGTTACCATCGACGAGATCGGGGAACTGGCCGCTTTCCTTGCCAGCGACCGGTCACGCGGGATCACGGGCGATGTCATCCATATCGATGGCGGTTATAACATCATGGGCTAAAGCAATTTGCCTTTAACCGATCATGTTGTCCTCGAACACGATATTGTCCTCGGTGAAATCGGCAAGATCGGTATTTTCAATCAGGACACCATAATCGTAATGCCGACCATCACTAAAATCGACATACAACCCGGCGTCCGTTTCCTCTGCATGCTCTAGAAAATCAGCGAAGTCATGGATGCCGCTTTTTTCCTGAAACTCGGTTCCGAGCTGAAGCCTGTCACCGTTGGAACCTGTTTCAAAATCGGCAATACGGTCGCGTTCGGCACCGCCTTCAAACACCCGCCACAAAAACGTGTCCGGTCCATCATCCTCTGGATATCTGTCACTGTTGCCGCGCAGGAAATCGTTGCCGTCGCCACCCTCGATGATGTCATGCCCATTGCCACCATGCAGCACATCATGCCCGTCGCCACCGCGCAGAACATCATCGCCGAAATGCCCCTGCAGAACATTCCGACCAGCATCGCCGATCAACAGGTCATCATGGATTGTGCCGTATAGATTTTCGATATCATGGATCACGTCGCCTTCGGCTTCGCCGCCCTGAAAAACACCGGTTTCAAGGTTGATCGAAACACCGGCATCACCATTGTAGCGCAGTGTGTCGTTTCCAGCGCCGCCATCGACATAGTCCGCATCGGCACCGGGGCTTAACATATCATCCCCGTCGCCACCCAGAAGGGTATCCTCGCCGTCGCGCCCTGTGAGGGTATCGTTCCCGCTTCCGCCCAGCAGGGTGTCGTTGCCCGGATCATTGCCAAGATAATCGCCGTACAGAAAATCGTCGCCGTCACCGCCCAGCAGCAAATCGCTGCCACCGCGCCCCCAAAGCACATTGCTTGCGTCATCGCCGATTACGGTATCGTCAAACGGACTTCCTTCGACCACTTCGATGCCAACAAGCCGGTCGCCTTGTGCCTCGCCCCCGTGACCGGTTCCGGCTTGCAGATCAACAATCACGCCTTGTGTTGCGGTATCGGTATCGTAGTTGGCGCTATCACGTCCTCCGGGGCCACCGTCAAGCAAATCTGCGCCCGGTCCGCCTGTCAGTTCGTCATCCCTGCCAGCGCCATAAAGCTGGTCATCGCCCGCGAGCCCATAAATCGTGTCATTATCACTTGATCCGACAAGGCTATCATTGCCTTCTGTTCCGGTAACGAGTGCCATAACGCCCTCCTACAACTGACAACATCAACTGCAGATTTAAATATATATTCCTGCACACATCAACATTCGTAAAATAGAATGAAATATAAACTTGAATTATACAAAATGACCATTTTCAAAAAATGGCGATAACGCGTTTTAGGACATGAAATATTAGAAATTATTTTGCCGTTTTCTGAATTTTATTGCGTCATCTGCAAGCGGAGCCGCTTTGACAATTTGCTTCTTAAGGGCCAGAACCAGATCGGCATCGGGATCCGGTGCGCTGGCAGCGAACAGATCTGCTGTATCACCGCCATTGATCGCAATCATGCGCTTTTCCGTTTCGGCCTGGGTTTCAACACGCCCGTCGGAAACCAGATGCCGCAAATCAAATCCGGCGGCCTTGAGTGCCGGCGCGATCAGCAATGTGCGATGGCAATCCAGCGGATCCTTTTCCGCACACATCAGACAGATTCGGTATTTGCCCGCACCCGATATCAAACGATCAATCCCGGCCCTGAATTCCGGGCGTGCTGCCATCAGGTCGTAGCTTAGCCGACCATCGGGATACAATGTCGGGTCCTGTGGTTTTCCACCCAGAACATCGCCCATGAAAACGTAAGCAATGCCGTTCTCGCGCAGGAAGGGGCCAAAGGTATCGGCGTCAAACGCCTTCCAGTAATTCGATCCGCGAAAAGTCCGGATGTCGGCCACCGCCGTAATATCCTGCCCCTTCAGAAGGGCAAGCAAACTGTCGCGGTCATGCCCGGCATAACCGACGGTCCAGATAATGTTTTGGGGGTAATCGTTGTCCTGATTGTCGTGCATTTTTCCAAAAAACGACATCTTATTGGGAACCGCAAGACCAAAACAAAAAAGGCCGCCCCGAAGGACAGCCTTTTTAAACTTTCATCATGGAGCGGGCGAAGAGATTCGAACTCTCGACCCTAACCTTGGCAAGGTTATGCTCTACCCCTGAGCTACGCCCGCATTCATCAGTATTTCCTGCCCCTGTGGAGCGGCGCGGATAATAGCCCAACAAAACGCGATTGCAACCCTTTTTTCCATCAAATCGCCGCCACATCCAGAATGGCGGTTTTCCTTGACTTTTTACCCTTAAAACAGGGAAATCACGCCAACATGCTGCAATTTGCGTCCTAATTGCAATCTGACGATCTTCGCGCGACCCAGCCAGAAGGAAAACAGGATGAGTGATCCATCAACCGCACTTTTCGATTATCTCGAAAATCTTGGGATCAAAACCAGCACTCACACGCATGTGCCGTTATTCACGGTCGAGGATTCGCAAAAGCTGCGCGGGGATTTGCCAGGCCTTCATTCCAAGAACCTTTTTGTCAAAGACAAGAAAGATGCCCTGTGGCTTGTCGTGGCCGAGGAAAATACCGAAATCCGCATGAACCATCTGCACAAGACACTGGGCTGCGCGCGCCTTTCTTTTGGCAAACCGGAGCTGCTGCTTGAAACGCTGGGCGTCATTCCCGGATCCGTCACACCGTTTGCCCTGATCAACGATCATGCGCGCAAGGTCAACTTCGCCCTCGATTCAAAGCTGGCCAAAGGCGACATTCTTAACTTCCACCCCTTGCGGAATGATAGAACCACGACAATTCAATCGGATGATCTGCTTCGATTTATCACCAGTCTTGGCTACGCAATCAGAATTGTCGATTTTGACGAGGAAATTGGTTCGTTCTGATTCCGAACAAATGCTCACAAAGCCTTTTACCGCGAAACATTAAGCTATAAGACTTACCTAATGTTATGGTTGGACCCCTTGTCGAACAGCGGTTGCGGCATCATCTAGAATCCAGAATTAGAGAGTAAAGCAATAATGTCCATCATTCTTGACGCCACCGCTGCGAACGCCACCCCGACCGCCGGACAGGACAAAGACCTGATCAAGGACAGCAGCGTAGAAACATTTGTCCAGGACGTCATCGAACCCTCGATGGAAGTGCCTGTTGTCGTCGATTTCTGGGCCCCTTGGTGCGGTCCATGCAAAAGCCTGACCCCGACCATCGAAAAGGTCACACGCGAAGCTGGTGGGCGCGTAAAGCTGGTCAAGGTCAATATCGACGAGAATCAGGAACTGGCGATGCAATTGCGCATCCAGTCCGTTCCAACGGTCTATGCCTTTAAGGGTGGCCGACCGGTAGATGGTTTTCAGGGCGCACAGCCAGAAAGCGAAGTCCGCGCGTTTTACGAGCGCCTTGCAGGCGGCCCGATTGAAAGCCCGATTGCCGCAATTCTGGATCAGGCGGCAGGCGCACTTGCAGATGACGACCATGAAACAGCCCATGGCCTTTATGTTGGCGTCCTTGAACGTGAACCGCAAAACGAAACAGCAATCGGCGGCATGATCCGCTGCATGGTCGCCATGGGTGAAATTGAAGAAACCCGCCATTTTGTGGATAACATGGCCGAAGCAGACCGCCTGAAAGCGCCGATTGCATCCGCGATCAGTGCGCTTGAACTGGCGGAAACGGGCTACAGCAAGGAAGACCTTGATGTTGCGCGTGCCAAAGTGGCCGCCAATCCGGAAGACCTGCAGGCACAGTTTGATTTGGGCATGGCCTGCTTTGCCACCAACAAGCGCGAAGAAGCCGTCAACGCCATGATTGCGATCATTCGCAAGGATCGCAGCTGGAACGACGATGCCGGTCGCACCCAACTGATTAAATTTTTCGAGGCCTGGGGCCCAATGGACCCGGCCAGCGTTGCGGGGCGCCGCGCACTTTCGACGGTTTTGTTTTCATGAGCATATGCGGTCCTTTTGATCCCAGTTTTTCGGATCTTCCAGATACGATGCCGGTTTTTCCGCTAAGTGGTGCGCTTTTGCTGCCGCGTGGCCATCTGCCGCTCAATATCTTCGAGCCCCGCTATCTGAACATGATCGCGGATGCCCTGGGACAGGACCGCATGATCGGCATGGTTCAGCCACGCCCGGACGGGCGAAACACCTATCACATGGACCCCGACAATCCGCCGGTGTTCCAGACCGGCTGTGCGGGTCGCATCACGGCGTTCAGTGAAACGGATGATGGCCGTTTCCTGATCACGCTAACGGGTGTCTGCCGATTCAACATCATCGAAGAACTGCCGATGCAAAGTGGCGGATATCGTGCAGTGCTTGGTGATTTCGCCCCATGGAAGGATGACCTGCTGTTGCCATCGCCGGATTTGCAGCCCGTCAATCGCGACCGGCTCCGGCAAGCATTGGAAGGCTATTTTGCCCAGCATTCATTGCGATCCTGCTGGGACACGCTGAGCGATACGGATGATGAAATGCTGGTGACGGCCATTGCAATGGGCTGCCGCCTCAGCCCGCTTGAAAAACAGGCTTTGCTCGAATGCGCAAGCCTGTATGATCGCGGCGATATGCTGACAACCTTGCTGGAAATGGCGGCCCATCCACGGGCCCCGCAAACAGCCACCAATTAAAGTGATATGAAGGCCAGACAATGACCGCCACACATAGCCCGGTAGACCCGAAATTGCTTGAAATCCTCGTTTGCCCGGTCACGAAGGAAACGCTGGAATATAATCGCGAACAGAATGAGCTGATCAGCGTCAAGGCGGGCCTTGCCTATCCGATCCGCGATGGCATTCCGATCATGCTGCCTGACGAAGCCCGCGTCATCGCAGACTGATTGTGACGGCTTTCATGTCGGAAGACAGCTTTACCCCGCGTTTCAGTCCGGTTGAAATCAACTATCTGCGTGATGAGCACATTCTGGAAATCATCTGGGATGATGGGCTGACGTCAAAATTCAGTGCCGAACTTCTGCGGGTCGAAAGCCCGTCTGCCGAGGTTCAGGGACATCATCCGTCCGAGAAAAAAATCATCCCCGGCCGCCGTCATGTCGGCATTATCGACATCGTCCCGGTCGGGAACTATGCGGTGCGCCTTACATTTGATGATCTGCATGATAGCGGATTGTTCAGCTGGCAATATCTGCGTGACCTGCATGCCAATCAGGATCAGCTCTGGACTGATTACCTTCGTGCACTCGAGATGCGTGGCCTGTCACGCGATCCCGTACGGCGTTAAGGCAACAGGCCACCCTCTGATCCGGCCCCATAAACAAAAAACGGCCCTGCCAAGTGACAGGACCGTTCTTGGGATCAGACAACAAACCGGAAAGTTTGCCGTCGGTAGTGATCAGAAACGGTAACCAACACCGATACCAAAAATCCATGGATCAAGGTCCACATCAACCTTGGCCGGCGATGCTCCGCCGAGGTCAGCAGTCACCGTTGTGTTCAGGAAAAGCTTCTTCACGTCAAAGTTCAGAGACCACGGACCGGAAATTGCGTAGTCAAAACCGGCTTGGAACGCGTAACCAAAGCCATTGTCATAGTTGACGGAGTTCGCGCCACCAGATTTCTCGTTATAGAACATGGTGTAGTTCAAACCTGCGCCAACATACGGGCTGAAACGCTGATCCGAGAGGAAGTGATATTGTACCGTCAAAGTTGGCGGAAGCAGATTAACCGAGCCGAGATCAACATCAGGATTCTGCCATTTAACATCATGCTTGGTCGTTGCTGCGATCAACTCGAGGGCAATGTTGTCGGTAATGAAGTAAGAAAAATCCACCTCGGGGACGTAATCATTGCTGACCTTGCCTTCCCCGGTAGTAATGTCACTGGTCGAGGTATCTTCGTCCGGCACCACACCAATAACACGGCCGCGAATCAGAATATCGCCCGCCTGTTTGGTTTTAAATGCCGCTTCCTGCGCCTGTGCGCCAGTTGCCGCAATCATCATCGTGCCAACAACAGCGCAGCTGGCCACTGTGGTCATCAATTTCCGGGTAAGTGTCATGTTTATCCCCTGCATTCAAAAATACGTCATGGGGACATTGCATCTTCGCAAATGCGAAATGCTTGACTCAAATCAACACGGCACGACAAAAAGCGACACAATTTTGAATTGTTTTCAACTGTGCGCAGATAACCAAACCAAAAGGCGATCTTTAGAAATCAAAGATCGCCTTTTGCATCAATCCCCATCTGGATGGGGGAAGATTAAAGCGGTTTACCCTGCATCAGGCGCGGCAGAGTCCCGGCATATCCCATGGCATGGGACATGAAAGTCTTTTTGAGCGGCGGGATTTTCTGCACAACGGCAAGCCCGATATCGCGCGCCCAACGCACCGGCGCAACATCATTGGAAAACAGCCGATTGGTCACATCGGTCACCGCCAGCATCACGGTATTATCAAACCGGCGCCATTGCTCGTATTCGGCCAAAACATCAGAACCACCGATATCGCGACCAAGGCGGCGGGCTTCGACAAGAATCTCGGCAAGGGCCGCGACATCGCGTATCCCCATATTAAGCCCCTGCCCGGCAATCGGGTGCATGCCATGTGCCGCATCCCCGATCAGGGCGATGCGCGGATCGGTGTAGCGATAGGCATGCTGCAAACCGAGCGGATAACAAAAACGCGGGCCGATGACTTCAAGATCACCAAGGTAGCCGTCAAACCGCCGATGCAATTCGTCGACAAACGTCTCCTCGTCCAGATTGACAAGATAATTGGCGAGATCGGTTGTTTCCGTCCAGACGATCGAACAACGATCATCGGTCATCGGCAAAATGGCAAATGGTCCGGCGGGCAGGAAATGCTCCACGGCAAGACCGTTATGGGGCACCTTGTGCTTGACCGTACAGACCACCGCACTTTGCCTGTAGCTCCATTGGTAGGTCTTGATGCCCGCCCAATTCCGCAGCATCGAATTGCGCCCTTCGGCGCCAATGGCCAACGCGCCGCGGATAGACCGGCCATCTGCCAATGTAACCGTCATGCCGCCCTGATCACGTACAATGGTTTCAACACGTGCCGGTGCGATCATTTCGACCAGATCGGTTTCGGCAATAGCCCGATAAAGCGCGCCACGTGTGATCAGATTCTCGACGATGTAGCCCAGAGGCTGGTTTCCGACATCTTTATGATCATAATGAAGGAACAGCGGACTTACGCCGTCTGCAATCCTGATATCAAGGATCGGTTCGGCTTCGTCCGCCATATATTTCCATGCACCGATCACATCAAGCACGGACCGGGAAGCCGCAGCTATGGCGCAAGTACGTCCATCATAATTGGCAGTGAGGATGGCTTTGGGGTCAGCGTAATCAATCACAACGGAACGCAGGCCACCATGCGCAAGCGCAAGCCCCATCGCCGCACCATTCAGCCCCCCGCCAAGAATGATGACATCGGCCTTAATCGTTTCCTGCTGAGCAACCATCGTGCACACCTTTGCTTTCTGCGCCAGCCGGGCAAAGTCGTATGACACCTGACTGGAAAATCCATGTTTCGACAGTTTTTACGTAAAACAGCCGTCGAAAGATGCATCTGATTTAACGCGTCACGACCACGGCCACAAGCCGGACCAGGAAAATACCGCACATTGCATCAATCCGGACATTCTCGATCCTGATGACAGCAATGCCGCCACGACATCGCCTTGACGGAAAACAGATTTTTAGATCGCTATAGTTGATTAAAATTTGTGCATAAATTTTAATCAGCGCCAAAATCTATGCACAATTAGTATCCTGCCCGCGTTTTGCATCACCCGATCAGATGACCTTTTTGTTGAGGAATATATATAAGATTCAACGTATTAGAAGATTGATTTCGAATCTGGCACGATTCTTGGTTTGTAGGTTGCGACTGCGAAATCGTGATTACCACGTCGGTACTCAACGGATATGCCGGGAGGTCGCAATATTATGAAACTCGTTACTGCTGTCATTAAGCCATTCAAGCTCGATGAAGTCCGTGAAGCGCTTAGTGCGCTTGGCGTTCAGGGCCTGACGGTGACTGAAGTCAAAGGTTTTGGCCGCCAGAAAGGCCAGACCGAAATTTATCGTGGCGCTGAATATATGGTCAGCTTCCTGCCGAAAGTGAAGCTGGAAGTCGCGATCACGGATAATCTGGTTGATCAGGTTGTCGAAGCCATCACCAAAACTGCTCAGACCGGGAAAATCGGGGACGGAAAGATTTTCGTTCTTGATGTGAGCCAGGCGGTACGTATCCGCACGGGCGAAACCGGCGACGACGCCCTGTAAGTCCAGAGACAAGGGGAGACATTATGAACATTCCGATGAAGAAAACCGGCTTTGCCGCTCTTGCCGGGGCCGCTGCGCTGGCAATCACGTCACCGGCCTTTGCTCAGGACGCGGGCGTTCCGGCCGAGACCCAATACATCCTCAACACCTTCAGCTTCCTGTTTAGCGGTGCGCTGGTGATGTGGATGGCCGCCGGCTTTGCCATGCTGGAATCCGGCCTGGTGCGGACCAAAAACGTATCGACCATTCTTTTCAAAAACATCGCCCTCTTCGCCGTTGCAGGTATCATGTATTACCTGATCGGTTATAACCTTATGTATATGGACGTTTCCGGCTGGATCGGTTCGCTCAGCCTCTGGAGCGCTGATGACGCTGCAGCACTTGGTGGCGATTTCTCTGGCGGGTATTCGGCGACCTCCGACTGGTTCTTCCAGATGGTGTTCGTTGCAACCGCAGCTTCGATCGTTTCCGGTACCGTTGCCGAACGTATCAAACTGTGGCCGTTCATGATTTTCGTCGTCGTCCTGACCGGTATTATGTATCCGATTACCGGTGCATGGACCTGGGGCGGTGGCTGGCTGTCAGAAATGGGCTTTGCCGATTTCGCAGGCTCGACCATTGTTCACTCGGTCGGCGGCTGGGCGGCTTTGACCGGCGCAATCATCCTTGGTGCACGTAAAGGCAAATATGGTGCGGACGGTTCGGTTCATCCGATGCCCGGCTCGAACCTGCCGCTGGCAACACTTGGTACCTTCGTTCTGTGGCTCGGCTGGTTCGGCTTCAACGGTGGTTCGCAGCTTGCAATGGGTTCGGCTGCTGACGTTATCGCGATTGCCAACATCTATGGCAACACCTCGATGGCTGCTGCCGGTGGCGTTGTTGCCGCAGCAATCCTGACCCAGATCCTCTACAAAAAGGTCGACCTTACCATGGCACTTAACGGTGCGCTGGCTGGTCTGGTCTCGATTACTGCTGGCCCGGACACCCCGACCATCGGTTCCGCCATCATCATCGGCGCCATCGGCGGTATTCTGGTTGTTGTTGCGGTTCCGCTGCTCGACAAACTGAAAATCGATGACGTTGTCGGTGCGGTTTCGGTTCACCTTGTCTGCGGTATCTGGGGCACCATGGCTGTTCCGTTCACCAATGACGGTGCATCGTTTGGTGTTCAGCTGACCGGTGTTGTTGCGATGGGTGCCTTCACCATTGTTGCATCGGCAATCGTGTGGCTGATCCTGAAATTCACGGTTGGCATTCGCCTTAGCGAAGAAGAAGAAGCACTGGGCAGCGATGCTGTCGAGCTTGGCCTCGAAGCTTATCCGGAATTCGGTAAAGGTTCGCAGCGCTTCTAAGCGATCAGATTTCCTGACGGGTGCCATGTTCGCATGGCACCCAGCCTGTCAGACCGATTGACCCGCCTTGGGATTTCCCAGTGGCGGGTCTTTTGTATTTTGCCCATGCCACCTTTTTAAGCACAGTGATAAGCACAAGACATGCAAACGGTTCCATCCGGTCCTTATCCCGAGGATGATCCGCGTGCCAGCTGATCTGCCAATTCTTTGCCCGAATCTTCTGCCAAAAGCCCGGAGAGCGCAACTTTCCGGGCTTTTTCGCAACGGAGACCATCGCCCTTAAATCTTTCTTTGTATTTTTGGCATAGGGGTAAAGTCAGGGGAGATTGCCCACATTTTGCGGATACCTGCATTTTGACGCCTGTCGATCTGCGAGATCCATTCATGACCGGAATGCCGAACGCGATGTTTAACCAGCGCCTTGATCAATTGCCCGCCTATCCGTTTCCACGGCTTGCTGCCCTGTTAGAGGGGCTTGAACCCGGCAAGACGCCATTGGTGATGTCGATTGGCGAGCCGCAGCACGAACCACCTGCAATGATCACCGAGGCCATGGTGAAATACGCCAGCCTCTGGCATAAATACCCGCCCGGAAACGGCACGCCGGAACTGCGCAGCGCGATCAAGGGATGGCTTGACCGCCGTTACAATCTGCCTTCGGGCATGATTGATCGGGATGCTCATATTCTGCCGGTCGCCGGAACACGCGAGGCGCTTTATCTGATTGCAACATGCGTTATCCCGCAGGATCAACCCGGCCCGAAACCCAAGGTTCTTTTGCCCAATCCGTTCTATCAGGTCTATTGCGGTGCGGCAGTCCTTAACGATGCGGAAATGGTGCCGCTGGCGGCGGGACCGGAAACCGGTTTCATGCCGGATCTTGATCAGATCGATATCGAAACACTTAAGGCGTGCCGCCTGTTTTTCCTGTGTTCCCCGGCGAACCCGCAAGGGGCCGTTGCATCGCGCGACTATCTTGAACGCATTATTGCGATGGCGCAGGAACATGATTTCGTTCTGGCGATGGATGAATGCTACGCCGATATCTATGACCGTGAGGCCCCGGTTGGTGCGCTTGAAATCTGTGCAGCGCAGGGCGGCAGGATGGATAATGTGGTTGTTTTCCATAGCCTGTCAAAACGATCCAGCGCGCCGGGCCTTCGTTCAGGGTTCGTTGCCGGTGATCCCGTGATTATCAAACGCTTCAACGCATTGCGCAGCTATTGCTCGGCGACGATTCCGATGCCGATCATGGCCGCATCCGCCGAATTGTGGGCCGATGATGCCCACGCATCGGAAAACCGTGATCTTTATCGCGCCAAGATTGATGTCGCGCAGGAAATTTTTGGCAACCGGTTTGGTTTCTATCGCCCGCCGGGGGGCTTTTTCCTGTGGCTTGATGTCGGTGATGATGAAGCCGCAACCAAAAAAATATGGGTGGAAGCCGGGGTAAAAGTCATTCCGGGCAGTTATCTGTCGATCACGGATGCAGATGGCAACAATCCCGGAAAACGCTTTATCCGCATTGCCCTTGTTCATGACCTTGAAACCACCCGCGAAGGGCTTCGACGTATTGCCGATGCCCTGAGCTGAACCAAGTCTGCCCGATCAACAGCGACGAAACGACAACGGATACCCCGATGAGCAGTCAGTCCAACCTTCTCGCACGCAGCACCGCCTTTATGCCGGGCAGTCTTGTCAATCTGCTGAAACGAAGCGGATTGCAGCTATGCGGGCTTGCGCTGGTTGGCGCAGCAATCGCCCTTTTCATGATGCTGATCGGTTTTCATCCCGGTGATCCGTCTTTCAACCATGCGGCTGATCGCGATGTGATCTTCAACCCGCTTGGAACATTCGGGGCTTATACCGCCGATCTGTTGTTGCGCACGCTTGGTCTGGCATCGGCGCTGCTTACTGTCTTGATCCTCGGCTGGGGTCTGCGGCTGATTGCGGTTCGGCCGTTCAACTGGATGTGGGCACGTTTTCTGGTTTTGCCGCTTGCGCTGCTGATGGTCGCCACCGCGGCTGCCGCGGTCCGACCGGGTATGCACTGGCCGCTCACGGTCGGGTTTGGTGGTTTTGCCGGTGATCTGCTGCTTTCCAAGCTTCAATACGGGTTCGAAATGATTGGCGTGCCAGGTGCACGTCCGCTGATTGCGCTGATTGCAATGATACTTGGTCTGTTCCTGACCATGTTCTGCATGGCCTATCACATGTCTGAATGGCAGAAAGTCGGCTCGATCCTGTCGCGTATCGCAGGCGGTATTATTTCCGCAATCGGCCGCGCCATTCCTGGCAATTCAACAGATGACCGCCCGGGCGAACGGACAGCAGCCCGCAATCCCCGCATGCGTCAGGAACCGTCGCTGGAAAAAGGCAAAACCGGCCTTGGTGCTGCGATCAGTACCCGTCTGCAAGCGGCAACATCGTCACATAACAAGGACGATGATATCGAAGAAGACGATTACAACGACGCCGATCATGCGCCGCCGGTTCATATTGTCGCAGCCCCGGCGGCAAAATTGCAGCCCGGCGAAAAAGCATCGGCCCAGCGTCAGGCGTCGTTTGATCTTGGATCAGACGATTACCGATTCCCGCCGCTTAGCCTTTTGCATGAACCCGACCCGGCAGACGCAACCCAGATTGATCAGGAAGCATTGGCGCAAAATGCCCGCCTTCTGGAAACCGTTCTTCAGGACTTCGGCGTCAAGGGCGAAATCGTTCAGGTTCGCCCCGGGCCGGTTGTTACCCTTTATGAACTTGAACCGGCAGCAGGCGTCAAGTCATCACGCGTGATCGGCCTGGCCGATGATATCGCGCGTTCCATGAGCGCGATTGCCGCCCGTGTCGCGGTGGTACCGGGGCGCAATGTCATCGGTATCGAATTGCCAAACGCGCGCCGCGAAACCGTACATTTGCACGAAATTCTGGCATCGAGCGATTTCGAAAAGAATACCGGCAAACTGAATATGAGCCTTGGTAAGGATATCGGCGGGACGCCGGTTATTGCCGACCTGTCGAAGATGCCGCACCTGCTGATTGCCGGTACCACAGGCTCGGGTAAATCGGTTGGTGTGAACGCGATGATCCTGTCGCTGCTTTATCGCCTGAAGCCCGAAGAATGCCGTTTCATCATGATCGACCCGAAGATGCTGGAACTGTCGATTTATGACGGTATCCCGCATCTTCTGACGCCGGTTGTGACCGACCCGCATAAGGCGGTTGTCGCCCTTAAATGGGCGGTGCGCGAAATGGAAGACCGGTATCGCGCCATGAGCCAGGTCGGTGTGCGTAACATCGCGGGCTATAACAAACGCATTAAGGAAGCAGCGGCCAAGGGCGAACAGCTAACGCGGCGCGTTCAGACCGGCTTTGATCCCGAAACCGGCAAACCGATCTTTGAAGATCAGGAACTGCCGATGGAGCCGCTGCCGTTTATTGTGGTTATCGTCGACGAAATGGCCGATCTGATGCTGGTGGCAGGCAAGGATGTTGAAGCATCGATCCAGCGATTGGCACAGATGGCCCGTGCCGCTGGCCTGCATCTGATCATGGCGACCCAGCGCCCGTCGGTCGACGTGATTACCGGTACGATCAAGGCCAACTTCCCGACGCGCATTTCCTATTCCGTGACATCGAAAATCGATTCCCGGACCATCCTTGGCGAAATGGGTGCCGAACAGCTTCTGGGTCAGGGGGATATGCTCTATATGGGGCAAGGCGGCCGATTGCAGCGTGTCCACGGCCCGTTCGTATCGGACGAGGAAGTCGAAAGCATCGTCGCCCATCTGCGCGATCAGGGCGACCCGGCCTATCTCGAAACCGTTACCGAAGAACCCGAAGAAGATCCGGTCGCGGCTTATATGGCCGGTGGCGGCGGTTCAGACGGCGGTGGGAATGGATCGGATGATGATCTGTATAATCAGGCTGTCGGCATTGTCCTGCGCGAGAAAAAGGCATCCACCAGCTTCATTCAGCGCAAATTGTCTATCGGCTATAACCGCGCAGCCCGCATCATCGAACAGATGGAAGAAAACGGCATTGTTTCGTCGGCTAACCATGTCGGCAAACGCGAAGTCCTGATGGAAAACATGGACGGATCGCCTTACGAATACTGATCGTCGTGCAACCAAAAATATCAACAACAAACGAAAGAGGGATGCCATGTGCATCCCTCTTTCGTTTACGGATCTCGCCGCGATACTGATTTCACTCACTGATTTCAATGAGGATTCTTCATTTTATCACGGGTTTTCTGATTTCGATCAGGAACAATTGGCAAAGCTCTTTTTATAAAACCGCACATCTGCACAACCCTATGTTGCAGTTATGCTGACCTGACAGCTTTTGCTGCATGCAGTTTCCGCCGTTTACATCCAAATACGGAGAACCCGATGAAACTCTCCAATTTCTCGCTTTCCGCCAAATTGCGGATGGTACTGGTAATGACGGCTTTTGCGCTGGGCGGTCTGGCGGTCTTTGATCTTGTGACCCTGCGATCTGCACTGGTCGAAGAAAAGAAAGCCAATGTCCGGCAAGTCGTCGATATGACCCGTTCGATCTTTAGCCATTATGATCAGCTCGCCAAATCCGGTGAGATCACCCTCGACGAAGCGCAGACCCGTGCAACAGAGTTTATTCAGAATGCGCGTTACGCTGACAATAATTATGTGTTTGTACTGGGTCTTGATACCAAGGTCATACTGCACCCGATCCAGCCAAAACTGAACGGCCAGAACGGTAAACAGGTGATTGATGTCAACGGTGTCCCGGTCCTTGATGAAATGGTCAAGGCAGCACGTCATCCCGAAGGCGGTTTCCTGACCTATGAGTGGAACAAACCGGGGCATGACGGGGTATTTCCCAAACTGGCCTTTGCCGAAACATTCAAGCCGTGGGGCTGGGTGATAACAACCGGCGTTTATATCGATGATGTTGATGACATTTTCTGGCAAACCGCCATCAATGACATCGCTGTTGCGATTTCCATGCTGATCGTCATCGGAATGGCCGGACTTGCGATTGACAGATCAACAACCCGACCCCTGCGAATGATCACCGAGGCGCTTAACAAACTGGCCCAAGGTGATACCAGCGTCACCACAAACGAAACAGATCGGCGTGATGAAATCGGTGCGCTGGCCCGCTCGCTTGATGTTTTCAGGTCAAACCGCGAACAGGCCGAAAAGCTTGAACAGGAGCAGAAAGATACACACAAGATCCAGATTGCCCGCGCAGAAAAGATCGAAAAGCTGATTAAAAGTTTCGAGATCGAAGTCGAAGGCAATCTGTCGACGGTTCACAGCGCGTTGGAGCAATTACGCACCACGGCAACAGGCATGGCCAGCCAGTCTGACGAAACCACCGGCCGTGCGGCCAACGTTGCCGTGGCAACCGAACAGGCAGCAGCCAATGTCGATACCGTTGCGGCCGCGGCAGAACAGCTTGCTGCATCCATCGATGAAATCACGTCGCAGGTTTCGCGAAGCTCTGATATCGCACAGTCGGGTGCAAACGAAGCCGATGACGCAAGTACGATTTTTGCAGAACTTGGAACGGCTTCCGACAAAATCGGGCAAGTGGTTGAACTGATCCAGTCGATTGCCGAGCAAACCAATCTTCTGGCACTCAACGCCACAATCGAGGCCGCCCGTGCCGGTGATGCCGGAAAAGGCTTTGCCGTGGTTGCGGCCGAGGTCAAAAACCTTGCCAACCAGACCACGCGCGCGACCGAAGACATTGCCGGTCAAATCGGCGGTATTCAGGAATCGACCCAGAATGCACTGGGCGCGATCCAGCACCTTTCGGGTCGAATGAAGGAACTGAACGAGGTTTCGGCAAGCATTGCCGCCGCCGTACGTGAACAGGATGCAGCAACCGGCGAAATTGCCCGCAACGTTGCCGAAGCCGCAACCGGCACCAAGGATGTCGCGCAAAACGTCGTCGGCTTGCGCAAGGCCGCCGAAGAAGAACGCGAAGCATCCGGTCAGGTTCTGGCGGCATCCGGCAGCCTGAACAGCAAATCGCAAAACCTGATGGAGCAAATCAAACAGTTCCTGAACGATATCAGGGCGGCATAAGCCAATCTGATACTGAACTTTCAGCTGTGCCGTCCTGAAAACCGTCAAAGTATTTTGGGACGGCACATTCGGAAAAGACAAAAAGCAACTTTCAGTTGATTTTGATCTATCGCAAGATTTCCAGTCTAGAAAAAGCCTAAAACCGGAAAAGAATAACAAAACCGGCAGAAACACCGTCCCCACACGTTTTGGAGATGAGGCGTGAATGCCACCAACGGCTTATCTGGAAACGCTCATGACCCTATCCAATCTTTCCATATCGACAAAACTACGACTGGTTCTGGTGCTCGTTGCGCTTGCGTTGACCACTCTTTCAGCAATTGATTTGATCAACCTTCGCGCGACCATGGTTGATGATCGCAAAAACACTGTTCGCAATGTTGTTGAAATGGCCAACACAACTCTGGAGCATTATCAGCAACTGTCCAAAGACGGACAATTGTCGGATGAAGATGCCCGAGAGCAGGCGCTTGCAGCCTTGAATGCGCAACGTTTTGGCGATGACAATTACGTTTTTGTATTCAAGCCGGATACCCGAATTGTTTTGCACCCTGTCCAGCCACAGTTGAATGGCAAGCAAGGCCGCGACATCAAGGACCCGAACGGAATTGCACTGTTTGTAGAATTGGCAAAGGCTGCCGGACAGCGCGACGGTGTTTTTGTCCCTTACACCTGGAACAAGCCGGGGAAGGAAGGCACATTCCCCAAACTTTCCTATGCCAAAGCCGCACCGTTTGGCTGGATCGTTGCCACCGGCATTTATATTGATGATGTTGATGCATTATTCTGGCAGCGCGCGATTACCAATATTGTGGTCGCATTTGCCATGCTTTTCATCATCGCTGTCCTCGGCGTCATGATCGACCGGTCGACATCTCGTCCGCTTAAATCGATCACCACCGCGATCAACAATCTGGCAAACGGCAATACCGAAATCGCCATCACAAATTCAGATCGCAAAGATGAAATTGGCGACCTGCAACGGGCCTTGCTGATTTTCCGCGAGAACCGGATCCAAGCTGACAAACTTGAACGTGAACAGCAGGAAAACCAGGAAGCACAGCTTCAGCGTGCCAAAAAGATCGATGCAATGATCCGCAACTTTGAAACAGAGGTTGCCGGGAACCTGACAGTTGTTAATGCAGCGGTAACGCAGCTTCGCAGCACAGCCAGCCACATGATGGATCAATCGGTGTCGACAACCAACCAAGCCACCGCTGTTGCGGCGGCGACCGAAGAAGCGTCGGCAAATGTGGACACTGTTGCCTCCGCCGCCGAACAGCTTGCCGCCGCGATTGATGAAATCACACTTCAGGTCAATCGTAGTTCGCAGATTGCCCAGTCGGGTGCCGAAGAAGCCGAGGAAGCCAGCTCTATCTTTGCTGCGCTCGGAAATGCATCCGACAAGATTGGCGAAGTTGTTGAATTGATCCAGTCGATTGCAGAACAAACAAACCTTCTTGCACTGAATGCGACCATCGAAGCAGCAAGGGCGGGAGAAGCTGGTAAAGGGTTTGCCGTGGTGGCCGCCGAGGTCAAGAACCTTGCCAATCAAACCACCCGCGCAACCGAAGACATCGCAACCCAGATCAACGATATCCAGTCATCGACACAAAATGCGCTGGGCGCAATCCAGCACCTTTCGGGTCGGATGAACGAATTGAACGAAGTTGCAGGTGGAATTGCCGCAGCCGTCAGCGAACAGGATGCCGCCACGGGTGAAATCGCCCGTAATGTGTCCGAAGCCGCCGAGGGAACCAAGGAAGTGTCACGCAATGTCAACGGCCTCCGGCACTCTGCCGAAGACGAACGAGGCGCTTCTGGTGAAGTCATGGATGCTGCGGAAAGCCTTAGCGACAAATCACACGTCCTGATGTCCCAAATCAACGATTTCCTGGCCAACATCCGGGCCGCCTGATCAAACGGCACAAGTCTTCGATACAAAGTTCAAAGAAAAAGGCGGGCTGCATGACACAGCCCGCCTTTTGATGTTTTAAGATCGTCACCGATCAGATGATCAGATCGACTGATTGATCCAGTCGACAAGAGCGCTTTTCGGCAGCGCGCCAACTTTCATCGCGGCAACTTCGCCACCCTTGAAGATCATCAGGGTCGGGATACCACGTACACCGTATTTTGCCGGGGTGTTCGGGTTTTCATCGATGTTTACCTTGGCAATCTTGAGCTTGCCGCCCAGTTCGCCAGCAATTTCGTCCAGATACGGCGCGATCTGTTTGCACGGGCCGCACCATTCCGCCCAGAAATCGACGAGGACCGGGTCATTGGAACCCAGAACGTCGGAATCGAACGAAGTATCGGATACTTTAATCGTGGTCATACTATCAGTTCCTGGTTGTTACGAGGCCAAGTCGGGTTTCCCCTCCAACCTCGATCCGCTGTATGGAGGCAAAGGTAGGCAGCACCGACGCAAAGGTCAAGCGCGTTACAGTCTCATGATGTGTTCGGGCAGCTCGACCATCCATGGTCCGTTGGTCCAAAGGATGTAACACCGAATGTTTTTATCCGGGTACATCTGGCCCAGTGCCGCCTTGTAAATCGACATCTGCCGACGATAGGCACGTGGTGTGCCCTCGACATCGCGTGGGGGCGGCCGATTTGTTTTAAAATCAACGATCATGACGTCGTTTTCACGCACCACCAGACGGTCAATCTGGGCGGAAACGACGTCTCCGCCGACAATGCCAACCAATGGTACCTCGGCCCTTGATCCCGTATCAAACACCGGCGCAAATTCGGGATTTTCAAAGATCGCGATTGTTTCACTGGTGATTTCACGCTGCTGGTCTGCATCAAGCGCATGCACCGGCTGGGCAAGGAACCGTTCGGCGGCATCCCGCCTTTTGGCTTCGGGCAGGTCGGGCAACAGTTCAAGCAGCTTGTGAATCAGAAGCCCGCGTTTGAAACTTTGCCCCTGATCCCCGCCCAACGGAGATTGCACAGAGGGCTCTTCTTCAAGCGGGCGGCTGGGTGCCAGCGGTTTTGGCGGGAAGGCTTCGGTCGGCGCGATGTCGCGAATCAGAACGCGCGTGGACAAATCGGCGGTGCCGGTCGCGGCAGTGACCTTGTCTGCCCGAGGCGCTTCGCGCTGATCGGTTTCCCATACCCAACCGTCGCCCGACCAGCCGGACCCCGAAAATTCCGTAAAATCGAATGTTTCGGAACTCGCATAGCCCTCCATCGCCTGCTGACACAGATTGTACCAGCAATGATCGGGTGCCTTGCGCTTGCCCTGCCAGCCGCAGATATAAAGCCGGTCTTCGGCGCGCGTCAGCGCCACATACAGCAGGCGGTTATATTCCTGATCGCGCTTCACCGCGATGCCATCACGCAGACGCGAAACCACATCGGTTTCCAATGCCACACGTGGCAGCCAATACATCAGGTCGCGATCTTCCTGCCAGAACAGGTTGGGCGCCTGTGTTGGTACCTGCATGGTATCGGGCAGGAATACGATGGGCGCCTGCAGGCCCTTGGCCCCATGCACCGTCATGATCCGGACCTCGTCACGGCCGCTTTGTTCAAGGTCACGCTTGATTTCGGCGTCGCCTGCCATCAGCCAGTGCAGAAACCCCTGCAAGGTCGGCGCATGATCGGCTTCGTAGCCCATGGCAAGGTTAAGGAATTCGTCAATCGGGTCGTTTGCTTCGATCCCGAGCCGCCCGACCAGACGTGCGCGCACCCCGCGCGCATCATCACCGCGCCCACCCAGAAGTTCGGCAAACAGTTCGAACGGACGTTCGTAATCCACACGTCCCAGCCATTTGAACAGGAATTCATAGGCCGAAAGGAAGGCCGGATCGGCATCATCACTGCCTGCCTTTTCGCGCAAGGCAAGCCAAAGGGTGCGCGGACGGTTATGGGCAATCGCAAACAACTGATCATCGTCAAACCCGATCAGCGGGCTTTTGAGGACCTCGGCCAATGTCAGGTCGTCTTCGGGCATCAGAAGAAACCGGCCAAAGGCGATCAGGTCCATCACGGCAAGCTGATCGGTGATCTGCATACGGTCCACACCGGCAACCGGAACGTTGCGTTCCTTTAACGCCTTGACGACCTCGTCGACAAAGGCCGTCCGACGTCGCACCAGGATCATGAAATCACCTGCCCGCACCGGACGTCCGCGCGATGTCAGTTCCTCTCGGGTGTCGATTGCATGGCGGATACGCCCGGCGATTACCCGCGCAAGGCGGATTTCCGGGTCCTCAAGGCGCACGATACGGGTTGGTGGGGTCCACGGGTCCTCGGCGGCTCTTTCCTGCGGTTCGACCGCCGGCCACAATTCGATCCGACCGGCCTGCCCGACACGGAACGGACTGTGACTGACATCGGCACCATCATCGCCCACCCCCTGTTTCGCGATCATCCCGGCAAAAACCCGGTCCACCGTGCCCAGCACGGCATCGGTTGAACGAAACGATATATTCATCGGGACTTCGCGCCATTCGGCTTCGATTTCGCGCGCCCGTTCGCGGAAATAGGCCCGCATCTGGGTGAATTTTTCGGGATCGGCGCGCTGGAAGCTGTAAATCGATTGTTTCGCATCCCCAACGGCAAAGATTGTCCGTGGCTTTTCATCATGCTGCCCGGCACCGGCAAAGAATTCCTCTGCCAGAATACGCACCACTTCCCATTGTTCGGGGTTGGTGTCCTGTGCCTCGTCAATCAGGATATGATCAAGACCTTCGTCGAGTTTGAACAAAACCCACCCGGCAATCCCGGCCTGCTGTTGCAATAACTGCAGACTGGTCAGGATCAGATCGTCATAATCAAGGCGGGCATGCAGCGCCTTTTTCGCGGCATAACGATCCAGCATCGCATTGCCGATACGGATCAGGGCCGATGTGGCACCGGCCAATGCGGCGGCTTTGCGCAAACGGTCAATTTCGATCAGACGGGCACATTCGGCCTCCAGCGCATCGGCCCCCATCGGATGGTTTTCGGCGGCTTTTTTCGTGATCAGTTTGGCACGCGGTTCTCCTGCGGCGGTAAAGAAGACACCGCGATAATCTGAAAACACCGCCAACCGATCCTCGATACCGGTTTTTTCAAGGAATTGGGCCAATGCGGGCACACGATCCTGATCGGTTTTGGTGCCCGCCTCAAGTGCGGCTAATCCACGCATCAGCCCATCCCGATCAAAGGCATCATCGGATAGGGCCTTGCGCAGGATATCATCCTCGCTTTGGCCGTTGGGAACGCCAAGTGCCGCATAAACCGCATCGCGCATGCGTGCCGCACCGCCATGGCGTATCAGCATGCGTTTCAACCGGCCGCGTTCACGCGCCAATTCGCCCATGACCTCGCCAAAGGCACCTTCGCGGACCTGTCCGGTCACGACCGACAGGGCATCAGCCAGATCGTCATCCCGGCCATTTCGGGCAAAGGCCAGTACTTCTTCCTGAACGTCGGCCATGGTTTCGGCCGCAGTACGGTCATCCATGATTTCAAAATGCGGTGCCAGCCCGGCTTCGAGCGGGAAACGGCGCAGCAATGACTGACAGAAGGCGTGGATCGTCTGGATTTTCATCCCGCCCGGCGCATCAAGAACCGATGCAAACAGGCGGCGCGCACGGCGGGTTTCATCAACGCTTGGTGCCGTTCCGGCCAGTTTGAAAAGATCGTCCTGAAGTTCACGATCTTCCATCGTTGCCCAATGACCCAGCCGTTCATTGACGCGGTTGGCCATTTCCGCCGCGGCGGCCTTGGTAAAGGTCAGGCACAGGATGCGATGGGGCTCGGTCCCCGACAGCATCAGGCGCAGTACCCGATCCGACAGAACCTTGGTCTTGCCGGCACCAGCCGATGCCGACACCCAGACCGAGGCCATCGGATCGGATGCATTGCGTTGCAGGATATTGGGATCGGTTCCGCGAATTTCGGTCATGCGTCGCGCCCCCCATTATCTTTGCTGTCCTCTTGCTCCGTATCCTCGCTGCCCATCCATTCGCGCAGGCGTGCGAGATGAACATAATCGGAATATTTTGGCGCATGATCCGGGTGCGGCACACTCAGGTAAGGTGTATTTTCGTCGTCAAATGCGGTGGCAAGTGCATTGACCCCGGCCACCGCATCACGCGCAAGCTCCGCCGGGGTGGTTTTCATGCGTTTGGTATCAATCTCGCGGATTTCACCTGCGGGGTCGCCACCGGAAAGCTTCCAGAACGCCATGGAAGCCGGTGGACCGGCCGGGACATCCTTAAATCCGCCGTTCTGCGCAATCGCGGCCTCAAGCGGCAATTGCGGAGCAAAGCCATTGGCAACGTCCGTCTGACTGGGCGGCATGCCGGTTTTATAATCAATGATCGCGATCCCGCCATCGCGCAGCATGTCAATCCGGTCCGCACGGGCATAAACTTCGAACCCGGTCGCGGTTTCAAGCGTACCGGATTGTTCGGTATAGGATCTGCGCACATGATCCCGGCGTGCTGCCTCCGTCTGGATGAACCAGCGGGCAATCCTCTCGAACCGTGGCCACCAGAACGCCCAAAGGCCGGGCCGGGCCGCAAGCGGTTTGAACACCGCCCGCCCGATCATGATCAATTCCTGTTCGCCATCCGGTGGCAAATGATCCGGGTATCTCGAAATAAACTGATCAAGAGCATCATGGATCAGGTTGCCGTAATCCGCCGCACCGGGATCTTCGTCCACCCCGTCAAGTTTGCGCAAACCAAGGATATGCCGGGCATAGATCGCATACGGATCACGCATCCATGTTTCAATCTGGGTAACCGACAACCGTTTTGGACGGGCGGAAACCGGCGGCGTTGGTGCCGGACGGCCAATTTTGCGGCGCATGTCATCGCGCGGTTCATCCAGCAGATCGGCCAAGGCACGCCATGCATGGGCATCCGGCTTTTCCATTGAAACGCCCGACTTCCGAAGAATGTTTTCAATCCGTAACAACCAGCGGGACGGCACAGTTGGCGTGCCTTCAACGCGCAGCGCACGGGTCATGACCACATCAGGCGCACAGAAAAGCTGTTGAAAATCATGGGCGGATTGCCCGACCCGATGTTCAGGTGCCGGAAGGCCGAAATTACGCCGCATCGGGCGGCTCATCCAAGGATCGGCCCCGGCCTCGGGCGGCCAGACACCCTCGTTCAAACCGCCCAGAATGGTCAGATCGGCCTGCTGCATCTGGGCTTCGACCGTGCCCCAGATAAACAGGCGCGGATGTTTGCCATAACGCGGACGCACCGCACGATCAGCCATCAAGGCATCCAGAAAGGCTGCATACCGGATACCCGGCATCGGAACGAAATCTGTCAGGGCCTGCAATAATTCGTGGACGAAATCAGCCAGGGCTTCGCCCGCTTCGCCACGCCAAAGCCGTTCGGCACCATCCTGCACGTCGCTTGCGGCAAGGGCTTCGGCGGCCATGATGTGACTGCGCAGGGCCCCCACCGGCGAGATCGATTTTTCATCCATCAGATCGAGCAAAGGCGCAAGACTGTCTTCAAACCGGGAAATCAGATCGGAAAGTCGCGCATGATCATCGCGAATACGTTCGATCCGCGGGGCCGCGTTATCCGCCCCGGACGCGGTGATGCGATCAATCGTCTCATCGCGCCAGCCATCCAGCGCCACCTGCAAGCCGTCCAGCCCCGGACCGGGACGCGCGCCACGCAAAACATACTGTTCCATTTGCCGGGCCAGGACACGGAACTGTTCCGGCGGAAGCCCCGCCGCACTCAGCGGATGTTTCAGAAGCTCCAGCAAGGGCACCGGGGCAAATTGCTCCTGCACGGCGCGCACGACAAGGCGCAAATAGATTGCGGGCGCTGTGTCATGCAACGGAATGCCTGCGGAATCATCAATTTCGATTTCCCAGCGACGCAGTTCCGTGGCAACACGGCGCGCCAGGCCGCGATCCGGGGTTACCAGAGCACAGGTTTTACCGGGATGTTCCAAGGCGTCGCGCATCATAAGCGCAATCGTCGCGGCCTCTTCGCGCGCGCCGGAGCAGTCAACCCGCAGAACGCCATCCAGAATTTCTGGCGCGAAATTGGCGATATGGCGCCATTGGTCGGTTGTTTGCGCCGGGCGCAGGGCCTCGCGCGTCAATCGTCGGCGTTCTTCATCCTGCGGGTACGATTGCGGTACCGATGGCCAGATCAGGACCGTCCCCGGATCACGCCCGATATGGCGCAACGTTGTCCCCAAAAGATGTTGCGGGTGGGTGGCATCCTCGTTAATCGCCTGCCAGTCATCACGCCCCAACCCCGTCATCAGGCCGGGCAGGACCACGCGCCCCCGGGGCATTGCCAGCACAGCCTTCATCAAATCACGCAATGCCGGAAACGGGCCGGTTGACCCGGCAATGATCACCGGTGCGGCCGGCGGGTTATCGCGCCAAAGATCAATCTGGGCGGCAATCAGGGCATTGCGGCGCATGGCCCGGTCACTGACCTGATGGGTTTCCAGAATGGCCGGCCAGTGCAAGGTAAGGATTTGCAGAAATTCCAGCGTCAATTGCCAATGTTCGGCAAATTCGGCAGGCACCAGCCCCTTAAGATCATCAAATTTGCAATTTTCGGTCTGTACCTGATCAAGAAACCGCGCCAGTTCCCCGGCCAGACGGGCGGCCTGATCCGCGGTTGGTTTATCACCCTTATGATCGGGCCGGTTCATGATCAGACGGGTTAGCAGCAGTTTTCGTTGCAAATCCGGAATGGATGGCGGCAGATCAAGGGCCGCCTGTTCGCCGCCTGCACCATAAATCGCCAGTTCGTCCTCGTCAGCCTCGCCCAATGCGCGGATGGTCGGCAGCATGGTCACCGCCCCATTCGACTGACGAAGGAACGCATCGCGCATTACCTTTGCCGACCGGCGATTGGGTACCATCAGGACATAATCAGGTAAGGCGACCGGCTCTGCTGCGGTTTCCGCCATCAACTGTTTTGCGATCAGATCGGCAAATGCAGCGCCCGGCGGAATATAAAACAGGTTTTCAGGCTGTGCCGCCGGTGCGGCAAAGTGATCGGCGGCGTCCATATAATCGAACAGATCCGCCATCAACCGCCCCCGGCTTTGGCTGCTTTTGCCATTCTGGCGGCACTTTCATGCGCCAAAGCGTCTGCGATGACGATTTCGGCATCGGCCAATGCTTCTGGCGTGCCGATATGGAAATAATCCCCGTCATGAACCAAACCAAAGCAGCGCCCCGATGCCAAAGCCTTGTCGTAAACCAGATTTGATGAAAACGCGCCATCAGGGGTATTTTCAAACAATCGCGGCGACAGGATTTGAACACCGGTAAAGAAATACGGGGCAGACACGGCATCGCCGCGACGCTTCAACCGACCATCGACCTGCCAGAAGAAATCACCCGCACCGTCATAACCAAACGCCCCTTCGACCGGATAGATCGCAAGCAACGCGTCCATATGGTCCGGATCGAAGGCCTCTGTCAGGCGGTCAAAAAGCGGCTCCGCCCCCTCGGTCCAGAAAACATCCGCATTGGCAACCAGCACAGCCTGATCATCAAGCATTGGCAGGGCCTTTTTCACCCCACCGCCTGTTTCAAGCAAGTCTTCCTCGGGCGAGCACAGAACCCGTGGCAGGGTCCGGGTGGCGACGTGGTCGACAATCATCTGGCCAAGATAGTGACAATTCACCACCGCCTGATCAAACCCGGCATCCGCCAGTTTATCAAGCACATGATCAAGCATCGGCTTCCCCGCAACCGGAACCAGTGGTTTTGGCATGTGATCGGTGATCGGACGCATGCGTTTGCCAAACCCCGCGGCCAGGACCATTGCTTGCGCCTTTGCGGTGTTATCCCTCATCAGGATGCCCCCTGTTCGGACGATTGGCGTGCGCCGGAAAGTGACGGGGCCATTCGTGCCTCAACCGGGATATAATTTGCAATCCATGCCGCCAATTCAGGTAAATTGCGGTCTGCATCGCGCAGGATCAATTCCCAGCAGCGCGGGATGAAATCGAAATAGCGTCGTTTGCCCGCCTTGATCGCCAACCAGCCAAACCGGCCCAGTATCCTGAAATTCCTTACCATATTGCAGGCCATATATGATGTTTCGAAATCGGAATGATCCAGATTTTCGAAGGCTGCACAATAACGATCCTTCAGACTGGCTTCGAGTTCCGAACCGATATCATGCCGGACATCACGCAATAACGACACCAGATCATAGGGCCGTGGGGCGATTGCGGCGTCCTGAAAATCAATGATCCCGCAATCCTCGCCGCCCTCGTCATTTTCAACCAGCATCAGGTTATCGACGTGATAGTCGCGGTGAATGATGACCGTGCCGGTTTTCCAGCATGACGGCAAAACGCCATCAAGCATCACGTCAAAATCAATCATGGCCTGATTGCGTCGGACCGGATCGGCAATGATCAACGGCAGATAGTCATCCTTGAAGCTTTTCAGCATACGCCTGAAATTATCCGGCCCGTAAACCACCAGATCGGCCTCTGCCTGCATCCGGGCCCGCGCCGTTTTTGTATCGCAATAGCGATGCAGGTTAATCAACTGATCCACCGCCCGAAGATAAAGGGCCGGTTTGGACGCCCCATTCTGGTCGAGCGCCCGTGTAAAGGTCAGATCGCCAAAATCCTCGATCAGGACAAGACCCTGCGACACATCGCTGGCATAGATTGCCGGTACGCGCCAGCCTGCCTGCATGAACAGGTCTGTCGTTGTCATCACGGGCGCCACAGATGCCGGGCGTTCGGGATTCTCATGGATGCCGTGCGGATCAACGCTGATGGCATCAATGGGAAAATCCATCAACAAAGCGGTGCGGCGACCGTCATCCAGACGATAGTATTTCCGTGCAGAGGCGTCATCGACCAACGGCACCGGCACCACATCACGCCAGCCGTTTTTCCCAAGGAAAAGATCAATCACATCCTGTCGTGCCGCCGCATTCATGATGCAACCTCATCGAGATTTTCAATGCGCTTCTGCCAATCGGCACCGTGCGGAAGAAGCTGAAACACCCGCGCATCAATTGTTGATCCGGGTTCGATATGAATATCAAGACGATTTTCGGGCGTCAGATATTCCAGCCGGTCAGGCCATTCAATCAGACTGACGCCATCGGCAAAGGCATCTTCGATATCAAGCTCGTGGATTTCTTCGGGATCGGACAACCGATACAAATCGAAATGCCAGACAGGGATGGGAGCAAGTTCGTAAATCTGCACCAGGGTGAAGGTCGGACTGGGAACTTCTTCATGCGGATTGTTGGCCAACGCACGGATATAGGCCCGGCAAAAGGCACTTTTCCCCATGCCCAGTGTCCCATGCATCAGGATCACGTCACCCGGCTTTGCCAATGCGGCAAGTTTCCCGGCAAGGGCTTCTGTCCCGTTCTGGTCGCTGACAGTAACTGTCCTGATCATGATATCCGTCAATTGATTGCAAGCTGACCCTATTTGTAGGGTGACGGGACCATCCTTCGCAATGATTTTACGTGCAAGGATAAAGGCAACCCGCGCACAAGGTTAAAAACGGCGGGAAAGGCCGGTTTACATTGCGATAACCGGTCCCAAATGTTATCTCGCACATATATGATTCAGGCTATGAATTACCGTCGCTTTTATCGACCTGATGTTATTTGGATGGAATGAACATGTCAGACGCATCGTACAGCACCGATATCGCCATAATTGGCGCTGGCCCTATCGGGCTTTTCGCCGTTTTCGAAGCCGGAATGCTGGGGCTTAAAACACATGTCATTGATGCGCTTGATATGGTTGGCGGGCAATGCAGCGCGCTTTATCCCGAAAAGCCGATTTTCGATATCCCGGCCCATCCGCAAATTGCCGGTCAGGACCTGATTGATCAGCTGGCCAAACAGGCCG
>CERN01006607.1_pt1 | contig 106025 bp, 129 predicted proteins | sample 530761 | NCBI WGS metagenome assembly CERN01 (sample SAMEA2620947, study PRJEB7988) | marine metagenome | isolation source: saline water (ENVO:00002010), including | reverse complement strand
TACAAAATCGCCAGACATATTTGTTATATCAAAACTTATTTCATCTCCAATATATTTAACATCATCTAATACTTTTTGTAAGGTTGTAAACTCATTTCCTTGTCTGGAATAAGCAGTTATCTTTTTGCCTTCTTTTCGGATAATACATCTCACTCCATCTAATTTCCTAGATGCATACCATATTTCTGTTTCAAAATCACAAAACTTAGGTTCATACTTAGTTGCTAATGCGACATCAAATGTTGGAATTAAATTTGGTATAACTTTATTGATAACCGAATCGGATGCTCTAATCTCTAAGTTTCTATCTATAATAGAAAAAATTAAATCTTCATATTGTTTATTCTCTAAAATAAATCTATTCACATTTGCGATTGCATCATGACCTGTACAAACTCGGTTTGCCAAATCATCTAATAAAGTAAAGATACTACCATATGTATTTGAATGACCTAGCAAATCTTTATTCTTTTTACATGTTTTGCTGGTTACATAATACTTTTTATAAGGATCATATGTATAATTTAATGACGATGTAATGAACTCATCATTCTTTATTGAATCTATAATAACTTTTTTTTCAATGAGTGATGAAGTGGATTTCATTTCATCAACAAATTTTTGTAATCTCTCTAGCATATCTTAAATATTATAATGTGATAATTTTTCTTTTAACCGTTTCATATGTTTACATGGAGTATATGGACTAAACTCTCTAGCTTTACATTCGCAATCAGATATCTTATGATCTGTCACTGTAACGTTATAGTATGACAACTTGCCGGTCTTTTTATTACGGCTGCCCATCTCTCTAAATTTCCAACTTTGGCTCATGATTTATTTTTTCTATATAATAAGAAAACAATTTCATTTATCCAAGTTATTTGTATAGTAATTTATTTCTCTAGTAATATTCCATTTGCCTCCAGCTAGACACTTAAAGTGTCTCCACTCTCTTCGAACAGTGTTTCCATTTCGTGTTTGGGTAGTAAAAGACCACCAATCAACATCAACTACATGATATATACCATTACGATTATGAAGATGTACATTATCTCCTAGGTAACAAGGTTTTAGTTTTTTTTGATGTACATACTGGGTATCGCCATATTCTCTAATAGCATAATACCATTTACTAGGTACCAATTTAGATATATTCATCTTTGTTTCAAGCTATTTGTGAAGCATACCAATTGGCGCATATATCGTCAAATTCATCATTAGTTAATATAATGCCTTGTCCAAGGCCTTGGGCTGCTTCATCTAATAGATCCCTAGCGTCGTTTATATCTTCTACATCATATACTTCAACTGGAGTTGTGTATTCCGGGTTATGTTTAATTATTACTTTCATCGTTATATATTAGTTTTAATCTTTCTGGTAATACTACTGTCATATTGCAATCATCACAACAGCTTCCTTCTTCGGCTACTGGGTACGGATTGTTCCCATATCCATATACTGGATCATTACAAATTACACATTCCATCCTGTAAGTGTTTTTGTGCATTCGTTATTGAAATCTTCGAAGTCATCTCCTGCTTGGACTTTATTACCAGATCTTAATTCTGCTATTGCTCCCCACAAGTATCCAGCTTCACGATGATAATTTACATCTTCAAACGAATGATATAGTTCTTTTAAATCTTCGATAGGCCAATTAATATTAGCCTCCATACCTTTTTGTAACATTCCATCATAGTCAAAATCTGATGACCATGAGTCTCCTAATTGATATTCTTTCATAACTCTTTTTCTTTATAATAAGAAAACTATTTCATTTATCCAAGTATTCTTGCCAAAGCTTTTCTTTATCTGTTTTACTTAACTTATTAAATTTTTTATCTATAAATGAAGCAAATCCAATTGATTCTCTTTTTATTTGAACTGTATGCAATAATTCTAATGCATACACAACATCCTTTTCACTCATCTTTGTTCTAATTGGTTTTCATTAAATATATGTAACATCATATTATTATCCATTTCTCCAACTATACGCACTTCTCCTGCTAGAGTTTCAAATATTGATACAATAGTACATGGAAATTTATACCCTTTTGGCTTGTATGCCTTGTCGCCTACTTTAAATTTACTCATTCCTTTATCCTTTATTGTTTTGTTGTGTTAGTTAAATCATCATTAATTGATAATAAACAATGATTGGGTTCGATCCAATCTAATATTATTCGTAGGCCATTTCCCACCTTTGTTAATGTTTTTAATACTTGATTCTTCCCTAGTACAGATGATATAGTTTCTTGTTTATTCCCGAATTTATATCCGCCTGACTTAATTAATATATCATTAAATAATTCAGAAGCTTCTACATTAGCAAATACATCGATTGATCTTGCTGTCCTACAAGCCCAAACGGTGATCATTCGTTTCTTACCGGTTAATAGATATTTCAGTAACATATAAATAATTACAACTGGAAGTAGTATAATCAATAATATAAATGCAATCAATAATAATAGTATCTCTGTCATATCTCGTATATAGTTTTATAGTTTCTACAATGCCCGTTCTCATCGTCTAATCCATATCCTATTACCCATTCATCTGCAATTTCAATGACATTATAATGATTACTAATAACAGGTGAGTCGTTACGTTTTAATAATGTAACTATAGATATCTCAGATGGGTTTTTAACTTGTAAATATCTTATAACAGCTTGTACTGTATTACCCGTGTCATATATGTCATCTACAATATATACATGTTTACCTTTAATAGATGTTTCTAAGTCTTTTGTTATTTCAACATCGCCTTGTTTCTTTTTCCCAATATATGATTTTACTCTCATGAAATCACATTCCATATCAAATGTAATATTTTTTATAAAGTCAGAATAAAACATAAAACATCCATTTAACAGTCCAACAAAGACTACTGGAGTCTTGTCGCCTCGATGTTTATCGTTAATTTGTTTAGCTACAATCTTACTTTGTATATCTATTTCTTTTTCTGTTATTAACTGTTTCATCATTCTCCGTATAAATTAAACTTCTTTGGTTTGGGTTGTTCTACTTGTCGTTCTTCATATCTAATAGCATATAATTTACTATCCAATGGAGCTAATCTAAACTCTACCTTTTCACCAGCCATACTAAACCAAGCTTCTAATGCATCAGTTAAACTTGGATGTACTGTGTCAGCTGAATCATCTACTAGGATCCAATTATCACCTGGTGGTACTCTCCTAGCTATCAATTCATTACGTTCTATTTGTTCTGTCTTCATAATTTATTATAATTATTTTTTTGGAATTTCCCAAACCGTTTTGCGTTTTTTTCTTTGTCTTAAATCTAAGATCCAATTGTGCGAAAGGTACATTAATGTTAATGCACCTATACACGCTAATCCAATAAATAATGACCAACCTATAACTTGTAATAATGTTACTTCTTCCATTTATAATTCTACCTTCGTTGCATACTTTAATAACATTTCAGTATTGGTTCTTGTGTAACTTTTTTTGCGTTTTCCTTTGCCTTCTAGTTCCATGTCACGATAAAACATTACGTCATATGTATTACAATATTTATCATGATTTAATGCTACATGGTCATAAAATATTTTAGAGTCTATAACATAAATAGCGTTCTTAGCTGGATGATGAAATGATATTGTATCGCATTTGCCTCGCTTATTCTCACCTAATCGTTTTGCTATTGCAGTTGTCTTAGTACCCGTAATGACTAATTTCTTATGTTCATTTTTAATACCATTAGTAAATAAATGATCATATCCATCTGCATCTACTACTTCGCCTTTACATCCAAAATGGGTTTCTAGATAAGGAAGTACTACTTGCTCTGATATTCTTCCTGCGTTAACAGACATTGCTTTGCCTGACTTTAGGAATAATCTAATCATTTCGTCTGTTATATGATTACTAACATATACTGGGAGAGTAATGACTCTCCCATCTTTTTGTTCTCTTTTTGTTACCATTTTATTTTATATTGATTCTGATAATTCTAAAAACTTGTTATTCATTGATTTTGATATTTGAGTAAGATTACATGTATCTATAAATTCTGAATTCTTACCATACATTCTTCTAAAATAATCTGCTGAATATCCGTCTGATTTGCCATCAATATAATATGATAACACACTAATACCCAGCTCTTTCATTTCATTTACAACTTTTTTAGTAAATTCAATTCCACTATATCCCCAAGCAGCTCCACTTACTGAACTTGGACATCCATCTGAATAATTAATAAAGATAGACTCATCGCCTTTTGCATCTGCTTTTATATAAGGTAGTATACTTTTAAATGACAACCCTTCTGGAGTGCATCCAAATGTTCTAAGGTATGGAAAATAACTTTTAATCTTTGACATTTTGTCTACTGCACTATCATATGCATATACCGTAACTGTCTTTTCTGTATTACCATTAAGATGACTTGTTCCTCTCAAAGAGATTTGAACTCTAATACCTGTTGTCATAGATGCGGCTTGAGCAATTGCTACCGCTGACTTAATAGCATTTTGAAATCTTTGTCCTCCCATTGAGCCTGATGCATCAATTGAAATATGTATAAAGAAATTCTTATATCTATCAGTTACTATTCTATGAAACACATTGGCATTTTGAAATCCTAATTGAGATATCAATCTTCTATCAATCTTACCCGTATTCAATCTTGTCGACTTCAATGACTTTTCTTCATTTCTCAATTGTAACTTTTTACCTAACTGTTTACCTAAAATAATACCTTCTTGTACTCCTGTTCCAGGCCCGTAGTAACTTTTAGATTCTGAGCCTCTTTGTAAACTATATGAATCAAATATTGTATCCATATGACACATAACTGAATAAGTCATTTTCTTTATAACGATACAATCTACATTATACATTGGACCTGCTGACATATTAGTATTAACTGGATTATTTTCTGTTCCTGAGTCTTTAAGACTTTTTACAATTTGGGTATCCTTCTTAGAAAGCCTACCAATTTTCTTAGTATTACCATTAACAAAATCTTCTTGCTTTGCAATCTGCTTTACAAGTCTTTCTTTTTCTCTTTGTGATAATTCATCATTTTCGGCTTTTGTATCAGCTGCTCCACAGTTACCATTTTGTGAACCTTTTGTCTTTTGTTCTTTCCCTTTACAGTCTCCCGGATTAGATCCGACAGGCGTCTTGGTTTGCTTCTTACTTTGACTTTCATTAACTTGCTTTCTAATTAGCTTATAAACTTCTATTGCTACATTTAAAGCATCTTCAGATGTCTTAAGTCTATTAATATTTTTAAGATCAATTAGATCCCATATTTGGGGTAATACTTCTAACGCATCCACTCTTCTATTAGGATTAGTTAAATTAATAATCCTAAACATATATGAGTCCCAATCCTCATCTGTCTTTTCATTAGACTTCAAAGCTTTGTCTACAATCTTTGCATTGAAATATTTTTCATACATAGATTCATAATATTTTCTGTAACCTGGAGCACTTGTATAAATATGGTAGTCAATTCTTCTGTCTTCTACCCAATTAAATAAATCCTTAACCTTTAAGATATCAGATTCAACCATATCCATATCAGGATCTCCGCCTCTCATAGCTATATGACTATGGAATCTACTTCCAATTGATAAACTGTCTAATAAATTAAAATTAGTTAATGCAATATGAGAACCTTCATGTAATGCTAAACCAACGGTTGAATCAAAATTCTTATCTTCTATTTTAGATCCTATAGTAACTGACCTGCCATCAGTATAGCTATCTCCATTATTTTGAAAACGTACTGGGATTTGTTTACCTGTTACAATATTAACAAAATTACCTATAGCTCTTTGTGCTGAGGCCAATTTTGTATGATCTACATGTCGTTTGTTATTGACTTTATAATTAAAATCCGTATCAATAGCGTCAAACCAATAGCTAGATGCAGACGTTTGATATGTTTTGATTGGATTTGCTGTTGTCTTTCTAATTCGTAATTTTTTCATATATCTCCTTTTTATATATAATAAGAAAAGTAATTCATAATTCCAAGAAAAAAGTTGGGTTCTTTGAAGATTAATTTACTTTATTTTATCTGCAAATCTAGTATGCTTAGTTCTTGCTTTAACTAAGTCCACTATTTTTGATTCTGTTTTATCAAATCTAGAATCCATTGTTCTATATACATCATCTACATTTTCATGTAATGCTCTGTCAACGTTTTCTATCATATGATCTACTTGGTTTTTAAATTGATCTAAACTACTGTATATATCTGTGTTTAAATCTGAGAAATTTCTGTTTACCCTATCAAAAGATACCTTTACCCTATAAGCAAAAAATGCCAATAAAGCTACAGTACCAGCTCCGATAAGGATTCCTAATAACATATTTGTTTCCATATGCTTCCTTTCTTATTATGTCAAAGAACCCAACAATACTTTAAAAAGGGAGTCAGCGCTGTCCGTATACAGATGGCAGTAGATCGATCTACTTTGACTCCCTTAAGATATGAAAGATGCTATTTGACGCATAGCTGCGTACTTTTTAATACTACTCTTCTTCTACTTTTTCTTCTCCTACATTAAAGATATCTTCTTCTGCGGTACCTAAATGTTTCTGAATAACTTGCTTAACAAATAATCTTTCAGAGTCGCCTCCGCCCGATGCATCAAAGAATGGAAGGATGCCTACCTCCGCAGCTTCTTCTAATGTAAAGCCATCTGCTAACAACTCACAAATTCTAACTGTCATACGTGTCGATATCATTGTGCTTAGTTTGCCTTCATCTGATCTCCACTCTTTTCTAGTTACATCAGCTATATCTGCTACAGATTCTAATAAGCTATCTTCAACCTTATTACCAAATCGTTTACTTAATAAAACATGTTCTCTTTCTTTAGATAATATGTCTACTTCAATAACTTCAAATCTATCCATTAATGCTCTATCTAATACTCTAGTAGATGTATATTCTGTACCAATATTAGCCGTTGCAATAAATGATACTCCTTGAGCTACGTTGACTAATGGTGCATCGATATTCTCATCTAATCTCAAATATCGTTGTCCTTCATCCAATACAGTCATTAATATATTCCATGCTTCAGGATGCGCTCTAGACAGCTCATCTAAAAGGATTACTGCATTTTCTGTCTTTATCGCCTTAATGAATGCCGATTCATCAAACATTGTCTCATTGTTCTTAAAATGCGTATTACCAATTAATGTTGATCTAGGATCTTGCGTAGCACCTAAGTTAAAATAAAAGAATGGTCTATCAGTTGCCGTAGGCAATGCCTTTGCTGCTTCTGTCTTACCTGACCCTGCAGGTCCAACCATCATAATATTTTTACCTCTAACTGCTGACCTAATTAGATACTTCCATTTGATATCTGTAATTTCTAAATGATCTGGCTTAATTGCAGGAGCGTTACTAATGAATGCCAATACTGGATCTTCATCTTTAACTACTTCTTTTTTCTTAGGAGTTGGATTAGGCAATTGATCTGGATCGATCCTTTTAGCTCTGCCGGTTTCTTCATTATATTTTAATGCTTCACCATTTTCATATGCTATCTTGATCATATCATCTCTGAATAGATCTGTAATGTCATCACCATTGGTACTAACTACTTTGATAAACTCTCCGTCTTCTGTGGTAACGGAACCATAAACTTCTACTTCTTTCATATCTTATATTTTATTTATTTTCTATATAATAAGAAATTAAGATATGATATCCAACCTTTATTTAATTATTTTTTGTATATCTCCATTATCCCAAATTAATATACTAATACCAGAATATAATTCATCTACCTCCTGGCCTAATAAATTTGTTCTACTTATCACTTCTTTCCTTTCTGGTTTAATAGTAACTGCAATTGGATTAAATGTTTCAAATACGCCGTCAAAATCTGTTTGAGTTAATCTATAATAATTGTGACCTATATTAGGATTTTCATCATATGTTATATAAGTCATTACTTGGTTTGTATTTCCTGCTCCATATTGCATAGATATTTCTTCCCAATCATAAGCATCTAATGATTTTTCAATTGTATAATAATCGTTATTTACTTGAGATGCAACTACCCATTCTAACTTAACATAATTCCCTAGATTTTCTCCTTCGAATGAAACTAACACAATCGGCAAAGAATTTCCAGTGCTGAATCCGAATCGTGTATTAGGTCTATATGAATTTCTGTATCCTATAGACGGAGGGAAGCTTCCATCATCATAATTATATACTACTGAATTAGCTTTGCTAGTATATTGAAATTCAGGATAACTAGAAGCCCAAGATCCATGATTATTTACTACTTTAATTAATAAGTTTTCCGATCCATTAAAATTAAAAGGAAGGTTTAAAACTATCTCGTTCCATCCTGGTGAGAATGGTAAACTTCCACTGAAAACTTTAACAAACCCATTCCAAGGACCATTACCTACATCTGGCATTGTACCGTCAGGAAATTCTTCTTCTAGAGTATGAGCGATCCATATCTCTTGATTATTTAAAGTCATCGAATTTCCATTAGTGACATTCCAACTAATTTTTTCTATTGTTCTAGGGAATCCGCCTAATTCAGTTGCAGTATATATTGCTGCACTCCAACTATAATCATAATATCCATAAGCAGGAACTCTGCCGTTTTGTAAAGTAGAATTAGGATCTCCAATAGTAACTTCATCAGTACTTCCGCCGGCGACAGGAGTTTTATATATCCTTACTTCTGTAGAAGTAGAATTAGAAGCGCAGTTATATTCATTTAAGTGTACATATAAAACGCCTGTATAAGTAGCTGTATATTTAATATAAGAAGTCAAACCACAACCACTAAAATCATCATTAAAATCTACAACTGATCCTAACTCATCTATAAGAGTTAACTGAGTATCATATGTAGCGGTAACTCCACCATAACTCGAACATGTAGAAAATTGGTATTCATCTCCTGAAACTATGTTAACTTTAATAATTTCGCCGGCATAATTATAAGTAGTAGCAGACCCCCAAATGTTATCATCTGGAGTATATACAGTACTAGGATAATAATTAGTACCATTGTCACATTGAGAAATTCCTAAATTAGATAAGAATATTATAACTATTAATAGTAGTGTAGTAAATTTAATGTTCATTGTGCTCCCTCGAAATAAAGATCTATTTATATATAAATATAGATCTAGTCTAAGTTACACATTTATCGGGAAGTATTATTAATTTGTTAGCATCAATTTTCCGCAGATAATACCGAATGCTCCAAAGGTAACAAGTAATACTAATCCTAACCAAGAACCTTTGGTTGCACGTTGAGAGTTCATAGCAAAAGCAAGATAATATAATCCAGCAACTACGAATAAAGCTATATTTGATTGCCAGCTTGATTTTGATGGATCTGTGTATATAACTATTACAGATGCTAAAAATGCTTGTGCAAAAGGAAAGAATGCTGCTAGGAATATAGTATAAGGCTTTTCAAAATTAATTTTAAGCCATCTAGTAAAGATCCTTGTACGCCTTTCTAATAATCTTCTACGTACTTCTTTAGGTATTTTTCTTTTATAATTTTTCATTATATTTTAAATATGTAGTATCTGGAAATACTACCATGAGATCTTCAAGATAATTTGTACCGTCATGACTTTGATATTGAGAAATTTCTAATCCTTTATAATATTTACAATTTGAAGTTGAAACAATGATATACTCATTCTTACAATTTGTAACTAAAAATAATGCTAATAATATTATAATAACTTTTTTCATATTAATAATTATATCAATATGATTTAAAGAACATTAATTTAATATTAAATTTGTATTAAGTTTAATATTCAAATACGTCACCATATGGGTGATCTGTATAATCTTCGTCGTTTGGATCTATCATGATTATATATACTGGTTGTTATACATACGTATATTAATAATAACGTTACTAGTAAAAAGTATAATATTCTATTGATTCGAAATTTCATCGAAAGCTTGTTGGTATGCTGTAGCTTTACCGATTTTAGGATTGTCAATTAATAGTGTTTGTGCATATCCCATCACTTCTTCTTGTATATGTAATGAATGTGATTTAAATAATATTTCTTCTATTATATCTGAATTTGTCATATCGTTCCTTATTACCATTTTCTGCATGACCAATATCTAGCTTTATGTCTAGGGCCTGGAGAGTCGCAATTATGTCTTGCTCTAAAACTTTTTCTAGCTTTTGGATTAGACTTTCTTATTCTCATAGTTTTTTGTCCTGCTTTCTTTGCAGAAGTACCACCATGACCAAAATTAACTTTAACTACATTACCTTTTGGATTCTTAACATATACTTTAAATTTTTTAACATCACCACGCATTGGTTTGCCTAGCTTGACTTTACGGCCTCTGTATTCAGCTTCTTGGATGCTTGGTTTATATTCACGTATAAATTCTATAAATTCTACAAGATCTTGACGATTTTCTACATCATATTCTTCTACTTTTATACATTTGTCTTTACCATCAGATGTTCCACCATATCGGTATCCTTTCCAACATTCTTTTCCATCAATACCTTTTATTTTTCCGGGCATAAATTTAACTCCTTTGCTTTGCTTAACCATATGGATTTAATAGATTCCATATCACTTTCTAATAAATATGTTTCATCTAAATATTCATACAATTTTTCTAAAAATGGTTTACGTTCTTTTTTTGCTTGAGTATGTAATCCATGTAGCATTGCTGGTATTTCTTTATCTAACAAATGATATTGCGCATTTGTTGCTGTTTCTCGTAATTTTTGATCATCAGGCAAATACTTTCCTGGTAATGTATTCAGTCCACTTTGAGTGATATGTTCTATTTCATGTCTTAATGTGTTACCTAATCGTAATGCAATATGACTTAAATGGGTTTTCTCTCCAGTAGTTTCAATTGAAACTTCTATATAAGGTATTTGATCACTTACTGGTTCTGTAGGATTATATGCATCTCCTGTAACACAAAGATTAGTTGAATATTTTGTTTGCAGACCTAAATAAAAATGTAATGGAATGTCTCGATTAATAATCTCTTTGAACATTACTACTTCATAACTTAATCGTTTGTGTTTAGATACTTTAATTTGCCGTAAAACCAAACGTGACAGCTGTGTTACTAAATTTCTGTACTTACCTGATATTTCTATTGTCTCATGCATTATTCTAATAAATTATAATTCCAAAAATGCTCTTTATCTTGATTAAATGGATTTCCAACCTGCATATAATAACAATTTAAACATAACATTTGTAAATTTTCAATGCGATGATTAGTTGTGTCACCATCAATATGATCTAATAATAATGGAGTAGTGTCATCAGTTACACGTCGTTCTTGATACCCACAACATGAACATTTTTCTTCAAATATACCCAATGCCAACAATCTATTTCGTAACTTCCATGTTGGATAATTAGGATGTTCTCCTTGTAGTATTTTATCAATTGTATATGGACCAGAATTAGCTTTTACTACATCTTTTCGTATACCTTTACCAGCTTGATTTTTATGTAGATCCCATAATGTTTTATCAGTCGCTGAATCAGTATACATTTTTGCATATTTTTTATATGTTGTAAATGATACTTTGAGAAATCTAGCTGCTTCTGAATTTGACTTTGTGTTTTCCATTGCATAACGTATATCATTTTCAGTAAAGTTTAAAGATTGTTTGCCAATGCCATAGATATATTTAAAATCTTTTTTCATTTAGATCCAAATAATTCCTTCTTTCCTTAACAACTCTAATGCGTCTCTAGGTAACATTTTAGTGTTAAATAGTTCTGTAAGTCTTTCTTTATGATTTGATACTTGATCTATAAATGTAGTATGATATTGTCCTGATATTTCTTCAAGCATATAAAACCAATCGATATAACTAGTATATTTCCTATCAAATTTTTGAGCTGTAGTTTGATTTTCCCAATATTCAATTTGATCTTTTAATGGCCATAAGTCCATCGGTACGTCTTTTGCTTTTCTTCGAGCAGGAAGGCGTTCTTTGTATTTTTCTTTTTTATCTGACCGTTGTATAAATTTATCAATAATATTCATTGATCGATCTTTTGGCGACATTCCAATTGTTGCTTTTTTACTCATTTGTTTCCTCGTATTTTTTTGATATTAATATTACTTTTCTCCATGCATCTTCTGCTTTATAAATATATTTTTTAAATTTATATATATTTTTTACATCTTTAGCTTTAACTGCTTTCTTATAATTTCTATGATAAGATGCATGATACAGCCCTAGCTTTATTTTGTCAAACAATTTCATTTTTTATTTTTTTTACTAACAATTACAACGGTTAGACCAGCTTGAGCCAAGTCGTCAGAAATTTCATAACATATATTATATGGACCAGTAAAAACATCACACTTTCCGTTAGAGTGTATGATAGTAGTACATTGTATTGCTTGGTAATGGTTATGTCCACATACATCACGCAATTGGTTTATTACATGATCGATGGTGTTTACATTATCATCAAATACGAATACAGTGTACTTGCCTCTTTTATTGTATTTCTTTTTGGACATCTAATATAATTTGACAACGTTCATATTCTTGTTTTGTTTCTAACCATGATAAACACTCTTTAAGAAAATATTTCTTTTGTGTGGTAGTCCAATTAGATGGCCAGGTCCAGTCAGACGTTTCCATTGAATCAATTGCACTACAAATTAATTTGTCGGTATAATCTGTTTCGTTATTAATTGTCATAATATATTATAATAATTTTTTAGGAATTATACAACCTTATTATTTTGAAAAATAATTATATAATTCAATTGCAGCGCCTTGCCGCCTGCTTAAGCTTTTTTGAACATCGGCTCCGGCTCTCTCTACCTTTGCAGCAAACCCATGTGTCTTATCTTCAACACTATCTCCATATGCCATCGCTCGCTTAAACATTAATGCTTCGTATTTATTAAATTTTGAATCTGTTAATTCTTTAGTTAAAAAATCTAATTGTGCTGATAATGAGTCTTTGGTTAATTTGTTATCTTCAGTATATTTAATAAATGATTTATATCTACTTCCTAACCATTGTGCGATACCATATGCTTTAGAAGAACTATTAATAGCAGTCGGAGAGAATTTAGATTCAACCCAAAGATTGCCGGCAATAGCACAAGACTCCTTTAAAGAAAATCCACGACTATTTAATCCTTTTACAATTGTTATGCCATTATTAAAATCAGACTCAGCTTTAATCCAATCACGTTGTTTTTTTGGTTCAGCAACTCCTAGTTTTATCATTGTGTTTTTACCTAATGAAAATGATGTTAAGTCTTTTGGATCTTTGATATCATTAACAATTGCTATAGCTCTAGATGTATTATCGCCAAATGAGTTATCAGGCTTTGTCATTGGCGGTTTCATATTTTTTGCATCGTCTGGATGTTTTGATATAAATAATTTTTGAAATAAATTTAAAGGTCCGTTTATTATTTGTGATTCACCGTGCTTAATAGTTTTATTCTTATGGAACATATCACTTAATGTAACGTCGGATCTAGTATTCTCAAATAATATGTTTTTTAATTTAATCATTCGTGTTTCCTTCCGAAAAACTGTTGAGAAGATAAATCAATTTTATATGTGCCAGCTGAGGCAGAATTTATTGTTTCTGCTTGTTCTCTTGTAATCTTATAAGGCTCTCTCCCTGGTGTGCGAGTCCAATCCCACCCATCGATTTCTATATATTTAGAACCTATAAATTTAACTCTAAATTCTTGATTCCAATTTGGATGCTCATCATGCGTCCAAAACTTTCTGTCATTTGAATAATAATAAATCTTAGCATCCTTAATAATACTATTTGGTGCAATATAATCTGCCGGAGTGTTTCCGAATTTATCTTGTATATTTAACCGTAATTCAAATCGACTTTTGTGATATTGTTCAGAAACAATATTGCTACTCACAATTGCAAATTCACCCGGCTTCAGTTTTGGCCATTTGATATCTAAATTTGGATTTTCTTTTAATATGTCTTTGAGTTTAATCATTGGTATTTCCTAAAGTTTATTAGCCACGTGGCTCTCGTGGATCTGATCCACGTCGACGTGGATCCATGGGAGCTTTACCGTATTTTGATATCATCTTCTGAAGTTGACTTTTTAATTTAGCTTTTTTATTTATTAAGAAATTATCTGGAGGGATTGTAAATTCTATTGCTTGGTGATCCATATGGAAGATCTTCTCATCATGGCCATATGTAGATGTTCCCGGGTCCATATATTGACGGAATTTGTTAGGGTCTATTTCTCGTTGGCTTAGATCTGCAACTGGAATTATTTTTACAGTGGCTTCGCTTTCAGACGGGGGACTTGCGCTGCCTCTTACATGCATATCATAGGCTAAGAGGCATATTAAAGTCAAAAGTCCTTCTGAGTTACGGTATTCATACACATCCCATGGATGATCGAATAGGTAATAGGTAAATCCTTGTTGTTTTAATACATCATCATATGCTTTAACAACTGGGTCTAACATTTTTTCTTTACTTTGTTCTGTTAATTTTTTTAGATTCTTGGTACCGAATCTTCTCATATTTTCTTTTAATTTGTTTGTTTTCATTTTTTATCCTTTTTATATGGAAACATTTTATTTAATTTTTCTTGCCTGGCATCGCATCCGCAATCACTAGAAGTTAGTTTTGCTATTTTTTCTGCTAATTGATCTAATTTAATAGCAGATGTAATTTTTTTTATGTCGTCACCTAAACCTCTCGATTTCATTTTTTATCCTTATCTTGTTTGTCGTAGTAGTCTTTTGGATGAAATTTCATTTTTACTACTTTTCCATCTGTTTTTATACTTTTACCATCAACAATAATTTCAACCGGATAAGGTTTGTCTGGTTTGTCATACCAATATGCCATTTCATATCCGCCGTTATCTAAAAGTTTAACTAATAGACCTCTGTTATAATCTGCATCTTCTGCTTTTAATACTTTTTGTTGGCCTCTTGGTAGTACCATATCTATTTTACTAGACTTTTTATCTTTTTTTTCTTTTATATAACCCGTGCCTTTAGTTGCTTCATCTTCGCCTGGTTTATCAATTTGCCAATCCTTAGCTCTTTTATATGAATCGCCAGATTCGTCTGCATAGTCATCTTTCTTTCCAAATGGTCCTGATGGCCATGACTCTTCATCATCTGCAGAAAATATATTATTATTTTCTTTTATTTCTAGCCTAGGAGATAATTGTATCATTGTTATATCTTTTTCCAAGTCACTTAATTTTTCTAAATGGCCTGAATTTCTTAATGATTTAAAAGCTAGATTTTCTATAGAATATTCGCCAACTGTTTCTAGACCAGTCTGTCTAAGTTGTTTTAAACGAGACTTGAGCTTTTGAATTTTATCTAATAAATTATTGTCATATGGATCTAAATCATCAATAGCATATTCATATGGTTTTGATTTTGTACTGATATCAGCGTCTTCTACTGATATAACCCTAGCGTCTGGCTTTTTTATCCAGGCATCATTAAATAATGAATATACGCCTGATGAAGTATGTGGTTCATTTAAGTCTTGTGCATATAACTCTATATTCATTCCTTTGAATTCTATAGGATATGTATTATTCCATATATTCTTTTTAGCTTGCATTAATTCTCGAACTAATAATAAATTATCATTGATATCATAATAATTAATAATTAAATGTAAATCAATATCAGAATGTTTAGTCCAATTATAATTTGCATTACTACCTGTTAATGTAACATCTTTTATTTCTGCATCAGTACCTAGGAATTTATAAAAGGCCCTTGCAATTTTAAGCAGTTGTATGCGTAATTTGGGATTGAATTCTCCATCAACCCATAATTTAGGATTCAATTCTGTTTGTGTTTGATATTCGTTAATTTTCATCACTATAGTTATACCTGTTTATAAACTTCCCAAGCCATTGTTAAGAATTCCCATGTACTTGCTGAAAACTCTGAAGCGTGGGTTGATAAGTAATTCCATTTTTGAGATGCAGTAGCTACAGAAGCTTCGATCTCTCGTCCATCTTCTTGCAATCCAGGAATATCATCATATACTGTTGCTTTAATCGCCTTGGCGCCGGCCTTTGCGTTTTCTGGAGTTGCATATTTACTAGCTAGTTGACTAAGTTTTGTTTTTACTGGTGATAATATTGGTTTAATATTGGTCTTTCCGAAATCTTTAATAGCTTCCATGTCTTCGCCATCAATTGCACCAGCGTATCGTAATGCTATAACCAATGATTGTAATATTACTCCCTGCGCATCATCGGTATCATTTAATCCTAATTTATCTCCTGCATCTTGTATCTCATTACTTAATACATCTAACGTCTTAACGCCTTTCGTATTAGGCCAATCATACCATGGCTTTGCATCCCACGCTCCAGCAAATTTAAGGCCAGGGGAAGTTCCTGCTGACCAATTAATTACTTCATCTTTAATAAATGTATTATAGTATGGGTTGCCTTTTTTTGCTGCTATATCACTAACATCTTTTACTAAATTTTTATAATCTCCTGCAGAAAAATTTAATGTATTATTTTTTTGTATTAATGACTTTAATATGTCTTCAATTTCTTTAACTGGTTTTTTATGTAAATCTGTTAATATATCAAGTGTATATGGATCTAGATTTTTAAAGTATTTACTACCACCGAGTACATTGCCATTTGTTTTTATCATATTAGCTAACAATAAAGGACTAGCAGCAAGTTTACGTTTAAACAATGATCGTACTGCTCTTTCCATATCAGCTATATTATCTCCACTTTTACCAACAAATCTTTTTAATAAACTAGTCGATCCTTTTCCAAGATTGCCTGTTACAACTCTTATTGATGCTTTAAGCATTGACGCTGGAATTGTTATTGGAGATAAAACTAAACGTAGTGGTAACCCAACAATTCTTTTACCAATATTATATGTGCCTTTAGCAGTTGTTTTAATAACTTTTCCTGTACCTTTAGCTATTTTTGCCATTGTAGACAGTGTCTTTTCTTCTGGTACGATCGTTCTTATAGTGTTAGCAATATTATCCATTTGTCTATATGCTACGTCTGGAACTGGTATCCCGGCTTTTTCTAATTTTCTAACACTTTTTGTTAATAATCCGGCTACTTGATCTCCTGCTTTAGCAAATTGTTTTAATGTAGCTCCATCAATATAACCATCTTTCAACATCGTTTCCCATATTTTCTGCATATCTCCAGGATTACCTTTTGTAGCTTTACGTAACGCTCTAGTAACTTTACCCATTCCGATTGATTTAAATGCTACTTTTAAACTACTACTTAAAATACTTCCTGCTACTGGTATTACTGCTATTGATGATAAGACACCATCTATATATTTGCCTCGTCCAAAGTATATTGCGGCATTAATAATATCTAATATATCTCCAAACCCAGGAATAAATCCTGCGAAGTCTAATACTGTTTGAAAATAGTCTATTGCTGTCCATTCATCTTCATCTTTAATCTTAGCTATAGGATGAACAAAATTCCATCCTTCTGGATCATTATTAGATTCTGCAGAATCTATATTAGTAACATCCTTTGCTAACATGTTACCTTGACTTGATGCACCGTTATATTGAATATGAAAATGAGGACCAGTTGCGTGTTCAGTCGGTGTTTCATATTCGTCTAAATATGAAAAATCTGAATTAGATGATTTAAATTGTTTTAATGCTTGTGCTACTTTGGCTTTATCTGCAGAACTACTAGTAACTACAAAATCTAATGCTTCTCCTGTATTATGGCTTGAATTATATTTATCATGAAATTTATCATGTCCTGCAGTAATTTCTATAGATACTTCTGGATATTCTTTTTTTAGAAATTTAAAAAATTTAATAAATAATTTTACTGCATAGATTGACATTTCTCCGCCAGAATCAATTTCTTTGTTTTTTTCTTTATATCCGGCCGGTAATCCTTGTCTAAGCTTATACGCTGCTTGTTCTTGTAGCTTAGAATATTCTTCTAATATTATTTGTTCTATGTTCATGATATATATATCCGTTTTATTTATATATAAATATGTTTATTTCCAAAACAATTGAATTATTATAATTGAAAATGCTAATAATAATGAAGTAGCAGTTTTTAATGTTATAGCTTCGCCTTTAAACAAGTAAGTAAATAATGTAAAAATAGTAATACCACAAACAAATGCAACAAATCTACCAGGCCAAAATAAGCCTTCAAACCCTTCAATTGTAAGTCTTGTAGCTTCCATGAATATATAAGTTATTGGAATACCCATAATGGCTAATAAAAATTTATATTTTTTTAACATTGGCCAAAGTATTGGGCCATTTAATTGCATCCAAACAAATATATGTCCTAATAAAAATAATAATACTGAAAATGTGATTAATCTATAACTCATAACTTATTATAATAAAAAAACATAAATTATCCTAGTTATTTTTTGCTAACCTTATCTATATTCAATTATATTAAAATTTCTCTAAAAATAGTTCGTCAATTGATTTTTGTATTTCTTCGAAGGTAGCATCTAATTCTAACATAATATTACCTTTGAATTTATTTTCTACATAACCATTTTGAAATATTAATATCGTAGGATAAGAATATATTTTATATTTCTTTTTTAAATCAGGACTTCCTTGTATACAGACTCTATAATAATGACAATGTTCTAATCTTTTCCACTGTGCAAAATTATTTTGTTTATTAAATGGAGCATTAAATTCAACAACTGTAACTCCTTTTTGTGTTTTTGTTTTGAAATTTGTTGATGTAATGGTTTCTTGTGCACTAATAGCACCTAAGCTAGGAAGTAATGCTAATAATAATATTTTAATTATTTTCATCGTCTTTTTCCATTTCTAATATAATCATCGATTTTATCAATTTTAATTTTAATGTCTTGTACATCTTCTTGTGTCGACATTATTGTTTGTCGTATAAGTTGATCTTTTAAATCATATTCATCTCTAGAGATTACAGGATCAGGTAATTTTTTTGCTTCTTCAATTTCACTTCTGATGTCATCTAGATCTGATTGAAATGCAAACCAGAAACTTACTACTGTAGTAATTCCTATTGCTATGGCTATTAGAGTTTTTATTGTTATTTTAAACCCAGTGTCTTCGTCTAATTGTTTTCCCATGATATTTACTTAAATTGATAATTAATACCCACTTTACTAGAATATACTACTCTATCCCAATACTTCAAATAGTTTCCTTCTAAAAATATGCCTAATCCTTTGCTTATCTTAGCTCCAAACATTAATCCTATATTATAATCAATCCATTGTGTCTGGCCTAATGTTTCTGGATTTCTGGATACAAATCGAGAATAACTAAAATTTTCGTCTCCATATATATGTTTATGCCTAGGTATTATATTAGCCCAAGCATGACCCCATACTCTTTCATTTTTAGCGTAATGATACCAATCGATTCCAATAACTGCGGATAATGTAAATAAGCCGCCAACTTCAGATAATTTTTCGTTTTGAAAATCATTTACAATATCTCCATAATAATGTGTTCTAAATTCTTCATCGGAACTTGCTATTTCATTGCCGTCTGGATCTTTCCACATCCAATCAATTATAGTATCAGGTTGTGCACTAGTAAAGTCGATTAATTGATATGGTTGATCTGTGTAGTTATATTGATACGCTAATGTCCACCAAGCATTATCCCGAAGATATATACCTATAGGATTGTATCCATATGGACCATGAGATCTTACTAAGCTTCCAATTGATAAATTTAAATGCTTTCCAATTGCCCATCTAAATCTTAAATCGGCTTGAGCATATTTTAAATCAGCTACACCGAATTCATTAAACTTAATTGATCCTACCCACCAATTGCCTAGATATCTTAAAAAATAACTTTGATTGTTAAAGTTATCTCCCCATTGCCTTACCCAATCTCTTGCAAACAAGTATTCAAACCCTTTGACTGCTCCTATATTAGATTTCCATCCAACATTTTCTTCTGAGCCGTCGTAAAATACATTAGGTTTAACTTCATAATCAAATCTAGCTATTTTTCTAATGCCAACAGAAATTCTATAATCAAACGGGTATACTTCAGTTACATCAGTTAAACGACTATCTTGTGTTACATACCAATCTTTGTTAGATTCTTGCAGTGGCTGGCCTATATTACCAGATGCATATATTGTTGAGTACTTGAAAAACTTTTTAACAAATTGAGAGTTTGCATTAAAACTTATTATACATAAAAATATTAATAATAGTTTTTTCATTCTTGTATTTCCTCACCGGGATTTGATTTCCCAAAAATTTTGCCAGCTTCTGATATTCCGAAGCTTCCTAAAGTTATCCATAAAAATGAGTTATAAATAAATTCGTTAACATGTAATGGATTTCCGGTCCAACCTGTAACTATATCTGCAATTGCGAATAGTACCATTACTGCAAATGATGCAAATCCTACAACATTTTTTTCATTTATATCATTATTGTCTTTAAACATGTCTCTAAAGGCCATGAGTCTTTTCCTTGCTTTTAGCAATAACTTGTTTGTATTCATAATAACTTTTTAATTATTTGTTTATATCTTTACTCTCTAGTAATGTGTATGTAAATGAATTGCCCCAAATTGCTCTAGCTTTTCTCATTATCTTCATGAACGCTGTCCAATCATCATTAGCAGCTATTACTTGACAACCAGCTGACCATTTATCTATTTGTGATGATTTTCTTCCAGCATATTTAGTTGCTCTGTGTATGTTAATACCATAAAGGCCTTCCATTACATTTTCTTCGGATAAATCATATTTACCGTCTAAATTCTTATCTCTGTAAACTTTTACTGGTTTTTGTTGTCCTAACGCTTCATATCTTCCGCCATGAAGTCTTATTTTATGAGAACTTCTATATTGACCTGGTTTTAAAATAGCAACGCCATGCTTATTCATTATATTTTCTACCCAATGTTTTCCAGGATCTGTTGTAGCATCATAACAGTGAAATTGCCATTCACTATCTATTTTATATGATACTGTGATTTTATCGTCAAATTTATTAGTAACTTCGTTATCAGTTTCAGAATTTCGAATTCCTACTATATTAACGTCATAGCCTAGATTTTTATGATCTTCAAACCATTTATAACCTTTTGCCTTAACAGCTGTTTCTATAGCTTCTTTTGTATACATATTTACCTTTTTTAATAAATATATATCAAAACTAATAACTTATATAAATTTTAAATTATTTTCTGGGTTGTGTTTTATATAATTGCCCCATTTATATTTAGCATATTCATGTCCTAATTGTTCAGCTTGTTGTCTCTTCTCCCCATTTGCTGAAACAGACGCAAAGTGATAGAAATGACAATTATATATTCTAGATGAACCTATACCCGATAAATTACATTTTAAAAAGAAATCCCAATCTGCAACCATACCTAATTCATAGTTTTCATCCCATCCACCTATTCTAATAAAATCTTTCTTTTTCATATAAATAGGTAATGTGGATCCTGTTACATCTATTATTTTTTTTGCGATTGTATTTTCATATCCCCAATAATTATCTAAATTAAATATTTTAGGATCAGATCCGAAATCTTTTATATGGAATTGGGGAAATATAGATGGATTAGGTTCTATTTGATTTGGCACAATCATATGATTATCTTGAAGTTTCCAATAGTTTAATTGGATATCCCATTCTAAAGGAAAAACATTGTCATCATTTACAATTAAAATATTATCATGTTTTGCATTATATACTCCTAAGTTAGTTCCTCGACATAATCCTACGTTTTGTTCTAAATTTAAGATATCTATATTATCTTTCCATTTTTCTAAAACTTCTTTATTTAAGTCATAAAAACCATCTACCACTACTATAATTTGATTTTCATCATCTTGCCCTACAATTGCTGATTCTAAGCATAGATCTAGATATTCTGGTGATTTATATGTTGGTATAATAACACTAATCATACTTTACTCCAATCTGTTAAAGGTGATAGCCATTTGGTCTCTCCATGGGTTGCATAGCCTGGTAATGGTGTTATAAGTAACTCTCCTTGTTCTCGTAATTCTAAAAACATATGAAAATCATTCGGATGTGTAGTTGATGTATGTTTTCGTAGTATCGGTTCTACCCGTTTTAATGTAGATACTTTTGCAGCAAATGTCATAGTAGTTGAATTAGTTATTTTCCAATGACATGAATCTGTTAGATAAACTCTTGTATCTTCTCCGCCGCCTTCGCAATACGGATTGCCGCCTTTGCTTGGATCTAAATATTTATCTGGATGATCATATAATGCTACAAATGATGCTCCTAATTTGATTCCTTCTTCTAATATTTTTTTTGAGTTTGGTTTATGTAAATAATCATTCTCTATAAAATAAACTATATCGTCATCATTATAGGTTAATGCTTCATCTAATGCTAAATTAAAAGTAGCGGCTCCATTTCCCTCACTAGCATAACGAATATGATCTTTTGATTTATACTTTTCAATCATACCGCTAGTCTCTTTAGACACATTATCTGCTATAATAGACCATTCAGCATCTTTAAATACTTTAGTAGCATTAGCTAAACATTTTTCATTGGCTATATATTCTGGCTTTTCTTTTTTATAGCCAGCGTCGGATATTCTATATATTATTTTCATATAACTTCAAATTCATAATTATTAACAAAACATTTACCATTGAATGGCCTAGAGAATTCTTCTTCTATTAATGATACCCAATCCTTATCTGTATTGTGTCCCCATGCTTTAACCTTTTGTATCATTTGTTCTTTTGTTCGAACCCAACTATAATGATGTAATAATGGCTTTCCATCTTGTAATATCATTCGTTGTTTAGGAACATTTAATACTTCATGTAACTGTTCTCGTTCAATTTGTAAATTATTAGGATCGATATGTACTAAATGTTTACGAACTAATACAGGAGAATCTTCATATGTCTTTGATCTAATATTCATTTCTCGAAAATACCAATAACATCCTAATTTATAACTATCATGATCATCAATTGTTTCATTATTAATAAATTTTGTAAATAATTCAACATCGATTATTTCATCAGAATCAATAAATAACACCCAATCGATATTATTTTTTAATAAATGGTTTCCAATAATACGAGACATATTGTGCCAATATCTAGGATGATATCCCGGAGTCCAATCAAATGTTGTAAAATTAACATTTGGGTATTCTTCTGATAATTTTTTTATTGACTCTAAATCTTCGGGCGTACCGTCATATAGATGAGTACTAATAGGCACTATAACTTCATCGCTAACTTGTATTGCTGCATCTATACAATCTCGTATAAACGACTCATCATTTGTACAATAACTTATAACTGTTCCTAATTTCATAATTTACTTAAAAATAACTAATCCTGTTCCAGACCAATGTCCCATTGAGGTAATATCATACTTTTCATTATCAATTTGATTCCAAAATTCTTTCATTGGAGCATTTAAATGAATATCGTCTAATAACAGATATCCTTTCCAATTAATATCTTTTAGATATTGATATGCTTTATGTTCAAATGGTCCTTCGTGATCTGTATCTAACATTATTAATGGAGATTTCATTAATAGATCTTTATACTCACTATCGGTAAAATCGCCTAGTATATAATCTATATTATCTAAATTTTTAGACACTCGTTTATAATCTCCTAGATCAAATGATTTAACTTTATTATTAGTATTATATGATAATGCTAATGATGAACATCCTTTATATGTACCAATATCTAATAAAATTTCATTTTCGAATAACGTGCTAAAGTATGCTAATAACTTATAATGTTCACGTCCTCCGTCAGATACAAAATATTGTTTAAATTCTTGTTCTGTTATTATATCTCCTAATTCTGATAAATTAATATCATTGATCTGTTTTAAATCTAATTCCATATTATATTTCCTTTATCCATTCTAACATTGTTTCATGATTGCGATAAAATTTTGCTCTGCCATTCTCCCCGGCAACATAAAAATTTGGTAAATGATGTATTATATTATCTTCAAATTCTGAAATACATATAACTTTTTCCCAATTACTAAATTCAAATAAATCAGTATTTACTCTACATTTTACACTATAATTCATAGTTTTAGTATCAGGGGAACATAAGTTTTCAAAGTACTTTGGATTGTATTGAATTACTCTGTATAATTGTTCTTTTGTTATAAAATAACTTGCTTGATGTACATTTGATAATCTACAAAATTCTAAATCTGAATGTTTTTCTTTTGATCCCTTAATAAAATGATTATCTAAAAATGCACAATAAGATTTATCACCATTAGGTGTTTCTTCATATTGAATCAATCCTGGTATTCTATTTTCTGGTAATAATTCTGAATATCGTATATGATTATCTAAATGATGTTCTTGCCATAAATGATCATTTTCTGTATAAATAAAACCATCAAACTCATCTTTATAATGGTGTATTACTTGTTTACATGTTGCTGGCAAATGCTGATAATCATTTAGTCGTACTTCATTAACATAATCAATCCCTGCAATATCTAATTTAACATTACTATTTACTATTATAGTAACATTATATTTTTTAAATGATTTTAATTCTCGAACTACTTGTTCTAAATATTGGAGTTGATCTTCTCCATAATTTACTATAACTGCTAATACTTTAAGCTTTTTCATAATATTCAATCCAATAGTTAATCATTTCATCTAACATAGACTCAAATGTATATTTATGTTTCCAGTTAAGTTGCTTCTGTGTTTTTGAACAATCTCCTTTTAAAAATTCTAACTCTTCTGATCTATAATATTTTTTATCCTGGGTAACATAACATTCATAATCCATTCCTAATTTATTAAATACATATTCAACTAAATCCCTTACTGTATGTGATACTCCGGTTGAACATACAAAATCATCTGGTTTATCATGTTGTAACATTAACCACATTGCATATACATAATCCTTTGCGTGTCCCCAATCTCTACTAGCATCTAAATTACCAAGTAATAACTGTTTCGATAATCCTAATTTAATTTTGACAGCTTCTTTTACTACTTTGTTAGTTACAAAATTTGTGCCGCGCCTTGGAGATTCATGATTAAATAATATTCCATTTGATATAAACATATTGTATGCATTCCTATAATTTCTACATATGTTATATCCAAATACTTTTGCACAGCCATATGGAGATACTGGATTAAGAGGTGTTGTTTCTCTTTGGTATCCGTCGGCATCTATAGTATTACCAAACATCTCCGAGCTACTTGCTTGATACATTTTTGCGCTTGGACAAGTTAGCCGTATAGCTTCTAACAAATTCAGCGTACCCATTGCAATAGAATCTGTCGTATATATTGGTTGATCAAAACTAATTCTTACATGGGATTGAGCAGCTAGATTATATATTTCATCAGGTTTACATAATTGCAATACTCGAATAAGTGATGACATATCTGTCATATCAGCATATTCTAATTTGACTTGTTTAAATAATCTGTCCGGAATCCTAGCTGTTTGATTTTCTGCTACAGAGTTACGTTTTAGTATTCCCCAAATTTCATAACCTTTTTCCACTAATAGTTCTGACAGATATGATCCGTCTTGGCCATTTATTCCAGTTATTAATGCTACTTTACTCATATTTGTTTATTATGTCTATTATTAAGTTCATATCTTTTTTCGTTAAATCTTGATGATTAGGAATATAAAATCCTGACTTATCTAATGATTCGCAGTTTGATAATGATGGTATATCATTTTCATTATACCACATCGGTTTATTTGCCATGTTACCTGCGATTAAAGGTCTAACTTCAATCTTGTTATCTTGTAATTCTTTAATAATTTCATCTCTTTTTGAATGTAATATAGGAATAGCAAAACTAGAAACAAAATCATTTTTATTTTCTTTTAGTTCTAATTCATTATTTTTTATTAAATTTATATAATGTTTAAAGTTAACTCTACGTCTTTGAGAATAATCATCTAATTTCTTTATAGCTCTTAAACCTATAAATGCTTGTAAGTCAGTTGATCTTACGTTCATTCCTGGTACATAAAAATTATACAAAGAATTGAATTCTGTGCATTTATACTTATCTCTTAATTCTTTTTGTTTATCTTTAGGTAAATCTCTATCCCATCCATGGCTTCTAATCATTAACAATAAATGATATAAATCTTCATCATCGGTATTAATAAACCCTCCTTCTATTGTGGATAGGTGATGACCAAAATACATTGAGTAAAAAGATGCTAATCCAAAACTTCCTAGGTACTGTTCTTGGTATTTAGATCCCATGCTTTCACATACATCTTCTAAAAGTAATACATCATATTTTTTGCATAGGTCTACCACTCTCTTCATATCAGGTACTAAACCTAACGGCGAAACTAAAATAAATGTAGAAGGATTATGTTCTTTAAATAATTTTTCTAAATGATCTAAGTCACAAGATAAGTCTTCTAAATTACAATCACACATATAAGTTTCATACCCTAACAACATAGGTGAGCTAACATCTGTTGCCCAGCTTAATGCAGGTACTATAATTTTATTGTTCTTTAATTTATTTGAATACTTTAAAGCAGCTAAGGTTAATAAAATAGAAGAAGATCCTGAATTAACAAATACAGAATATTTTGTTCCTATTTTCTTAGCCCATTTTTCTTCTAACCGCTTGGTTAATTCGCCTTTAGTAAGTCTTGGTATTGGATCTTGTTGTAACCATTCGACAAGCGCTGTTATATCTTGTTTATCTATTGTATCGCTAACTAATTTTATCATATACTTTTTTTATGCCTTCTTCATATGAAGTAAATTTGAATTCCGGAAATAATGATAGCATTTTTGTTGTATCAACATCTTTACGATATTGGCCATCTAGCTCTGGATTATTATATTTAATATAATAATTTTTCTTTAAAGAACCTAATGCTTTTTCAGCTAAGTCATTAATTGATTGATTTTTTGGATATGCAATATTGAAACTTTCAGTAACATCATTTTCAATAGTTAACTTAATAACCTTAGCAAGATCTCCGGCATACATAAACTGACGAAGTGGCTTTCCAGTACCTAATAAATTTAATTCACCATTACTCGTTTTAATCTTTTTTAACAAAGCGGTAATAAAATGCATTTTATTATCATTATCAAAATTATCATATTCACTATATAAATTACATGGTGTAATATAATTATACGCCGTACCATATTGCTTATTATATGCTTCGATCTGTACTGCTAATGCTCGTTTAGCATATCCATAACTAAAATTAGTAGGAGTTGGCGGGCCGGCAAACATTACTTCTTCTTTCATAGGATATGAATCTACCTTATCTGGATATATACATGTACTTAATATTCCAATAAATCTTTTGACCTTATATTCATGAGAAACTTTCAATATGTTAGTATTCATTAATATGTTATCATCAAAGTATTCTGCAGGTTTAGCAATGTTATCTTGTATGCCGCCAACCTTAGCAGCTAAATGAACAACTATATCAGGTGTATATGATGATATCAACCACCTAACCATTTTTATATCTGTCAAATCACAATCAGTGCTACTAATATAAATTGCATCAGGTAATATTTCCTTAAGATGCTTGCCTACCGTACTTGTGCCGCCTGTAACTAATATTTGTTTCATTATATAATTCCCATTAAAGTAAAAATATTCTCATACATCCAATCTTCTGACAATATATATTTTTTTGCAGTTTCGAAATTTTCTTTAGCATATGGTAATTTTTCATTATATAAATCTTGTCCTAATGATGCATATATATTAGGAAATTCTTCTATATCATTCATTATAATCATCCCGCGCGTATCAAAATAATCTCCAATTGACGGCATACCCCAATAGATTGGAATTGTTCCGGTCATAATAGGATTAATTAATTTTTCGGAAAAATGTAGATCTCGCCGTTGATTTTCCATTGCAATATGAAATGCATAATCTTTTAATCCAGTAGTTATACTATCAATTGGATTATATCCTCTACCCATAACATCAATAACATTGCCCCATCGTTGTATTAGTTCATGCCTTTTTAAATGATCAGGAACATTGCTTTTTCCTGATGCGATAATACTTACTATTTTAGTTTTATTATGAAACATTCTATTTTCTGGTTCTATCCAGCATCCGCCAAAAGGATAATAAATGAAATTTTCGCCTTTATCTAGTAATTTTTTTTCATTAGTTAATACATAATCAAATAAATGATTGTTATTTAATACCCATTCATAACAATCGGGTTGTTTAACATATGGTTCTATTAACCATGCTATTTTTTTGCGGTGGCCCGATTTATCGCCTTTCATAATATCGCTGTCGGTATAAAATACTAAATCTTCATTATGAGATACGTTTCTATCCCATTCTATATTATCTGAAAAAGATACAGGTGGCATAGGATTATTACTATATTCACAATGACAAAACGTTTGTTCTATTATTTTTAATTTTAATTTACTCATATTACTAACCAATCTTTACAATATAAATCAGTTGGATCTAATTTTTTATTAGGACCAAACCAATTTTTAGGAGCAATTACTGTTTTATTATTATTTTTATTTAACCATGCCCCCCACCAGCTAAATGATGAATTTGCAATTATATTATGATTGCATAATGACATTAACCACAAATCTATATAATCTTCTTCTCCTTCGATAAATATAAATTTATCGCCTACAAAATTATTTTTACACCATACTATATCATCACTAAATATAAGAAAATTATCACAATTATTGAAATATGTCATAGCTGAATTATAATAATTTATATCCTGTACAGGATGTTTATCTTGTTTATTTAAATAATCACCCCGTCGTACATGAATAGAAACAGAATTTGATAACATATTAGCATATTTAGTTTGTATATATGTATTTGAAGCTTTATCAATTGAATATAAATCTAATATTTTTATCCTATCTAGATATTTTTCACTTTGAAAATATCCGTTGAATAGTATGTTATTATATGTAGGTAGTGGTTGATATGTAAAAGATGGTTCATCATACTCATATTGCAATCCTTCAACATTTTGATTTATTTTTCTAAATATATTTCTAAGATACTTTTTAATATTGCCATGCACTTGTGTAGCATCTTGGATATTAAAACCTACATCTTCAGACAATGAGTACATTGCAGCTACTTGAAATAAGTAGTTACCTAAACCTCCTTGTAGTTTACAGCTAATCATTACTATCCTCTAATATTGAATTCCAAGATTGTGATAAATTATAATTTACAACTTTCTGCTCTATATCACTATAATCATCTGCTTGATCTGTTAGGCAAGGATAACAACCAAATATATTATAATTAGGATTATGATGTATTTCAGAAAGATAATAAAAATCAATATTTACACGGCTAGGACCTGACCATATGGTATTATCATAAAAGTTAACGTTATCATATTTGTTTAGTATAGTATCATACATACTTTCATAAACAATGTATGAATGAGTTGTTTTTGCTCCGCCTATTCTAAATAAATTTTTATCGATCTTTTTATTAGTTTCAACATATCCAGTTAATAAATTGCCGCCTAAATAAAGCATATGAGGACTTAGATTATTTGTTTCAATTTGTTGTAATGATGCTAATAAAGTAGATTTAAATGTAGAAGGATTAGTAATAGTAAAATCATCTTCAAATATTAATATATTTTTATAATTATTTTCTTTAGCATGCTTTACTATATTATAATGTGATAATGTACAACCTCGTATACCGATATTATCTTTAATAGCTGGAACTCGGTAATAATTAGTAATATTTACACTATTAAGCGCTTCTTCACATTTAGTACGCCTGTCTTGTCTTTCGTCTAGATTTATATAGACAATACAATCAATATATTCAGATAGCCAACTCATTAAATCGTTTCGTAATATTCGTTTTGACGTTCTTGTTTATCTATTGTCTTTGGATGATGTAATGCTAATTCTTCATTAGGTGGCACTTGAGATAAAGCTTTATGCCCTTCTATTCTTTCATGTACTTTTCCTACCCAATTTATATTTTTGTCTCGTTTATATATTCTACCTTGATAATCAGGCCAATTGACCCATCCTTCGTTATTAACTTGCCATTCCCATTTTTCTATATGAGTTTGAGTTAAGCCTTCAACTGTATTTATTCTTGGTATGTATATTAATTCGACACTAGGATTCATTTCTAATATAGGATGTAAATTATTAACTAGAATCTCAGAAGGTATCTCGTCTGCATCCAATTGAAATATCCAATCACAATCACGGAATAATTCATAGCCAGTATTTTTAAATGTAGCAAAATCATTATTTAATGGGGCATATGCTAATCGAATTGAATCATCGGGAAGTAAAAATTTCTCACATAATTCCCGAACTTCATCAGTATGATTTGTCTCATCTAATAATATTCCTATACAATCAGTATCAGAAATATTTGTTTTTAGCATTAGTAATAATCTTGCCAATTCTTCAAATTCATTACAAGCTGTTATAAAATATCCTATTTTCATACTTTGTTCAACTTTGGTAATTTAATATTTGTATTTCCGGAATTAGGTAAACTAGATTTTGTTGTTTTATTTATTTTAGGCAACGATAATTTAGGTAACTGTAATTGCGTTGTATCAGGTATATGTTTAGTTCCAATATCAATAGTTTCAATTAACTTACTATATTTTTCTTTCATTGAATTTCTAGTGAATTTTTCATTAACAAATTTTTTCTGAGCTCTAGAACCTGGTAAAAATTTATTATATTGTTTATGAACTTCTTTTAATGCTTTTTTTGCATATCCATAATCCGGAGTAAACCATTTAGCTTCATTAATTAAAAATGGATTCTGTGCTGATTGGTGTATTGGTGTTAATCCTCCAATTAATGCAATAATATTTTCTTTTTGTAAAAAATCAGCTTGTCCCGAATAATGTGGAGCTATAATAGGCTTACCTGTTGTTGCAAACTCTAATAATGGACGACCAAACCCTTCAGCTTTAGTAAATGATATCATTGATTTAACCTTTGTATGATTATAAAGTAAATTCATTTCATCATCAGTTAAGTCTCCATGTAATAGATAAACATTAGGTAATTTTGTTTGTTTAGGGTATAGTGCACGAATTTGATTAATCTTATGTTCAATTGCATGCTTGTCAGTTACTGAATATGTTGCTCCTCCAGTTTTTAATATTAATCCTGGAACATTTGTTTTATTTTTAAATGTTTCAAAAAATACGTTAATTAGGCCACTAATATTTTTTCTATCTTCGCCCAATTGGCCTTCTAGCCAATGGCCAACAAATAAATAACAAAACTGTTCATGAATATCATTTAATATTGTTAATGATTTGTCTTTAATTGGTTTATATATAGATTGATCAAAATATTCTGATATGACTTGTATATCAGTAGATATCAACATATTATGTTTTTTAGCAGTATTTATAAAAGTTTGTTTAGTAAACTCAGATGGTACAACAATAACATCCATTCTATTAATACATTCAATCCATTCTTTTGGACCTACATCGCCTTCGGTACCAGCTGTTACCCCAATATTATATCTACCAACTTTTTGAAATTCATTTGGTACTGTTATCTGAACCCATATATCTGGTTGTTCTGATAATGGAAGTGGAACAAATTTACTTTGCCATTCTGTTGGTACTGGATATGTAAATGGGGTGTTGCCCCATGGCATTGAAAGTAATTTAATATCCCATTCTGTTTCTTTTTGTTCTATTATATGACTAATAAATTCTCGCGCGTGATGTCCGTACCCCGATTGTGTAGCTACTGGACTTGAAATAACACATTTTTTCATACTATACCCATTTCTTTATATGTTGTTGATTCTACTTTATTTAATGTATATTTTGGTCTTTTATCTTTAGGATAATCGAATAAAAAGTCGATCATTTCGATCATTTTATTACCCATTTGTTTTGATGTTAATCCATGAGATAAACAAAACTCCCTGCCAGCTTCGCCACATTCTTCTCTCTCTTCTGCTGGTGTAAAATACCATGCTGCAATTGCATCTGATACTTCTTCATATTGACATCTGTCGTCAAAAATATATGGAGTTTTAGGTGAACCTTGCATAGATCGATTAGATGGAAATACTGGTTGTACCCATTTGCCATGCTTTTTAAAATTACCTTTATGATTGGTAGAAAATTCTCCGTTAAATCTTAACCAATTACCATCAGCATCTTCAAATCTACATTGATCTTGTAATCCACCTGTAACATTATTAATAATTGGAGTACCTGATAACAATGATTCTGTACTACTCAATCCCCATCCTTCGTTAGACGCAATATTAATAGTTACGTCTGCAACATTATACATTGCATTTAATTCTACTGAAGATATTCTGGCTTCTGAAAATAATATTTTACAATCTGGTGCAATATTTTCATGTATTGTTCTAAGGTCTGTGCCATTATTATCTACAATTTGAGTATGCATTAGCAACCCTACTGTATCTTGTTTATCTTTTGGTAAATTATCTCTAAATTTCTTGAATGCTAATATTACATCTCCAGGCTGTTTTCGCCTGATATTACGATTATTCCAAAATACTAAAAATTCAATTCCATTTTTAAGTTTTATATCATCATGAAACTTTTTATATGTTGTATCTGTTTCGGATATAGGTTTATATATATTATGGTTCAACCCATGCGGAACATATCCAGTAATTACTTCATCCCATTCCAAATTTGGATCTGGCTTTTTAGTGTTGTCTTCTGTATCAAAGTCATACACCCCAAATCCGTTCTGTTCCAACACCTCTCGATGTATATTATCAGATTGTTTCGAAATTCCCATTATTAAGTCACAGCTACCGTAAAATGGGGCATTCCACATTGGATATGGTAGATCGTCCCAAATTGAATAATATATCAATGGAATATTAAATGATGTTTTAATTTCATGTTCTAATGCGTATAACCATTCCCAATATCTCGGATCGGTAAAGTGGAATATAGCGTCTGGTTTTTCTGATTGAATTATTGCAAATAATAAATTTCTATTTCCATATCCATCAGATGGTATAACTTTTACGTCTGCATCTTGAACGCCTGTTTCCCGACGAACATCTGCAGATAAATCAAACATTTTTCCAGTATCTGGATGTTTAACTGCTGCTCCTATTTGTACCCAATCATATTTGTGTACTGTATTTAAAATAATTTCTTTTGAAATGGTTCCAATTCCAGAAGGTAATCTAAAATCGTCTGCTAATAACAGAATTTTCTTTTTTTTCATTAATAACCTTTATAAATATATAATAACTTTATTATAAATATCAACCTAAAATAACAACAGGCTTTTTTAATTTTTTTATTTTATTATATGCTGTTTTTAATTGCGGATTCAAATTATTTTCATTATTCATAATTATCATATAATCACAATTTTCTGCCAATAATTTCATTCTATGTAATAATTGCGAAAAGTGATATTTCTTTCCATAATATGACTCTGGTAACATTGAATATAAATTTCTTCCTGTATATGATGGATTATATTCTTGATATGATATTCCAAATTCTAATGCAAATTTTTTAACCATATGATTAGCTCCTTCAGAGCCTCCACCAGATACAATAATTAATTCTTGTTTAAATTTTTGTTTTAATTCTGAAAGTACTTGTTGTACTTTTCTTTTATTTTGCCATTCTTTATTTCCAATAACAGCAATTTTCATTTATCCTTTGATAACTGTTTTTGTGGTTGGAGTTTTAGCATCTGTGGTATGTGCTAACATCATTTTTAGTGCGTCTAATTTACCTTGTGCATCTGCAAACTTTTCTATAAACTTATCTATTTCTGCAACTAAATCTGGGTGTTCGCCTATTCCAACTGCATTGTTTAAATAAACATCTAACTTTGCTACTGCTACTGCTTTTTGTGCATGGTATTTTGCATATAAAGCGTCTAATAATAATCCATTCATATTTTCCTTTTTATTTATTATATTAAAAATTATTGACGAATCCTATCTTCTTTGGGACAATTATCATAATCCATCTTAAATGGACACCACTTACAATGTTTAGATCCTTTACCAGCAATAGATAGATAATTTTGTTCTACTCGCTTCTTGCCAGTTTCATCAAAACAAAATTCTATAAATGAGTCAATATCACGTTGAATCTTTTTTCTAGTAATTGATCCAGAAGCCGGATTAAGTATCTGTATACGCTTTTGTGGAAACATTGATTCTTCTAGTAACTTTCGTTTCACTATAAAGAATTCAATATCAATATTGTCAATTGGAGTTCCAAATTGGTCGGAAAAGTATTTTTTATAAGCAACCAATTGTGCTGCTTTAAGCTTATCAGCTTTTTGCCATTTGTTCCAGCCCATTCGGCTAGTTTTAATATCTATTATTTTTATTGTATTTAATACAGTATCTCTAACTACAATATCTATAAATCCGTACCAATAAACATTTTTATTAACTGATGATGCTGGTACTCCTAATTCTACTTCTATCCCAACTAGTTCCATATTTTTAGTAGAAAAATATTGAGATCTTCTTTTTTTGAACCAATCTAATATTTGTACTCCATCATTTAAATGTTCTGCTAATTCAGTTGGGGTTGAAAAATGTTCTCCATTATTTGCTTTTACTCCTTTGCTATATTCTAACTTCAAATATGTTAATAGCAAATCGTGAAGATTTATTTCATTTGCTGCCTTGACTGAATCAGTATATAATACAGTTAAATATTCTTGCAATGTTTCATGGAAGGCAGTTCCAAAACATGTTGCAATACTATGAGTAAATGGAGCTAACTTATCAATATATGAAAGCTTCCATTGTTTAGGACATTTTGAAAACATTGACCATTGTGAATATGATATCTTAGCCGGAACTTTTGATACATCATTTAATGATAATTTATATATTGGGTTTATATATCCGGTTTTCATAATTATGGGTAGATTAAAAGGCCTTGTTTACACTCATTTATAAGATCATCTTTTATTTCAGAAATTTTATCATAAAAATTTTCAACTGCTTCATCATAAGCATATTGATCTTTATTTTCTATAAAATCGTCTTCATCTGGATATTCTGGAAGATCTTCATCATCACAAATAAAATCAGATCCATTATGATTTGCATAACCTCCTGATACATGTAAATATGCTTCATCTTCACTTCTAGCTTCCATTTCGAATTCACCACGCTTTGTAAACCAATCTGCTAGTTCATGAAATAATTCTTCTGGTGGATACCATGCTGAATCAAATGTTAAATCAATTATATCGTCATCTATATGCCAATCGTGTACAAAACACCATTTTGCTCCTACATTTTCAATCATCCAATCTCTAGTTAAATTGTCTTTAGGATAATCTTTATATAATAATCCATATAAGTTATCAGCTATTATACTACTTTTAAGTTGCCAATCAGCTTCTTCTACTTCTGGAGTAAATAATTTGTCTGCGAAATTTTTTAGAACTTCTACAGATGATTCTATACTTACAACAGTATATACGTTATTTGCCATAATATTTTTATTATATTATAAGAAATTATTCGGATTGATCCAAATGTTCAGTAAGATAAATATCAATTAAATCCTTTGACTTTTTTAGATCTTCTTCGAATGATCCTTTTTTTCTGCACCTAACTATACGTTTAAGTATGTCAAACTCATATGAGTTTAAGTCCCATTCTTCTGCAAATTTGTATAGACTCGATTTACCAACATAATGATATTGAGTATTAATTGATCCTGTATTTGTTGATTCAAATGTCATTTCTTCCCTTTTAACATTGTTTTAATTTCTTTTGTATTATATCCATACATTGATAACAAAGTACTGCAACTATCTTTAGGCATTAATTCAATGTAATCAATGGCTTCTGTTTTACTTACTAGATAGTGGTCTGCAATTTGTGAAACTAAATCAGTATTATACTTATCTTCCTTTTTTCCTTTAATGTACTTAGCAAAGGTTCTCTGGGCTGGTAATAAGCCGTGATAGAGACGATAAGTATCTCTAGGCGATAATAACCCAATTGTATATTTTTGTAACTGATTAATTACTTCAATTAGTTCCATTTTCATTGATAACCATCTATTAACAATAAAAGGAGAGAATTTCTTTTTGTCTATATCTGTATATTTAGACCATTCTTTCTTTTCATGTGTCATTCCGTTAATAAAATCGAAGATAGTTGCAGGTTTCTTTGTCATAGTTTATATTTTTGTTTATATGTGTCAATAAATGATTCGCCGATTGCTAATTCTAGTATTACCGCATTGTCAGGTACGCCCGGCATTTTCTTTCCATTAACAATGTCAATATTTTTGTTTTTAAATACTTTCATTTTGGTTTTAGCATTTTTTCTATTAGATGATTTAAATACTAAAACAACGGGGAGTTTTGGGTAAGGAGCTCCCATTATCTTACCTCTGGTTGAAATTCTTCTGGAACATGGCCACAATCATCGCATCTAAATACCGGTACTGGGATAACAGTGTCTTTATCATGTCCTGTTATGAATCTAGATAATTTATTAATGCACATTACTTGTCTAAAATACATTCCGCTGCAATTAGAGCATATCATTGGCTCAGCATCAGCTGGATTAATATTTGGTTGATTTTTGTTCATAATATTCCTTTATAATTCATTCATTAACTTAACAAACATTGCCATGGTATTAATTTCTTTATCAACTACGCTAGTATCTGTATATTGAGATTCTGCAATAATTAATATACATGCTGCTATACTACCAGTTGCAAATTCATCTAAATTATCAAATAAAAATGTATATAATGGTGTAAAATCTTTAACTTTACTATCTGCAATAATTTGTCGTATCTGCTTAAAAGATTCTTTTTTATCTTTAATATTTTTTAAAATATTTAATAATTCAGTCATATAATTAGCTTGAACAACACTATTTTTGTCTAATACTAATTTGCCTTTCACAACATGACTTTGTGCTGCATTAATTGCTCTACGAATATCTGGATATGAAGAATTAATAATAGCTGCTACATCTTTTATTTCATATTCAACTTGTTTCTCTTCTAACACAGTAACTAATCTTTTTGCAACGTCTGCTTTGCCTGGAGGTGCGATTCCAAATGTCTGACATCTACTTTGTATTGGATCTATAATCTTTTCAACATAATTACATGTTAATATAAATCTTGTAGTCTTACTATATGTTTCCATTAAGTTTCTTAATGCTGCTTGTGCATTAGGGGTAAGATAGTCAGCTTCATCTAATATAACAATTTTCCATCGTTTAAATCCTACTGTAGATGCATATCTTTTTATTTTATCTCTTACTGCGTCTACTGAGTTTTCGTCAGATGCATTAATATACATTAAATCAGCATCTACATTATTTGCAATGATCTTTGCTAATGTAGTCTTACCTGTGCCTGCTCCACCATAAAATAATAAATGCGGAACATCGCCATTTTCAATGAATATTTTGACTTTATCAATAATATGTTCATTACCAATATATCCGTCTAATGTATCGGGTCTAAATGATTCTACCCAAAGTGTATTTTCTGTTACTCCAAACATAATTTATTGTTTTCCTGTTGAACCAAAGCCTCCAGAACCTCTTGTAGTGTCAGCTAATGCTAATACAGGATTCCATTCTATTTGTTCAACTTTATTTAATACTAATTGTCCTATTCGTTCGCCTTTTTCTAAAGTAACCGTTGATAATCCATGATTAATTAAAATTACTCCAATTTCTCCTCTATAATCTGCGTCTATAGTGCCAGGAGAATTCAAAACTGTTATTTGTTTTTTATATGCTAATCCACTTCTAGGTCTTACTTGTATTTCATACCCTACTGGAATTTCAACATATAATCCGGTTTTAATTAATGTACTCAAACCTTGACCTATTGTTGCTGAATGAGTTGATCTAACATCGCACCCCGCACTTCCTAATGTTTCATAGCTAGGAAGATCATTATCTGATTTATTTATTACTCGCACTTCCATAATTAATTTTGTAATTGAACTAACCAATAATTTGAATCAAAGTCAGTACCAGTAAAATCTATTCTTGCTAATCCATTTGATGATATATGCATTATACCTTTATCGCCTTTGTTTGCAGTTAATACTTCCTTTAGCTTATCAGCTGAAAAACAAATTGGATCTAAATCATTCGCTGTACCGCCTATTTCAAAGGTAACATTGTCTGAATTAATAGTTGTATAATTAATAATAAATTTAATTTTACCATTTTGAACTTGTACTGCAAAATTCTTTGCGTCTGGTAATGCATTTTTAGCTTTAATAAATTTATTAACAAATAGTTCGTCAATATCAATTGTAACCTCATATTCAGGTTCTGCATTAATTGATGGGACTGCAGGTATAACAGAAGTATCAGCTAACATAAAAGTCATTGTTGTGCTTCCTTCTTTTATCTTCATTGCATAATTCTTGCCTTGTGCATCATTAACTTCAATGTCAATTTTCTCGCCTACTGCAGATAACATTTTAGTTAACGCACCAGTATGATTAATACCTAATTCTCCTGACATAAATGGATCTGTTTTCCATTTAACTTTACCTACTACGGTTTGATCTACATCTATTAATTCACAATTAACAGATTCGCCATTTGCTTTAACAGTTACAGCTTCACAGTTGCCTGCTAAGTAATATCTGTTTATAAATGATTGTAATTTACTTTTTTCCATTTTTCTACCTTTTTATATTTTAAAAAACTTATTAAATTGATTTGCATCAGTAGTTGATATACTATCACCACCAAATTTCTTATATGTTTTCTTGTATGTTGCATAAACATTCATTGCATTATCAGGATCTTCAAACATTGCATGCAATGATAATATAACATCATATAAGTCCTTTGGAATTGCTGTTTCTAACAATTCAACATGATTATTTACTAGTTTGCTAACATCTTTAGCAATATTTACATATAAATGAGTATTATGTATAACCATTCTTGGCATTCCTTCTTGACTATATCTATCTAATCCGGCTGCTGTTTGTCCACCTAAGTAATCATATGTAAAGTCTTTACAAGCTGGACAATCTATACTACATGGTACATGTCTCGATGTATCAATATTAACTACAGGGTTTGCCATATTTGCATGTTTTTTTCTTCTATACTCATTATTCTTCGGAAAATATAACTCAGTAAATGTTTGAGTTTTATAATTACCAGAATGAAGATATGTTCCAAATACAGGATATTGTCCTGGAGAGCTAGAATCTGTTGAAAACAATACTCTATCATCAGTTAACTTATTAACTAGCTTTTGTAATGTTGCTAATATAAAGAAGTCTGATATTTTTGATATACCTAATAAGTGTATATACTTTATATGTTTCTTTTCAAATTCTCTCTCTTTAAGCATTAATGCTATAACATACATAAAGTCTACTAATTTCTTAGGGCCTCCAATACACCATCCATTAAATGCAAAATCTTTAAATTTATGATACCATTGTGCATATTCTTCATGATATGTACCTTGAATAACATTTAAGAAGTCTGTTTTACCTGTTTGTTTAGATTCAAAATATTTAAAGTTATCAAAACTTATATCCATTGATTCTGCGAATCGGTTTTCGTATTTTGCTCTAGGTGGAATATCTAAATTTGCTGCTACGTCTGAGTTATGTTCTAACCATTCAAATATACGCTCACGAATTGTACTATCCCATTTTAAAGCTCCAGTTGCTATTTGGAATCCTCCTGAATCTCCAAATACTAATACCTCGTCATCTAACCCCATCTGATCCCGAAAGTCCATTTTTTTGAAATGGTGTCCTGCGGTGATTAAGAAATATGGATGTCTCCATTCTTCTGGATACTCTTTTGAAAAGAATCTAGTTGTAGTTCCATCTTCAAATTTTGTATTTTTCTTGAATGCAGATACCATACTCCCAGCCGATAATGACGGATAATATATAAAATTCTTATCCATTAATCTACTATCTCCCATGGCTTTTCGCCTAATTTTGAAAATTGTTCAAATATAAACGTTACTATTTCAGTAGTTTGTTTATCTAAACATCCTTTTTTATCTAGTTGCTCTGCTAGAGCTTGAAATGGAGTCTCTATAGTCGACTTTATTTCTTGTATTCCTTGTACATCAATTTTCATGTTTATTCCTCGTTTTTATTTAATAAATGTTTACAATATTCAGCTTCATGCCAAATATTAATTTCTTGGTCTATTCCATTTGATACAATATATCCTTCCATCTGCCTACCTAAATCTGCTAGATATGCTATATTGTAATTTGGTTGTTTTATTTGCATTACTTCATGCAATCTAATAACTGCAGATCCTACGTTAAATGGTGTATATAATTTATCTGCTGGTATAAATTCTGGAAATGATCTAAAATTTGGAAATACCATATCACAACCAAATGCAGTCGACTCTAATACAGTCCATGATACATAATCTTGTAATGATGAATTAAATTGTATTTTTGCTTCTGCTAATTCTTTATAATATTCTTGTTTAGTCAAATTCTTTAATAATTTAAAATTAGGCATCTCATCTGCTAATTTATACAATGCATCTATTACTCCAGGTAACATTGACTTGAACTCTTTACCAGATGTTGTTACGTGCCATTCTGCACCAGGAAACTCTGTTAAATATTGTTTAGCAACAGCCATCATGAAAAACGGATTTTTTTCTTTATCTAATCTACTAGAATATACAACTATTGATTTCTTTTTTGCTTCTTTATCATATTCTGGATATTTATCAAGAGTCATTTCTAAATGCAATGGCAATGACACAACATGTATAGGAGATTCAAATCCTGCTTCACGCAATTGATCTTTATGAATTGTCGAACCTACAAAGATACCGGTCATTCTTTTATCTAATCCTAATTCAAAGCCTCGCATCCAACTTCTCATTGGATATGTAAAATCATATTCATCTACACTTTGAGCATGTAGCATTGCATATATATCTACCTTTATTCCATATAAATCTAATGCATATAATATTGATTCAATACCCGGATGCCAATAATCTTGTAAAAATATTACATCGCCATTATTAACTTCGTCTTTATTTAACATATCAAGAAAATTGCTACATTGACTCATAGCAAACTTACCTCTACCGACTGCATCTAATACAGCTCCTACCTTTATTTGCTGATCAGGATCAAATTCTCCTTCAACATCAATAAATTCTACTTTATCTGAATATGGCTCGAACGTTGCCGGCATCCATTCTTTTGATAACTGATATGTATATCTTGCCTTTAAAGGCTCTAGTCCAAAATAAAATACTTTTTTCATCTTTCTATTATTGCTCCATTTTCCCAATCTTCCCAAACCTCTACTTTATATAGATTATCATTTTGTTCTAATAACCATTCGCCTATATCTTCACAACTCATTCTACCAAATTGTAATATATTTCCATCAAAGTTAGTTCTCAATTGTTTTTTTAATTTTCTTTGCATTAAGATAAATTCTTCATCTCTATCTGTATGTGTTACTTTTGCATAACAACGAAATCCGAACATATGCCTATGACTATCGGATAAAAATCCTACTTCTGGAAATATTTCTTTAGCTTCTGGCCAACAATGGAACCCTTCTAAGCTAAATGATACTACTACTGAATATTTCATATTTTTTCTTTATTAACATGTAAATATTTTAAATATTTTTCATTCATATTATTATAATAACTTGTTTTCATTAAATTATCATGTGCTTCATTTAAAACAGATGCTTTAGCTATATTAATTAAAAAATATGGTGCTAAACTTCTTGCATTAAATCCATTTATATTTAATTTATCATTTGGATTGAAACAAATACACTTTAAATGTTTATATCCATTTTCACGCAAAGTTTTATTAATAAAATCTTGATAACCAGCTGTATCTTTTTGTTTTAACTCAATATCAGAAACTTGTACAAATAATGCACTATCGTAATCTGTATTTTCGAAGCTTTCTACCATTTCTATTAATGTATTTTGAATTGGATCAAATTTTTCTATTAATAATTTATTTTTATCTAGTTCTCCTCCAACAAATGGACAAGGAGGCATATTACCATATTCTTCCCTAGGAGTTCTTAGTATATTAATATAATCTAACACCCGAGTTTTAAAGTTTGTATATGGGCATTTACTCATTAAATTTCTTCGTCAAATTTATAGTTATCTGGACTTATTTCCATCATATTGCATTTAGTTACTTGATGAACTCTATACCAGCCTGCGTCAATTGATAATGTGTCAGTGTCTTTAAGCATTTCTAAATAAGGATCACTGATTCTATAAATAATATGACATCTATTAAATAGATCCGGCTTAATTGTATCTAATGTGTCTTTAGTAGCTTCTATAGTAACAGCACTTTTAGATTCATTTAAAATACCTCTAATTGTTTCTAGATATTTTTCGTCCTTCATAGACTTTTTCATAAATTCAATTGTAAAATAATAATGAGGATATGATATTATAGATTTTACTTCTAAACCATAAGTGCTTCGCATATTATGATTTAAATCTCTTACGAAGAAAGTCATAAGATCTGAATATCGACCTTCTACTTCTCTCCCTTTCCATTGATGTTTACCGTACATATTTTTTCTATATTATAATTAATTTTATTGAATTATCCAAATGAAAAGAATTTATTCATATTATTATTTTCAGGAAGTTTATCCCAATTCATAGATGCATAAAAATCATCTAATTTGCCACGAATCTCTCTATCAAATATCTTATTCCTATCAATATATTTTTCTACAAATTCTGTTAATTCTCTTGGATCATCATAACCACGAAGGGCAATAGAATCAAACCCCATAGCGTTTGTTTTAAGATATGCCCATTTAATTTTATCTCCATTCTGAATTTCAGGAATTACTTTACTTCTTCTATTAATACCTAAATGTTTTAACATATCATTGTAATTAATTGCAGATTTAACATGAATCGGAGTTCCAGACAGATATCCAGATAATGGCTTTCTACCTTTTGTATACTTTGTGACATTTTTAACACCTGTATTCTTCATAACATCTAATATTGGAGAATCTTGTATTTTGTCTTTAAAATCCATTATTAAATTAGTTGTGTCATTTTTTGACTTTTCTTTGAGTACATACCATAATGTTTCTTTCATTATAGTTTTAAACTCTGTAGGGAAAGATGATCTTACTACGTCTAGACCTTTAATATCCATTTTATCTGTGGGTTTTCCTTCTTTAAAGATTACCCATTGAGCATATCTCTTTTTTGCTATCCATAGACCAGATTTAGCAACATATTCTTGTTTAATTTGCCATCGATGATCAAATGTATTATGAAAGTGAACTGCATATTGATCATACATTTTGTTAACATGAGCTTGTATCTCAGACGCAATGTCATTTGTTTTTTCAATCATAAACTTTTCATCTGATTCATCAAATCCGGGATATCTTTTTTCTATAAGAGGTAAACTAGATACAAATGTTGAATCTGTATCCGTATAAAATGAAAATTCGGCTTTGTTGCCATTAGCGTTAATAAAATAATCTTTGCCAACTTCCTTTTCATAATATTTATTAATAACTTTTGCTGAAAATTTAATAACACTTTGGCCAGTTGCTGTAATAGCTCCTGCATTGTCTAAGTCATGAAATCTAAATGTCTTTAATCCTAATACTCCATAAAATGAATTTAACAATACTTTTTGTGTTAATTGCATTGCATCATAAAATTTATACTTATCACTACCAACTTCATGATTATCTCGCTCATTCTTAAATTTAACACGTTCGTCAAACCATTTCTCTAATATCTTTGGTAAGAATCCTTTACTTCTTGTATCATATACTACTCCGTTACTTGCAACAGTAAATTTATTATCAATTAACCATTGTTTAATATCTGGTATAGTTTGGCCATTACATTGTACACTAACAGCTTCTTTACTTAATAATGATTCTTGTTTCCAATTTGGAATAACGCCTATTTTTGTTTCTGGAGATATATTAAGACTCATAATAATTGAAGGATACAGAGAAGTTAAATCTAAATCATATATCCATTTATATAATCCTGGAATTGGAGGCATAACATATGCGCCTGCTAATTTATTCTGCTCTTCGTCTTCAACAAATCTAAATTGTTTATTTGGAGCTACCAGCCCGTTTCTTTTTAAATCTACAATAGCGGCGCCGTCTAGATATTTAGATGCATAATAAACGTCTTCATATGGAACATGGCCTTTGTGACATATTGTTCTTGCTAAGTTAATTAATTGTAATTTTTCATCTAACTCATATACAAGATCAACATCCGTCATATTATATTCTATAAACTTGTTAATATCTGAAACAAATAAATCGTCTAAGTCGCCATCATATTCAATTTTACCTTTGCCTAATTCTGTTTTACCTACAGTGTCTAATCTATAATTAGGAAGTTCTGAATATGTAAAGTTCTTATATAATTTAATATAATCTAAACTCGATACGCCAAATATTTTATATTTTTCGCGATGCTTATTCCATTCTACAATCCCAGCTGGTGATAATTTATTTGCAGACTTAGGACCTAACACTTTTTTAATCCTATTAATAAGATAAGGAATATCATATCCATCAGTATTCCAACCAGTTATAACAGTAGGTTGTATTTCTGAAAAATAGTTAATAAATTTAATTAATAAGTTAGCTTCATTGTCAAATACCTCAACAGTATAGTTATCACCATATATAATATCATCAGATAATCTATTTTCTTTGTCTAATACTAATACTCTTCTATCTTTACCAACTTTGTCATAATATGCTATCGATGTTATTTCGGTTCTAACATCTTGCGGAGTAGAATAACCATCTGCGTCTTTTGCTGTTTCAATATCAAAGAAGAAATCAGCATGGCCAGTCGAGACTAAATCAGATTCATAATATAAGTCTATTAATGTTCTAACCTCTTCATTTAAGTCAGATTCATATGCATCTGAATTATCTCTATGATTACCTGGAGTCTTTGCTAACTTAGTTCCATTTAATGATATATATTCTCCACTCGGATCTGGAATATACCCATATGGCTTAAACTTAAAAGTTTTATGACCTAATTCGTCATCCCATACGTGCATTGTGCTTGTTTTTTTATGATATGCTATATTCTGATACATTTATTTCTTTTGCGCTTTTTTTATATTATACATTCCATATACATTAATCGATATAATGACAAAACTTAATACTAAATGACTAAAGTTATCAATAAAGAAATCATATACTATCCATCCAGTATCTCCTATAATCCAAGCAATCATTGCAATATATGTTAACTGTCGAGCATTACATATGTAACCTAATAGTACTAATGCTGTACTAAACCATCCTAAAAATTCTATCATATTTATATTATAAGTAATTTTTTTTGTTTTTCCAATACCGGTAAAATAGCTAACTCTTTTGCTTTAGCTTCTACAACGATGTCTAGATTTTCAACGTTATAAGTATTAGGAGTATTCACAATATAATCTGCATGAGCAGGCTCTTTGATCTTGCTAAATATTTTGTATTCTTTTTCAAAGGTCGGCCATAAGTGTAATTCTGATAATGGTATATTATTATGATTCAACATTTTTTCTATCAATAACTTTTGCTCTTGTCGTCTAGACTCAGAGTAATGAGTACATTGAGTAACACCATGTTTATCCCAGGTAGACTTTGCCATAAAGAATGCTTGACGTTCTGTTAAATCGCCTGTACAGAAGGTATGATGCCAATAGTCAAATGTAATAGGAATACCAATTTCTTGGTGTATAAGGTCGTATAGATGCCTTACGCTGTACATAGATGCCTTGTCATCGTTTTCTAAAACTAATCTAGCTTTTAGGGAGTCAGATAGTCGTTGCCAAGTCTTGATCCACCGCTTAGCAGTAGCTTCACGATCACCATAAGCACCAGCTACATGAATATTGATCTTGTTATGAAACGATGGCTCATACCCCATAAGATCAAACATTTCAGAATGTCGTTCTAAGCCAATAATACTTTTTTCTACAACATCTTGTCTAGGGGAACCTAATACATGGAACGGACCAGGATGTGTAGTTAATCTATGACCATGTTGCCTAGCAAATTCACCTGCAGCGAATAAGTGCTGAGCAATTTCTTCGTAGTCTGGAAGATCATGTAATTCGTATTGATCATGCCATGGAAATAATTCAGAGCCTACACGAAATAACGTAATACCATGCTCTTCATTCCATTTGAGATAAGTGAGTAAATCTTTTGCATTGTCTAATGCTTTGTCACTAATAAGTTGTAAATTATTAGGATACCAAGAAGCTTTTCTAGCCGTACGGGAAGTAGTAACTCTACCGCCTAATTTCTTGGGTCTATTCGTTAGTGTTGCGTTAACGCACGCATAGCCATATCTAATCATATTTTATTATATAATAAGAAATAATTTTAAATTATCCAAGTTTATGAGTAAGATTGTAATAATCGTAATACTTCATTTAATGCAGAATGTCTATGGTTGTCTTTTAAAGTAACAGCATGAACAAAATTAGATCCTTTAACTTTAGGTACATCATGTATTGCCGAATCATTACTAAATTTTAAATCAATTTGTTGCGGGTCTCCTGTTAATATCATTGTGGATCCTTTACCTAATCTACCTAATACCATTCCTAACTGTTGTTTGGTTAAATTTTGAAATTCATCGATGATTACACACGAATTTTCAAAAGTTCTTCCTCTAAAATGAGATAATGATACTAATTCAATATTTTCATCATTTTCCATTTTTTCTAATATTTGAGGTTTATTATATACCTTTCTCATATTAGACCGAATTGGAACTAACCATGGCTCCATTTTTTCAGTTAATGAGCCTGGTAAATACCCATTATCTTCATTTGATACAGTTGGTCTGGTAATAATGATTTGATTAACACTCCTTTTGAAAAACATATCCAATGCAACTTGAACTGCTAACAATGTTTTGCCACTTCCTGCTTTACCTATAATAAAATTATATGGATGCATTAATATTTCAGCTTTTGCTAATTTTTGTTCTTCCGATAATGAAATTGAAAATCTTACATTACCTTTCGGTGGAGTCTTATCTTTGTTATCTGGCATATTATATACTTTTTATTTTTATTTTTATATCATGGGGAGCTGTTTCAGTTCCGCCAAAATACGGCCATGTATAATATTTAGAATTGTTAGATCTGGAACATGGTCTATTAATAAATATTTGAGTGTTGTCTATTACAATTTTATATTCTGCATCTGTGAATTGTATACTACAATTAATTATGGTATTTAAATCTACACATTTAATTTTATCAAATTCAAAATTACCATCATGTTTAAACCAATGTAGTTCCAAACTATCATTTAACCAGCGCCAACCAATTCGAATTGATGACTCGGTATGAAAATCGCCACAATCGCTTAGGCCATATAATTTATTAATATCAAATTGATTTATAGGATCTGTGGTTGTATATATAGCAGATGAATCAAATATTACTTGAAAATTTAAACAATTTGATCTAGTAAATTTCATTCCATAGTTTGATTTATGATTTCCTTGCTTAATGGTATATGTTTTAAACCCATTTTCATCGATTTTCTTACATCCAACAAGTATTAGAAATAATATGATATAATTTTTCATTTAACCAAAATTTAGTTTGACACCATTGATATTTCCATTTCTCTTACTAGAATATAGTCAATGTTATCAAATTTTACTTTTTTCTGTGTACCTAAATTATTTTTACTAATTAATACAACGTCATCTTTTGAGACTGACATTGGTATTCTATTTCCTGTTTGTGTAAATAATCCAGGTCCAACTGCGATTACATCGGCATATACAAATTCTTCGTCATACCCAGCATCTACTAATATAATTCCAGATTCTGTTTTATCAGATTTTTCTTGTTCTCGGATCAATACTTGATCTCCCATTGGTTGCATTTTCATAACTTTTCCTTATTTTGTGTTTTCTAATATATTTCGTAATTTATCTATCATTTCCTGAACTTCATCAGGATCCATTGTTATTGCACAACAAATATTAACATTTTCTTCTATCTCATTTAATAGTTCTAATGCTTCATCCATTATACTCCTCTTTCAGTGTCATATGCTATAATATGATCTCTTCCTGTCATATTATAGCCATGTTCTGCTACCATTTCAAATACTATAGGATACATCTCCATTAATGTTTTTCTAGTATCTCCAGCCGGCATTACATAAGTTTTATGTTTAGGAATATCCATTTCAATTCTAAATTCTTCTATTTCTTTTAGATTCTTTTCAGTGCCATCCCATACAGGTTTAAAATGATAATCTTTATGATAATCTAATGTCTTACGCATTGCATCTTTATTCATTCTTAATCTATTATGAACTTTAATCATTCGTTCATCTGTAACTGATCCATTAGGAGTTATTGCACCTAAGACAGGAACTGAATTAGAAAATTTAGGAGATAAAGATATTAAGTCAATTGGATAATCAGTTTCGAGAAAATGACTTCCTTCTGTTTCAATAGTAACTAATATTCCCCTTTCGTTTGCAAAGTGCATAATTTCATTTACTAATGCTGGATGCATTGTTGGTGATCCACCAGTTAACATCATTTCTTTTACATGAGGATTTTCATCATATATTTTAATAATATCATTAAATGTAAATGTACCTTTTTCTGGATGAATACTTGTATACCAACTATCACACCAACCACCTTCTCCAAAGTAGCATCTATGTGTACATCCTGTTGTTCTAACTGCTATTGTGGGTCTTCCAAATCTTGACCCTTCTGATTGAACACATCTATATATTTCTAATACAGGAATTGTTTTATTATAATCTTTAAGTCTTTTTAATTTTTTATTCACCATAATATGCTGCATTTTTACCGTGCTCCATGAACTTAACTTTTGTAACTCTTACTCTGTTATCTGTTTCTGTTTTAACAAAGTCATTTAACTTGTTATAAATATATTCAGCAAACTTTTCGGCGCCTGTTGCTTCGATCCATCTCAATTGTATAATACCTCTTTCATTCATTTCTTCTAAAACATCAACTGCAGGATCGTCTTTTGCTGCTACTACAGTATGGTCAAACATATAATCCATCCAAGCTTTAGGTTGCATTCCATCTATAAGAGTTTTAGCTCTTTTCATTCCTCCAAAGTCCCAAACCCAATTTCTGTGGTCTAATTCACCTTCAAAATATACTTTAAATGATATTCCATACCCATGTAAAAATCTACAATGTGTATTTTCTGCTTTCCATTGACGAAACACTGTACTAAATCCGTCAAAAACTTTACTTGATTGATGTTTTCCCATTATACTAATTCTTCTAAAATTCCTATTCCTTCGCTTATTACTAAAGTTACTGCGGCTATTACCATATCAAATGGTAACATACAATATCCTAATATTCGAACAAATGATTTAATAAAACTTACTATTTGGTGCTTTTTTGCGTCTGGATACTTCATGTTATGATATATGTATTAAGCTTGACCATAATTCATGCGGAATATCACTAGAAAATTTGCTATTAGGTGCTAATATTACTGATACTGCGTCATGTGAGTGTAGCGATTCTTGATGTGAGCAAATAACTCTAAAATCTTTAATTCTTTTATCCTCAATTAATTGTTCATACAATAATCTAGCTGCATCTTCAACAAATTTTAAATATGATCCATTTAATTCAGCAAATGCCATTTCATCTTCACGTTTAACAACAACTTGAGTTTCAGTACGTAAAGCTTTTTCACAAATTTCTTGTAGATCTTCAATCCATACTAATTCATCAAACTCTACTGATATTCTTGCAACAGATCTTTGTGAATGTGATACTGTAGCTTTATTCCTATATTTTCTAGCATATTCTGCTAATTCATATGAACAAGGACATGCAGATGAATATACAAAGTCAAAGTGAAGTATCTTTTTAAAAGTTCCTTTGTCGTCAATATTGCCTTCTAATGTTACATTATAATATTGATATCCAGCATTATCAGATCTTAATGATGGTTGTAATATTGGATATGAAAAATGTAATCCAATCTTAGCATCAAATGATTCTAAATCATCTTTATACTTTAATAAAATAGTATCTAATTCTCCGAAGACATAATCATCTTTAAACTTATAAAATGATCGCATAATACGAGACATGTTAATACCTTTTTTATGTGCTGCTAAAGAAACATTTCCAGTTACTTTAGTTTCTAATTCAATATCACCGCCATCACGCTTTTTATATTTTAAAGGAAGACGAAAATTATGAATACCAACTTGTTGAATAGCTACAGGAGCTCCTTGTATTAAAGAAGAAGGGCCATTTTGTAAATCTGGAAATGTTTCTATATCATTTTTAGTTGGTTTATAGTCTGAATCATAATCTCGTTCAGGTTCATGATAATTTACTGAATGTTTATTTTCTTCTGCTATTTTATGAGATTCGACATCATCGAACCACTCATATTTAGTATTATTTTTTTCTGCCATATTATTTACTATCATGTTTTAATTTTAAGCTACTTAATAATTCGGATACTGATTTAACAGTTTCTAAATTAATTGTTAACCATTTTTTATATTTTTTTTGTTGTATAATCAATTGACTACATTTTTCATATTCTTCAAGATGTTCTCCTACTGAGATTAAATATGATAAAAATTCATCTAGGTTTTTATTATAATCGAGTAAAACAGCGTCATTGAGCATATGTAGCTCTATACCATCTTTATCTGACAATGTATTTACACATTTGTAAAACATATTTCGGTCAACTTTATTTGGATCTAAAAAACTAAAACTCATTCTTTTATTTTAATATAATAAATTATTACATATTATCCAATAAATTGGCTTTCATTATTTAGTGTTGTATTACTCGGTTCATTGTCGTCTGCAATAACACATTCTGTAGTCAATAGCATTGCAGCTATAGAAGCAGCATTTTCTAATGCAATTCTAGAAACTTTAGTAGGGTCGATAACACCTGCTTTAAATAAGTCTTCAAAGATTTCAGTTCTAGCGTTATATCCATAAGCTTTCTTACCTTCTCTCACCTTCTGCACAATTACTGCTCCTTCACCTCCTGCATTAGTAACTATTTGTCTTAAAGGTTCTTCAATTGCTCGTTTGACAATTTTTATTCCGGTATTTTCATCTTCATTTGTACCAGATTTTACGTCTAGTGTAATACCAGCTCTAATAAAACCAACTCCACCTCCGGGAATAATACCTTCTTCGACAGCGGCTCTTGTAGCTGCCAATGCATCATCAACTCTGTCTTTTTTCTCTTTCATTTCCATTTCTGTAGCGGCGCCAACATACAAAACCGCTATGCCGCCGGCTAACTTAGCCAATCTTTCTTGAAGCTTTTCTTTGTCATAATCAGATGTTGTTGATTCAATTTGTGTTTTAATTTGGTTAGTTCTAGCAACAATATCTTCCTTTTTTCCGGCACCATTAACAATAGTTGTATTGTCTTTGTCAATTTCAGCTTTTTCGCAAGTTCCTAAAAGATCAATTGTAACATCTTCTATTTTAAGACCAATTTCTTCTGAAATTAATGTTCCTCCGGTTAATGTTGCTATGTCTTCTAATATTTCTTTTCTCCTAGTTCCAAATCCTGGTGCTTTTACTGCAGCTATTTTAAGTCCGCCTTTTAGCCTATTTATTACTAATGTAGCTAATGCTTGACTATCTACATCTTCAGCAATAATTAACAAAGATCTACCAGTTTGAGCGACTGGTTCAAGAATTGGTAATAATTCATTAATATTAGATATTTTTTTATCGTAAATTAAAATATAAGGATTTTCTAATTCAGCAATCATTTTATCTGAATTGGTAACAAAGTATGGAGACAAATATCCTCTATCAAACTGCATACCTTCAACTGTTTTAACTTCAGTTTCAGTTCCTTTAGCTTCTTCAACAGTAATAACACCATCATTGCCTACAGTTTTCATTGCTTCAGCAATAAGAGAGCCAATAGCTTCATCATTATTTGCTGAAATGGAAGCTACTTGCTTAATTAAATCATTGTTATTGCCTACTTGTTTAGATATAGTTTGAAGTTCATTAACAACAACGTCAACAGCTTTATCAATACCTCTTTTCAAATCCATTGGATTTGCTCCAGCAGCAACATTTTTTAATCCTCCACTAACGATTGCCTGAGCCAATACTGTAGCAGTGGTTGTTCCATCACCAGCAACGTCATTGGTTTTAGAAGCAACTTCTTTTACCATTTGAGCGCCCATATTTTCAACCGTGTCTTTCAACTCGATTTCTTTAGCTACAGTTACTCCATCTTTAGTAATGTGCGGTGCGCCAAACTTTTTATCTATAACAACATTTCTTCCCTTTGGACCTAATGTTACTTTTACTGCATTTGCTAATGCGTCAACGCCTTGCTTTAATCTATCTCTAGCGTCTATTTCAAATACTATTTCTTTTGCCATGTTTTTAATTTATTATAATAAATTTTTATTAAATATCCAAACCATAATATAATCTTGTTATCCAATCATCTGCTCTCATTATTGTATCTCACAAGCTCCACCAGCACAAGCTAATTCTCCTGATAAATCGGTATTATCATCTAGTTCAATAATATTTGAAACATCTACTTCTTTTAACGTTTCCATTAATCTATTATATGTTTCTTCTGAACAATCTTCGAATGGTGCTTGAGTATAACTACCGCCATCATAATTTAATACTGATAACCCGTTATAATGTTTTCTGTTATCCCACATCCATTCGCCAGCATCTTTCCATTCTGTATCTTTCAAGCTGACAGTTGCAGACACGTTGTGAGTGTTACTACCATTACGATGACCTGGGGCTACCCATTCCATGGCTACTTTTTTAATTCTTTCTAATAATTGAAAAGGAGACTCTGTTCTCATTATAGCTCCATCTGGTGCTTTTTGTGGTACACTAATTACTGCAGTGTCATGGGGTCTAAAATACTCATCTTCTACTAATTCAGGGTGGTTTTCAACTAAATACTTATATATTGATTCATTTTTACCAACTCTAACTCTTCTAATATAAAAATCATTATGCCATGCATGAATACCAGACGATGTTCCCAATGCTAAAGATGTAGTTCCAGCTGGTTTAACGGTTGTACAACGTGCTGCTCGGTTAATACCAATTAATTTAGCTACTCTTGTATTTTCTCGCTTAACAACATCGGCTCCTTTTTTCATATCATAGCCTAATACTGTTCCTGATCCTATACCGGTCATTGATACTCCAATTAACGCATCTTTTTCTGTAGTTTCTCTCCATACATCTCTTAAATAATGAAAGTCGGTATATCCTGCTTGTAATGTTCCTATAAATGCAGCTCCTTTTACTCTAGCATTAAAATCTTCTTGTGATTCTAAGTCAGATGCATTTACTTCACATAAGTTGCAAAATTGATATGGTCTTAATGCTATTTCGCAACAAGGATTAGTACCCCAATCTTTATCATTATTAAAATATATACCTGGTTCTCCAGCTCCTGATAATTCAACTCGTTTCCATAGATCCATAAAAAATGATTTAGTAATTTTATGTCTCATTAATACTGCAGAGTTATTTGATCTACCTCTTTGGGGATCTGTTTCCCACCAGTTACCAGCTTTACATCCAATCATTTGATCATCATCTGCACTAAATAAACTAATTAATGCTGCTCTCCTAATTCCTCCGGCTAAAACTGCGTCTGCAATATGACAAACTATATCATGTACTTCTAACGTTGATAGCTTATCGCCGTCTTCTCTAGCATCTAATATACCTGTTACTTTTAGAATGCATTCTTTTAATGGTTGTGGGCCTGGAGCTTTCCCTCCTGATGTTACTAATTGAGCTCCTTTGGGTCTAACGTCAGAATAATCAAATTCTATTCGTGAGCTTTTACCATTTAAATATGATTTCATTAACACTTTGATAGCGTCTGCCCAACCTTCAATTGAATCGCCTATTAAAAATCTACGTTTTCTTTTAGCGTAAGGTTTGTTAACAGGTGGTAATTTAGCTACATGATGTTTTTGTACTGAATAACCTACTCCGGTACCGCCTAATAATAAGAACATTATCTCACTAAATGAGTCAATATGATCTAATGGTAAATAAGCACAATTATACACCCGATTAGGTGATATTTCAATTGGTTTGCCGCCAAATTGTAATGATCTCATTGATGGCAATATTTTTTTATTATAAACCATTTTATAAACATCTTCAATTTCATCTTTTAAGTTTGGGTACCTTTTAATATGCATATTTTTGTTTCGTGTAACGAGCTCGTCCCATGTTTCTCTCCTATTAAATTCTGGGATGTATTTGGCATATTTCATATGCACTGTTATATCTGATAAAATTTTGTTTGAAATGTTCATATATATGACTCCTTTTTTTATTTTAGACAAAAATAGGCCTCCATTTGAAAGGCCTATTATTAATTTATTATAAATATGATTACTACCCTAAACTTCCGCCTAGATCTTTAAACTTTTGTGCTAAATTTTTCTTAACTAATGTTTCGCCTGTCTTCATTGTTTGAGTTGTTTGTCTACCTTGAGTAGTCTGCGGTTCAAAGAAATTAAACTGACCGTTATTTGTATTTATTTTACTTGGTAATGTAATACCATCTGGACCAAATCTGTTTTTAATAACATGACCTCTACCTGTTCCTGATAACTTATCTTCTACTTTTCTAGACAATGACATTAAAAAGTCAGCTACCATTACTTTACCATATGAAGAAGCAATTTTATCAGCTTCTATAATATCATCTTCCAATGCAGACCTACCTGCTTGAGATGCTGTCCAAACTGGAATATTATATTCGCCTGCCATGCCTCTCATTTCTTCATATAATTCTTCTAATGCTTCATGCTTATCTTTTTTAGTATTAACCTTTAAAAGATCGCCATAATCTACTACAATTAAATCTGGAGTATTTCCTAGCATTATAGTTTTTTCAATATGAGCTTTAATACCCATTACACCTGTAGATTTTGTTGGATAATATTTTATAATCAACTCACCTGGAAGTGTTTCTAATTTTTCTTCTATATCGTCTGTGTGATGTTTTAAGTTTTGAGCTGCAATACCAGTTACTACACTATCATATCGTTGACCTACATAATTATCGTTTAATTCTAACGTATAATGTATAACTGTTTTTCCTTGCTTTACAGCATTAGCTCCAATATTAATAAGCATCCATGATTTACCAATTCCTGCAGGAGCCATTACTACGCCTAATTCGCCGGGAGCTAATCCGCCATCCATTAAATCGTCAATTACATCCCATCCAGTGCTTATAGTATGCCTAGCTGATTCGGTATATCTTGCTACAACATCTTTTTTATATTCATGGCCAATATCTGTGTCAGCTCCAGCTTTCATTGCAGAATCCATTTTGCTTTTTATTTCATCATAACTACCTAATTTTAGTAGTCCAACTGAATCCATAATAGCTCGCTTAATTTCTTGATTCTTACAAAATTTTAGTATTTCATTTTTTACAAAGTCTAAATCATCTGACTCCATATATCGAAATACATCTTTTAATTGTTCTAAAATTGCTGCTTTAAGAATATCATTGTCTATTTCAGTAACTTTAACTTTTAAAACGTCTTTTGAAGGGGGCGTTTTATATTCTCGAAAATGTTCTATTAATATATCTAATAACCAACTATTAGCATCAGATTCAAAATAATCTGATTGAATAATATCAGCAATCTGTTGAAGAAATGTTCTATCCACAAACATAGCTGCCAAAACTTTAACCTGAAAAGACCATCCATACTCACTTAACTTATCTGTCATAAACTATTATATAAAAAATAAATATTAAATCCAATTTATTTTGTTTTTTGTGCGAAGGCACTCAATGATAACCATGTATTGTTTAACCAATCAGGCATATTTTTCATAACGGACCACATCTTATCTTCCATAAATAGTTTTCTAAATTCTACTTTATTTAATTCAGATACAGTCGATTCCATTATTTTTCTAATATTACTTTTTGTTTGTGCTGGAATATCTAATAGTTTTAGATTCATTAGTTTCCAATTGTCAGATATTATATTTTCATTATCTAATATCTTTTTATATGTTTTAGATTCATCAATGTTTTTGTTACATGTTTCCCAAAGATTATCTAATTTATATTCTTGTTCTTGATTCAAATTAGGAACATGTTTTAATAATGTCTTTGGCCCTATACCCATTACACCAGGAATATTATCTGACTTATCTCCTGTAAATGCTCTATATAATACATAGTTTTTAGGGTGTACTTGAAATTCATCTAATAATTTTTCTGTATCATACAATTTCTTTTTAATAGGTGACCAAATTTGAATTTTATCATTAATTAATTGATAAAAGTCTCTGTCAGTTGATACAATTGTTATTTTTTTACTTTTAGCTTCATACATTTCAGTAATATATGCAATAGTATCATCTGCTTCAATTCCATCCATTGATAAAAAGGTAACTGGTAATGCATCTAAATATGAAACTAATCTGCTGAATTGATGTCGCATAGCTTCTTGCTCATGCTCAATACTAGGCATATGATGATCATGTCTTCGTAACCTTGTTTTATTAACACGATTACCTTTATAATCTTTGTAAATCTTTTTTCTTCGCTTAGATCCACCTACACCATCAAAAACAATAATACACCTAGATGGTTTAAAATCTCTAACACATTTTCCAATGCTATATAAAAATCCAGTAATGCCTCCTATATGTTCTCCATCTTCATTGGTAGATGGCGTTGCAGAAAAACTTCTAATAAAAGTATTCAGGCCGTCAAAAATCATTAAATGATCGTCAGGCCCTTGTGGAATACTTTCTTTTTCAATTTGAAGTTGCTTAAATAATTCTTGATATTTATTCATTATCCTTCTTCGTTTATAACTTCTTCATCAACTACTACATCATCAATACCGCCATCTACACCAGCACGATATTTAAAAATATATGCTTCGCAAATTCGATTGTACAATCTGTCTTTCATTTCTGTGTTTTCTATTACTTTTTCTATAAAATCTTTACTTTGAAATTTAACTGTACTTAGAACTTCTCCCGTGTCTGGATCAACATCGTCTAATGAATACCAAGCTCCTGATTGTGAAACTAATTTAAAATTTTTCATGATATTTAACCAACCACCATAGTTGTCAATTCCACTATCATAATATATTTCATAATCAATTTTTCTATTAGGAGGACCCATTCTATTCTTTACAACATGTACATTGGTTTTATTTCCAACAACCTGATCAGCTCCATTTACTCTAGCTTTAATCATTCCGGTATTTTTCAAACGAAGTCTAACTGATGAGTGAAATGGTAAAGCTTTTCCTCCTGCTGTTGTCCATGGGTCTCCAAACGATACGCCTAATTTAGTTCTTAACTGATTAGTGAATATTAAACATATTCTTTCTCTAGCTATCCAATTGGTAACTTTTCTCATAGCTTTACTTAATATAATAGATTTAGAAGTTGCATATCCATCCTTATCATATTCCATAGCCATTTCAATTTTAGTAGATGCACCCATGACTGAGTCGACTACTATAGTTACTAATCTATCTTTGTCAGACTTTCTAACATTTTCAACAATAGTCTCAATAGTTTCAAATATTTCTTCGATTGTTTCTAATGGAACATATAGCATAGTTTTTAAATCTACACCAATTGCCGTTAAAAATTCTGCGCTACTTGCTGATTCTGTATCGATATATACTGCTAATCCGCCTCGCTTTTGTGTCTCTGCTAAGGTATGAGCTGCTAACAAGGATTTACCCGAAGCCTCAAGTCCTGTTATTTCAGTAATTCTACCAACAGGAAAACCTCCATTTGGACGATTTGAAATAGCTAAATCTAACATTGAACATCCGGTAGATATCCATTCATTAACATTTGTCGGAGCATCGGCATCTCCATCTAAGAAGAATGCCGATTTATAATTTTGCCCTTTAAATTGTTTATTAATGCTATCTGCAAGAGTTGAAGCTAATGAATCTTCCAGTTCGCTCTTTTTCTTTGCCATAATAAACTTTCCTAATTATTGAATAAATCGTTAAATGCGTCTGCTACATCAGTCTTTGTTTCTGGTGTTTTTGTTGCAGTGTCTTTCGATTTTGTTTCAGTTGAAGCTGCTGGAGCAGCACTTGTATCAGAGTCAGCACTTTCTGGATTCATCCAATCATTTAATGCTTGCTGTAATTCTTCATATGTCGGCTCTGGAAATAGATCTGTTATTTTAGGTTGATCTAATATTGATTTTGCAATTGCTTTATCTTCAGTAGCTGCAGATGTATTAGGTTTAACTCTAATAGCAGTCTTTGGATATTGTCCAGGTCCTTCTGATGGGGTAAATTCAATATCAATGTCTCTACCATTCATTAAGTCTGTAATGTCGCCATAATCAGGATCTGCTATAATAGATAATAATTCAGAATAAATTGTTTTTCCGAATCCCCAAAATTTAACGCCTTCTGATTCTTTTCCTCTTACGATAACAGGAACATATGTTCTCATTTTAGGCTCAATTTTTCTACCCATTAACCAATCGTCTTTATCGCCAGTTTTCTTTAATTTTTCAGCAAACTCTACTACTGGATCTGCATTACCAAATGTGATAGGCGAAAGCATACTACGCTTTGCAATATCATAATGAAAATACATTTCTAAAAAAGGGTTTTCTTTGCGGTGAACGTAAGGGACTATTCTTACTCTTTGCTTACCAGGTTCTGGTCTGAAATAATTATTTTTTCTGTCGTTAGTCGTGTTTAATTGGTTAAGTTTCGCTCTAATGGCGTCTAAATCTAAACTCATTGTTTTTCCTTTAAGTGTTTAATTGTTATTATTTGTTTTATTTATTAATTATATTATAAGTAATTAATTCGTTAATTCAAAGTTAATTGTTTAATTTTTTATTTTATTAATCCATTCGGCTACCAGGTGGATAAACCTGATTTGAAAAATTCTTATAGGTTGTTCCAGCTGTTCCGCTGTTTTTAGAATAATCCCATTTAGGAGAAGTAGTTCCCATTCCTGTAGAAGCTTGTATAAATTCGCCTAGAGTGGATATTAGAGTTACCTTATCACCGACATATCCTCCAATCATATACGTGTTATTTGTTCCTCTGTACATTCCATATCTTTTGAAAACTGAATCGGCATTCCCTGTTGCATTAAATGCATTGATCATTTCTTGTTTTAATTTTCCCCAGGTTGTACCACCACGTACAGGAAATGAATCTTGATATTTACTAGGAGAATTAGCACTTGATAAAGAGTTGAGCCATTCTTCAAACTTATTATTTTCGCTAGTAGATTCAAATTCGTCAGGATAGCCATTATTATTAGAATCTAGATCTTGTTCATTTAAATTCTTGGTACCAAACCTTCGCATATTTTCTTTTAATTTATTCATAATACCATGTTCCTAATATAGATAATCTTGTAGTCGTTGATATACCCAATCATGCTCATTCATCATAAGCCATTCCATTTGATCATCGTTTAATGGATCTCCATTTTCAAATTCAGCATATGAAATAAATGCATCTGTAAATTTTGGATATTGTTTTGGATCAATGTCTTCAAATTTTATTGACGTATTTTTTATATTATCTATGTCTACCCGATGTAAGTCGTCTTCCTCATTTTCTCGAAACATCGATCTAGGTCCAGTAACTTCTTTTTCTAATGTGTCAATATCATAATCTTCTATTTCTCCATGGAAGGCCATAGATCCTTCCATGCCCCATTCGCCACCGCCTTCGTCTACTCCCATTAACCAAATTGCTTTTGTATATCCATGGTCATCAACCTCTTCATGATCATCAAATTCAATATCAAATGGTTTGCCTCCATCAATTTTAACTGTTATAATAGGATATCCATTTCCATCTCTTTTTCTATTTACTACTTCAATACTTGGTTGATAGTTTTTATTATCTTTATAGTCTTCATTAGTTTTAGATCGATTATATTCTGCTTGCACCTCTTCTAATGTCGGCAAAGAACCATTTTCATTACGCCTTTGCCAAGCATATGATTCTTTTAATAATTTTTTTAGTTTAATCATGATATTATTCCTTATATATAAATATATCTAAAAATTAATTCTTCGTACAAATACTAAGTCTATTCTTTTATACCCAGGATCGTCTAATAATATAAACGAATTTTCAAATGCATCCCATGGAATAATCATTGTTTTATCTAATATCCCATTATTTAGATCTTTAATAACTTCATTTAATGCATTAACTGTGTATAATGTATTTGTTTCTTTTTTTCTGTGTATTGAAATTGTATTTTTACCTCTGTATCCATTGTCTTCTGCGTTAAATGTGCAATATAATTCATTACGCTTTGCATAATTTGCAAAAATAAAAATTCTATTTTCTGGGATTTCGAAGTTTTGTTTAATATATTCAGTAACAATCTCTAAATTAGTTTTATGTGCAAATGTGCACAATAGTTGCGTTCTCACATTTACCCCTCTTGTGCTAATCTCATATCTTTAATAGCTGCGTTAATTCTATTTCCATTTACAAATAAATGAAATCCTTTAAAATTTCCAACTGCAGGTGATATTCTATTATTTTTACATTTAAGTGCGCTATATACCTCATCACTAGTTTCTAAATATAATACACCTTTGTTAATAATACCCCACCATCTTACATTTCCATCTGATAATTTTGCTTTAATTGTGTTATCTAATTGCGCACAGAAATTTTCTACAATTCTTTCTGGATTACCGTCTGGCATAAATCTTTGTAATTTATCAACAAATCTTCGTATAACTTTTATCTCAGTATCTTTTGATATTTGCATTAATGATCTTATGTCATTTTTTAACTCTTCAGAATCTAAATTATCTAGTATTGCATTGATAGAATCTCTCGTCATCGACTTATTAATTTGCATACCTGTTAACATTTCAAATGAATTAACAGCTGTTTTTAATAATATAGCAGTATCAGCTGTTAAATTACCAAAATCAACGGTAGAAATTTTTTCATAATCTTTTAAAGATACTCCGTCAGCGCCTACATCTATGTCTGATACTATACTTTCTCCAGCAACACCGCCTTTAACTTCACCATTAAATTTAATTGCAAACCATAACTCTGAATAATGTCCGTTTGGTATTCTTACCGTTCTATTAATTAAATTATATAATTCAGCGTCTATACCTTTTATTACATAGTCTCCAGATTTAAGTGGTTTTTTATTTAAATCTGTTATTAGATTCATTAATTCGTTTGAATTAGGACTTTCTTTAACTGCTTTATATAATTCTGGTAATCCGTTGAATTCTTGTCCGTCTGCTCCATATTCATCATATATAAAATTTTGGAACATTTCTGGATTACTAAAATCCATATATTGATCCGCGCTAGCTTTAGGAACGTTAAATTTTAAATCCTTTGCAAATTTTGATGTAGACGTGTCTATAGTTAAATCTAGAAATCCGTTATCGATATCACTTTCTATATTATTATCTCTCAAATAATCTGCTACGCCTAATTTGAATTCTTTAGATCGTTTATTAAAATTATTAATAATGATTTGACTATCTGTGGAAACATATATTGGATTTGGTCCTGCGCCTTGTAATGATTGTATATCATTTTTAATACGATCGGTATTTTCTTTTGACTCGAATATACCTTGTGCTTGCAATACTGTGTTATGAATTTCTTGTTCAGAAAGCATATTGGTTTCTTGTAACACAGAACGAAGTACTTCGTAATCTGATTCTTTTGTTGGATACCCAACTTCCAATTGGTATGTCCATTCATTTATAATTTTATCTATCATAACTTGATATCACTCATTTTACTATAAATATTGCCTACTTTACATTTAACAGGAAAATCATCTCCTTCTAAACATGATTTTATTTTTGGTAATATTTCTTTAGCATTATGAATTGGGACATCAAATAACACAGAATCATATGTATATAATATAATACATGTTTTATACCCCTTTAACAAGTATGATAATTGATTTAATCGATTTGCAGTAAATTCTGTTTCGAATGCTTGAAGAAAATAATTAAATAATTTGTTTTGATTCATATTAGACAAACTATCTTTATACAATCTCCTTTTTAATAATGGTGTTTCTATATATCCATCTTTTTTCCATTCACTCCATAATGAATACACAAAGTCATTTATTTCTTGAAAAAATGGAATCTTTAAAAATTCTTTTTCTATATGGCCATATAACAATCTAAATGTTATTTGTTTACTTTGTTCATATTGTTCTGATGTTAACGTTTCAGTACCAAAATAAAATTTACCAAAATATGTATGTATAGATCCTGGTGGCAATTCATATCCAATTAGTCTTGCAATTAGTCTTACATGATATGCATCAAAATCAAATTCAACTAATGCTCCGTTTTCAAATCTACTACACAATGCATCTCTAGTGCCGTCTTGTTTATTCATTGCTGCAAAATTGAATCCACGGAATGCATTTGAAGGACGACCTGTAGTTGTATGATAATGATAATTTGAATAAACTCGTCCGTCAGTAATTAACTCTTTCATTTTAAAAGAATCATTAACTTGTATTCCGTTAGATTCAATTTCAGCAAATATTCTTGGATAAATCATATTAAATCGAATATATGAAGCATATCCACTTTCTGTTGATCTAATTTCTGATAATTTTTGATTAACAATCATCGGCCATGCATACTTTCGTATTTTTTGACACATTTCTACGTGTTTCATTAATGGGACAATTGTATTAACATGTTGTAAATTAGTGTGCCTTCTCCAATAAAAATTATGGGCAGAGGTATAATAATGATTATCATCATATGCTTCGTTATATGTATACCACCACAAACTTTTTACATCAAAAACTGTATTATTTCCGCCCATTTGTAACCATAACTTTTTGTCATGAACAAATATAGATTCTAGCTCGAGTAATTTATTTAGATGTTCTTTAAACCCGGTTATTTGTTCAGTATGATGTATAGGAACAATGAATTCAATTTCATTGCTTGAATATACGTATATACAAGATATTTTATTGATTGAGGGGTGAAGTTGGTGGTCTGTTAATATTGGAACAACTAATACAACTTCTTCTTTTTTAATTTCTTGTAATAACGAATCTAGTTCTGCGGAATCGTCTATTATTATCATACATTAATATAATAATAAATTATTTATAAAAATCCAAATTTATTCTAATCCATTTATATCTGGTGGAGATATATATGAGGTATCAAAATAAAATTCTTCTAAATTAGTTAGATAATTTCGTATATTTGGCATTATGGCTGCAGCAATTTCAATTTGCTCTGCATTTTTTTCGTATACTGCTTTTTGTTTGATACTAGTAAGTTGATTTCTGTGGTGGTTTGAATTTTTAAGTCCTGCGATAAACCATGTTAATTTAACTGCAGTATACAAATTAGCATCTATTTTTTGCGTTGAATGGGATTCATATTGTTCTTTATCAACTTCATATATAATTCGTGATGATACATTTTGTAAAAAATATCTTGTTATCGATTGCTTTTTTATATCTTCATTGTTTATAGTTGGTTGGCTTTGGGTTACTGAATCATATGAAGTTTTAATATTAGGTTTTAATGTATTATATTCTACAGTATTTGTTTCATTTAATTTAAATTTTAATAATGGCTTCGATGTTATTGGATTCCATGCGGCTTCGGTATATACTTCGCCTGTAATATAAGAATGGTAAGATCCTTTGTATTCTGTTAAATCTTCTAACATCCATTCACTACCGGTAGTAAATAATCCGTTATTTATTTCATCATTTAAATAATATATTTTGTTTCTCATTATGTTATCTCTAATATACGTGATCTTGCAAAACAGGTAATACTTGTAGTCCATTCACCCGAGTCTGATATCGTATGCTTTATTTTACTAATATTAAAAACAAATTGTTGATTATATCTAGATGGTAATCCTCTAAAAAATAAAACATCGCCGTATATGAATCCATTTATACCATCTATTGTAAATTCTAAATTCATTGGCCAAATTGGAGCATTTATATTACACGCACTTTCTGGAGATACATCGGGATAGGCAATATGACCAGATATTGCCTTTTGCAATGATGCTATATTAGACTCACTTTGATCATTACCATATGCTTCTTTTGCATTTTTAATAGCCATTAAACTAGCAATATAATTTTTTTCAAATTCATCTTTACGTATAGCTTTTGCTTCTTCAGAATCGCTAAAAATATATGGATTAAATGCCGTTAATGAAGTTGCAGAAGGTTGCGTTCCAGCAAATCCGATCAATGTTGTTTTATATGCATCAGGTAAGTCAAATCCTAATTTAAATTCTCTCACAACCGTGCCTGAGCCTTTACCTGAAAAAACAGGAATTTCAAATTCTGGTACGGCTTGTTTATCTTTTCCTAGATAATTAGTATCATAATATAACAGTGCATCTGGAATATCAGGATGTTGTATTAATGCCATTCTTATAGCATATGAAGTCTGCTGTCCTATTTCTTCTTTAATTTTATTTAAAAATTGTTTTATTGTAGTTGGCTTTTCCGCAGTTGATTCAGCTGTTAATGTTTCTACTATTTCTTTTATTACTTTTAAATTAATATAAATCCTTGACGGATGACCATATGTTTTTGATTCTGTCATACCGGCGTCTTCTCCCGCAGTATCAAATTTTTGAAATTCTCTATTTTCAAAAAAACCAGGTGTCTTTGGAGAGGTTTGGCTATAAGCTGTTATACCAGATCGCGATTCAGGAAATTGTCTATATACATTTGTATTAAAATCATTGGTTCCAGGCCATAATAATACTCTAGTTGGATCTGCAGAAACTAAATGTTCATAATAATTACTAAAACATAATTGATCATTGCAAAATAATAAATCTTGGTTTCCTATAGTAGTAGAATTATTTTTAATTACGGCACCTATATAGTCATCTAGATAGTCAATTAACAATCCTAATGTTATAAAGGTATCTTCAGGCTTCTTTGATTTAACTGCATCGGCATTATCCTTTTTTTGCTTTTTTAATGAACCATATAATATAGAACGATCATTCAGGGCTATATCTTCTTCGTTTATAGTAATTTTTTTTGAAATTGGAATTTCTATAGGATTTGTGTATCCGTCATTGGAATCTTTTAATTCAGTATTTACTTTTTTCTGAATAAATTCATGAAAATTTTGAGAAGTATCAGCTGATCCGATTTCTTGATCAACTGTTTCGTCTCTAGTTAATAATTCTATATCTGGATTGGTTATAAAAAATGATGCGTCTGGGTAGGTGCCGGCAGTTGCTCGTAAACTTAATGTAGCTGTTATTGATACGTCATCATTATATTTTATATTAAACGAGCTTACCAATCCAGTAAATACTAGCCTATCCATTTTTAAAAATTCATCAATCATTTCTGCAGGAAATTCATTTTGTAAAATCCTTGTTGACGTTACTAATTCTGATTTAGATAGGGCATTTCCTGGAAGACCAGGTTCGTCTTCACTCAATATAGCAGATTCTGGATGTTGTACTGTTAATTTAACTACACGACCTGGCTTAAAAAAAATTCTTTCTATTACATCTAAATCAATTGGATCTTGAATTAATATTGTTACAGTAGAAGTATTTATTGCAAATTGTGCATTATCTGCAATATTAACTGTAACACCGGTTATAACTGGTTCTGGCCTTTTGGAATGTCGATTTAAATATCCATCTTCTCCAGATGGCATAAACAGGCCTGATCTTAACTTTTTACCTCCTAGAGTATATAAAGGGACATCTTCAGTTGATATCGTTTTAGATTCTTCTGTTGGATTGTCTTTTGCTTGATATGCTGTTAATTCTACATTTGCAATTTTACCCAACATATAATTTAATTGTTTGGTACTACGACCAGTTTTTCCTGCCTGGCCTCTTAATTCAAGTTCATTTGCTAACTTTCGATTAACTTGGGAATAAAATATATCGCTCATCTTTGATTGTTTTCGTCACTTATTAAATCTTGTATATTTCCTTTAGGTGGAATTCGTAATCTAGTATTTGCTGGAATAATTAGGGTACCTTTTGGTAAACTATTTGATTCTGCAATGATCCACCATAATGTGGCATCATCATAAAAATCGTATGCTAATTTATCTAACCGTTCTATTCCACTAGTTATTATATATGTATCTAGATTAGTTGTTGGAACAACTGGTAATATTACGGTTGATAGTTTACGTTTACCATTTTTATCTTTTATCGTTTTTGAATTTGCATATCTACTTGACATATTAGTCTCCGACTCCTGTTATTTTTTTAAACGCATCTGTAAATGGTTCAGCAGCTGCTTTAACCCCTTCTATAAACTTGTCTTTATTTGATAAATTCTCTGACAATAAAGATCCTTCAGCATCACTTAACCAATTGTGGCCACCAGCTTTCGGAACACTATTTTTATCAAATCTAGAAGCTAATGAATACATTCTTCCGCCTTTTTGTGGTAAATAATCTGTTATCACATTGAATTGTACTGACACTTCCACTTTAAATGGAGCTTGCATCATCATGGGATCTTTTACTAAATTTGTTTCCCATGTTGTATCAGAATCTACAAATGTATAATATACACTAGTTAGTACAACAGGTTGATGTATTAATAAATCTCCGATTGTTATTCTTAGCCATGGTGCTTCCATTGTTAAAGTATCGTCAGAATATGTAGGAGCAGTATATGAAGCTAAATAATTTAATTTACGATACATTGGTTTCATTTCGTCTCGATCGGATGCATATACTGTGAAGTTAACGTCAAATTGTCTGCCGTACCCTTGGTATGTGTAATTAGGATCTGCCCTTCCAATATATTTTACTGGATTCCATGATGCATTAAATGTGTCTGTTAATGAACTTATCATAGCTCTAAAAACTAATACATCATCTTTTGTTCCTTCTGTAGGATTAGCTGTTAATTTAGGACCTGTAAAATAAAATTTAACAAGGTCTCTGGTAGTTCCAGATCCTAGTGCGTCTAATGCAGCTCCAAATGATGTTTCATTTAAAGTTAATGGAGGCCTCCATTTGTAAATTTGGCCATGAGACTTTTGTCCAAAATCTATTACATTGACTTTATCTCCTCTAAATTGAGTAGCTATTTCTATAGGATTAATAGTTTGTATAAATCCGCCTTTGCGGTTGTCGCCTGAAGGTTGCCATCTAGTTGCTACATTACTTCTTAATGTAAAATCTTTTTTTGATTGCGGATTAAACCCAGTATAACTACCAAAGCCATATGTTGATTCTAAATTAAAAACGCTATATGCTCCGCCTGGTGCTAATGAAGCTGCTGAATATGCTCCGGCTAGTGCAGATCCTCGTAATAATGCTGCGGCGCCGTCGACTCTTGTGTCTTTTCCTAATGTTCCAATTTCTCTTCTAAAATCATAGTATGGTAGAAATGAATCTTGTATAGTTTTTATTTTATCTTTTGATAATAATTTATATGATGTACGTTGTTTTCCTCCGCCCCCAATCAATCCAGTAATAGCTGTGTTTGAAGTTAATCCACTAGCTAAACTAATTCCAGATGATCTAAGAATATCTTCGCCATTGATATCACCGCCCATTTCCGAGATGCCAATCTTCGAAGAAATATCCGGATTAGTGCCGGCATTAGGATATGTGCCAATCAAGTTAAATGTGTTTGGTTGTTTAAATACTGTCTCTGGTACTGGCAATTCTGCGTAATGGTCTGCATAATCAGCGGTGCCTACTTCTGGGTCTGGTTTTCCTTCTGGCCCATATGGATTAGTATTATAAAATGGGTTATCTGGACCAATTCCTGGTTTTAGTATTTGCGTACCTACATTATCTTCATAATGAAAAGTATTGAAGAATGGGTTATCTGGACCAATTCCTCGACCATCTTTTAATGGATCAGAAACAGGAAGTTGGTATGGATTAGTATTGAAGAATGGGTTATCTGGTCCAATTCCTTGACCATATTGAATTGGAAAAGGTCCATTATGTTGATAATGAAAAATATTGAAATATTGATTGTGAATTGGGCCTGCACCTGTGCCTACTTGGATTGGTGCATATCCGTTATCTTGGTATGGGAAAGTATTGAAGAATGGGTTATCTGGTCCATTACCTAAGCCGACGTTGGTGAAGATGCCGTTAGGTTGATATCGCCAATTGGTCTGGAACTCATTTCCTTGAACTCCATTGCCTGTGCCATATTGAATTGGTGTATATCCGTTAGGTTGATATGGGTTTGTATTTGTATATAATATTGGCATATATTTCCTTAAGCGTTCATTTTATTTCCCTGGATTATTTCCATTGCAGTTATTATTTCTTCTCCATTAAAACTATTATTAACAACAAATGACATACCAGCTATTGCAGTAGCTACTTGTTGACCTATATTAGATGTGTCATTTGATGAACCTCCGGCCATGTTTGCAGTTGTTTTATCTAATGAACCTTGGCTTGTTGATGCCATTATATTAATTTTATCATTTGGATCAAATAATATAGTATCATTAACTCGTATGAATGCATCATTTTTCGTATCAACTGCAGCAGTAGTATCGGGACTTTCTGTATCAAATCCGGTATCTTTCTCTTTTAAAGCGGTTACTAGAGCGTTACCTGTATCGGCTAAGTTTAATACATCGGCAACTATAGTTGCAGTTCCAATTGCAAATTCTACTATTCCGTCTTCAGCTGATAGACCTGCAGCCAATTTATCCATTAGGTTGTTAGCGGTGTCAACTACTTCAGCTGAAGAAAATGCGTTGTTACTAGCCGATACAGACATAACAGCTTTTCTGTTTTCTTGTGCATCGTCAACTCGTTCAATGGTAGTTTGAGTACTCCTCAGATCTGATAGCTCTTTTATATATTGTTCAATTGTCTTACCGCCGGTACCGTCTAATACTCCGCCTACACCAGCTCCAGTGCCTTTCCTCTCTGCTTTTCGTTTTTCGAAGTCTTCATCCGATTCACCTTCGCGTTGCTCTACATTCATTTGACCAAGCTTGTTGTATTCTTCCATCATTGATAACATATCTGTTATTTGTCTGGTTTCAATTCCAAGATATTTTGCAGTGGCTTCTCTTGCTTTAAAGTTATTTTTTAATTCATGACCTTGTGTTTTTATAAGATCTACCATTATATCCATTTGCTTTTCAGAATCACCTTCGATGGTAGCTTGGTTATATGCAGCTGCTACATTTTTATATTTTTGTCCTTCTAATTTTTTTCCGGTAAATATTTGATATTCAACAGCTGAGGTGGTTGCACTTTCTATATCTAACATGGCTCCGGCGGTTTTATTTAAATCACCTAATGTTAACCCAAATTTCTTTGCAGCTATTACAGATTTTTCTAACTGTCCAGGTATGCCTCGGCCGTATTGTATAGCTATATCACTATTTAAGTTGGCCATCTCTGATAGTATATCAACTATTCCGCCGGCATATCCTTCTTCATCAATTAATTCCTTATTTATTTGTTCTGCATCTCTTATTACTTCTGTTACTGATTTGCCTTGTAGATTAGCTAGTTTTCTAATACTAAATGCTTGTTGAGCATCTAAGCCTAAACGATTTCTTAAGAAATCATTTGTTAATTGTAATTCTTTGTTGTATTCTTTATTAGCCGTTATATTTTTAATTTGACCTGGCATAAACTTTGCCATGTCTGAAGTATATTGTTTTGATAATCTTGCGTTTACCTTTAAAGCAATTGCAACTTTATCTAATTCAATTGCTTGTTTTCGGGATGTATCCGTTGTTAAATTAAATGCTTTTTGCAATCCTAAAGCTCGAGCTTCTAGAACAGTAACTGATTTTATCAGGTCTTCTGTTCTTGATTGTAGAACTTCTAATATTGATATTTGTTTGTTTAAAGATCGTTCATCTATATATGCTTCGAATGCTTCTTTATATTGTTCATTTAAATTCTCAGCTTCAGATTGGCCGTGTTTAGGTAAGTTTTTTAAATCTTGTATTAATATGTGATTGTAAACATAGTTCATTAACCGTCCTTTATTTTATATAAATATTTAGAAAGGAGGTTTTGTGATTGTTTTTTTAGAAGTACTTGATTGTTTTGTGGCTTCTACTTGTTGTTTTCTGTCTGCAGACATCTTATTAAGTTTTTTAACATAAAAGTTTCTCAAGAAAACTGGCATATTATATATGGTATTCCAATCCCAACGACCTTCTCCTACCCAAACTAAATCAAATATAAGATCATGTAGTTTTGGTCTATCTTTTGGACTAAGGCCAAAAAAGGTCTGATCCAAGCGGAAACCCGGCAGTAAAGGTGCCTCCGTCTTCACCTTCAAACTCATATTCAAAATTTACACCAGGAGAATTTTTAAAAACATGGTTTTGAAAGCTTTTCGAATCTTGTATAAGAAATTTGTATTTGATAAAATCTTCTATATCACCAAGCTTTCTAGAGTCATCTACTTGTTTAATCACTTTCATTAAAAATGAAGAAATATTTTTAGTTGTGTCTATGTCTTTGTTATCGGCAGTTGATATATATGAATATTTTATAATAGTACCAGATGGTAATTTATATGTTATTTCTCCAGCATCATCAGAATCAACATCAAAGTCTTTATATTTTAATTTTTTTAAATCTACTGATCTAGTTAACGTGGTGCCTGTATTTGGATCTATAATTGATACTGGATATTTAGCTCCGTAGCTAACAATTCTTGCAGATATTATTAATGCATCTTTGTCTACTAATGCAATATCATTAACGTTAACATTTGTAATAATTAATGCTTCTAATAATTTATCTAATGTGATTCCGTCTTCCAAATATGATGTATTTGTTAATATATCTTCATCATATGCAGTCATATATCGCATTTCTAACTTTCCTTCGCTTAAAGGACTGCTCTTTGGATATATCTTTCCTTTGCTTGGTAAATAAACAATTTCTGTTGGTAATGTACTTCTTTGTGAAGTTTCATATTTTTGTTTAGCTAGATTTATTAAATTATCATTATCATAACGATCGGTGTGTTTTGCCATTGTATTCCTTTATAACTTTAATATAAATATTACTAAACAGTAAAAATGGGAGTAAAACTACTCCCATTATAATATAATTAAATATTAATATTGTAATACTGCATAATCATATTTGAGTGTCATTTCAATTGTGACTGCTTCTTCATTTGACCAATCCATTTGACCAAAATTAGTATCTAAAATAAATGCTCCATTTAAAGTCCATTCTTCAATAAACTCTCCCGTTGGAGATAATGAATTAAATGTTATTTGTTTTTTATAATCAGATGAATACCCATCTCTACCAGTTAATGATTCATGGTGTTTTCTTACCCAATCCATTACAGCTTGTGCTCCGGAAGGTACAATTGGATCATATAATGTAATTGATATATCATTCCACCTAGACTTTCCTTTAACTTTTCTGTCAATGTTCATGTGATCTAATACAATTTCTCCATTTGTCATCGATGGCCTTGCAGCTGCTTTAATAAGGTATGATGGAATGTCATCTATATACATTATAAATCGATTGGAGTATTTAGGTTCCCAATTAAACGCTTGGTTAAATAATTCATCATTATCTACACCTGGTAAATTTTGTTGTATGGCCATTTCTATTTATTCCTTTTTATATAAATATTGTATACTTTAATTTTTATTCTGGGAATGCTGCTCCCGTTGGCATAATATTAAAGTCTAATACAATAAATTCTGCAGTTCTTGTTGGTTGTAAAAATATCTGACCATATAATTTATTCTGATCAATTATATCTGGAGTATTATTTGTTCCATCCATTACAACTCTAAATGCTGTTAACCCTTGTTCTTGTTTTACTTTATCTAAATATGGATTAACAATACTTAAAAATCTATTTCTTGTTGCTGCCGTATTTTGTTCAAATACTAAAAATCTAGTTGCAGATGATATAAATTTCTTAACGGTAATTAATAATCTTCTAACATTTACTCTATCTAATGCACTTGGTCTATCTTGCAATGTTTTTTGACCCCAAACACATACTCCTTGATTAGGGAATGTTGCGATTGGATTAACTCTTGCAATATATAATTCATCTCTATCTGCTTGTGATAAATTATCATATGCTTTTATTACGGTATCTAAACCACCTCTATTTAATCCGGCTGGTGCATACCATGGAGCTTTTAATCTGTCATTTTTAGCTAATGCTCCAATTACTAATACTGATGGTGGTAAGAAAATATCTTTATTACTTCCATCAAATCGTTTCAACCATGGATAATATGTTGCAGTATAATTAGAATTAACTTGTTTAACTAAATTAGTTGTAGTTAATATATTCTCATCTAATTTATTTGAATCCATTACATAAAATGTATCTTGTCGTCTTAATGCCATATTTCGAGCTAACGATGTTACCCCAGGATGTTGTGAATGTAATATACCAGGAGTTAATAACATGTTAATATCAAAAAAGTCTGTATTGCTTAATGCATTAAATGCTTGTTTATAAACAGCGGTACCTGATGTATCTGCTGTACTACAATCAAATCCAAATGTATTAGTAGATTTTATATCGCCTCCAGATAATTTTTGAAGATTTGGTCTTGCTCCATCAAATCCTCCTTGGAATGGAACAATAAATTGCCTAGTTGACAATTTAATATTTGTTGCAAACGTTCCGCCTGTCAATGAATCTCCAATACTTCCAGAATAAGTTCCGCCTCCAGCACCTGTACCAAAATCTGCTCCTGAGTCTTGTTTCATGTCTCCTAGGTAGAATGCTGCTGAACCTGAGCCAACTGCTGATCCTGAACTTGGTAATGGAGCTAAATAATTTAAATTATGTACATCTGTATAATCAAATCCATATAAGAAAGCTGGATTATACTGGGATAAAGCATCTAATTGATTTGATTTATATATTGGTTTTTCTAAATTTTTTCCTTCTGCTGCCGAACCTGATTGCTGAACTGGTGATACTAAATTTGCATATCCAAATGGTATTTTTGATGAATTAATAGTTCCTTTTTCAACACTTTGAGGTACTTCTACTCTTATATATTCAGAATTATTTGGATAATCGCCATGATCTGTAATTTTACCTGCATTATCAATTGTCCTATATTGTGTACCTATTTTTTTAGCTATATAATTTATCGAATTAGGATTTAAATTACAATTTGAATATGATTCTAATATTACTTGTTCTATATCGGTGTCAACCGTTGCTCGATCTTCATTTATAAATGGTGAATCTGGAATATGTACTTGATTGACTTTTCTAACAGTTACTGCAAATGAAGCATATCCGTCTGGGTCTCCATTTTCAGTTCCTAATAATATATTTGATATTGCAACTTTAACGTCATAATTTTCAGCTGTTCCATGTGATAGTGTATGGAATTTCATTAAATTAGATACTACACCACTACTTTTTTGTGATGTGATCCATGGGGTTGAAGCTTCACTATAATCTGTTAAATTTTGATAATCTGGTATGATTCCTAATGACATAGTAATCATATTTTTATGCGCTATTAAACCATATGCATTAGGATTTGCATATTGTATATATACTGGCTTAGATGTTGTTTTATAATTGTCATCGATTACATCTCCAATTGGAGGAACTATGTTACCTAGTGCATCTGTATAATCATTAGTTTGTATTGACATACTAATATAGCCAGCACCTGTGCCGTCAACTGGAATATCATATCCTGAATATCCAGGCGTTGAAGGGTCAATTGCATAAGATCCAGATATTAATAATCTAAAACTTCCTGATTCGCCAGAAACTAATTTTGATTTCTCAAATAAGTCATCTGTTTCTGCAGTAGCGGCTGTATAGCTTACTGATTGGCCTGGGTGTAATACATGCGTTACATACTCAATTGATCCACTACTTGCGATAATACATAAAACACCATTTTTTAAACGATATCCACCTTTATGAAGTAATCTTGTTACAGTCATAACACCACCTTGTGCATTTCTAAAATATTCGTCTGCAGCAATAGGTAGATATGAGTCTTCTGTATATCCTCCGAATTTGGCAGCAAATTCTGTTTGATTAACAACAGTTGGCAGTAAAGCCGGCCCTTTTAGTGTCGGTCCAACAATAGCAGGTCCTATTTCCCTAACTCCTTGTGATAAAAATGATTGGTCTTTTTCTTTGGTAAAAACACCAGGCGATACGATTCTCTCGGCCATTAAAATACTCCTATATAATTTATTTATTTATAAATATGTCTTTAAACTATGAAACAGGTACTGGGACTGAAGTAAATGTACCATCTTGTATATTAATTTGCCCATCACCATATTTTTCTCGTAGTTCGTTAATGAATTCTTCTTCATTTTGTTTTAAATTCTTTAATTCGTCAAAAAATTCATCTTTTGCTTTTTCAATTTCTTTCAATTGTTCAGATACAATAAATTCATCAGTAGCTACTGCTCCTATTTTTGAATTTAATTCTGTGTATTGTTCTCTGAATGTGTTTATTTTTTCTAAATGTTCTTGTTCTAATTTCTGTGTTTCCATAATTATAACCTTTATTTTTAATATAATAAAAAAAAATTTATTATCCTATGACATTCTAATTTTTATTAAACTTCCTGATCTATATAATCCACCTAACGGTACTCCTCCGGAACCAGCTGCTGTGTCAGTATCATAATGTAAACTTTTTGAAACATGGGTCAATGTTATATATCCTGAGTTACTAGTTAACGTTCCTGACAGATTACCAGCAAAACTACCAGTTCCGGATAATGCATGACTTGATGTTGTTGATGTTACTGCAGTCGTTGCATGTGAAGATGATATTGAATATGAAGATGATATTGAATATGATGATGTTAATGGACTTATATTTCCTTGTGTACTAGAAAAATAATCAGCTGATGATGTTCCTTTTACGTCAAATGATCCTGTATGGAATGTAGATCCCGAAATGTATATATTATATGCATGCTCTGCAGTTAATGCATCGATTGATTGTGTTAATTGTGCTGCAGTAATTAAACTGCCGTCAGACATTCCGGTTTTTGATAATTTATTTGCCATTATTATTTCTTTTCTTTATTAATAAATATAAGTATTTTTTGTAAAATTACGGCATTGAACCAGTGTCAGTCCAAAATGAGCTAGTTAATTTTGTTGAACTATCTGAATGAGACCCGCGCCAAGTTAAGGTTACGCTATTATTTGTGATAAATGTAGGCTCTTTTTCAGTATACCATTTTAAAATAAATTGTGTTTTATCGATTGATTTTCTAACAGTATCTGCAGACTTTTCCATAACTTGTGTAAAATCTACATTGCCAATTGTCGATGTATTTGCATATGCATATGTTCTATTTGAATAATTCATAAATCTTCTCCTATTATAAATATATATAGAAAATATTATCCTTCAGAATTATCAATTTCCATATATGAGACCGTAGCTTGTAGACTACCGCTTAAATCAGATTGTGCTGTTAATAAATCATTATTGTCTAATACCATTGTGCCATCAATGGCTTGAAATGATGATGCTTGCGGTACAACAACGTCTTTAGCTATGAAATATTCTTTATTACTTGCACTAGTATCTTTCCACTTTAAAGTAACTTGTGCATTTGAACTAGTAATATTAGTTATATGTATAGTTTTAAGTAATAATTTTTTTGATGCTCCTGCAGTTACTAATGTTGCAGCTGAAGCTGATGTTATATACGATCCTGTAATTAAATATTCCATTTTTTCTCCATTTCTTTTATTTAGCTATCAGTATTATATGTTCCTGTTAGCAAATTCATAACTTGATTTTTTAATTCTACTGTATAATATGACTTCGAAGGAAATCCAGTACTGCTATATGCAGCTGTTCCTTCTACATAATCAAATAAACCATCAATATTATCTAATGCTTTTGATTCTATACCATAATAAATATATTTCTCATTCAATATTATAGTATCATTTGCAATTTCATTTGATTGATCTTTTGATAATCGATAGGATATATAAGATTTTACCTTGTTCCAACGTTGTTGTCTAGCTGTTTGTGAATTTACAATATAAGTTGCCCAATAAGACTCTTGTTCAGAATCTGTATATAATTTATCTCTATCTGTTTTATCAACACAGAAGTTTTGGGCTGCATAAGGCTTATCATATTCAGTTAACGCATCAAATCCTCCATTATTAGTTATATACCCCATTGAACCCGTACGTTGGTATATATAATCTTTTCCAGCTTCTTCTCCAATTTTAAACCAATATTCAACACAAGAAATGTCTAAATAATCAGTATCGAGTGTTTCTTTAAATTGGTATATTGGTGCTGATGGATTAGCTCCATAATATTTTCCTATTTTTAAATATCCCATGTTATTCCTTTACTAAGATATATTATATCTATCTTTTAAATAATTTTCTGTTATCTCTTGGCCTGCTGCACTTAAAGTTGCCGGATACCAAAGAACTTCTCCATAGTCCCAATCACCATCATATGCATCTGAACCACCTCTATTTAAACTTATTCCTTCTCCTGATGCGTTTAGATCTGTTGTAGAAAGTGATTTTGAATCAGAATCAGCATCTGTTCCTATAATTGCTGCTGCTATTGTAGATCCATCATATTGAAATTTGTATATATTTACATCTGATGTTCCAGGACTATCTAGCTCTATTCGTTTTGATGCCGTATTCCAATAGTCTATAAAGAACCTCAATACGCCGGCATAGTAATATATGCCCCAACCAGTGCTCCATGTTGTTCCGTTTGTTCTACTGACAAAGAATGAAAATGTTGACGGATATGAATTTCTTTTAGCTACAACATATAAACAAAATCCTCCGCTAGCATCTAAACTCGAATCATCATCTGTTTCCATGGAGTCGCCGTTTGCTGCATTAATACTTGGTAAGTTGTTTAGTACTGGGTTAGATGCTTCATATTGTGGATAATCTCCAGATGTTCCTTGTTTAAAATGATTGTCGTTACCACTTTGATCATCCCATTGAGATACATTGTTAGATCCATCTTTTGTTACACCAAATGTTGATTTAGACCAAACCGAATATCCAGGCGCTGGTTGAAGGCCTGCTGATAGATTTCCATCTTTTCGTGTAAGATAATGTTGTGTAAGTCCAAGTGAGCCACTATAACCTGTCTCTATTCCGCCAAATCTAAAATCTGGATTTGTATATCCGCTATTGCCTCTTCTCCCCATTATGAATTTGCCTTTAATCTTACATTTGCAATAGTCCAAGCTGGTTGGTACTGAACACTACTGTCAGCTTCGAAACTAAATATAATTCTTCGAGTGGTACCTACAGTCCATAAGCTACCATTAGTTATTTCACTTCCATCTATAGTTATACTTTCTCCATAAAATGCATTTCTTGCTGCACTAGTGCCGGCTCTAGAGTTAGAGTCTTCACTATTAAATTTTCCATTATTAGTATTAGCTGCTACGTTAGTGCCTACTAGTCTTTCATAATTTGAGCCATTAGTGAGGCCATATCCAGTACCAGCAACTGGTGTGAATGTGGTGTCAGCAAATCCTACGTAACCAAAATCAAAACTACTTACTCCACTACCATTCTCTCCATAACACATCCATTCGAATGTGAGAGTCAAGCTTGTAGTTCCAGCTGGTATATCAAAATCAAAATACATATGACATTCTGTGTTTGCTACATATGTGTTATTACTAGAGTCACTTGAAACATATGCAGCATGAGTTGAGCTTGATGGTATTGTTTTTACAGCTCCATCGTTGCCTTTTGTGTTTTGTCCACATATCCATCTTTTACTTGTTGATTCTTCTAAGTTTGTCCATTTTGACAAATCACCAGTTGCAAATGTATCTTCAAATAAAAATTCAGTTGGAAAGATCGGCTGTAAATCTCCTCCTAATCTTTCTAATCTAATTTTTCTATTTGAAAGTATGCCTATAGAGCTAGTTGTAGCAAGAGAACTAGTTACATTAGATCTAGCATCATAGCCTATTAATCCGCCATTGCCTTTTCTTGCACTGATTCCCATTACGTCATTCCTTGATACCATACAAATATTTTAGTTTGATCTGGGATTGATAGATGTTTACCAGACCCTGAAAAGAATGCAGCTGATGCGGTGCTTGATACTGTTAATGATCCTGTTATTTGTAAATTGTTAGTAGTTGCAAAATATGATCCAGTTTCGTGGAATATACTTCCTCCGCCAGCGCTTGGTAAATTTGTTAAACCAGATCCATTCCCTATAAAGCTTCCAGAAAATAAAGATGCAGAAACTGTACCTAATATAGTAACTCCTTGTGTTCCGGAGCCTGATATATATAAACTACCCGATAATATTGTATTTCCATTTACGTCTAAAGTGGATCTAGGATTTGTTTTATTAAGTCCAAAATTACCTCCACCATTCCAATATGATTGACTTGTAGGTCCAACTATAAATTTAAGATTGGGAGAGTCATTATTTGAATTTTCTAGATAAACCCCAAATGTTCTACGTTCTGTTACTGTTGTTGTGCCTTCATTTTGATCATTAGCTACTAAAGTAATAGAACTTATAGCAGTAGCAGTAGGTTGAGCATTTATTCCTATTGCAATACTACCTCTACCTGTACTAGTACCACTTCCTGCACCAGCTCCTATTGTAATTGAATCTAATCCAGCTCTTGCAACTTCGCCAATACCAATACCTTTCATATCAGCAAAAGCTCCATCTCCTATAGCAACTGCGCCTTCTGCATTTGCAGTTGTTCCTAAAGTAGCTGAATTACCTATTAAAACAACATTTGCTCCTACTCCTGATGTTTGTCTAATTCCTCCAAATACATTTAATGAACCTGTAATTGTTCCGGAGCCTGATATATATAAACTACCTGATATTACTTGATTTCCATTAAATGTATTTGATCCTGTAATTGCATATGATGAAGTTTGTGAATTGGTTACAAATGAAGACGTCTGAGAATTGGTTACAAATGATGAAGTTGCTGAACTAGTAACAAATCCTAATGCACTAATTTGGGTTGATCCAGATACTGTGCCAGCTGGTATAGTTATTATATTTAGAGCATGAGATGCAGTAACTGCAAAACTTGATGTCAATACCGACATCGAAGATGTCTGTGAATTGGTTACAAATGATGAAGTTTGTGAATTGGTTACAAACGATGATGTCTGCGAGTTTACTACAAACGAAGCGGTTGCACTATTTGCTACTACATTTGCTGTTTGTGCATATGATGATAGATCTTGATCACCTGTATTGGTTCCTGATAAATTTGAACCTAATACTGTGCCAGTTGCTAATACGTTTCCTGCTACTATATTTAATGATCCGCTAATATTTACACTACCAGATACTGTTAAGAATCCATTTTGTATTACAGACCCTGTGATAATAGATAGTGTTCCTCCCAATCCCATATTTGCATGGTTAGTGCAATAGTAATATAGAGTAGGAGTAGAATTAGTTACAGATATCTGCGTATATGCTCCTGCAGATCCAGGACTTCCTGCAATAGTAACTCCGGTTGAATAATTAGATGATCCACCGGTGTCGGTTGAAAATCTTAGCGGATGGCTTCCTCCACTTCCGTTTGATGCGTCTGATTGGTCAAATTTATATGAATTTCCTGCAGTTAGACTTATAGACGATGTTATAGTTCCATCTAGATAATACTTATTACCTCCTCCTGGATCGACTACTGTTACTGCAATTGATGATGTTGATCCATTACCAGGTACTACGCTACCTGACAAATTTGTTATAGTTAAGTTGTCAAAACTAGCTGTAGATGAATTTGTTAAAAACGATGATGTTTGTGAGTTTACAACAAATGAAGATGTCTGTGAGTTCACAACAAATGAGCTTGTTTGTGAATTGGTTACAAAAGATGCTGTTGCTGAGCTACTAATAAATCCAAAGGCTGTTATTTGTGCCGAACTAGATATTGTTCCTGATGGTGTACTTCCTCCTCCAATTAAAAATGAAGCTGTAGCTGCGAAACTCGCAGATACTACTGTTCCTAATAAAAGAGATGCTGTTGTTGCAAAGCTTGAACTTAAAACGGTCATCGATGAAGTTTGTGAATTAGTTACAAATGAAGCAGTTGCCGAACTTGTTACGAATCCAAATGCAGTTATTTGAGCAGAGCTAGATACAGTTCCTGCAGCTGCAGATCCGCCTCCTACTGAAAAATCAGCTCCAGCAATTGTAATAGTAGTTAAAGCAGTACCTGGTGATCCACCTGGATTTGCAACTACTGTTGTTCCGCCACCGCCACTAATACCAGTTAATGCAGATCCGTCTCCTTGGAATGAACCAGAAAAAGATCCGGAGAATTGACTTGCGTCGAATATAACAGTATCGCCTAATGAAGAATCTCCAATCGTTAATATATTGCCATTAGCAGATATTTTACCACCACCCATCAATTTTAATGTTGATTCTGCAGCCGGCAGTCCAATTTCAACATCACCTGCAGTACTTTGATCTCCTAATATAATATCATTATTAGATCCAGATTTTGGTAATATAACTAAATCTCCAGATCCAGAAACAAATATTTCACCCATTAGGTGTCCAATTGTATTAAAAAATTGTATTTTTTCGTTATTTAGTATCTGGTATTTCATATATTAATAAATATCATAATTTAATTTTATTGAACTTATAAATTTGTGTTAAATCAGATGTTTGTTGCAATACTCTATTTCTTCCTGCGGAGTTTGTAAATGGAGTGTTCTGTGATGTTATATAATGTTTTTGATTATCAAATAATTTTAAGAAATCCATATTGCTGTATTGTATATGTATTTTTGATACATCTGGAGTTACAATTTTAAAATTTAAATCTTTAAATGAACAAATCAATCCTATGGGCATATAATATTGTCCTTTAACATAAAATGAAAATGTATATGTACCTTTATTTAATGTATATTGCTTATTGGTAGCTATTGTAGTTAAGTCTAATTGATTTAATCGAATAACATCTAAAATAGTATTAGTTGTTTGATTTTCAAATATCCATTCATGTTGGGATTGAGCATAAGCATTATATTGTGGTTGGGCGTAACTAGAATATGCTGAGTCGCCGAACATAGCTTGTAATGTTGTTTTATATATAAAATTAAAATCTATACGTACTGGGGTATTATCCTCTGATACTTCAAAATGACAAGCTATATGTCTAGCTGTTTCTGTTGTTCCGCCAGAATCTGGATTTGGTAATGTATCTCCTCTCCAATATAATTCATATAATCCATCGGTTTTAAAGGTATCAGTTTTAACAATTTGAACTTGAGCTGTATTACTAGCTTTAATTAATACATAATCTCTATTTCCAAATCTCCTAGAGTCTGAGCCTTTGAAGAAGATTGGATTTGTGCCTTGACCTGGATATGTTCCTAATGTCGATTGGCCTCGGCCGGTATAGGTATCTACGTACCCCAATTGAGAGCTGCGCATTCTAGGATTTGCTGCAGATGGATAATAAAATACATTATTTGTGTTATTTTTAAAATTATTTCTTGTATTCATTTCATAATCTATTAAAGGGCCATTAACGGCGCTTTCAAGATAATTATCTCTCCAGTTCCAATTGTATTCTTCAGGAAAAATATTATTACTAGTATGTATAACATTTGATAAATCTGATATTGCATTATATCCTCTATCAACACGAATTCCGCCTGTTAAAGCATGATTACGTTGATAACCTCCAATCATAAATGTATTTTGTAAATATACTTTTCCAGTAGCTTGCGAGGTACCTAATCCATATTGATCTATAGGTACATTAACACCGCCGGTTATACGATGTTGTGCTACGCAAAAATTAATTACATTTTTTTGTTTTCTTGGATACATAAATCCTAAATAAGTAGTGCTTCCATATGTCATAAAAACATTGAATGCTAATAATTGGGATGGAGCAGATGGATTTGCTGTTGGGATAGCTTGTAATGTATTATGAGTTAAAATATTACGATACAACCCAGGTTTCATATGAGAAACATAACTTTCTTGATTTAAGAACATTCCTATATCTTCATAAGTTCGTATACCTTCATATTCATTACCATTATAATTATATATTGCTCCATTTTTAAATGTTACATTACATAATTGTTGAGTTACATTATCACTTGAATATGTATATATAAAGAATGGGGCTGCTCTATCTCCAATTAATGTTACTTGTCCTCTGTTATATTTGTATGCCATTGTACCAACACCAATATGTTCATGTGTTATTGGTCTGTCTAATGTTACTATATTATTATTAATAGCTATTATATCATAATAACGATTAACTCCTCCTAAAGCTTGCTCATCCGGAGTTGATTTATCATAATACCCGGTCATATTGTGTACGTTTGTATAATTTTGCCAAGTTGAGTTATCTGTAGCAGTTGCGATATGACCGGTGGAATTCATTTGTTTACTCCAAAAGAATATTTGATCTCCAATTGCAAAGTTTTTTACATTAGCTAATTCTACTTGACATAAAGAAGAAGTTGGGCCGCCATAGGCATCAACACAACTAGCAGATGGAGGAGCATTATCTAATGATCCAGAAAAATTATATGCTCCAAAGAAAGCGTGCCTATAATATAAAGCATTAGATGTTCCGCCACGTGACTTATATTTTACATAACGTTTATTTACGGATCCGGAAGGGAAAGTATAATAACGTATTGCGCCTCTATATGTAGATCTTCTTGTATCATCTAAAAGTCCAACTACTGTTTGCCAAGCTGGAGTAGCTACGCCAATATCATCGCAAACTTGAAATGTAATATCATTCATTTGGTTACTAGTATCTCTTTCAAACCCATATGCATCTTTAGAAAATACCATTCCAATTGTATCAAATTCTACTTGGGTTCTAAAATCATATATAATATAAAAATTATCATTTGATTGACCATAACTCCAATAGCTAGGATTATTCGATCCACGTGGAACTAATGTTGCTCCTTTATTATATCTGTCAGATGAATATCGATATGCATTAACACTAGGTAAACTAGTGCCACCAGCGGTTGTACCAGTATAACATGTTGCATACATGTATGGTAAAATAGATGTGTCGCCTTTTTTATACTCATAGTCCCATAATAAATTTTTAAATCCTTTTGCGTCAACTACTTCTGTTGCAATAAATTTACTGCGTTTATTTGCATATTGATTATATAACAATCCGCCTTCTTTTATTTTGTCACGATATGTAAATGAATCTTGTGTATCTAATATTAACATTTGCCATTTTGTTTTAATATTAACGCTATGAATCGATCCATATTGTCCTAGAGTTAGACCAAGCCTTCCCCTAGGCATTTCAGTCTCTTTTTTGTCTATTAAAATTTCTCTACCTTTTGGATCTCCTAAATATGTTGTTTTAAGATTATCATCAAAAACTATTCTTAAATGAGCACTACCGCCTGTTTTACTACCTCTTTGTGATTCTAATGATGCAGTTACTGAATGCCAGCTAGCAGTTAAATTATTTACAACAGGCCGCATATCAAAATTAGTGCTAGTTACATCGTTGTAATTTATAGCATTTTGTCGATATTGATATCTAAATGGCGTTGCTGGATTATTATATTGAGAATAAAGATTTATTGAGCCTGATATATTAGAAGCAGAACAAGGAAAGTTTCCAAAGTTAAATCCTTGGGAGTAAACTGTTCCTGCAGATTGCACTACTCGGCCACCATAGTTTCCTGATATGGTTGTTCGATCCATATATGGCCAAGGAGTTTGATATGCATAATCTAGATCTCCATAAGTACTTCCATAACTATCTTTTCGACTAGGTGGTGAGAATGGAATACATCCATTTACTACGCCAAAAAATGTTGATGTGTACATTGCTTGACTCGATGTAGGATCATATAATCCATTTCTTAGCAAACTTCCAGAAACTATTATTTCTCCCCTTTGAAAATTTGAGGTATCTTTTAATTGGTATTCTCCTGATATGTAATTAGTGGTATATATAGAATGGTATCTATATGTCTGATTGACGCTTCCATTTGTTCTATCCATTCTATATGATGGATGTACATTATACCAAGTATATGCTTGAGTCGGATCCAATTGTAATGATCGGTATCCTTGATTCGATCCTGATTTTTGTGCATAATTTAAAGCATTATATGCATTACTATTAAAAGATGCAGAGTCAGGAAAATGTCTACTTCCTCTATATGATCCTGTTATTAATAGTCTATCTTTCATGAACAGTTCAGTGAAATATGTACTAGGTTGTGTTATACCATATGTGCTAGAATTAGTTGGCCAGATGGAAGATGCAGAATAATCATTTTCTAATAGATCAAATACTTGATTTAATGCTGGTTGATTTGATGATGTAAATTCATAAAAATGTGATTGCGATAAATATGTAGTAGCATGTAATACATTATATGCACTACCACTTATAACTAATTTATCACCTGTTTGGAAATTTAAATGTGTACTATCTACTAATACAACACGCTTAGATCCAATATAATTAGAATCTGGAGCTTCTTTAAATGTTTCTGTAAAATCATTATGTGTATACAATCCCATATTTGATTGTATCTCTCCCTCTTTTCCATACATTTTACCTACTGTAATATAATCGCCGCTCATTGACATTATTTGTACAATTTCATCTGTTTCAAATGCATGATCATATGATCTTTCTATATAATATTTACCGTCAGTACTTGTATATCCGCCAACTGCATCTGTCCTTGGACGATTGTAAACGCTGAATTGTGGACTGGCGTGTCTATTTGCAAATTGATCTGAACTAGCTGACCACCATGTATTTGGATCATTTTCATCAATATAGTCTAAACCAAAATCAGTATTTTTAGCATGTATTTTAATTGATCCAGTCGATTCTAAAGATATATAATCACCTACTCCAAAAGTATTTTGTGCATCGGTAATTCGTATTGTTGTGTCGCCGGCGCTAGCTGCTTCTGTTAGTATAGACGATGAATAATTTGCTGATCCTGAAATTATTACTGATGTATAATTTTGTCTTTGATATATTCCTGATTCATAATTAGGAACTAATGATGTTCTACTAGAACTTAAATGTATTGTTGCTTGATCTGTTACTAATAATGTTGATCGAACTGCATAATCGTACATATCAATACTAGGATAATATGTACTATCTTCTAGATCATGTATTGTAATTTTTGATTGATCTTTTACATGAAAATGGGTAAAGCCGCCCATTTCAATACGTCCTACCTCCCAATGCTGACTACCTGTTAATTCCCATTGTTGCATTAAAGTATCACTATAAAAAGTATTGCTAGTTCTCCACATTGCACCGTTGACTTTATAAGTATTCGATCCAGTTAATGGAGCATACAATGGAACATGTATCACAGATTCTGTAGTATATAAAGAGTAATTTGTATCAATATTTATTCCACGCATATAGCTTGTTTGTGGATCTTGAAGATTAATTTTTACTATTTGATGATTACCAGGTCCAAGGCCTTGGTAAAACATATTAGCAGTATATGCATATATATGGCCTGAGCCAGTTATGAATTTTGAGTAATAACCACTATTTGAAGAAGTATATGGGGTTCCGTATTTAATACTAGCAGTTCCTTCTGGAAACCATATAGGATATTCCATATTTCTTAATGTGTCTCCGCTTCCACTAAACCCACCTGTTACAAAGCCATATGCATGTGCCGCGCGGAGGTAACCACTAGTGTCAGTTCTAGTCATATTATAACTAGCAGCATTAACATATCCAAATGACGGTCCACTAGTATGATTCGAGTTTCGATATTCGCTACCAGTAGTTGTAAATACAGTGAAACAGTTTAAATTATTTAGGTATGCGTTATTGTTATTTGTTAGTCCCCGAGCGTTATGAGGACCACGGATTTCCCATCTTCCTCCATTTGAAACATGTAATGCAGATCCAGTAAATAAATCAACCATTCTATCAGTCATTGGATAGCCTTCATTAGCTGCTAGCCAATCTTCTTTGCTAACACCAAATGCTCTACTTCTTGTGTAATATGTTTCTCCGACTAATCCTAATGGTTCTGCAATTGTTACCCCATCAATAGTAAATGATGTATCATTGACACCATCATAATACAAATAATATGTTGAAGCATACATGAAGTATCTATTAGGCAATCGGTCAGCGTTATTTACATTGAATGTGTCACGATATAACCAGTTCCATTGATTTTCTGAGGTTGCATTGTAACTATGTGTTGTACCATATGTACTATTACCATTTACATTATTGTATGCTCCTCTAAAATATGATTCAGTTCCACTTGCACCATATGCATATGCACTTTGAGCATAGGTACCACCAGGTATATCATTAACAATTCCTGGGAATTGTCTTTGTATTATATTCCATTTACTAGAAGAATATGAATAATTAGGGTGATTAAAATGAATTGGTAGTATCAGTTCTCCGTCATATGCATTACTATTGTTTTTGCTTGTGGCGCCTAAATAGATGTTATTTTCATAGGAGGTATAAACGGATGCCATTCGTTTAAATCTTGCTACATCTTCCTTACCAGGTACTACTCCACCTTCCCAGTTTTTAGGGTCTAACGGATTCCAACATTGGGTAGTTGGATTATATATTGATTGTATTATTGCCATTATAACGTTTCATTAAAATTTTGAATTGATTCTTTTACTAATTCTAACCATTTAATAAAGTCTTTAATATAAGCTATATTGTCCATTTCTGCTTTTTTGTAATTATCAATTGACGTTTGTATAGACTGTAATAACGTTATAATATCGTCTTTATTATAATTATGTGTTAATGAAATTGTATGTGATTCTTGATTGATCTCAATTGTAGTATCAGTACTAAGTGCATATAGTAATGTTACTTCTGGAGTCATTATAGTTTCTAGTGCTTCGATTGATTGCATAACTTACGGCCTTTTTAATGATTTATATGTTATTTCTGATCCTGATGGGATTGTTACTAAATATTTTATTGTTGTGTTTGATGTAGGAAGAAAATCCATATCATAACGAAGTCTTAATCCATTAATAAATACTTCTAGGTATTCATATACAGATGATGAAACAAATGTTAAACTATCTGGCAATGGTACTGTCGCTCCTGATGATGTTATTTCGGTAACGTTATAATATTTAACTATTGGATTAATTAATGGTAATGATTCGATATCAACATATGATGCAGTTACCGCATGAGACGATGTGATCGAATATGATGCCGTTAGGCTATTTGTTACGCCTTGTACGCCAGTAATAGATCCTGTTACTAATAATGAACCAGTTATCTGTAGATCGTTTGTTGTCGCATAATATGACCCCGTTTGATGGAATATTCCAGAAGTTATTCCTGTTAATTGTGAACCATCCCCTACAAAGTATGCTGCTGATGCTGTACTAGCAAATATTAAATCTCCTGTTGTTAATGATCCAGAAATTGCATGAATAATTCCGTTTCCAATTCTAAGCTGGTTATTAAAGTTGGTACTATTAACACCCACATTTTCGTGACCTATTAAAATATTATAATCACCATAACGAAGATCGTGTCCTGCTTGATATCCAATTAATGTATTACCATCATTATCGGTAAAATATCTGCCAGCTTGATATCCTACTGCCACGTTATTAGTTGCTGATGTTAGCCCCCAATAGCTAGCAATACCTGCTCCTAAAAATACATTGTAGTTTGATGTGCTGCTATCACCACTATGTCCGGTACCAGTTTGATTACCAATATAAACATTAGCACTACCATTACCATATCGCCCATTATAAGCACCAATCAAGATACTACTATTTTGATCTCCAAACTCGCCAGTATAAGAACCTAAAAATATATTTTTTGATTCTGTGTTAGTGTCTCTTCTACCAGCATGATATCCAATTGTAATATTATCATCTCCAGTAGTTAATCCTCGCGATGAGCTTTCACCCATTATAATGTTTCGTTCTCCTCCAGCTTCTAATGATCCTGCAGCACCTTTACCTATAATAATATTATCACCTTTTTGCGGAATAAAAGATCCTGATATTGTTAATGAACCAGTTATTTGAGTATCAGTGTTGATTTGTAATCCTTTATCAGGAGCAATTGATGCGGTAACGCTACCACTTGCAATTCTAGATAAGTTTAATCCAGTTATCCCTGATGCTGGTATATTAGTAATGCCAGAACCATTACCTACATAGCTACCACTAAAGCTTCCACTAAAAACACCATTTCCGCTTTGAGCAAATGAAGCAGTATCAGCATAGCTGGAAGATACTTCTTTTATTATTTCATGGGATGAACTTATTGCATAAGATGCAGATACTGCGTATGATGATGAAATTATTCCTGTTAATTGCGAACCATCACCTAAATAAGTTCCAAAGGATGATGTTGATGTTGTAGAGCCTGATATATTTCCAGAAAATATTGTTCTAGTATTATTTATATCTTGCCAATCCTCTGTATCATTCTTTCCTATTTTAACATACGCTGCGTTACCAGTACTTTTAATATGTGCCCAATTGACTTGTCCTAGACGAATACCAGCTGGTGTGCCACCACCGTTACTATAAAAATGTCCTATAGTATTACTAGTATTAGCAGTTAAAAACATTCCTCCAAAAGCCCCTGCTAATTTAACATGATATCCAGCATCATTGTCAGCACCGGTAAGTGTAATCATTTGGTTAGAATGAATATATGATTGTTCATTATTTCCGCCGCCGTTGCCAGATCCAACTGCAGATAATTCTAATGTTGCTTGAGACCCATCATCTCCACCTGTTAATACAATTCCAGCTCCTTCTGTATATACAGGCGTGCTATTTTCGACCGAATCATATATATGTAATCTCGTACGATCGTTGCTGCCTGATATTCTAATAGCATTTGTAGGAGCATTTGGTAAAAGAATATCTGAATTATGTGATCCGGATATTGTTAATGATCCTGTTATCTTAGCATTTGTATTAACAATAAATCCTTTATCGGGAGCAATTGATGCAGTAGCTGATCCGGACGCAATTCTAGATAAATTTAATCCAGTTATACCAGATGCTGGTATATTAGTAAGGCCGGAACCATTACCTTGAAAAGATCCAGAAAAAGAACCCGAAGCTACTCTCGCATCTGCAATATATATATTTCCTGCCATCGGAGCATGTGCTGTACATTGATATTTTAGATGGGTTGGTCCGTCCATTGGCACATCAAATGATAAAAATCCTAATTGTACTCCGTTATTTATAATCCCTGTATTAAATGCACTACCTCCTAAATCTTGAATTTGGAACGGGTGAGCATTCATAGGATTATAAAATCTATATTTTTGTCCTCTAGTTAACTGTATATCTGGGTTTTGTTCTGTGCCATTTAAATCTCCAGGTCCGGTAAAGTAGTAATAGTTACTACCGCCGTCTGCTCCTAAAGTCCATGTTGACATATTAATATCAAATGTTGTAATTGATCCAGATACATATAATGAACCAGTTAAATCAACATCTTGTTGTAACGGACTTATATATGATGCAGTGTCTGCAGTGTTAGCGTGAGATGATGAAATTTCTTTTATTATTTCATGTGATGCTGATATTGCATATGAAGCTGTTATTGCATATGAAGCTGATATTGCAGGTATCCCGCCTCCAATATTTGATAATAATGATCCATCGCCCTGAAAAGATCCAGAGAATGATCCAGATAATGATAAATCATTTCTAAATTGTTTGCTATTAAATAATCTTCCCATTAACTAGTACTCCATCTACCATTAATTACAACTGTATCAGATGATGCAATTTCATATCCTAACGAACCGGTATTAAAGTCTAATGTCTGTACAGCCGATACTGAAGGTGTCCATTCATATAAATATTTATCGATATACTGTCCGTTTATATATACATCAAATTCATTTTTAGTAGCAGCTGCCGATGTTATTGGATTTAATGCTGCTGAACCTGTAACTGCAATAGTGTCTGCGTCTGAAAAAGATCCTGATATATCAGATAGTTCAGTTATGTATAGCATTGTTGCTGCATCGATAGTTCCGCCACCGCCACCAGCACTACCGCCGTCATTTGATACTAATACAGCATTTCCAGAAATAATATTTTGTTTTTGTTCTAATAATTGTTGCGGTATAGTTGTACTACCAAATAATATACTTGTATCTAAATCTATAATAGTATCCCAAGATAATATCTTTGTAGAAAATCTTTTTTGTAATGTAGACATTTTAAATTCTTGTTCCGACAATAATGTCCCATTAACTGTTAATGGTACCGTACATCTAACAATTCGATCGTCGCCAACCGTATTAACTGTTTCGAAACTCAAAGTTCGTATATATGTTTTATATTTGTTAAATTCATTGCCCCATGCAAATGTTCCAAATGGCATAATTTGTTCTACAATTGTATTCATTTGTGTAGTGAAATCAGTCCATATTAATAATTCATATTCTAAATCAACATATTCTGGCACGTTAATTGTATAAATTTCATCGCTCTCTTTTGGTTGGGTATTAAATACTGGGTTGACATCGTCTTCATATCTATTTCGTTTATTGTATTTCTTTTTATAAAATAATACATTTCCGGCCGCTGCTCTATTAATATCTAGTTTTCTTAACTGGTCTCTTTCTGCTAATGAATTTCTTTTTATAACTATGATAGGCGACTGCAACATTCCCTTTTCATCACGTAAATATCCTAGTCTTCTTACATTATCCCATTTTTCACCATTTGCAAAAATTACAGGAACATTTATTAATTCTCCATTTGCTTCAACTTGTGGCTGTATTTCATTATCTAAAAACCATTTTATTGCATAATCAATATCATATACGGTACGTTTTGGCGTTCGTACAACATCATCATCTCTTCGAACTTGATTAGCACGATTTAAAATTGGGTCAGGGCGTGTAGATTCTGAATTTTTTAACTCTGGCTTATTTGTTTTTCTATCGATATTTTGTATACGGTATCTAGGCATTAACCAAATCCTTTATATGAATTATCATCATTTGGAGATCCAAATCTCATTTTTCTAATATTAGTAGGGGTTTGTCTTGTTACATGAGCATCACATAAAACAGATACACTATATCCAAATTTATCGCCATTTGGCCAAGTTTCTGGATTCTTTCCTGCAAAATATTCATTTGCATCTACATTATCTAATTCATAAAATTCATTATCCCATTTTACAATATCTCCAGATTCTGGATAGAAATCTGCTTTTACTAATATATCTCTAGATATTCCAAATTGAGCCGTACGTGTATATGAATGTCCATAATCATCCATATTAGAAGTTTTTCCTTCTTTTGTAATTAACGCTGGTATTAGTATTGAATTAAAATATGATTTAGATGTAGATTCGCCATATATATTTGAATTGGATTGTTCAACAACCAATTTAAAAAATTCTATTTCTGTATCTACTATTGCATTTAATAATTCTGCATTAATAGATGCTAGAAATTTTGCGTCTCTTTGAGTTCCAAATAAAGCCATATTATCCTATATAAATTTTTGTTGGTACCTTTGACAAAATTTCATTCATTGCATCGTTTTCTGCTTGTTGTCTTGTCATCATACTTTCTTTAGTCATTTTTTCTAAAAATTCTCGTAATTGAGTAATCAATGTTTCTTTTTCTGTTTGCCCTTGTGATACTAAATCTGATCCGTTTAATGTTACTTCTGAATTTGGAATTGGTATTGAAGAATATTTTCCTCTTACATATCCTAACATTTCTTTTACTAACGAAGCTCCGTAACGATATATCCAAGCTCTGCCCATATCATTAATTTTAGAATATTTTTGATATTTATACGGAATATTTGACGCATCACTTACTACACTATTCATAACTGCAGTATTTCCGAATAACAACGCATCTTTAACTTTATCTTCTTCGAATAAAAATTCAAACCAAACTGTTTTAAAATATGGTGTTGCTGCAGTTCCTTGAGTGCCTGGTACTGGAAATAATTTTATATCATCTCCGTGTAGTTCAAAAGAAAAATGTGATTTTCTAATTTGATCATTGAATTCAATTGATTGTATTCTTAATAGATCTTGATGTATTGGCATCATCATGAAATTAACAGATGGTGAAAAGCCACCAAAGTCAAATGAATCCAATAATTGTTGTGAACCTAAACCTGTACCAACAAAAGGATCAAAATATCTAACAATTGCTGGAGGAACGTGATGTAATACTCTTTTAATTTCTATTGAACTACTATTTGTTAATTCAATTCCCAATGATTTAGATACTGCAGTACGTATACTATATGATTGCTGGCCTGGCTTAATATCTATAGAAGCAGAATACCATTTTACATTTCCTCCAGAATCTGCTTCAGTTCCATATGCTTTTGAAAGTTTTGTTATATAAGATAATGAGCTTCCTATTAATGTATCTGAAAATCCGGAATCATTTAAGAAACTAGAGCCGGTATTAATGCCTAATGTATTTAATAAATTATTTGTAATATTAACTTGATTAACTTGATTAGAATATTCAATTACTGCTGATTCGAATGCATTATAAAAATTTATGTCTAATAATTCAACATCCATTATTGGATATCCAACATTTTGAGCTGCATGGTTTGCAAAACTATCTGCTTGTTGCTGAAACATTACGTCATTATCAAAAAATCCAAATGGAGTTTTTCCTACACTAAATGACGAACTTCCGGGCCATATGGGTTTATTTTCACTATAATCCATGTTGTAATTGCCTTTTTTTATAAATATTAATTAAGTTTTGTTAAAGTAGTTTCTAGCAATTGCATTTGTTCTAATGTTTCAATTTTACCAACGCACATCTTTCTAATTGCATGAAATGATTTTTTTGCAGGATATGGGGTCATAATTTTAACTGTTATTAATTCTGCTCCCTTTCCTAAGTCTTGTTCTATATGAACCATTAAAACCATTCGTATTGCTCGTATACGATCTAAACAATCAACAAGATTGCCTTTATAACGAATTCTCATCTGCATTGAATATTTTACTCTTGGGACTGCCATGATTACTATTTCTTTTTATATAAATATCAAAACAGTAAGAAAGGGATGAAAAAATCATCCCTTCCAAACTCAATCGTTAATTTGTTAATTAATAAATTTTAAATTTAGTTAATTATTAAATTTGATCTACACCTGATACATATACTTTTCCGTAGAATTCCGGTCTTACAACTTTCTTCGCATAACGAGTCATAACGCCTTTTCTAGGAGTAAAGTTAACAGGATCGTACACTAATGGAGTCATGATAAGTGGCACGTATGGAGAATAAACTGCTCCTGTTTCAAGGAACTGCGCTCCTCTATATCCCATAAGGATTACGTTTTCTTTCATGTATGGGTTCTTATAAACTGTGTATCTATTATTAATAGCACCAATTTTTTGAACACCAGCGGCAAATTCCATTTTGTTACCATCTGTGTCTGCAGCAAATCCTGGAATAGATTCTAAGATAGTTGCTACTTGTGGAGATGTAACTAAGAAATTCGCTCCACCCCTTAGGGTTTTTTGATGAATTGCATTAGATACTTTTTGAAGTTTAGTACCAAGTGTCTGGAACCATTCTCCTTGAGTATTGTAATACCCTCCACCAGATACGTCTTTACCAACAAATGCTGTTTTTGACGCATTAATGAATTGATTAGATATTGCTGACCAATACTCAGTAGTTGGAGCAGCGTTAATTAACATATCTAATATTTCAAGATCAATTTCCATTGATACATATTCACTTAACATTGAAGTTAATTCAGCTTCAGCGTCAATTGAGTGGTATGCATTTAAATCTTGCGCAAATTCAGGTGTCCATACAGCCTTTAACTTTCTAGTCTTAGCTACAATTGCATCTGATTGCATTTCAAGATTTACTTCTGGAATGTCAATATCAGTACCATTATCGATACCAGTATTTACGCCAGATCCAGCAAATGGATTCGTGTCTTCAAAATCACCTCTAGTAACATCAGTAGGTTGTTTGCTATATGCTACTGCATATGGTCCTGTTACGCCTAATGCTGCGCCTGATCCTGTAATTACAAATTCAAGATTACCACCACTTAATTTTGTAAATGCTGGATATTGTGTGAATGTTGTTTGTCCTGCTACGTGGAAGGATCCTGATGATAATACAAATGATCTAACTGCAGTGTCATCAAATCCTGCGATTGATGCAGTTGGTACAGCTAATACTTTAAATTGTGCTAAGTCACCATTGTTAACTGATGCTCTTCCGGCAGTAAATAAAGTATCAAAATTAACAGATGCTGATGTAGCAGCTGAGATTGTACATGCGCCATTTGCAGTTGAAGCTGTTGCTTCGTTAATTGAGTAAGCAAATCTACCAGCGCCATAAAGACCGCCTGATGCATCTGCAGCGTCTGATGTAACACCAAACATTGAGTTATTAGCATCTGGAGACCCATAAGGTATTGGGTTAGATGTACCGCCAGTATTTGAAAATCCTGGTTGTGCTGTACCATATTTAAAATCTAAATAAAATACTAGTCCTGATGGTAGATTCATTGGTTGTACAGAAACAAATTCTTTTGCTGCAAATTCAGCAAAGATTCTTCTTACCAATGGAAGAGCTACACCAGACCATTCTTCAGAATTAGCTGCAGTACCTGTTGCAGATGCTTCTTTAACCAATTGTCTAGCTTGGTTTTCAAGAAGTTGAGCCATTCCTGATCTTTCGGTCTCACTTTTGAGGCCTTCTAATAATCCTGTCCTTTCCCATTTTGATACTAACCCTTTGGCAGCATTTCTTTGGGATGGATTTGGATCATTTAATAATGATGAAATTTCCATAATTTCTTTTTCCTTTTTTAATCAAGCAATCCAGCTAATTTTTTCCATCTATTAGCTAATTCATTGCCTTCGTTAATTATTTTTTTAGTTGTCGCACTAGGAGCAGTTGTCCCAGCTGGTTTAGAAGCGATTCCTTCTCTTACAATTTTCTTGCGCTTTTTGACCGGTACATGAAAACTTTCTGCTAATGTACTAAATACTAATTTTACTTCTCTTGTATTACCAGCTCTATCAAAATTTTCAATTACTTTCATTTTTTGATTTTCGTCTAATTCAAAGCTTCTAAATAATTTATTAGTATATAATAATTTTGCATTTAAAAGATTAACTTCGTTAATTGTGTCTCTTAAAGATTCGATGGTGTCATAAGCTTCTGTAAGTTCTTCTTCAAGTTTTTCTTCTTCTTTTGACCCTCTACCTTCTTTAGGATTTGAATGTTCATCACTAGGATCTTCATCCTCATCTTTTACCATTCCTCTACCTTCAGTTGGCATTTCTTTTTCATCGTCATCTTCTGAAAGAATTGATTCAATGATTTCATCGATGTTGATTTCGTCTTGATCTTCTTCCCCTTCGGTAGTCAAATCTTGTTCTGCTTCAGCATCCATTTCATCTTCTTCATTCAAGTCTTCTTCTAATTCACGAATAATTTCTTCTAACTCTAGATCTTCATTGTACATGTCGTCTTCGCCAGCGGCTAATGCCATTGGATCCATCTCTGGTTCCATTTCTGGTTCTGCTTCTGATGGTACTTCTATTTCTGCTTCGGCATCCATTCCGCCGGCATCCATATCCATATCATCACCCATTCCGCTCATATCTAAATCATCGTCAGACGGCATTTCTGCGCCTGTTTCATCATCTTGATACATTACTTCATGTTCTTCAACTGGAGCTTCTGGAGCCATCATTTCTTCTTCGGCTTCCATTTCTTCTTCAGCTAATTTTGCAGATAACATACTTTGTATTCTAGGAGCAAAAGCTTCTTCTAATGCAATCTTTGCGTTGGCTAATGCAGTTTCTTTAACAGCTTTAGCATCCGCGATTGCTTCTTTAAGCAAATCTGATTTTGCCATTTTTGTTTCTCCTTAAATTTATTTTGGAAATAAGATTATTATGAATCTTAATAGAATAATTAATTGTAGTGACGTTATATAAGATCGATAACGTATTTACAATAAATATAGACCAATTACAAAAACAGTAAAAAAGCCCTAACATTTCTGCTAGGGCCTTATATAATTTAAATATGTGCTATTTAATATTGTTCTTCCATCGATCTTATCTGTTGTATGTAAATTGCTTTTATTTTTTGTTGTCGTTTACTTACACTAGGTTTTATATATTCTCGATTTTCTTTAAGATCATTTAAAATATCAGATGTTTTTAGCTTTCGTTTCCAAATTCGCAATGCAAAATTAATATCACGGTTAACTACTTTTGCTCCTGTTGCATGTCCTGGAATAACTGATTGGTGGTGTTTTTGTTTTTTATTCATGTATAACTTATTATGGTGTTTGTATATTTGGGTTTTTTTGTACTGGCCTAGGGGCTTCTACAGGAGCTTCTGTAGGACTAGGTTGTTTAAGTGTGGTAAATTTAAATTTTTCAACTTCTGGTAATTGACTTATAAAGCCTTGAATTCTTTGTGATTCTTTGCCTGGATCTTCTCCGAGTCTAAAATAAAAAAATCCTTTTCCTGCAGCATCATCAAATTTTGTTTTTATAATATGCATTTTCTTTTTTGCAGCAAATTGTGTAATATCTTGTTTAACATCTAAAGCTGTTGCCGGGTCTATTAATTTATATAATACACCTCCACGATAGTCAGATATTTTATTTAATAAATCTGCTTCTTCTAATTCTGATGATTCGGTTACTGTAGTTATACCGAAAAATTTTCTATACATATCATTTAAATTTGACATTACTTACCTTTATTATAATTAATTTTTTTCAATAATCCTAATTAATCTATTTCAAAATATCTACCTAAACCTTGGCCTATATCTTCAAACGCAGCTTCTAGTCTTTCTCTTAGTTGCGACATTTCTTGGGCAGTCTTTTCAAATACTTTATATGAATTTGAAATTTCTTTCATGTTTCTATTAACAGTTATACCATCAAACCAATCTCCTTCTGAGAGAGTTACATGATTAGCCATTTCAACCATATGCTTTACTTTTTCACATAATTCTCTAAGATTTGTTTTTCCATATACACCTTCACCTAATTGTGAAAATCCTCTAACTGCTTCTAAAAAGGCTTGTTTTTCTTCTTTTGTTATTTTTGGAGGCTCATTATCCAATGCTTCCATTAATGCTCTAATATTCATATTTATATCCTACATTTTCCATCATCACACAGTATTGATGTGATAACACTATTTACTTTATTATATTTGTTTAAATTATTATTTTTATTAATAGATTCATTCATTGGTTTCATAAATGCGCCATTAGTTGATGGATTTGAAACAAAGTCCCAACATATCAATTCAAAATCTTCTTGAACTTCTACTGCTGATTCTTTATATAATTCTTTAACACTACCTAACCCTCTACTTGATATTCCTAATGTAATACCAGACTTAAATAATGATTTTAATATATTTCCAGACGGAGTATCTAGTACTTGAACTGCTCCCATTAAATCATCATTATTCCACCAAATTTTTAATACATTATGAGATACATTATTTAAATTAACTACTGATGATTCTGGATGGTCTAATTCTCCTAAAGCTCTATGTTGGTCAATATATTCTTTTTGGTACCTTTGGCATTCTCGAGCTAATATATGTTTTGGATATATCCTACCATTTTGATTTTTAGCTCCTGCTCTCTGTAATACGCCTTGGACAACCATTCCGCCAGGAACTCCAAATTTGGCTCCATTTGATTCTGTTAATGAACCAATTGGGCTAAATGGCATATATTCTACTAATAAAGCTTTTGACATATTATTCTCCTAAACTCCTGATACGTTCTGATATTTTTAATAATCTTTCTGATATTTTATTTAATGCATTATGAGTAGATTTGCCATATGTTGACCCGGCTATACCAGATTCATTTTTTAATCTAGATGTATATCTAACCAATTTTTCTATCTCTTGTAATTTTTTTGCTACTTCTTTTATAGTACCATTAACTGTTTGTGTTGGAGTCGATTTTGGATTGCCAGATGCAAATTTTGAATATGATTCAATAAGTGCAGCATATTTTGCATCCATTGCTTTTTGAACTGATTCATATTTCATTTTCTTTTTCTTTTTAGCTTGTGCTCTAGTTGAAAATGCATTTGGGGTTTGATATCCAGGTACGCCTCCTGTTGTACTCATTTCGTCAATTTCGTCTTCTGTTAATTCAATATCAGCTTCAGGATCTTGCTTTTGTAACTCCAATGCTTTTTGTTCATCATCAGTTTTTATAACTTCATTTGCTGCATCTTTCATATCTTCTTCTGTATCACCGTCATCATCAAGATCTAAGAAATCAGGTTTAGCATCTTCTTTTTTCATTGCTTTTTTAATAGCTTTATCTTTAACGCCCATATATTCATCTCTAGGAGATTCTTGTTCGCCGTCTTCATCCCAATCACGTTCATTGATTTCTTTAAATTTAGATTCAATTTCTTTTAAAAATGATTTCATTTGTTTGCCTTTTTTAATTCTGTTATTAAGTCATAATAACGCAATAATGATAAAACATGAGATTCTTTAACTAAATTAATTGTCTCTACATTACATAACATTTCAGATAATTTATTTACTTTTATTTTTGTTACTTTATCAGTAATTTTTTTAGACTCTGTTTTTAATTGAGTTTTAATAGACGGTATTACTTTTTCAAAATATAATTTTAATGATTCTGAATCGTTGACGTGAGTAATATATTGACTTAATAATTCTTTTTGTTCTTCATTTAATCCAGAATATTTTTCATTAAATTTATCTACTAACATTTTATATGCTAATAACCTTAAATCTTTATTTTGACTCTTAAATGTTTCAATAACTTTATCTTTGTTAGAATTTACTTTTGATGTTAACATGCAATGATCTACAATATTACTTTTACATTCTAATAATTGTTTAGGATTATCTTTGTCTTCATATTCAAATAACATATATATAGACGCTAATGCTTTATAGTTATTTATACGTATTTTTGAAATTTTTTCAAATACAAAATTATTAGATATTTCTTTAACTAAATTATAACGTTGTCGTTTTAATAATGATTTATTAAGTTTAACGTGTACATCTTTACATGTTCTAATATAATCCAATGCTTTTGCTTCTGATACAAATTGTTCCTTAACTAATGAATTATATAATTGTAATTCTTTTGATAGTTCAGTATTTTTACCAAAATATTTTTTAATTATATCAATGGTAACTGACTTATCAGACGTCATTGATTCCGAGGTTAATTTTCTAACTAGGATTTCAAAAAGTATCGCAGTATTTTTATATTTAGAATGTTTTAATTTTTTCATGGCAATACATGGTCCTTTTCATATAAATATCGTTTAAATTATAAAATATTATTTTCATCTAACATTGACCTATTTTTTTTATTGTCATCATCTGTTTCATTGATAACTTTTGAGCTTTTACGATTAATTTTTTTAAGAATATCAGCATTTTCAGTGGCTACTGCAGATCTTTGTTTTCTAAATCGAGGGTCTGGTTGAAATGTCGTATTCATAGCTTGTTTAACTGTTTTCCCACCAGTTGGATCCCAACCCATATGATTTTTATGTTGCCCATACTTGATTCCTTCAGGAGGTCTTCCGCCTTTATCTTTGTTTTTTTCGTCGTCTGAACTCATATGCAATGAAGCCATATCATGCGGAGTACCATATGAAGCTCCTGTTAAAGTAGGATCATTTCCTTCTTGCTCTATTTGATTTTGTCTAAATCTTAATTTTAGGTCTTCTACTACATTATTTCTTTCTTCTAACCATTCATCTTCAGACATATTAAATATGTACTCGTAAATATATTTATCAGAAACTAATTTTGAATCTTTCATAGCAGTTGCCAATTGTATTTTTTCATTCATCAAGGCAACTTTTTGTTGATCATAAATAATAGATGGGGCAGTTAGTTCTAATTCAAATCCTATTAAATCTTCTCCTTCATATCCTTGTGAATATAAATGTATAATTCCAATTTTAATTAATTCTGAAACAACAATTTTTTGTAGTCTTTCAATTGTTCTAGCAAATCTTATATCCATTGAAGCTAATGTAGATTTTCCTTCAACTCCTTCGTCATACCCTAAAAATGGTTTTGGAATTTTCAAAGCTGCCATCATTTTATGTTTTACATAATCAATATCTTCTATTCCAGTAAATGTCATTCCTGGGAGTGTATCAATTTGTGTTTGGCTATTTCCGCCTCTGACAGGTAAATAATAATCTTCTAACATATTATTTAAATTAAATTTAAGATTATAATTTCCATTATTTTTATCTACATATGGAACTTTTTTCATTTTATTAATAATTTGTTCCATGAATGAATCAACTTCATTTGGTGGAATATTACCAATATCAATTTTAAATACCCGTTTTTCTGGAGCACGCATTATTCTATGAATAAGCATTGCATCTTCTAACATTGTTAGTTTTTGAAATTCATTTCTAGCTCCTTCTAACATAGATCTACCATATGGTAAAAAGTTAGAATCAGATAACAATCTAAAATGAGCTACTTCGAAAACATCAAATTTTAAATTTTCTGATGACACGTGTCTAAATTTAATATCATATTCGCCTGTTGCTTCATCATAATCTTCTAAACGTTCAACTTCATATGAAGAAAGTGGTCTGGCATTTAATACGCCTATGTCTTCGGCTATATCTAATTTTAAAAAGAAATCGCCATATTTACACATATTTCGGATCCAAGGCCACATATTAAATTCTATATTCAATACATCATAATATAAATTATATAATATTTTTTGAATATGGGTTTTATTTGTTTTAATAGTAAGTATATCACCAAATTGATCTGCTAATGTAGATTCGTCAGCATAAATATCTAATGCTGATGATATAATAGGATCTTTATCCATCATTTCGTAATCAGTGTATAACTGCATACGATTTTGTTGCATGTAATAATTTGAATCATATCCGCCATGACCTCCCATACTATGTCTATTCGAGCCATGTAATCTTGTATATCGATCATACAATTTTGATTGGGATATGTTACCTGTAGATTGTAGCCTGTTTGTATCGATTACCTTTAATCGGTCTTTTCCAAATTTACGAACTACTACATTTGTAGCAAATAAGTTACTTAAACGTTTTCTTAATGAGGCCATGATTTATCTTTTTATTTATTATAAATATAACTAACTACAGAAGCCAGGTTAAATTTTCGTCGTCATGGCCATTATTCCACTTCCAACTATCACTTGGTCGATCTTGTTTGTTAGTATATATTGTTGTATCTGTCTTTTGAAGTTTAGATAAAGCTCGCTTATTTAAATCAATTCCATGTTGTCTTAATTTTAAACTAGTATCTCTTAACCATAATCCTATTGCATAAGCCATTACTAAATCATCATTATATCCAACTTGAGCTTGAGCTTTTCCATTAAGCCATACAAATACAAATAATTCTTGAATTAATCTTTTTGATTTTATTATTGGTGTTCCTTCACGCATATACATTTCTAGTGCTGATATCATTAATGGTCTAGTTCTCGATGTAGTTGAAACCCCAGGTACCATTTTAGTCTTATCTTTCATGTCATACCCTTTTAAAAGTTGAACTTCTAGATCGACATAACCATCGTCTTTATATGTATAAAATAAATTTTCATAATTTCTATCTAATGCCGGCTGTACAGCAGCCCATCCAATATTGGCATTTTCAATTGCTAATAATGCATTGTTCCATTCTGTTGCAACAGTTACTAGCATGTTACCAAAGTCCTTTGGAGGTAATTTACCTTTATATTCAGCTACTTGCGTTATAGTTTCTACATCAATTACATGAAACGTTGACCAATCTGCACCGTCGCCACGTGCAACATCAGCTACAACAATATAATTTTTTGTATAATCTGGATATTCCCATATCCAATACCCATTATCAAATCCACGTTTTTCAACCGGATCTTGACATTTTGATTCAAATTCTTGGAGAATTAAACCATCTACTACAGTATGTCCAGATGATATAAAGTCACAATCACATTCTTGAGCGGCACCTCGTTCTCCTAATAATTTAGTTTGATCATCTCTCCATAATTGATCTCGTTCTGGGTGTAGATTCCATTGTAGTTTAATTGTTTCAAAACCATTAACGCCATTTTCTGCGTCTACCCATGTTTGATGAAACCAATTACCAATACCATTTGGTGTTGATAATACTATAGCTCCTCCACCTGTAGATAGTGTAGCTTGGGATGCTACCCATATTTCTTCAATATTTCTAATAAATGCGGCTTCATCCACTATTAATAATGATAATGCTTCAGATCGTGCGCCTGTAGATGAACTTGAGATTGCTTTAATTTCTGATCCATTTGCAAATTTTAATGATAATTTATTATTAGTAACAATTTGAGTTTTTAGCCAACTTGGTAAATTTTCATTCATTATCTGAACTTTACTTACTAAGTTTTTTGCTACGTCTTGGGTTGTTGCTATAACTAAAACGTTGAAGTCTTCGTTGAATAACATTGACCATAATGCATATCCTGCAGAAAGAGTTGATATACCTAACTGTCTAGATTTAAGAATTACATTGTATCGATTTGCTTGTAATGTAGATAATGATTCTTCTTGGAATGGAAATAAATTAAATTTTATTTTTCCTTTTATGGGATGTTGAATATAGCAAAATTGTCGCATAAAGTATACAGGATCATTTGCACACTTTATATATTGCTCTTTAACAATTTGTTTTATATTTTTTTCTGCCATTATTGAACAACTTCTACGATCATTTTTCCAGTTAATAGTGTAGTTAATATACCTGTACTAAACCAGATTATTTTATTATCATACCATTTTGGTTTTAGAAGTTTTTCACGTTCAATATATAAATTTATATTATCATTTAGAAAAATAGTTTTTTGTTCTAGATATAAATTTTCTAAACTATCTAATTTTATAATTTTTTCTAAATCAGTAATTAAAACTTCTTGTTCCAAAATAATTTTATTATTAATAGAATCTAAATAATGTAATGAATCTAATGTATTTGATATTTCTATTATTTGATTACTAGTAAAACATGTATCAGCCATTTGGCCAAAAATTAATGCTGGACTTAAATATAATATAATAAAAAAATGTTTCATTTCCTAGATCTTTTTAATATATTTGCTTTTGCTAATTTAACTGCTTCTTTTTTAGATTTAACTACTTTTTCTTTTTTAGGAATAGTAGTTTTTTGTTTTTTAATAGTTGCTATTTTTTCTTTTTGTTTTTTAACTGTTTTTTTGATTTCTGCTTTTTCATCCGTAACGTATTTAAGCTTTCCGTCAATTTTCTGTATTGATTTGTTATTTGAATCAATTTTTTGTTTATTTTTTTGTAATTTTTTATTTGTACTTTTTTTAGAAAAAATAAATATCGCACCGAATATACCAGCTAATATACCTATTATTAATTTCCAATATTTTTTAATCAATTTCATCTTCTTCTTTATCTTTATTTATATTTGCTAAAAATTCCGCTTTAAATTTTTCAAATTGTTTTTCAACTTTTTCTTCAAATTCTTCTGTTGTCATTTGAGCAGCCCATGATTCTGTTAACCCATCTGCATTTGTAACAAACTCTGAAGCTTGTGTGAAAGCTTTTTTTAATGCGTCTACATCTTGTTCTGCATCTTTTAGCCAAGATAAGGCACTTGCATGGATTCGCTCTTTTTCATATTCTTCAAATTTTCCTTCTACCCGGAGTTTATGTTCCATGTCAATTACACAATCATAACACATACCATGTGCTTTTTTCATTTTTGCATCCATATGATTAAAAGTTGTTTTGCAACAATCTTTTTGACAATTTGGATATGAATTAAGATATTCTCGTATTTCTGCAGTTTGTGATCCAGCTGGTCGTTTAGTTCGAAATCCTTCAAATTGTTCTATTCGATACAGAGTAGTTCCAATTTTTTCTTCCCAAACATCTCCTACTGCACGTTTTTTATTACGGTCTGCAGTAGATTTACTATCTGAATATCCGTGTGTTTTTCTTGTTTGAAATTTATGAGTGCCTTCAAGCATTTGCTTGATAGCTTTAACGTTTTGTAACTTATTTGATTTTGCCATAAAAATTTAATTATTTATTATTGTTTTTCAATTGCTCTTTTTATTACACGATTTAGGAATGTAAGTTTTCCTTTTTTACGTGGGGTATCATCTGCAGCTAATAATTGATTTACAACTTTCATTACCATTTCTACTTGTTGTATAAAATTTTGTTTCTGTTGTAATGCTGTTACAAAATTTTGAACTCTTGTGTCACCTTCAGGTGCTTCTGCCTCAGCTTCAGGTGCTTCTGCTTCTGGAGCTGGTTCTTCTGCTTCTGGTTCTGGAGCTGGTTCTTCTACGGGAACTTCTGCTTCTGGTGCTGCATCGGCAGGAATAGCAGGAGCTTCTGGAGCTGCTTCTGGCTCTGGAGTGTCGGCTAATGGCTCCTCTTCTTTTTCTTCTTGCTCTACTATAAATTTAGCTACTTTTCTTTTAACAATTTCTCTAACTAATTTTTCTTTTTGTTCTTTAGTTAATTTTTCTATTTGAGTCATATATCCACCATCTTTCTTAGATAATGTATCAATAAGATCTTGTGCATCATCTTCTATATTTTTTTTAAATGTTTTCATTGCATTGGCTGACATTTTTGGATCACCATCTTCCATATCTTTAATTGGATATATTGTATCTGAGTCTTTTGTTTTAGGAACCATATTTTCTATATCATCAATAACTTCTTTGTCATCCTTTCTATCACCAGGTTGTAATTCTCCTGTTGAACCAGGTACCATATTATCGATATCTTTATCTAATGTATAATCTTTAAGATCTTTTCTCGATTTATGTTTCGTATTTGTTGGTGTTTTATGTTTTTTCTTAGCCATAATTTTCTTGCCTTAATTTTATATAAATATTATCTAGAATACTTTAATGTACCTAATATTTGATTTATAGGTGCGAATGCGCCTGTTAACTTATATGTTTCGCCTCCATATGTAAATACAATGCCTTCTAGCGGCACAATTTTTTCAAATCCGCCTAGTCTTTTTATTCGATCTAATTCAAGCTTTAATTTATCTAATGTTGCAATATTATTTGATGATTTCACATCTCGTAGCACTGCTGCCAAATTCTTTCTAATATCCTGAACTGATTTAGCTGGGTTTGCTGCTAAAAAGTTAGAAGCATTTTTTAGCACTTCTGCGCCTAGTTTTAAAAATATAGATTCAAATGGTTCCATATTTTGTTTTTGATATTTTTTAAAGTCTTTTTTGTCAAATGAAATTACCCATTCTAAGAATTCTTCATTATCAATCATTTTTTTAATTTTTGTAATAGATGTACTTTTATTATAAAATGCCCATCTATTTACTAATAATTCTAAAACGTCTTCTGGAATGTTATAATTATCTTTTAAGGCTTTTGATTTTATAACTTCTCTCCACCATGCAATATGATACTCGGTTACTTTGTCAGTATCTTTTAATTTGTATCTATTTTTTAATTGATCTAATTCTTTAAACAATGCATCTTGATAATCTTGGAAATTTTCAACAGGCCCTAATTTAATTTTTTGTGGTGGAATTAAATTAAAAGTATTTTGCATATGTGCATTTGCATCTTGAATT